>Ga0213837_1001828_pt1 | contig 10471 bp, 8 predicted proteins | sample SWPATP12_FD_160572 | JGI IMG/M metagenome (GOLD analysis project Ga0213837, IMG submission 160572) | Coastal seawater microbial communities from Marineland, Florida, United States - SWPA TP1 #2 | ecosystem: Environmental > Aquatic > Marine > Coastal | place: USA: Florida | collected 2016-08-06
AACTTCGCCGCGGCCGACGTCGGGATCCTGCTGGTGGTGGGCATCCTGGGCTACTTCATGCGCCGCTACGGCTATCCGGTCGCGCCCATGGTGGTGGCGATGATCCTCGGGCCGATGTTCGAGGTGCAGCTGCGGCGCTCGCTGCAGCTGTCCCAGAACGACCCCACGGCACTGTTCTCCTCGCCGTTCGCCGTCGTGGTGTACGCCTCCATGGCCCTGATCTTCGTGGGCTCCTGGTGGCTTCGCCGGCGGCAGGCGTCCTTGGAGGCCGCGCCGGTGAAGGACGAGTTGTCCGTCTAGACAGCATGCCCTCCTGATTCGACACAGATGCCCGGAATGGTGACCACCATTCCGGCCATCTGTGTCCAACGGCCGTCTGCGCCACCGGGACTCAGTCCTCCGGCGGCAGGGACAGCGGCGGGATCGACTCGGCGAGAGGGATCCGGACCCAGCGCTGGCCCGTGGCACGGAATTCCTTACGGGTGGCGAAGCGGTACAGGTAGCTGCGGGCCCGCACCCACTGGGGCCGGGCGCCGTCGAACGGGTCATGCCGCAACAGGCGCAGCGTGGGGCGGTCGGCCTCCAGCAGCTTGGCCAGGAAAGCGTAGAACCACTCCTCGTGCACGGTTCGCAGCGGAAGGAACCACATCAGCCAGTCGAGGCGCAGGTGGTACGGCGCCCACTGCCGCGGGATCCGGCGGACGTCGCCGGGCTTGCCGCGGAAGCCGTATTCCCGCCAGTCCGCAGAGTCGTCGGGGTCGGCGTCGAGGGTTCCTTCCACCGCGATTTCGATCCGCTGCTTCGTCACCGTGCCGAACGCTCCATAGGTGTTCCCCAGCTGCCAGCGGTTGAAGGCGGCGTTCATCAGCTGGTAGTGGGAGAACAGGTTTTCGGCCGGGCGGTAGCTGAGCACCACCAGCAGCACTGTGGCGACCAGGACCACCACCAGCCACGCGACCGGCGCCTGGGTGCCGGCCGCGGCGCCACCAGCCTCCGCACCTATGCCCGCCGCGGCGTGCCAGTCGAGCGGGATCGCCGGGACCAGGGCATGCGCCACCGGATCGCTGACCGCGGCGAAGGCGAGCAGGATCGCCATCCAGTTGAGCCAGGCGAAGTTCCCGCTCGCCACCAGCCACAGTTGGGTGAAAATAATGATGCCCGCCGCCACACTGGCCAGGGGCTGCGGGGAGAAGAGGAAGAACGGCACCACCAGCTGGGCGAAATGGTTGCCCAGGACTTCCACCCGATGCCACGCCCTGGGCAGCAGGTGGGCCTGCCGGCTCAACGGCCCTGGCATGGGCTGGGTCTCGTGGTGGTAGTACAGCGCGGTGAGGTCGCGCCATTCCCGGCCGCCGCGGATCTTGATCATGCCCGCGCCGAACTCCAGCCGGAAGAGCAGCCACGCCAGGAGGATCAGGATGGTTCGCGGCGGGGGAGTCTGGTCGGAGCCGAGGAACGCAGCAGTGAAGCCTGCCTCCAGCAGGAGCATCTCCCAGCCGAAGCCGTAGAACGTCTGCCCCACATTGACCACCGACATGTACAACAGCCACAGCGTCAGGTACGCCAGCAGCGGAACCCACGGCGGCCCCTGCTGAGGCAGGCCCAGGACGAGCAGGGCGGCAATCGCAAGGCCGGTAACGCAGACGGCCCGCAGCAGCCGGTCGGAGTAACGCCAGCTGAACAGGGTCGGCCGGAGCCTGCGGCCGGCGCGGGCCAGGAACTCCGGGACCGGCAAAAGCCCGCGCTCGCCGAGGAGCGCCGGGAACTGGTTCAGGGAGGACAGGAAAGCTACGAAGAAGACGGCGGCGATGCCGCGCTGCAACACCTGCCGGGCGAACTCGTACTCCGGCGCGTCAAACCAGGCCGTCCACTCCACAAAACCCACGTTACGCCTGCGGCCCCGTGCCGGAAACAAGGCCCCGCGCGGTGCGGGATACTGGAACCATGCAGCCGCGCACAATCATCCTCCTCGGATCCACCGGGTCCATCGGCACCCAGGCCATCGACGTCGTCGACGGCGCCCCGCATCTCTTCGAGATCGTGGCCCTCAGCGCGGGAGGCGGCAACCTGGAACTTCTCGCCCGGCAGGCAGTCCACACCCGGGCCCGCGCAGTCGGCGTCGCCGCCGGTGATCCGGCGCAGCTGCAGAGGCTGATCGACGACGCCGCCCGCGCGGCCGGCGTCACCGGGTACCGTCCGGAGATCATCACCGGCCCGGACGCCTCGACCCGGATCGCGGAAATCCCGGCCGACGTCGTGCTCAACGGCATCACCGGCTCGATCGGGCTCGCACCCACCCTGGCCGCGCTGAAGTCCGGCGCCAGCCTGGCCCTGGCGAACAAGGAATCCCTGATCGTCGGCGGCGCCCTGGTCAAGGCGGCGGCGCGCGAAGGCCAGATCGTCCCCGTGGACTCCGAGCACTCCGCCATCGCCCAGTGCCTGCGCTCCGGCACCGCCGCCGAGGTGGACCGGCTGGTCCTCACCGCCTCCGGCGGACCGTTCCGCGGCATGACGCGGGACCAGCTCCACGACGTCACCCCCGGGGATGCCTTGGCGCACCCCACCTGGGACATGGGCCTGATGGTCACCACCAACTCCGCGAGCCTGGTCAACAAGGGCCTGGAGGTCATCGAGGCCCACCTGCTCTTCGACATCCCCCTGGACAGGATTGACGTCGTGGTCCACCCGCAGTCGGTGGTGCACTCCATGGTCCAGTTCGTGGACGGGTCCACCATTGCGCAGGCCTCTCCGCCGGACATGCGCCTGCCCATCGCCCTGGGCCTGGGCTGGCCGGACCGGGTTGCCGGGGCCGCGCAGCCCTGCGACTGGAGCAAGGCAACCAGTTGGACCTTCGAGCCGCTGGACACCGGCGCGTTCCCCGCCGTCGGCCTCGCCAAGGAAGCAGCGCGGCGGGGGAGTACCTTCCCCGCGGTCTTCAACGCCGCCAACGAGGAGGCCGTGATGGCCTTCCACGCCGGCCGGATCCGCTTCACCGATATTGTCGATACCATCGAAGCCGTCCTCAGTGAGCATTCAGGCTCCTCCGGGCTGACGGTCGAGTCCGTGCTGGATGCTGAACGGTGGGCACGCGCGCGCACCCTCGAGCGTTTGTCCGTGGGAACTGCCTAAGAAGTAGCCGACCAATGCCCAGGAAGTAGCAAAGCCCAGCATGAGCCCCGTTGTCCTCTTTATCCTCGGCGTCGTCTTCGTCGTGATCGGCGTCGCCGTGTCCATCGCCCTGCATGAGGTGGGGCACCTGGTTCCGGCGAAGCTCTTCAAGGTGCGCGTCACGAAGTACATGATCGGCTTCGGTCCCACCATCTGGTCCAAGCGCCGAGGCGAGACCGAGTACGGCTTCAAGGCGATCCCGCTGGGCGGCTTCGTTTCCATGATCGGCATGTACCCGCCGAACAAGACCGACGGCGGCGTACGGCCCTCGAGCACCGGGATGTTCCAGTCCCTCGCCTCCGACGCCCGGTCCCTGGCGCATGAGGAAATCGGCCCGGAGGACGGGAACCGGGTCTTCTACCGGCTCCCGGTCTGGAAAAAGATCATCATCATGCTCGGCGGCCCCGCGATGAACATGCTGATCGGTCTGGCGCTGACGGCCGTGCTGCTGATGGGCTTCGGCGTATCCGAGTCCACCACCACGATCGCCGATGTCTCAAAATGCCAGGTCAAGGCCGGCGAAACCGTCGATCCGAACTCCGCCGACTGCAAGCCCACCCCGGCGGCCGCCGCGGGCCTCAAGCCCAACGACCGCATCACCTCTTTCGACGGCAAGGCCGTCACCAGCTGGGACGAGCTCACCGGTTGGATCCGCGCTTCGGCGGGCAAGCAGGTCAGCGTCACGGTGGAGCGCGACGGCGCCCCCGTCACCACCACTGTGACCCCCGTTCTGTCCTCGCGTCCGGTCGTCGGCGCGGACGGCCGTCAGGCCAAGGACGCCGACGGCAAGCTTCAGTACCAGGACGTCGGCTTCCTCGGCATCGGCGCCCAGACCGCGCTCGTGCAGCAGCCGGCGTCGGCGGTGCTGCCGCTGGCCGGCGAAAACATCAAGCAGATCGCCGGCGTCGTCCTGAACCTCCCGGCCCGCGTGGCAGGCGTGGCGCAGGCCGCCTTCAGCGAGGAGCCCCGTGACCCGAACGGTCCCATCAGCGTCGTGGGGGTGGGCCGCGTGGCGGGCGAAGTCGCCGCCATGGAACAGGTTCCGCTGCAGAGCCGCCTGGCCGCCTTGTTGGGTCTGCTCGCCGGACTGAACTTCGCCCTCGCCGTATTCAATCTCGTCCCGCTGTTGCCGCTCGACGGCGGCCACGTCGCCGGGGCGCTCTACGAGGGCGCCCGCCGGCAGGTCGCCAGGCTGCTCGGCCGGCCTGACCCCGGGGCCTTCGACATCGCCAAGTTGCTGCCGGTCACCTACGTCGTGGCCGCTCTGCTGATGGGCATGGGCGCGCTGCTGATCTACGCCGACATCGTCAAACCGGTCAACCTTTTCGGCTAGCTTCTCCGGTGTCCTCGGCGCGGTAACCGCCAGGGACTGTTTATCGAAACTCAGCTTATTTCGGGTGATTTTAATTAATCAGCTGTAAATGGTTGATTCGGCGGGATCAGCCGCCTAGGGTTGGGCTATGTACGTGATGACCATCGACCAGCGCGGCAGCAGCACCGACGTCGACCGCGTCCCGGATCTCCTGGCTGAACTGGCGGCACTATGCCCCGAAGTGCGCTTCGAACGCTCCGTCGGTGATGAGGTCCAGGGCGTGCTCGAGCAACCCGGGCACGTCGTGGAGATTGCCCTGCACGCGCTCCGCAGTGGCCGCTGGTACGTGGGCATCGGCGTCGGGCCCGTCGACCTGCCGCTGCCCGAGAGCCCGCGGGAGGGATCGGGGCCGGCCTTTGTCGCCGCCCGCGCCGCGGTGGAGCGGGCCAAGTCCGCCTCCTCCCACATCCCGCTCGCCGTCGTGTCCGGGGGCCGACGGCGGGGGAACGCCGCCGGCCGGGCGGAAGAGCCGCCGGGAGCCCCGGAATCTGCCAATGCAGAGGCGGTGCTGCGGCTGATCGGGCGCCTCGTCCAGGACCGGACCGCGGCGCAGTGGAAGGTGGTGGACGTCCTGCGCGGCATCCGGCAGGACCACGCCGGCGCCCACGGGACGCAGAAGATCGCCGCCGGGCAACTCGGAATCACCGAGCAATCGGTGAGCCGTGCGCTGTTACGCTCCGGCTGGACGGAAGAATGGGCGGCAAGGCCTGCGGCGGAAATGCTGTTGGCCCTGGCACACGGCCTGACCGCCGGGACGGACAACGCCGTCAGGCAGAACCCAGCCAGGCAGAACCCAGCCAGGCAGAACCCAGCCAGGCAGAACCCAGTCAGGCAGAACCCAGTCAGGCAGAACCCAGCCAGGCAAGCCCCTACCGAAGGAGACCGGTGAACGTCCTCTGGATCACTCTGGCCCTGCTCGCCGCCGGTTTTGCCGGCTGGCCGGTGACTGCCCTGGTCTTCCGGCTCGCCCGGACCATCGATGACCGCTCGGACAGCCGGGCTGTCGCCGCCTCGGCCGAGGTCGCGAATGACCCCTCGGCCGACGTCACGGTTGACCAACCCGCCAACTCCACCCCGGCCGATCACACCGCTGAACCCGCCGCAGAGACCGTCTCGGTCACCGGGACCCGCATCCTGCGCGGCGGCGCCATCATCGGCGTGCTCGAGCGGTTGGCGGTCTGCCTGGCCATCCTGACCGGCCAGCCCGTCGCGATCGCCTACGTGGTCGCGATCAAGGGGCTCGGACGCTTCGCGGAGTTGAAGGAAACGCCGGTGGCCGCGGAACGGTTCATCATCGGCACCCTCACCTCGCTGCTGTGGGCGGCCGGAGTCGCGGCCCTGGTCAAGGTGGTCTTCCTCGGCTGACCCGGTGTGATGGGTCCTGGGCGGATGGGAACCTGACGGGCAGGGCGATAGGGTATATATATGACTGTTTTTGCTGTTGAGTACGTTTTCGATGCCGAATCCGCCGAAATCCGCGACGCCACCCGGCCCTCGCACCGCGAATGGACCGCAGCACTCGCGCAGGAGGGGACCCTCCTCGCCAGCGGCCCGTACACGGATGGCGCCGGCGCCCTGCTGCTCTTCAAGGCTGCCGACGAGCAGGCCCTCAACGAACTCCTCAAGCAGGATCCCTACGCCGGTACCGGTGCCGTCTCCGGCACCCGCACCATGGCTTGGGCTCCGGTGACCGGCCTCCTGGCCGACCACCAGGCCTAGACAGCGCCGCCACACCACCATCGATCCATCGACCTAGAATTCGATTCACAGAGGAGTCCACGTGACCTCGGTCAGCCTGGGAATGCCGTCGGCACCGCCCCCCGTTCTTGCCCCGCGTCGGAAGACCCGCCAGATCAAGGTGGGCTCGGTCGGCGTCGGGTCCGACTCACCGATCAGCGTGCAGTCCATGACGACGACTCCGACCACGGACATCAACGCCACCCTGCAGCAGATCGCCGAACTCACGGCCTCCGGCTGCGACATCGTCCGCGTGGCCTGCCCGTCCGCGGACGACGCCGAAGCGCTGCCGATCATTGCCCGGAAGTCACAGATCCCGGTGATCGCGGACATTCACTTCCAGCCGAAGTACGTGTTCGCCGCGATTGAGGCAGGGTGCGCGGCCGTCCGCGTGAACCCCGGCAACATCCGCAAGTTCGACGACCAGGTCAAGGAAATCGCCCGCGCGGCCAAGGACCACGGCACCTCCATCCGGATCGGCGTCAACGCCGGATCGCTGGAGCCGGGCATCCTGAAGAAGTACGGCAAGGCAACCCCGGAAGCCCTCGTCGAATCCGCCGTCTGGGAAGCCTCGCTGTTCGAAGAGCACGGCTTCCACGACTTCAAGATCTCGGTCAAGCACAATGACCCCGTCATCATGGTGGCCGCCTACGAAATGCTCGCGGAGAAGGGCGACTGGCCGCTTCACCTCGGCGTGACCGAGGCGGGTCCGGCCTTCCAGGGCACCATCAAGTCCGCCACCGCCTTCGGGGCGCTGCTCTCCCGCGGCATCGGCGACACCATCCGCGTTTCGCTTTCGGCGCCGCCGGTCGAGGAAATCAAGGTGGGCAACCAGATCCTGCAGTCCCTGAACCTGCGCCCGCGCAAGCTCGAGATTGTCTCCTGCCCCTCCTGCGGCCGCGCCCAGGTGGACGTCTACACGCTGGCCGAGCAGGTCACGGCCGGACTGGAAGGCATGGAAGTCCCGCTGCGCGTCGCCGTTATGGGTTGCGTTGTGAACGGACCCGGCGAAGCCCGCGAGGCGGACCTCGGCGTCGCGTCCGGCAACGGCAAGGGCCAGATCTTCGTGAAGGGCGAGGTCATCAAGACTGTGCCCGAAGACCAGATTGTTGAGACACTGATCGAAGAGGCCATGCGTCTCGCTGAAGAGATGGGGGAGTCCGATGGCGAAGATGCTGTCCAGGGTAGCCCCGTGGTTAGCGTCTCGTAGGGACGGCGCCGCAGCCGGCGTCATTGCCGGCGTGACGGTCCGGGTGCTGGCGGGCGCGGACACCCGTGCCCTGCTGGACCTGGCCCGGCAGGACGTCGTGGCCAACGTCTTCATCCTGTCCCATCTCGAGGTCGCCGGAACGGCGTCGCCCACCGCCGGCGGGGCCAGCATTTTCGGCGTGTTCGACGGCGACGCCCTGGTCGGCGCCTGCTGGGCCGGCGCCAACCTGGTGCCGGTGCAGTTGGACCCGGAGCTGGCCCCCGCGGTCGCGGCGGTGGCGCATCGAACGGGCCGCCGCTACGCCTCCATCTTCGGCCAGGCCGAGGCGGTCTTGGCGCTGTACGCCGCGCTGGAGCGGCTGGGCCACACCGCCCAGGAACTCCGCAGCGAACAGCCACTCCTGACCATCGCCGGCCCACCCGCCGTCGAGCCCAACCCGGCGCTTGGCTTCGGGCGCCTCGCCGACTTCGACCGGATCCTGCCCGCCTGCGCGGCCATGTTCGAGGAAGAAGTGGGCTATTCGCCTTACCTGGGCGGCCGTGAGTACTACAGCCGGCGCGTAAAGGGCCTGATCCGGGCCGGCCATTCGCTGGTCCATCTGGGGCAGGACGGCGACGTGGTGTTCAAGGCCGAACTGGGGGCGGTGACCCCGGAGGTCACGCAGGTGCAGGGCGTCTGGATGAATCCGGCCTTCCGCGGGCTGGGCCTCAGCGCAGGCTACATGGCCGCCGTCGTGGTCCTGGCCCAGACCCTGGCACCCGTGACGAGCCTGTATGTCAACGACTTCAACACCCGCGCCCGCGCCAGCTATGAGCGGGTGGGTTTCCACCAAGTGGGAACTTTTGCCACTGTGCTCTTCTAGACACGATCTTGACAAGACTTTTTGACAGAAATCTGGTTGAACACTCTTGTTTTAGCGACGTGGATCACATAGGTTCTAGCTAGCCGCGCCGCGCAGGCGCGTGCGGTCTCAGGGGGAAACCTACCGGGGCTGCGGGTGCCGCCCGGCAGGGCGGCATTAGTCAACCCGGCAGCCATGGACTTAGCGGCACTGGGGTCGCAGGGGCCACGCCATCACTGGATGACCAGCCGGAAACGGCCAGGGGCTTCCGTGTCATGGCGTGGCTCTTCCCATTCCGGAAGGAAAGCCGGGGCGCGGCTTGGCGGTAGATTAGTCTCTGGACATTTTTCGTACCTACCCAGTCCGCCCGCACTTCCTCAGAAACGGATACCTCCCAGTGGTCCTTCGACTCTCCCAGCTGTTCCTGCGCACCCTGCGTGAAGACCCCGCCGACGCCGAAGTGGCCAGCCACCGGCTACTGGTCCGGGCCGGCTACATCCGCCGCGCGGCGCCGGGCATCTACACCTGGCTCCCGCTGGGATTGAGCGTGCTGCGCCGGGTGGAACAGATCATCCGTGAGGAAATGACGGCGATCGGCGCCCAGGAAGTCCACTTCCCGGCGCTGCTGCCCAAGGAACCCTACGAGGCGACGAACCGCTGGACCGAGTACGGCGAAGGAATCTTCCGGCTTAAGGACCGCAAGGGCAACGACTACCTGCTGGCCCCCACGCACGAGGAAATGTTCACGCTGCTGGTCAAGGACCTGTACTCCTCCTACAAAGACCTGCCGCTGAGCATCTACCAGATCCAGAACAAGTACCGCGACGAGGCCCGGCCCCGGGCCGGCCTGCTGCGCGGCCGCGAGTTCATCATGAAGGACTCCTACTCCTTCGACGTGGACGACGCCGGCCTGGACGCCAGCTACGCCGCGCACCGCAGCGCCTACCTGAAGATCTTCGAACGCCTCGGCCTCGAGGTCGTCCCCGTCACGGCCACAGCCGGCGCCATGGGCGGCTCCAAGAGCGAGGAGTTCCTGCACCCGACCGAGATCGGCGAGGACACCTTCGTTCGGTCCGCCGGCGGCTACGCGGCCAACGTCGAAGCCGTCACCACCGTGGTGCCCGCGGACATCGATTTCAGCAACGCTCCGGCCGCGGAGGTCCGCGACACCCCGGACACGCCGACGATCGAGACGCTCGTGGACGCCGCCAACGCCCTGGCTCCCCGGAGCGAGGCCGACGGCGGCGCGTGGACCGCTGCGGACACGCTCAAGAACGTGGTCCTTGCCGTCACGCTGCCCACCGGCGAACGCCAACTCGTCGTCATCGGCGTCCCCGGCGACCGCGGCGTGGACCTCAAGCGCGTCGAGGCGAACATCGGCACCTTCCTGCCGATCGGCGGCGAAATCACGCTGGAGGCAGCGAACGAGGAGGACCTGAAGAAGCAGGCGCTCCTGGTCAAGGGCTACATCGGCCCCGGCCTGTCCCTGGACGCGCAGCTGCTGGGCGCCGAGGCCGCGTCGAAGCTGCTCTACCTCGTCGATCCGCGCGTGGTCCGCGGCACCGCCTGGATCACCGGCGCCAACGAGGCCGGAAAGCACGTCTTCGGCCTGGTCGCAGGCCGTGACTTCGGCTGGGACGGCGTCATCGAAGCCACCGAGGTGCGCGCCGGCGACGAGGCCCCGGACGGTTCCGGCCCGCTGGAAACCGCCCGCGGCATCGAGATGGGCCACATCTTCCAGCTCGGACGCAAGTACGCCGAGGCCCTGGACCTCAAGGTCCTGGACCAGAACGGCAAGCAGGTCGTCGTGACCATGGGCTCCTACGGCGTCGGCGTCACCCGCGCGGTAGCCGCGCTGGCCGAGTCGAACCACGACGACAAGGGCCTGGTCTGGCCGCGAGCAGTCGCGCCGGCCGACGTCCACGTCGTCGCCGTCGGCCGCGGCGAGGAAATCTTCGCAGCCGCCGAACAGCTGGCCCTCGACCTGGAGGCCGCCGGCCTCGAGGTCATCTACGACGACCGGCCCAAGGTATCCCCGGGCGTCAAGTTCGGCGACGCCGAGCTGGTGGGCGTCCCGACCATCCTCGCCGTCGGGCGCGGGCTGGTGGACGGCGTCGTGGAGATCAAAGACCGCCGCAGCGGC
>Ga0213837_1001829_pt1 | contig 10460 bp, 13 predicted proteins | sample SWPATP12_FD_160572 | JGI IMG/M metagenome (GOLD analysis project Ga0213837, IMG submission 160572) | Coastal seawater microbial communities from Marineland, Florida, United States - SWPA TP1 #2 | ecosystem: Environmental > Aquatic > Marine > Coastal | place: USA: Florida | collected 2016-08-06
GTTTGCCTTTGGTGGTATTGGATAAACGCGAGCTACCCAGCCAGGAAAAAGATCAACATTTGCAACCGCATTGGCCAAAACCTCATTCGCTTCAACGTGATAAGGATTTAAAGTTCTCAAAATACCTAATTCCTGCTCAAACTTTTTAATAAGCGTAAGTTGATTACTCGCACTATCTTTTAATTGCTGCATATCCTTCCATTGATAAACAATGACCCCAACAGATATCAAAAAGAAGAGAACAGTTATAATCACAATGTGGTATTTCTCTTTTTTAGATGACGTTCCACTTATATATCTATTTTTTCTATAAATATGACTCATAAACTTCTCCCAACTAAACCAAATATAAAATCATAATTAAGCTGAGCAAAAAACAAACCACAAAAATAAACACTAATTATCAATAAGTTAAGGTACACAGGCAGAATTTTATTGCAAATTGCAACGCTCAATGCGAATAAACTATTGCAAGTTGCAACTCGAAAAGGCTTCTAAAAAAGTAACTCATTGAAAATTATACCGTTAATAATTTGGTCAGAAAAATGCACATAAAAAATTGGACACTAGATCCGGAGGTATGTATGAAACGAAGTCTGTTCTGTATTTTTTTCTCTGTACTCCTACAAGTTAGCCCACCAACATTAGCTTTAACTCCTGTAGATGTAGAGCTGCAACTGTTAATCGATATTTCTTCTAGCGTTAACGCGACGGAATACAATTTACAAATGCAAGGTTACAGTGATGCATTTGCGAGTGACAGTGTGCAAAATGCAATCATTAATGGAGCAATTGGGCAAATAGCTGTTCAGTTAATTATGTGGTCGAGCGCTTCATCACAACAAGTAATGATAGATTGGACACTCGTTGATTCTGTCGATTCAGCTAATAATTTTTCAGACGATATCATTGCCATTGCCAGACCTTTTTCAGGAATGACAGCCATCGGCTCAGCAATTGAATACGCCTATCCTCTCTTTTTAAACAATGACTTTTTAGGTACAGATAAAATTATCGATATCTCTGGTGATGGCATAAATAACTCAGGTATTGGGCCCGCAACTGCATCCGAAAATGCAATAAATAGTGGTGTCGATACAATAAATGGTATTGTAATAACAGACCAACAATCTGTAATAGACCAATACTCCGAACAAGTAATTGCTGGAGATTCTTCTTTTGTTTTGACCGCAGCCAATTTCGATGAATTTCAGACAGCAATTGAAAATAAAATTGCCGCAGAGATAGAGGGAATAGATCCCACTCAGCCAATAAGCGTCCCAGAGCCTAACACGTTAGGACTATTTTCAACTGTTTTATTACTATTGTTTCGATTTAAAGAAAACAAATAAGGGGTATTTGTTATGAAACTACTTAAAATTTTAACTATTCTACTATTTGTAATTCAAACTCACTTGGCCACTGCTAATACCGAATTCATATATGACTTTGGTGTGATAATTCACAATGATCTTGGAGAGCCTATTGGCTTCGAAAAAACAACACAAATACCGATAGTCAATAGTGGGCAATCCTCACTTTTTGGACTTGTAGTCACAAGCCCAAATGACAACCAATTTTTATTAAACTCCGTGCATGTGCTTCCAGAAGATGCAAGTCAAAACATCCCACAAAAAATGATGGGAAAAGCGATGCTAATTCAAAAAAGAGGGGCTGTTCTGCTACGAACTAATGTTCTTGATATGCCTGGTGAGTATTCAATGGAAATATATATTGATAACAAATTACTCAAAACAATAAACTATGAACTAGTCCCTACATCAAATCTTAGCAAACTTTAATCCTTCCCAACAGACAGGGAAGTCGATTTCTTACTAAAAGCTAACGTAACGAACAATAAATAAGCTATCAATTCAAAGAAAGAAAATAATTCCTTCAATGATGGTGACAATAAAATAAAAAATGCTTATACTGCTCGCCGTTTTTAGAGGATAGTCCTTATCCTTTATACAAAACGATATGGCCCCTTAGCTCAGCTGGTTAGAGCGCCCGACTCATAATCGGTAGGTCCAGTGTTCAAGTCACTGAGGGGCCACCACTTTTTCCCTTTAAAATCATTGTAATACGTCAGACCGCCCGACTTATAGTTTTGTGGTTTTCTCGAGCTTGTATTGTTGTGGAAAGATGAAGGATACTAATAGTTCCGATTAAAAAGCTTCTTCTAAAGTATAAGTTACCAACGATCTTGCTTTACTCTGATTATGGAAACCAAATTACCCGATTTAATGCCACGATAAAGCCTATCACCGATTTCAAATAGTAGACCAATTGAGAAAATAACAAAAATAATATCCGATTTTGCGTATATAGCATCATTAGTGGATTTAATTTCAAGGAAGAAAAAGAAAACTGTAAGCCAAATTAACGGCATTGTTATCAATAAGCTAAGAGCCATTGCAAGGAAAGCATTAATTATTGTATGTACACCAAACCACAAACTTTTCAAAAGATTTTCCTTACTAGCGAATGCTTTGTTAACGTTATTTTATTTTATTATTCCGACGTAGCTTTATAGCTTCAGAAAAAGATTTTCTATCTTTAAATAAATTGAAAACTGTCCAAAAGTTGATGCCAATAACTGAGGACATTAAATTCCCCCTAACACTTCCTGCCGAAAAGTTTAATTCTGGGTGGTTCAAAATTACAGAATCTTTTAATGCTACACATTGCGGTACATTCACTTGATTGATAAATGTTTGAATAGGGTTTTTATCTTCCTCTAAATGAAAAGGAACATCTATCCATAACTTATCATTAATATTTTCCAATGCCCTTATTGCATTATCTAAACTGTCCTTTAAGTTAGGGGCAGACAAAAATAACATTCCATATTTTCCTGATAGGTTATAGGCATCTACACCTAAAGTAGTAAGCCTCTGTCTATTATTTATAAAATTTTGACCTTGTTCTCTATAATAGTTAACAAGAAATAAAGCATCATCAACAGTACAATCTTTTTGTATTTTATTTACCGCTTCTACTAAAGCATTAGCATATATTTCACAATCGGTTGATAACTTTGAACACTCAGAAAAGAAAGACTCAACTTCACCAGATGCTTGAAGCTTTATGTTGGCAAGCATTTGAGATTTCCAGTTTGCAGTTGCTGATGCATAGGCAAGTAAAAACCCAATTATAGTAATTAAAGAACCAAGAATTGTATTTTTAGTAGATTCACTCTGCGATGCCAACCAAGACATTAACTCTTTTAAATTATAAGGTGTAACATTTAAAAGTTCGTAGCAATTGTGATAAAGAAATATTGATAATATAAAAACCCCAAAGATACTTCCAAATAAGTACCTATACAGCGTTACCACTGTTATATAACAATAAAATATTGGCACAGTTATTTTTGGCGATAGTTTGAAAAACATATTAATCTCTATAATGTTGTCAACGCGATGATTAACGTTTAATTATTGCTAGCGAAAAACTGAGGAACGAAAACAACCAACTGGGTCTTCAGCGCAGTTGTGAAAACTCCGAGAAATTGGCTTAATAAATACTTAAATATCAAGTTTTGACTCTATATTTGAACATGCATCTTTGAAAACATGATTATTTACTAAATCCCAAAAATCTTCTGCTCCATCCCGAATCAACTTAGGTTTAAGCAAATTAAACCAATGGAGAACTCCTTCTTTTCTGCCGTTAATTCTCGCTGCAATCTCCGAAGCCATAATTTGTTCTCCAACATGTACTAACTCTTTATATATTTTATTAGTTCGCTCCCTTAGCGCTTTCTTTTTCTTCTCCTTGCCCTTTTCGAGAATCATACTAATTGATTCAGATGAAGTATCAAAATATTTTGCGACCAACTCAAAAAGGAGAAATATTTTCTCTTCCTCAAAATTTGATAAATTAATAGCTGCCATTTTGTCCCAAAATGTGGCACCTCTAGTACTCTTGTTATCTTGTGTTGACTTAGAAATGCAGTATCGTAAAGCGGCCTTGTTGTTTTCTCGGCGAATGTTATCTATATATTTCAGATATGGTCGTGAATGATTAATTTTAGCCATGTCGATTGCGAACCTATTTGAATTAAAAGTAAGCTACTTGCGAATCTTTTTTAAGTTGGACTTTACACTTGTATCAAATTACCTAAAGCATTGCTATACATAATTAAATTTCGTTTATGTGCAATTGGTTTAAAATTAGAAACACATTATACACCCTTTCAGAAATTCAGTTTCCTCCCCCCTCAACTCCCTCTTCGGAAACCTCGGTATCTTATATGGATATAAATTAACATGAGGAACCCATATGAATATCAATATCCTAAAAATCGCCCGTTGTGGCAAAGTATCAACCCCTGAAAAAGAAACGCTCACATACAACATTGGACACGAAGCGGATGAGTATTACTTCCGCGTGACAGACAATGATGGCGGTGGTTTCTTCTCAACTGAATGGTTAAACCTAAAGGACATGCTTGAGTGTGTACCTGAGGATAAACCATTTAATGCTGCCATATTTGCACCTTTGTTCAAAAATAAAAGCGCCAATAATGCAGGTTTTATCGCGGCGACTCTCAAAGCTGAATCACTTTTGATACCTCACAAGGAAACCAAGAGGCTACATACTTTAGGTGACGTTTTAGCGTTTACTAAAGCAATGGAAAAACTAGTGAAAAGCAAAGTGAGTTTGCCCGATATAGTTGCCGAACGAGAAGCGGAGAAAGCAGCCAAACTCAAAGCATTGGCAGAGAAACTTTCGAAAGCACAAGCAAAGTCCAAAAACCCCACCGAAGACAAATAACCTCTTTCTTTAAATTAACATTACACAAAAGGTCCCTTTAGCGATATGCAACATTAAGCATAGGCATGAGTGTGACCTTTTTAAGGAGCATTTAATGAATACTTCTATTCAAAGGTATGTAGCTTATTACCGAGTCAGTACTCAAAAACAAGGTCGTTCTGGACTAGGTTTAGAAGCTCAGCAACAAGCCGTTAGAGACTTTTTACAACAGTTCGGCGGCGAACTAGTCGCTGAGTTTAAAGAAGTCGAAAGTGGTAAACGTACCGACAGACCTGAGTTTATCAAAGCCTCAGATTATGCAGAGCTATCCAATGCAATATTGTTGGTGGCGAAACTTGATAGGTTATCCCGAGACTTACATTTCGTGACCAGCCTTCAAAAGCGAGGCATCAAATTTAAACTCTGTGACTTACCTGAAATAGATAACCTTACGATTCATATATTGGCTGCAATGGCTGAGCATGAAGCGAGGATGATTTCAGTAAGGACTAAGCAAGCAATGAGTGAGGCCCAAAAGCGAGGTGTTGTTATGGGTAATCCACAACTATCCATACAACGTAATCGTGATGTGAGTACTGCCAATGCAAAACGCATTACTGAACAGTCTTTGTGGCAAAGCAAAATCCTCAAAGTGATTTCACACCTTGAGCAAACTGAAATGCTGGAAACCTGTAAAGCTATCGCTGATGCGCTGAACGAACGAGGGCTCACGACGGCAAGAGGTGGAGCATTCTCAGTCCCCATAGTCAGCCGACTAAGGAGGCAAGCACATGTTCACGCTCAGTAGCATCATCATAGTATCAACGATTTTGCTCTTAATTGGACCGAAGAAGATGCAACAAATAGTTGTGACTGCATTACTTCTTTATTGCTTCCCCAAACAAGCCAGTATCGCCCTACTCATTGCAGGTGCCGCTTACTACTACATCTACTTTTCTAAAGATAAATAACCTAAGGAGAACTTTATGACTATCCGAGATATATCGGAGGTAGGCGCTCGTCTGGAGAAAGCTGTAGCAAGGCTCTCAGGTGATTGCGATACACCTCAACAGTTGTATGACTTATACGAGGCAACCGCGATTCAAATACTCGATAGTGAGTTTGATGATTTTCTTGAGGGTGAATTGGAAAATTATCTAATGGAGTATTTGGAGAGGAAAAGGAAGCAGTTGATTTAATATTAAAAATGAACAAGGATGTTCATAATTAACTCTATTACCATACATTGCATGACAAACTTACACTTTGAATATCGAGATACTATATCAATAAATGCGTTAACCTTAATGTGCTACGACCCAAATCTGCGTTTCGACATCCACCAGAGAGGAATAGTACTTCATCAATTCTTCGATGAACTAATTGACTTACAGAAAACTAGCTGGAAATTCGATGGTAAAAAACTTCCTAAAGAATCACAGCCTGCCCCCTCAGAAGACTCTATTTTAGGTAAGGTGTATACAATGACATCAGAAGAAGAAAGCCTTGCTGAAATGCTTTTTACTATAAGAGAAAAGATCAAATTAGCTATTAATAAAAAAGAACTTTGTATGGATGAATATGAGTCTATCGATTGCTCAGAAGTCAGGCTAAATTTCAATTCAGCACAAGATTGGAAAGAAGAAAACTACAACACAGGAGAGAAAGTAATTTATGAAAAACCATGGAACGCCAACAAGAATAATAGTGTCATGCTTATACTTGCAGCCTTACTAAAAAAGAATAATTTAACAGTTAACTTTAGAACATCAGATGAAATAGCAAACTTACTAATGAATAGTGGTATCGAACTAGATCCAAAAACGATTGAGAATCACCTCAAAGAGTCAAAAAAAATCCATTCAGCAAAAAGCAAACTGGATTAGCAAAAAGAAAAGCAAAATACAAGAAAGTTAATAAATTAGTTGGTTTCCTATAGCTCCTTACCGTAAAAACTTAATTTTTATCTTTCGTTATTCCAATCAACATTTTCTCCACAATCTGTACTGTTCAAACACATACATACGGAGAAAAAATGAACAACTCTAAAATAACTAAACTCTGTCCAAAAATAAAAGGCGCTCATCAAGGTTTCGATATTTTGAAACCTGACAGAGTCCCTTTCGAAAGTTTCCCAGATAAAGCAATCAATGGTTACCCTACAAAAACCGTCGGAAACGTTCGATTAATGCTCGAGTTTTACGGAATAAGTGTAACCTACAATACGCTAAAAAAAGATATCTACATCGACATTCCCGGCATGAAGTCATGTTCAGATATTTGGCAGAATAATACATTCACGCAGTTAGCAAGCTTAGCTTCATTGAATGGGATTTATTCTAATAATTTCGAGCGCTATGTAGCGGTCATAGCTGGGGAGAATCCTGTAAATCCAATTTTGGATTGGATCACTGATACTCCTTGGGATTCGATAGATAGGCTACCAAAGTTTTATGGAACTGTTGTAGCCAAAGATACTTTCCCAGAGGAGCTTAAAGAAACTTTACTACTGAGGTGGTTAATCGGAGCAGTCGCTGCATTAACTGAACCTAACGGCATATCGATGCGTGGTGTTATTACACTACAGTCAGCTCAAGGTGCAGGCAAGACAAGATGGGTTTCAAACCTAATAAATGATGAGAAACTCAAATCAGATTACATACTCCTCGATCATCATCTCGACGGTAATAACAAGGATTCAACTCTGAATGCAATTCGCCATTGGATTGTAGAAGTTGGTGAGCTCGACAGTTCTTTCAAACGTGATGTAGCAAAATTGAAAGGCTTCATTACTAATTCGAGGGATAAGATACGTCAGCCGTACGATAAACGCGAAAGTGAATTCGCGAGAAGGAGTGTATTTATAGCTACAGTTAATGATAATAACTTCCTCGTCGATACAACCGGAAATACACGCTGGTGGACTATACCATGCGTTAAGTTAAACCACGATCACCCCGTAAATATGCAGCAAGTATTTAGCCAAATATTCGAAATGAGAAAAACTTCGCCTGAGTATCACAGGTGGTGGTTGAATAAAGAAGAAGAGCAAGAACTTGAGAGGCATAATAGCGCACATCAAGCCGTTAACGCTGTAACTGAAATGCTTCTAGAACATTACGCTTTTGATGCAGAAGAAGATGCAACAGGTTGGCACTCATCGTCTGCTATCGATGCTTTAAGACGCATAGGAATAGACGCGCCTACAAATGCCCAGTGTAGAGATGCAGGAAATTTTTTCAGAAGCAAACTTGGTGAACCTAAGCGATCAAAGGGCTACTCAGTTTGGAAAATTCCGCCAGCTAAAGAAGATTATGAACGCTACCTGAAACTGTACGGTGAAGCAGACCCTAAAGCGAAGCGATACCTCTAGCTTTACCTTTCGTTCACTTTTGAGTGCTACGAGGGGTGCGGGCGGTGGGTGGAACACTCAGGTTTCAATTTATTAGCTCTTTTTTACTGATCTATAAAATTGCTCACCCTCCTCACCCCATGAGTTTTAAATCAAGGCTAAGAAGATGATTTTATTTAAAAAATTATTTCTTAGTTTGGATTTTAAATCAATCAACTATTAAGGAAATTTTTATGAAAGATTTAAGAGAACAACTTCAAAGTTTTACTACGTTTGCTTTTAGCTACGTATACGAAACATACGCCAGTGGTATGTTGATTACTGCTAAGGATACCTTACCAGAAGAGTTATGGAGGGAGTTACAAGAAGCAAAATTGACGAAATTCTACGGAGAGGAATTTGCTAAAAATGTAGATAAAGGGAAGAGCTGTTTAAGCAGAGCTTCGGGCAAAGATCAATTTAATAGCCAACGACATAATCAATACATTGTAAATAAATAAGGAGGGCATCATGCCTGTTGTACAACTCACAAATAAATTTATTAAACAACACTTGGTGTGCCCTGAAAATAAGTCCCGTATTGAGTTCTGTTGTGATGATCTCAAAGGTCTATTTGTAGAAGTTCGAAGAAGTGCTAAAAATCAGGGGACTTACTTTTTCCGCTATAAGGATGCTCATAAGAAAACATGTACCGTGAAGATTGGTTTAACCGCCGATGTGACGCTAAAACAAGCCAGAGCAAAGGCCAAGGAACTACGTGCTGATGTTAGCCTTGGTAAAGACCCAAAGGAATATCGTGACAAGCAGCGTCAAGTACCTACTTTGGCAGAGTATATGATTAATACATATATGCATTATGCCAAACAACACAAACGTACATGGCGGAACGATGAACAGATGTTTGAACGTCATATCGAGAAACGCTTTGGACATTTGCGCCTAAGCAATATTAAGCGTGGGTCAGTTCAATCGTTTCATACACAACTGCGTGAAGAAGGTTTAGCACCAGCTACTTGTGACCATTACATCAAGCTTTTAAGGAGACTCTTGAACCATGCTGTTGATAATGAGGTTATTGATGTAAATCCATTGGTGCGGCTAAAGCTTTTCAATGCAGATAATAAGAAAGAACGTTATCTCAGTGATGAAGAGTTGAGTAGACTCATCAATGTTTTGAAAGCGCATGAAAACCGTATGGTTAGTAGTATTGTGCTGTTTCTATTGTCTACAGGTGCTCGTTTAAATGAAGCCCTGACTGCGACTTGGGAAAACATTGATGTTACCAATAAGACTTGGCGTGTCAGTGCGTCTATATCTAAGTCTAAAAAGATGAGAGCTATTCCATTAAATAGCACCGCAATTAATGTGTTAAATGAGGTTGGTACCGAAGACAAGTCCGAATATGTATTCATCAATACTAAAACGGGTAAGCCTTATATTTGCATCAAGAATACTTGGACTCACATCAGAGAACAAGCAGGGTTGGTTGGCTTTCGATTACATGACTTGAGGCATAACTACGCTTCTATGTTAGTTAACTCAGGTAGGTCTTTGTATGAAGTACAACATATTTTAGGCCACAGTGACCCTAAGGTGACTCAGCGTTATGCTCATCTAAGCACTGAAACATTGCACGAGGCAGTTGACGCGGTTTCCAATCGCCTGTCGAAAGTTGAGAAGCCGCGTGAAACTCCATCCGAGCCACCACAAACGGTGCTCAGAGTGGTCGCTGGTGGCAAAACCTGACTCACACCCTGACAGCCCCCATCCGACGCTGCAACGGTGCCGAGGTGGTCACTCTGGAAAAATCCCCCCACTGCTTTGACTTCGGTTGAGGTGGTGGGGAGTTTTATATTTATTTTTTTTACGTTTATTAGAGATACATACTTATGTATCGACATTAAAACTGACCACAAATCAAATTCCCACATGGATCGAGTTGAGGAAAATTAGTTTTCCCTAAAACCCACGCAGTTTGGTTACCATTAGTTTTTATGTGTAAAAGGCCAGTTGTATAAGTCGTATAAATCGATTTTTTCGTTAAACAACCACAAGCTTCGGAACCTTTGTTAGACTTGTATTGTGCCAATATATAATGAGGGTTCCCATTTAAAAACTGACTTGCTAAACCAGAATAATTATTTTGTAAAAATCCCCTCATTAAAATACCATCTGGATGATTCCAACCTACTCTCTGTGTTTTTGCACTCGATATTGCCACTATCTCCGGTGCAACTAATGAAATATAACCAAAAGCATTCGAACCTTCAGTCATTGAACCATGGTGAGGAACTACATAAAGAGTAGAATTCCTCCAAAATTTTGGATGGACTTGTGATTGGATTGC
>Ga0213837_1001834_pt1 | contig 10437 bp, 6 predicted proteins | sample SWPATP12_FD_160572 | JGI IMG/M metagenome (GOLD analysis project Ga0213837, IMG submission 160572) | Coastal seawater microbial communities from Marineland, Florida, United States - SWPA TP1 #2 | ecosystem: Environmental > Aquatic > Marine > Coastal | place: USA: Florida | collected 2016-08-06
CGCCATGGGTTCCGCGAACTCTTCGCCTACATGTTCATCGAAACGATTGTAGTGACCTTCGTTGTCTACCTGTCCGCAGAGCAACATTTGCCCTGGACGGATCTGGGGCTGGATGGCCTGAACGAGGGCGCCGCGAAACCCCTGCATATTCTGGTGCTGGTGGGATGCCTCATGGCAGCGATCACACCCGTTGGGATCGCGCTGTTCCTTCAGGCGCGGCTCGGGCGCACAAACGAGCGTCCATTGCTGCGCGACGATGTCATTTCTCCGGCGTCCTTTTATTTAAGCGCATTGCTGTTCGGGGGCATCGTAGGGCTCGCTTCATGGGCGGGGCGCGTGTCCAGCCTGCCTTCGGATATGAGCCTTCTGATCAATCTGTCCATCATGTTCAGCGTGGTCGCGGTTTTCGTTGCCTTTATTTTCATTCCGCACATCGCCCGGTTCATAAACTCTCTTTCGGCAAGAAACCCGGACGGATCAGTTCTGGCCGCGGCAGGCTTTCCCCTTCAGGCACCTGCCCAAGCCGTCAGCTATCTCGATTCCATCCTCGTCCATATCGTCGCCCCGCTCACAGGCGCGACCCAGCACGGACGCGGCGTTCCGCATGGCTTTGTCCTGTTATCACTGCTCCCCCTCACAGCGCTCGGCTTTGTATTGGCGCCGCCTTACGGCCTGATCCCTATCATCCTGGGTGTGCTGATGATTGTTGCGCTCGGGCGGCGATGGGCATGGATCGAGGAAGATCGGGAAACTGCCTCAAGACTGCTGAAAACATCCAGTCCGGAAATCCAGGTCGGGTTCGACAATGACCTCAAGGACGAAGCACTTCTGGGCTACGCGACCCTGTTCATTTTTGTCCCGCTCGCACTTTATCAGATCAACGGGTCCACGAACGTTTTTGAAATCCACGAAGTTCAGAACCCCTTTGTCGCCTGGCTCGCCTTCTTCGGCGCGGAACTCGCAAAGGCCGTTCCATTTGTCGACTGGTGGGAAATCTACAATGTCGACTTGAACTCACCGGTGACCGGTGTGACCATGGATATCGGCGGGCACGAGACAACGGCACCGCTGGCCAAACATTTGACATTTGCGGCCCGAGCGATGGTTGACCTCGTCATTATGGCGGCGCTGCTGCAAGCCATCGGCATCTGGCAACGCACCCGCACCCAGCGACACCTGTTCGACATCGGCCATGTGAACCACTTTGATCCGTTTGCAGAACGGGACTTTTTTGAGAACGCAACAATCTCCGGACACAAGACGCCAAAGCCTGAATTCATCAAGAAAATTGAAAAGCATGTCTCTGCTCGCGAAGGGCTAAAATTACCCGGCGAACCGTATAGCCCTGAACGACTTGCAGATTTGCTTCAGTCGGAAAATGAGAGAGTCCGCGATACCGCGCTCTGGATGGTCCAGAAATACAATATTCTGACCGGCACGCCTTCGGAAAAGCTGAACCAGATCAGACGTCAATGGCTCAATTTATCCTTTCCCCAAATGTCGGGCTCAGGCATTCCTGCTCACCGGCGGCGTCTTTTAGAAGAGAAAAGCAAGTTCGAACAGTTGATCTCGGAATTGGGCGAACGCCGCGCAGAAATCCGAAAGGACGATGTCGGACTTCTGCTCGGCCTGTTCGAAGAAGTCCACCAGATTCCCGAGTTTTCTTTCAGCCAAATTGAGGGTGTCTGGGTGCTCGGCCAGCTCTCCAGCGAGTTTACGTTCCTCGGACTGGCGGCGCACGTGCTTCCAGACGATCAGCATGAATGGCGTGGTCGAATAGTTCAGAAATTTGGCAGACTACCGAGACTTCGTTTCGGACAAGCGCCGCTAAGGTCAAAGGTCTATGAAAGCATCGAACAGGTCGGTTTAGACAAAGACACATCTCCGACTATAACCTGCAAAATCCTCCAACTTTTGGACCTGCTCAGCGATCCGCTGATCGAAGGCGCAAACGCCAGTGCGGCAAGAGCCAATCAGGCTGCCGAGAGCATTCGCACTCAGAAGCCTGACTTGGAGTGTTAAGAATAAGCGACTCGCACGCGGTGCCTAAAGACACACACCTCGGGCTCAATCTGAAGAGCCCCTGTCCGCTTTCACGAGCGCCTTGGAAATCTCCGCGAGCGCGTTCGCAATATCAGTCCTCACCGTTCTCGGGGACACTGAAAGCCGCCGGGCGATTTCATCATGCGTGAGCCGCTCAAACCGACTAAGAAGCAATGCTTGACGCTGGCGCGATTTCAACTTCGCGATTGTCGCCTCTGCAATTGCCAATGTTTCGGTGTCAATCACCTGCGTTTCTGGCGTCACGGTCCGCGGACAAGCAAAGAACTCGCTCATCCCATCAATCTCTGCTGACGATCGCCGATGCTTTGCGTAGCCCGATTTCAGGTAATCCAGCGTGAGATTGCGTAACACCGTGAACAAGAGTGGCTTCAGATCACGTGCCTCTTTGTCAGGATAAGCGCGCGCCACGATAAGACAAGCATCCTGCACCAGATCCTCTGCGTCAGCTGTTTTACCTATGCGGATCTGGCTGAACCTCAGAAGCTGTTCGTAGTGACACCGAAAGACCTCATTTAAGACTGACGGGCCTCGCGTCACCAAAGCTCCTTCAACCATAGGGCTGAGATCTTCGCATCGGCGCTCAGTTCCACGACTAATCATTTGCCCAAACTCCCCGGCTCAACATCCCCGCTGCCAACTTTTGCGCGTGATGCGCCACTGCCCCCTCTCATTCAAAACCACGTCACCCAAAGTCTGCTTTAAGTTTATTCAGTTTTTCAACGCAAACTTTAAGTTGCCTTTGAGTTCTTGTCAAAACATAAAGTCTGCTTTATGGAAGTTGTCGCTTCCCAAAGTGAACTTGGGGAATGACAAATGCACAAAGAGAGCAGCTTGCTGCCGCAATACGAGCAGCACGCAGATCGAAAGGCCTGACCCAGGAGGCCTTGGCTGAGCGCATCAATCGTACCTCCGCAAGCCTGAGCAATCTTGAACGGGCCCAATCGCTTCCCTCTCTGGAAACACTGGTATTGATCGCAGAAGCTCTGGACGTGCCGATCAGTAGTCTTCTCGATTTTCCGGCAACGCGTGGAAAGACGAGGTCCCGAATTCGGGAAGAAAACGAGATAATGGATATGGTCCGGTCACTTTCAGCCGAACAGCTCAGAATCGCACGCATGCAGATCGAAGCGCTCGGCTCGATGAAAAAGTAAAATCACCAACCGCGAAGACATGTGATGCGGCTTCCAGCCCTCGGGGCTCTACCCGAACACAACAAGAACACCCTAGACACGCTCCCTCCCCCGCTCCATATCTCGACTTATGGCTCGGTCTCCCTCCAAAGGTGTTTCGGAAGCCCCGGCGATCTTCGGGGCAGATGGCTTCGCGCGTGATGCGGCGGGGGCGCTGCCGTCGGACAACTGGACGCCCCACCGGCCGGACCGCAACTGGGTCAGCGTCGACGATTCCCGGCCGCTGCGCGTCGCCTCCCCCTATGAGCCGGCGGGCGACCAGCGCACGGCCATTCCGGAACTCGTCGAGGGCATCCAGGCCGGCGAGCGCGACCAGGTCCTCCTCGGCGCGACGGGCACGGGCAAGACCTTCACCATGGCCAAGATCATCGAGGCGACCCAGCGCCCGGCCCTGATCCTCGCGCCCAACAAGACGCTCGCCGCGCAGCTTTACGGCGAGTTCAAATCCTTCTTCCCCGACAATGCGGTGGAGTATTTCGTCTCCTATTACGACTACTACCAGCCGGAGGCCTATGTGCCGCGGTCGGACCTCTATATCGAGAAGGAATCCTCCATCAACGAGGCGATCGACCGGATGCGCCACTCGGCCACCCGCGCGATCCTGGAGCGCGACGACGTGATCATCGTCGCCTCCGTCTCGTGCATCTACGGCATCGGCTCGGTCGAGACCTACACCTCGATGACCTTCAAGCTGGAAGAGGGCCAGCGCATCGACCCCCGCGCCGTGGCCGAGCGCCTCGTGGCCAACCAGTACACCCGCAACGACATCAACTTCGTCCGCGGCTCGTTCCGCGTGAAGGGCGACGTGATGGACATCTTCCCCGCCCACTATGAGGACCGCGCCTGGAAGCTCTCCTTCTTCGGCGACGAGCTGGAGAGCATCACCGAGTTCGACCCCCTCACCGGCCGCACGCAGCAGAAACTGCCCGCGATCAAGATCTACGCCAACAGCCACTATGTCACGCCGCGCCCGACGCTCAACCAGGCCATCGAGCAGATCAAGTCGGAGCTGAAATCCACCATCGCCCACTTCCAGAAGCACGGGAAACTGCTGGAGGCCCAGCGCATCGAACAGCGCGTGCAGTATGACATCGAGATGCTGGCCGCCACGGGCAGCTGCAACGGCATCGAGAACTATTCCCGCTACCTCACCGGCCGCAAGCCGGGCGAGCCGCCGCCGACCATGTTCGAATACCTGCCCGACAACGCCCTCGTCTTCGCCGATGAGAGCCACCAGACGATCCCCCAGATCGGCGCCATGTTCAAAGGCGACTTCAGCCGCAAGTCGACGCTGGCTGAATACGGCTTTCGCCTGCCCTCGTGCATGGACAACCGGCCGCTGAAATTCGAGGAATGGGACGCCATGCGCCCGCAGACGGTGCACGTCTCCGCGACGCCAGGGCCCTGGGAGCTGGAGCGCACCGGCGGCGTGTTCACCGAACAGGTCATCCGCCCCACCGGCCTGCTCGACCCGCCGGTCGAAGTCCGCCCTGTCTCCAATGACGGCGCCAACCAGGTCGACGATGTCATGGCCGAAGTGAAGGCCGTCGCCGCGCGGGGCATGCGCTCCCTCATCACGACGCTGACCAAGAAGATGGCGGAAGATCTGACGGACTTCCTTCACGAGAACGGCGTGCGCGTGCGCTACATGCACTCCGACGTCGACACGATCGAGCGGATCGAGATCATCCGCGACCTGCGCCTTGGGCAGTTCGACGTGCTGGTCGGTATCAACCTGCTGCGCGAGGGGCTCGACATTCCGGAGTGCGGCTTTGTCGGTATCCTCGATGCGGACAAGGAGGGCTTCCTGCGCTCGGAGACCAGTCTCGTGCAGACCATCGGCCGCGCGGCGCGCAACGCCGAGGCGCGCGTTGTTCTCTATGCGGACAAGGTGACCGGCTCCATGCAGCGCGCCATGGACGAGACGGACCGCCGCCGCGCCAAGCAGATGGCCTATAACGAGGAACACGGCATCACGCCGACCACGATCCGGCGCGACGTCGCCGACATCCTCGGCGAGCTCGGCGAGAAGAAGGACGTCTCGGCAAAAGGCCGGGGCCGCGGCAAGGACGGCGGCAAGTCCCGCGGCCGCACCCGAGCCGTCGCCGAGGACAAGGCCCTCGCCCTCGCCGGTGGCAGCGGCCACAATCTCAAGGCTGTGGTCGCCGACCTCGAAAAACAAATGCGCGAAGCCGCCGCGAACCTGGAGTTCGAAGAAGCGGCCCGCCTGCGGGACGAGGTGAAGCGGCTTAGGGAAGAGGAGTTGGGGTTGTAAAGCAGTTTGGTGCGCCAGCGTCCTGCCAACTCCAAATCATTTCACAGACGCTACTTCTTATCCTCAGAAAAGAGATCTTTCGCTTTGCCTGAATACTTATTCCGGATCTTTTCATATGCTTCCGGCTCGACGTGCCTCAAGAATGCAAGGTAGCCTAAAATCTTTTCCTTCGTCACATCGTAATGCTTTCCGGTTGAATACTTGTCTACGTAAGCCTCTATCCGCTTTCTTAATCGCTTACCAAGGGTGACTTTCCCGTCATCGGTAACAACCAGTCCAGTAACAAGTTTTCTGCTCCCCGGACCGGCCTGTCGAGATTTGAGACCGTTGATCTCCAACTTGAGATAAGGAGGAAGGAAATCGCAAACCCTCTTCTCTAGTTCAGGCAAATCGAATTTTTCTTTTCCCGAAAACGTCATATCATCCGCATACCTTGTATATTTCACTCCCTGCTGAGCGAAATATTCAGAAGCCTTTGTGTCAAACTCGAACATTATACGATTTGACACAAACGGAGAGCTTGGTGCGCCTACAGAAAGTATGGATGTATTGGCCCTTTTGGGGCGCCAAAAGAATACGTTGGACGAAATGTCCGTGTATTCCTCTTCCACATCCAAAGACTGAAGATACTCACACCAACTACCAGTGGAGATTGAATTGAAGAAATTTGAAAAATCCAGATTCGCAATCCATGGATTCTGTGCGTGCTGACTCGCATTGAGCAAGATCGACGTTCCCTGCTCATAGGCAGTCGCGCACTGGTGAACCTGCAACTTCTTCGGCGACCGGGCTATTAAAGCGCGCTGCAGAGTTTTCAGTTCTCTCGCCGGATGAGCAATCGTCCTCAACCCTCCCGACTTTTTTGGAATCCCATATACCTTGTATCTCTTCGAGGCTGTCGCAATGAGATATTCTAAGTCACTGCCAGACATACGAGTCTCTATACAAAGATGACTGATCAAATTCATCTTGCGACCGACTCTGCAATTACATTCAATCGCGGGTCGTCATCATCATACGCCTGCGCAATATCATGCCGTACACGCACCGGATCAAAGGAACCCCGCGAATCCAAACCGCGAAACAAAAATGGCATCTCTGGTCGATTATAATAGTAGTAGTACGTATCTCGTTTGACCGATTTCACCCACTCAAAAATCTCCAAACAAAACAAATATTTGTTCGCTTCTGATTGACTCAGCTCGACCCCAAAAATATTTGCGTACTCAGTAATTTCGCGAATTTTACAGCAACGCGTATACGCAACAATTCCCGCTACAAGTAATATTTTATGTCCAACCCGATCAGCATCGAATGCTTCTTGACGGAACTGACTTCGTCCGAAATTTTTTACAGCCGCACTCATTGGAACCTTAATCAGTTCCGCGCTTTCCACATCGATTGATACGCGAGACTTCTCCAGCCACCGGAATTGCTGAACCGATCTCTCATTTTCGCTTTCGAGAAAGCGAAGCGGGCCATCGCGAATAAATGAATTCGCCTGATAGTGTTCGTCATGAACGATAACCAGCAAACGAGCGGCGATTTCCTCCACCATCGAGAATGCGCCGAGCTCAGCGATGGATCCCGCACTCTCACAAACAAGAAGTATTATGCGAGATATCGAAGCGATATGCCGTTCCAGCTCAATGAGATTTCCGAAAACTCGAGAGTCAAATCGCTCCGCCGCTCTCTCAGCTAGAATTACCGACTTTTCTGCGCAAATCTCTGATCGGTTTCTGTAAATGAAGTCCCTCATCGACTTCACGCTTCGAGCTGATTTGCCCAACGCACCACCGCACAGAAAGACAACATCCTCAGGATACTGAACCCTCGAACGATCAGGCTGCGAACGCTCAAAAAACTCGCGAGCCCGATCGTTCAAAGTCCTACCTCAAAGCGTCCGATTTGGACCGCGAATTCGGCGACGACGTAAGGAGACGCGGAATTCGCGGTCCAAATCGGCGCCCTAGATGTTTCCAATCGCTAAAAGTACAGTGAAACACCGCACAACAGGAACGACTCATTTCGTAGGCTTAAAAAAATCCCGCAAAAGTTGCGCGCTGTCAATCCGAACAGCAGGATGAAGAACGATGAAGACGGGCTTATCTCTCATTCATTGGTTTCCCCCTCCCGCTCCCTCCGCCTGAGCTCCGCCAGCTCGCTCCAATAGTCGCGGTTGCGGCCCTTTTCGCGGAGGTCTGCGTAGAAGGCTTCGGCCTCCTCATTGATGCGCCGGGCAGTTTCTATCACCCCTTCGAGGCCTTTCTGGCGCACGATCATGGCGGCCATCTCCTCCTCCGCCGCGTCGAGGAAGCCCGCCTCGGCCAGGGCGAGCGTGCGGGCGCGAGCGAGGTCCACCTGCCGCCGGGCGCCGGTGGTGGGCCGGTCCTGCATTTCCTCGCAGAGCGCCCACAGCTCGCCCGCTTGCTGGCGGATGGCGTCGATCTCTGCCGCCCCCTCCCCGCGCGCGGCCTCCATTTCCTTCCGGGCCTCCGCCTCGGCTTCCGCCCGGGCCTTCAGGTCTGCCTGCCGGTAGCCGTCCTGCCGGGCCCAGCCGGTGAGGGTCGGCTCCGGTATCTGAAGGCGCGCCCGGATGCTGGCGAGGCTGTCACCGCGCAGGGCGGCTTCCCGCGCGAGAAGGCGCGGGGCGTCAAGCTCTGCCTTTGGGCGGCGATAGCGCGTCTTTTTCGGTCTGTTGTCCTGGTGCTCTGTCATGGCGCAGAGACTGTCACGGGGGCCTATCTGGCGAATTCAGGCGCCGGGCGGGCGCCATACATGGTGTATACACGGTGTATTCATGGCGTTCTTCATGGTGTTTGGGCGGGTTATCCACCACCCTTTTCCCGAGGCATGATCCGTGTGCAGCGCAACAATTTCACAGGCGGTCCGGAACCTGTGGAATTCTTCCCGTCAAGCATGAAAAATTTTTGACAAGGACTCGACTCAGGCGAATTTTGGTGAGATCGTTTCGTTAAGCCAACGAAACCCGGCGGGAGCAGACCCGCCAACGGACGGAGGCAGAGCACGTCGCCCCCGGATCAATCCGGGTCAGGAGCAAGGCTGTGAGAGCAGCGGCGCAAAGGGCCCGGCGGGATGAAGGGACAAAGCAGGCGGCGTATTCCGGAGGGGAGCTAGACCCCGCAAGGAAAGGCTGTAGGCCATGACCGGAGCGCGATCCGAAGCATGGTGGCAAAGCTGAAGCACGGATGGAAATCCGCAAGGAAAACCTGAAGGATATCAGCGGCGTACAGGTGACGTGAGGCATCGCCCGGGATGCTGCGGAGCCGCGGACGACGGCCATGGGCGCCAGCCCGTTCCCAAGACGAGCAGGCGACCGGCCGGGTCCGACAGGGGTAAGAAGAAGGCCCGTGCAAGCGGACCAGACTCTGCCTCGGTGTGGAAGAAGACCGACAACGAGTGCTAGCACAGTGTCTCGGTAGTCCGATTCGAAACACCAGGAAAGGCGTCCTCCTCCGGGAGGGCGCCTTTTTCTGTTCCGGTTTCTGTTCTGGCCTTGCTGTGTGTACGGATCAGCTGAGCGCGAGGCCCGCGAAAAGGTAGATCACCGAGGTGATCGCGCCCGCCGCCACGGCATAGGGCAGCTGCGTCGCGACATGGCGGACATGGTCGCATCCTGCAGCAAGACTTGCAATGACGGTCGTGTCGGAGATGGGTGAGCAATGGTCGCCGAAGACGCCGCCCCCGATCACCGCCGCCAGCATCAGCTCCGGCGGAAATCCCACCGCCTGCGCCACCGGCATCGCGATCGGCACCATGATCCCGAACGTCCCCCAGCTCGTCCCGGTCATGAACGCGGTCACGCCCGCAACAATGAACACCGCCATCGGCACCGTCGCCGCCGGCAGGTAATCCGAAACGATTCCAGCCATGTAGGTGCCCGTGCCCAGCGCTTTCAGACTCGCCCCGAAGGCAATGGCCAGCAGCAAAACGGTCACCGGCGGCACCATCTCGCCGATGCCGCGGAAGAAGCGTTCCTGGATCTCCGCGCCGGTGAAAACCTTACCGGCCCACAGCATCATAGCGGCCAGCGCGATCGCCACGCACACGCCCCACAGGATCGACAGGCTGCCGCTCCCGGCCAGCATGTTGCCCTTCCCCGTCCACGCCATGAACCCGATGGACCCTGCAACCATCACCAGCAAAGGCAGCCACATATGAACCGCCCGATTGGCCGGCGTATGGTCCACCGTTTCCAGCTCCGCCGCTCCCGGCCGCGCCTCAAGATCTGCAATGCGCATGGGGCCGAAAGTGCGGTTCAGCGTGACGGTCAGGAACACGCCCGCCAGCGTCAGCAGCGCATAGGCGTTCCACATCACCGTGCCCGCGACGACGCCGAGGCTCTGCTCGCCATAGTAGGGCTGCACCAGCGTCAGCACGTAAGCACCCCAGCCGTTCAGCAGGATCAGGGCCGACACGGGCGCGGACGTGGAGTCGATGACATAGGCGAGGCGCTCACGGGACAGGCCATGGGTGTCGAACAGGCGCCGCCCCAGAACGCCGGAGCTGAGCAGGCTGACATTGGTCTCCACGAAGACCAGCGTACCGGCGATTGCTGGAGCGAGCCCTGCGCGTCGCGGCGTGGAGGTCAGGCCCTTGCGGTCCAGCAGGCCGACCGTGGCATCGACGCCGCCGGATTCCCGCATGAACACAATCAACGCGCCGATCAGCAAACAAAAAACCAGCACCCGCGCATTGCCCGCATCGGTCAGAACCTGCACGGAGCGCTCGGCGGACATCAGCGAGCCGAGCACCGGATTGCCGCCCGCGATCAGAGTTTCTGACGCGACCAGGCCAAGCCCGAGTGCGACATAGACATTCCGCGACACGGCGGCGACGAGAATTGCCAGCACCGGCGGCAACAGGGTCAGGATTTCCAGGGCGCGC
>Ga0213837_1001835_pt1 | contig 10435 bp, 8 predicted proteins | sample SWPATP12_FD_160572 | JGI IMG/M metagenome (GOLD analysis project Ga0213837, IMG submission 160572) | Coastal seawater microbial communities from Marineland, Florida, United States - SWPA TP1 #2 | ecosystem: Environmental > Aquatic > Marine > Coastal | place: USA: Florida | collected 2016-08-06
TGGTGTCCGTCGCCATCAGTGCAGTCGCCTCCAGGACCGCCTTCCCGTCGCCGCTGACCGTCTCGGCCCGGGCCTTCAGCTCATCGTGGACGGCCTTCGCGGCGGCCTTCAGCGCCGCCGTCGCATCCTCGGCGGTGACTCCGGCAGGCAGCTGCTCCCCGGCTGGCGGTTCGCTGACGGGTTTGGGCATCTGGCGGATCGTTCCGATGATGCGGCCGGGGCTGACGCCTACTCCTGGGAAGTTCTGCACTGAAGGTCCTCATTCTCTGCGGGCCAGCCGACGGCTACGTCGGCAGGCGGATCCGGCACCTGAAAAAAGTGTATGTGATGCACTTCATATAGCGTTGCTATAGGTGCTAGGGTAGCGGTTATGAGTTTCGATGGCCAGCTTCCGCCTAAGACGCGGCTGCTCCGTGCAGCCGCCGAGTTGCTGGCCAACTCCGCCGGGGGTGCCGTTTCCACCCGCCAGATCACGCAGCTGGCCGGCGTTACCGCGCCCACCCTCTACCACCACTTCGGTGACAAGGAGGGGCTGTTCGACGCGGTCGTCGCGGCAGGTTTTGAGGAATATGTGGCGGGCGAAAGGGACTTCGCGCCGTCCGGACAGCCGCTGGAAGACATTCGGCGGATGTGGGACAACCATGTGCAGTTCGGGCTTAAGCAGCCGGAACTGTACCTGGTCATGTTTGGCAACATCCGCCCCGAGAGCCGCCCGGCCGTCGTCGCCGACGCCGAGGGCCTTATGGAAGAAATGCTGAACAAGGCCGCCGTCGCCGGCCAGCTCAACGTCCCTCCGCGCGAAGCGGCCAGGAGCATCCTGGCCGCGAACGTGGGCGTGACGCTGATGCTGATCACGGAGAAGGCGCCCGAGCGCAACCTCGAGCTGTCCACCATGACCCGGGACGCCATGATCTTTGCGGTGTCCTCGGACCAGGCCAAGAACAGCGGCCCGGAAGAGTCCGGGAAATCGTCGGTTGTCGTGGCGGCGATCGCCCTGAACGCGGCACTGCAGGCATCGCACTCGGACCAGCTTTCCAGCTCGGAACTCAAGCTTTTCCTCGAATGGCTCCACCGGATCTCCACCAGTTCCACCAGCTAGCTTTCGCGAAATCATCGGACGATCCTGCGATGCAGCAGGAATGACGGTTAGGAAATCACATGGCAACAGAGACAGTTGCGAAACCCCGCACCAGCTTGCGGGTGCATGTCCAGAAATTCGGGACGTTCCTGTCCGGAATGATCATGCCCAACATCGGCGCGTTCATCGCCTGGGGCATCATCACGGCGCTGTTCATTCCGGCGGGCTTCCTGCCGAATGAGGAGCTCGCCAAGCTTGTCGGACCAATGATCACCTACCTGCTGCCGCTCCTGATCGGCTACACCGGCGGCCGGATGGTCTACGGCGTGCGCGGCGGCGTCGTGGGCGCGGTGGCCACCACGGGCGTCATCGTCGGCACGGACATCCCCATGTTCATCGGCGCCATGATGCTGGGCCCGCTCACGGCCTGGATCATGATGAAGGTGGACAAGATCTGGGAAGGCCGGGTCAAGCCGGGCTTCGAAATGCTCATCGACAACTTCTCGGCGGGCATCCTGGCCGCGGGCATGGCGGTCGTCGGCATGCTGGTGGTCGGCCCGGTGGTGAAGGCCTTCAGCGACGGCGCCAGCGCCGTCGTCGAATTCCTGGTTCTCAACGGACTGCTGCCCTTCACCAGCATCTTCATCGAGCCCGCCAAGGTCCTGTTCCTGAACAACGCCGTCAACCACGGCATCCTCACCCCGCTGGGAACGCAGCAGGCCCTTGAGGAGGGCAAGTCCCTCCTGTTCCTGCTGGAAGCCAACCCCGGCCCCGGCTTCGGCATCCTGCTCGCCTACTCGATCTTCGGCACGGGGCTGGCCAGGGCGTCCGCGCCGGGCGCAGCGGTCATCCAGTTCGTCGGCGGCATCCACGAGATCTACTTCCCGTACGTGCTGATGAAGCCCATCATGATCCTCGCCGCAATCGGCGGCGGCATGACCGGCATCTTCACCCTGGTGGTCACAGGCGCAGGCCTCCGCTCGCCGGCGGCCCCTGGCAGCATCATCGCCGTCTACGCAGCGACTGCACGCGACAGTTACGTCGGCGTGACACTCTCCGTGCTGTTCGCCACCATCGTGTCCTTCCTGATCGCCTCGGTGATCCTGAAGGCCAGCAAGGCGACCGCGGAAGACGACTTGGACGAAGCCACCCACCGGATGGAAGCCCTGAAGGGCAAGAAGAGCTCGATTTCCTCCGCCCTGACCGGTGCGGGCATGAACGCCGGCGGCGTGGCCGTCCTCGCCGGACCGGTCAAGAACATCGTCTTTGCGTGCGACGCCGGAATGGGCTCCAGCGCGATGGGCGCCTCCGTGCTCCGCAACAAGATCAAGGCAGCCGGTTTCCCGGACGTCAAGGTCACGAACTCCGCGATCGCCAACCTCACCGACACGTACGACGTCGTCATCACCCACCAGGACCTGACGGAGCGGGCCAAGCCCGTGACCGCCAGCGCCGTCCACGTGTCGGTGGACAACTTCATGAACAGCCCGCGCTACGACGAGATCGTGGAACTCGTCCAGGCCAGCAACACGAACGGGGGAACCGACGCCGCTGCCGCCCCGGAAGCTGCCGCAGCTCCCGCCGTCGCCGCCCCGGCGGCTGCCGCGGCGGCGCCCGAAGCCCCCGAGGAGGCCGGTCCCGCCGGCATCCTGGTCGCCGAGAGCGTCGTCCTCAACGGGACCGCAACCACCCGTGACGCAGCCATCGACGAGGCCGGCCGGCTCCTGCTGGACCGCGGCGCCGTCGACGCCGGCTACCTGGACGCCATGCACGAACGCGAGGAGTCCGTGTCCACCTACATGGGCAGCTACCTCGCCATTCCGCACGGGACCAACGCCGCGAAGGACCACATCATGAAGTCCGCGGTGTCCGTGGTCCGCTACCCGGACGGCATCGACTGGAACGGCAAGGACGTGAAGTTCGTGGTCGGTGTCGCCGGCATCAACAACGAACACCTGCAGATCCTGTCCTCGATCGCCAAGGTCTTCACCAACAAGGCCCAGGTGGCACAGCTTGAGGCGGCGACCACGGTCGAGGAAGTCCTGGACCTGTTCGGAAAGGTCAATTCATAGTGAAGGCTGTTCATTTTGGAGCAGGCAACATCGGGCGCGGCTTCGTGGGCCTGCTGCTGCACGAGGCCGGGTACGAAGTGGTGTTCGCCGACGTCGCGGAGGACCTCATCAACCAGCTGGCCGCAGCGGACTCCTACCGGGTCCACGAGGTGGGGGACAATCCCGCCGTCCGCACCGTGGAGAACTTCCGCGCGCTGAACTCCAGCACCCAGGAGGCGGACGTCATTGCGGAAATCGCGACGGCGGACATCGTCACCACCGCCGTGGGGCCGCACATCCTCAAGTTCGTGGCACCCGTGATCGCCAGGGGGATCGCCGCCCGGGCCGCCGGACTGGCTCCGCTGCAGGTGATGGCATGTGAAAACGCCATCAACGCCACGGACATCCTGAAAACCGAGGTGGCTTCGCAATGGGATCCTGCCGCCGGTTCCCTGGACGCCGCCGCCGTGTTCGCCAACACGGCGGTGGACCGGATCGTGCCCAACCAGGAGGCCGGGCAGGGCCTGGACGTCACGGTGGAGACCTTCTACGAATGGGTCATCGACCGGACCCCGTTCGCGGGGAAGGAGCCGGTGATCCCGGGCGCGACCTTCGTGGATGACCTGGCACCGTACATCGAGCGGAAATTGTTCACAGTGAACACCGGGCATGCCGCGGCGGCTTATTTCGGTTTCGAGGCCGGCCTCGGCAAGATTTCCGAGGCCATGGCCGACCAGGATGTCGCCGCTGACGTGCGCGCTGTCCTGGACGAAACCAAGGAACTGCTGGTGGCCAAGCACGGCTTCAACCGTGACGAGCAGGAGGCGTACGTCCAGAAGATCCTGGGCCGCTTCTCCAACCCGCACCTGCCGGACACCGTGAACCGGGTGGGCCGGGCGCCGCTGCGCAAGCTCAGCCGGCACGAACGCTTTATCGGGCCCGCTGCGGAGCTGGCCGAACGCGGGATCGTCCCGGAAGCCCTGCTCGGCGCGATCGCCGCAGCCCTGCGCTTCAACGACCCGGCCGACGATGAGGCGGTGGAGCTCGGGAAGATCCTGGCATCCACGGGCGCGGACGAGGCAACGGCGAAGATCACGGGCCTGGCCCCGGACCACCCGCTGTTCCCGGCCGTCTCCGCCATGGTCGAGGAGGCCAAGGCCGCCGTCTAGTCCGATTCCCATCGCGAAAGCAAGCCGCCGACGCCGGAGCTCACCCGAGTTCCGGCGTCGGCGTCCTTGTTGGGTGCCGCGGTGCGCCCTGAAATGGCGGTATGGCACTCTGGGTAAGTGACTTCGAACGACCGTGACCGGACCGCATTGCTGACCCTCGACGTCGACGGCGGGACCTTCCGCCTGCGCCGTGCCGAACGCGCCGACCTGCCCGGCATTCTCCGGCTCCTGGCGGACGACCAGCTCGGGTCGAGCCGGGAGGATCCAGCCGAGCTGGCCCCTTACGAGAAGGCGTTCGCCGCGATCGACGCCGACCCGTCCCACCTCCTGCTGGTGGGGGAGCTGACGCCCTCCGCCGGCTCCGGCGCCCGCCTGGTGGCAACGTTCCAGCTCAGCTTCCTGCCGGGGCTGTCCCGCCGGGGGTCGTGGCGTGCCCAGCTGGAGGCCGTGCGGGTGGGGAGCGAGCTGCGCGGGCAGGGCGTGGGGGCGGTGATGGAGGAATGGGCCATCGACGAGTCACGGCGCCGGGGCTGTTCCCTGATCCAGCTCACCACGGACAAGTCCCGCACGGCCGCCCACCGCTTCTACGAGCGGCTCGGCTTCGCGGCAAGCCACGAGGGCATGAAGCTCGTGCTCTAGCCCCCGCGCGCCGAGGTGACAGTTAATGGCCATGTTTCGCGGAAACATGGGCATTATCTGTCACCTCGTGAGGCGGTGGCGGGGTGCGCCGGTTCAGGCCTTCGCGGAACCCTTGGGAACGAACAGCGTCTCGGCCTGTTCCAGGGACATCCCGTTGGTCTCCGGCACCTTGAACTTCACAAAGAAGAACGACGCCGCCGCGAACATCGCGTACATGGCATACGTCAGCGGCAGGGAGGCCGCCGCCATGACCGGGAAGCTCAGGGTGATGGCGAAGTTGGCGATCCACTGCGCGGCGGCGGCGAGGCCCAGGGCGCGGGCGCGTATCCGGGACGGGAAGATCTCGCCCAGCAGCACCCAGACCAGCGGGCCCCAGGAGGCGCCGAAGCTGATCACAAAGACGTTGGCGGCCACCAGGGCGGCCGGGCCCCACGCGCCGGGCAGCGAAATGGCGTCGCCGGTTCCGGTGGCGGACCCGAAGGCCAGGGCCATGGTGCCCAGCGACGCGGCCATGCCGATGGAACCCGCGAGCATAATGGGCCGGCGGCCGATCCGGTCCACTAGGGCGATCGCCACGAGGGTCACCAGGATGTTCGTGACGGCCGTGGACACCGAGATCGTCAGGGAGTCCTTTTCCTGGAAGCCGACAGCCTTCCACAGGGTGGTGGAGTAGTAGAAGATCACGTTGATGCCGACAAACTGCTGCAGCACCGACAGGATGATGCCGACCCACACCACGGGCTGCAGGCCGAAGGCCTTGCCGCGAAGGGACCCCTTCTGGCCTGCGACCTTGTCCTCCTCGATGGCGGTCTTGATGTCGCGCAGGTGGCGGTCCGTGTCTTCATTCGGGGCGATGGACTGGAAGACCTTGAGGGCTTCCTCGTCCTTGCCCTGGAATACCAGGAACCTCGGTGATTCGGGCAGGGTGTAGGCGATCCAGCCGTACACGACGGCTGGGACGGCGGCAGCCATGAACATCCAGCGCCACGCTTCCAGACCGAACCAGAGGTCCTGGTCGGCGCCGCCGGCGAAGTTCGCGAACAGGGCGTCCGAGAGCAGGGCGGCGAAGATACCCGTGGTGATGGCGAGCTGCTGGAGCGAGGCCAGGCGTCCGCGGACGTGGCGCGGGGAGATCTCGGAGATGTAGGCCGGGGCGATCACGGAGGCCAGGCCGATGCCCAGGCCGCCCACGAGGCGCCAGAAGATAAGGTCCCACACGCTGAAGGCGAAGCCCGTGCCGATCGCGCTGACCAGGAACAGCAGCGCACCGATCTTCATGGCGGGGATCCGGCCGTAGCGGTCGGCCACTTTGCCGGCCAGGTAGGCGCCGGCAGCGCAGCCGAGGAGGGCCACGGCCACGGCGAAGCCGGTCACGGCCTCGCTGAGCGCGAACTCGTCCTTGATGGCGTCGACGGCGCCGTTGACCACCGAGGAGTCGAAGCCGAAGAGGAAGCCGCCCACGGCGCCCGCCACGGCCAGCCAAATGACCCGCTTGGGGATCTTGGCTGCGGTCTGGTCTTGGGTGGTTGTCATAAGGCTCCCTCGGCATTTCGCGTTCCACGGCCTTCGCCGCAGCTACCAAGTCTTACACCAGCGCCGGAGCGACGCCTGTCACACGCCGTAAATAGTGAGAGGAAACATACAGTTGCCGGCGCGGCGGTCAGGCTCCGCCGTCGTCCGGGCACGGACCGTCACGCAGCGCAGTCTTTTGGCCGCTCAACGCCTGACGTTCCCCGGCGTGGAGCCGATCCGCGCCGGCGGGCACGCCGAAAGTCTGCCTGCCGTGACGCCGCGGACCGCCGGGAGGAAGACTTACCGCTCGACCAGAATCCCGTCCGGATCGCACCAGATCATCGCCCCGGGCCGGACGACGACGCCGTCGATCTCCAGTTCCACGCCGCTCTCGCCGGTCCCGGCTTTGGCGCTCTTGCGCGGGTTGCTGCCCAGCGCCTTCACGCCGAGCGGCAACCCCGCGATTGCCGTCCGGTCGCGGATGGCGCCGTTGATCACGACGCCGGCCCAGCCGTTCGCAATGGCGCTCGCCGCGATCAGGTCCCCCATCAGCGCCGTGCGCAGTGAGCCGCCGCCATCCACCACCAGGACAGCGCCGCCGCCGGGTGTCGCCAGGGCGGACTTGACCAGGGCGTTGTCCTCGAAGCAGCGGATGGTCCGCGCCGGGCCGCTGAAGTGCGTATGCCCGCCCAGTGACTGGAACTGCAGGGCCACGGAGTCAAGCTCCTCGCCGCGTTCGTCGAAAAGGTCGGCGGTATTAACGGCGGATGCGGCCATCGGTTCTCCTGTGCGCGGGAAATAGGGGGCGGATCGTGATCCCCACGATAGTCTGGCTGCACACTGATCTCTGCGTCATCCGTTTCCGGGGGGAACCGAATTCCATGAGCCTGTCCGATATGCCCGGAGCAGCTCCGGACCCTGCCCATGGCCGCCTCGCCGCCGACGGCCCGACGGCGGTGGCGCTCGCCGAACCCGAACGGGCCGTCCGCCCGGTCTGGATTGCCGGCGTCGTCCTCGTAAACCTGGGCATCAACGCGGCATTCTTCGGCCCGATCCAGGTACTCCTCGGCCAGCAGGCGGAAGCGTTCAGCGAAGGCGACAAGGAGGCCATCCTCGCCCTCGTGACCGGAGCCGGCGCTGCGGTCTCACTCGTGGCCAACCCCTTGTTCGGCGCGTTCAGCGACCGCACCACCTCGCGCCTGGGCCGCCGGGTCCCCTGGGTCGTCTTTGGGGCCATCCTTGGCGCCGCGGCTCTGATCGCGCTCGCCGGGGCACCCAACGTTGCGGTCATGGCGCTGCTCTGGTGCCTCGTGCAGGCCGGCTGCAACGGGGCCTACGCCGCCATCACCGCCGCCATCCCTGACCGCGTTCCGGTGGCCCAGCGCGGCACGGTGGGTGGCCTGGCCGCCATGGGCCAGACCGTCGGCATCCTCGTCGGCGCCGTGATCGCCGCAGCGGTGACCGGGAACTTCGCCGTCGGCTATCTGGTCTGCGCCGTGGCGCTGCTCGCCGGCGTCGTGCTGTATTACGTCAGGAACGACGACGTCCGGCTCCCCGCGGGAGCGCGTCCGCCGTTCAGCCTGGCCGGCTTCGCCAGGGGCTTCTGGATTTCCCCGGTCCTCTACCCGGACTTCGCCTGGGCCTGGCTGACCCGGCTCCTGGTGAACATCGGCAACCACATGGTGACCCTCTACCTGCTGTTCTTCCTCAAGGACGCCGTCCACCTGGAACAGAGAGAGGGCATCGCGCCGGAGTTCGGCGTGCTGATCCTGACCGGCCTCTACGCCGTCATGGTGATCATCACCAGTGTGATCGGGGGCAGGCTGAGCGACCGGATGGGAAAGCGGAAGCCGCTCGTGATCATCTCCTCGGTGATCATTGCGGTGGCCTCGCTGATCCTCGCCTTCGCGCCGAACTGGACCGGTGCCCTGCTGGGCGCCTCGGTGCTGGGCATCGGCTTCGGCTGCTACCTCGCGGTGGACTTCGCGCTCATCACCCAGGTGCTCCCGGCGGCGCTGAGCCGCGGAAAGGACCTGGGCGTCCTCAACATCGCGAATTCCCTGCCCCAGGTGCTTGCCCCGCTCATCGCCTTCCCCTTCGTGACACTGTGGGGCGGGTACGTTTCGCTGTACGTGGCGGCCGCGGTGATCGGGCTGCTGGGGGCCGTGTTCGTGGTGAAAATCAAGGGCGTCGAGTAGGCCCGGACTCACCGCCGGGGAGGCCCTGCCAGGGCTGTTCTGGCACCGCCTGTGACTGGCTTAGGGCCCGGGAGCGTGGCGTATAGTGGACGGGAATTGCCGCGGCAGCGCTGTGGGGGATCCCCCATGTCTGCCGAGAAAACCGACCCCGGAACGCTGCTGATGCCTGAATTCCACTCAGAACTTCCTCCGATGGCCCCGCCTCCCACCCTGCCCCGGCAACGGCTCCGGTACACCCGGATCCTCGACGTCGCCGCCGGGTTCGCCCGCAAGGGCCTGGACTCCGTGGTCCTCTCCGAAGTCGCGGCCAGGGCCGATGTTCCGCTGGGCACCCTGTACCGGTATTTTCCTTCCGCCACCCAGCTGGTGCTGGCGCTCTACCGCAAGCAGCTCACGGAACTCCATGCGGCCAACTCGCCTGCCGCGCCAGGAGCCGGTGCAGGCGCCGGCGCAGCGGCGAAGAAATCCGCGGGACGCTCCGCGAAGCCGGCTGCCGGAAACGCTAAGGGCGACGTTCCGGCCCACGCGCTCGTCGGCGTCGTGATGGAAATCTTCCACATGCGCCTCATGCAGCCGGCCGTGGAGCAGTGCCTGAACAAGGCCGTCTACACCAAGGACACTGACACCACGAGACTGCTCCGCGAGATCGACTCCACGGCCGAGAAAGCCGTCACCGCCGTGAGCGGCGACGCCGCCATCTCCCGGGTCCTGCTGCTGACCGTCACCGGGCTGGTCCAATCCGTCCGCTGCCGCCGCCTGTCGCTCTTCGAAGCCGAGGAAGACCTCAAAAAGGCCTGCGTCCTGCTGACATCCAGCCGTCCCCCCGCGTAACTGGTCTAGACCAATCTGATTTCTTACCCGCCAGTAACGGCGTTTTTTGGTGATCCGGCTCACCAAAATCAGTGGGTAAACGTTTCACCATCAGCCCGGGTGTGTCGTATGACACCTCGAGCCGGAGGCGTTTTGTTTACCATTGCAGAACCGGAGCGGCCCGGCCGCCTGCAGTACCGGAGCTTCACCGCAGACCCACCAACCTCGGGTCCCTGCCGACGTTCCCCAGACCATCTTGAGCACGCCTGTGCTTGAGCTTCCATGAGCCGTACGCCCACGGTGAGCCCCAGGAGACAACGACGTGTCCACTGAAACCATCATCCCCACCGACGCCAAATCCCCCGCAGAGACCGTAGCGGTGCTCAGTGACGAGGAAATTTTCGCATCCCACCAGGGCGGCAAGCTTTCCATTTCCAGCACCGTGCCGCTCGCCAGCAAGCGCGACCTTTCCATCGCCTACACGCCGGGTGTTGCCCAGGTCAGCCGCGCCATCGCCGCCAACCCGGAACTCGCCAAAACCCTCACGTGGGCCCAGCGCCTCGTCGTCGTGGTCAGCGACGGCACGGCCGTCCTCGGCCTGGGCGACATCGGCGCCAGCGCCTCACTGCCCGTGATGGAGGGCAAGTCGGCACTGTTCAAGGCCTTCGGCGAGCTCGACTCCATCCCGCTGGTGCTCAACACCACCAACGTCGACGAGATCGTGGAGACCCTCGTCCGCCTGCGCCCGAGCTTCGGCGCCGTCAACCTCGAGGACGTCTCTGCGCCGCGCTGTTTCGAACTCGAGGACAAGCTCATCGAGGCCCTGGACTGCCCCGTCATGCACGATGACCAGCACGGCACCGCCGTCGTGGTCCTCGCCGCCCTGACCGGGGCTGCCAAGGTCACCGGCCGCGACATCGAGGCGCTGCGCGTGGTCGTCTCGGGGGCCGGCGCCGCCGGGATCGCCGTCGCGCAGAT
>Ga0213837_1001837_pt1 | contig 10427 bp, 10 predicted proteins | sample SWPATP12_FD_160572 | JGI IMG/M metagenome (GOLD analysis project Ga0213837, IMG submission 160572) | Coastal seawater microbial communities from Marineland, Florida, United States - SWPA TP1 #2 | ecosystem: Environmental > Aquatic > Marine > Coastal | place: USA: Florida | collected 2016-08-06
GTGAAATCGCCGAGGCACTTTATAAGTCTGAAGGGACTATCCGTAATCAAGTGTCTTTTATTCTCAGAAAGCTAGATGTACGTGATAGAACCCGTGCAGCATTAAAAGCAATTGATCTAGGTTTGATATAATTACAAATCATTTTTAATCTCATTAAGCTTTTATCATACAAGTAAATCGCTTAAACTAAGGCTTAAATTATTTTTAAGAAGCAACCGCTATGTTCCTAAAATCAAAAACATTTATTGTATTCTCATTGGCGCTTTTAAGCTTTAGCCAGCACGCCTTTAGCTTACAGTTTGGCAATCAAGTCGACAGTGACAAACTCATTAAAATTTCGACGGTTATGGCCTCACCAGACGATTACCTTGCAAGTCCAATTACCGTGGAAGGGACTATCACTGGGGTTTGCGAAAAACGTGGTTGCTGGATGACGCTCGCATCAGACAAACGCTTTGAAAACTTACGTATCAAAGTTGAAGATGGCGACATGGTATTCCCGATGACGGCTAAAGGCAGTAAAGCTATCGTAACTGGTAAGCTCGATAAAATTCAGCTTAGCCTTGGCCGCACTAAAGCGTTACTTGCTCACAAAGCGCAGCAAGCCGGCGAAAGCTTTGATGTAAACTCTGTGACTGAAGCAATGGCTATTTATCAGCTCGTACCGAGCGGAGTTGAAATCATTGAGTAATAAATCAAGTATCAACTGGTTTAAGTTAAACAGAAACTTACACCGCGATATTGGTTATTTTTGTGTTGGTTTAGTGATTATCTTTGCGGTTTCTGGCATTGCAGTGAACCACAAAGATGATTGGAACCCAAACTACAAAGTAAGCCACCAGCAAATCAGTGTGAGCGATGAAACTTGGCAATTAGATAATGACGAGTTGCTGATTGAACAAATTATCTCTCATGCTGATGTAAGCGAGCCGGTAAAGGCCTCTTATTGGGTGTCGCCGCAAGAGTTTAAGGTGTTTTTAAAAAACGGTAACAATCTCAGCCTTAAACTTAATAAAGATATCATAAGCTATGAAGCCATTGAGCCTCGTCATGTATTTCAAGCATTTAACCGTTTACACTTGAACGAGACAACCGCTTCGTGGGTTATTTTTTCTGATATTTTTGCAGGGCTGCTGCTGTTTTTAGCGATCAGCGGCTTGTTTATGATCAAAGGTAAAAATAGCCCATGGGGCAGCCGCTCAGTTTTAGTCATTAGCGGTATGCTGCTCCCCGCTGCTTATGTGTTTTTATAAACTAAAGTTCCCTGTTGCCATTCTCGCAAAGAGCGATGGCAACTTTTTTAATTAATTTAATACTCACCAAATTTGTAACACAGTCTTTCTTAAAATAACTATTCGCAGAACCCTCCCTTTGCTTACGCATTTTATAGCAGCTCAAAGTGTGTTTACTTAGCTCTTAAAACCTCTCACCTACCTATTATTGTTTTTTTAAATGATGGCTTTATTGCTTTTATTTGTGAGCATTTTCATCGAAAAAGCAAAAAATGCTGTCAAATAGAACCTGAAAAAGGGACTAACTTAGTCATAATTTATGACTAAATGGCAATTATTTATTACTAGATAAGTTTAAAAACAAAACACTTTCAACTTATAAAAGGTAATTAAATTGTAAAGTAAATTAATGATTTATTATTATTGATATTGATAATCACTATCATTACGATCCCGATTCAAATTAACCTAGAAGGAATTGAGTCGTGAATCAATTAGCCCCTGTGCTTAATACTCATTCATCAATAAATGTTGATGAACAACCCCAAGCGTTTATTTTTAACGAAAATAATTTACTCAAATATGAGATGGCTTCAATGCAAACAATGTCGCTCATCCATCAAGCGCTGCGTTCTGCAAAACAAGTTCATTCTGGCGTCTGCCACAAGGTGCTCAGTAAACAAATAGCCAGAGTAGAACTAAATCAACCTCTCAATAACGTTGAGCAAGCGCTAAATGAAGTAAAATCGTTGTATTTAGATCATGCTGTCTATTTTCATCATCCAAAGTATGTTGCCCATCTAAACTGCCCCGTTGCTTACCCTGCGGTGATAGCCGAACAGTTATTAACTGCTATAAATTCTTCGTTAGACACCTGGGACCAAAGTGCTGGCGGGACGCTCATTGAGCAAAAGATAATTGACTGGAGTATCGAACGCATTGGCTTAAGTGCTACTGCCGATGGCATATTCACAAGCGGCGGCAGTCAATCTAATTTAATGGCATTGTTACTTGCTAGAGACCATGCAGCAGAGCGCTTATCAGGGCACCTTATTCGCGATTTTGGTTTAGGTCCAGATGCTCATCGCTACCGTATTTTTTGCTCTGAAGTCAGTCATTTTAGTATTCAAAAGTCAGCCGCTTTACTGGGCCTTGGCTATAACGCGGTTGTTCCGGTTACAGTTGATAAAGAGTTTAAAATGGACCTAGCCGCACTTGATGCAGCGATTGATGAATGTAAAGCACAAGGCAATATTCCTATAGCGCTTGTTGCCACCGCAGGCACAACTGACTTTGGTTCAATAGACCCTATCGATAAGCTAAAAACGCGGTGCAAAGCTGATAATTTATGGCTTCATGTCGATGCCGCTTATGGCTGTGGACTACTTGCAGCTGACGATCACCGTCACTTACTCAATGGCATTGAACAGGCTGACTCAGTGACGTTAGATTACCACAAATCATTCTTACAACCTGTCAGTAGCAGTGCATTTATTGTTGCTGATAAAAAGCAATTTAAACATTTAACTCATCATGCTGATTATTTAAATCCGTTTAACGACAACCCACAAGCAGCGCCAAACCTTGTTGATAAAAGCATTCAAACGACTCGCCGTTTTGATGCCTTAAAACTTTGGCTAACTTTACGCATTATGGGCCACGAACAGATTGGCAAAGTGTTTTCTTCTGTTATGGCACTAGCCCGTAGTAGTTATGTGGCACTCAAACAAGACCCTGAATTTGAGCTAATTCACCAACCTGAACTGAGCACCTTAGTGTTTCGCTTTAACGATAAAAACCTCAGTGATGAGCAATTAAACCTGCTTAATTATCAAATTAAAGATGAGCTATTCAAACAAGGTGAGTGTGCCATTGCTCGCACCAAATTTAGAGGTATCAACTACTTAAAGTTCACGCTACTTAATCCAAACACACAGATTGAAGACATTAAAAGTATTGCAGCTGATATTAAAGCCTGCGCCTACAGCATCAAGGCACGCCTAAAAGTTGAGGAAACTAGTCATGAATAAAGTATACGATTTAATTGCCGTAGGTCTTGGTCCGTTTAACCTCAGTTTGGCATGTTTAGCAGAGCCAATTGAAACACTTGATTCGTTATTTTTAGAACAACGTGATGAATTTAATTGGCATCCAGGGCTTATGCTCGATGGCGTTACATTACAAACACCGTTTATGTCGGATTTAGTTACATTGGCAGATCCAACCAATCCATACAGCTTTTTAAACTATGCGAAGCAACAAGGTAAGCTGTATCAGTTTTATATTCGAGAAAGTTTCTTTTTACTGCGCGAGCAATACAACCAGTATTGCCAGTGGGCAGCAAGCCAATTAAGTAACATACAGTTTGGCCATAAAGTCATTCATAGCCAGTTTGATCAAACAAAGCAGCTCTATGTACTCACTGTTGAATCTGCAAAGCAAACTAAAACGCTTTATTGTCGTCACTTGGTACTGGGCACAGGTCCCTCACCTTATTACCCACCTGCTGTTCAGGCTGAAGATACACAGCTCTGCCATGCCACTGAATATCTGTATAAACGGGATGAGTTAGTAAATAGCAAGAGCATCACTGTGATTGGCTCAGGGCAAAGTGCTGCTGAAGTATTTTATGATTTGTTGTGTGACATTAAACAGCATAACTACCAACTCAATTGGGTAACGCGAGCGCCGCGCTTCTTTCCTCTTGAGTACACGAAACTCACTCTAGAAATGACCTCTCCTGAGTATGTTGATTACTTTTATAACCTAGAACAGACAACCAAACAGGAGTTACTAGCCAAGCAACGTAATTTATACAAAGGCATCAACTCAGAGTTAATTAATCAGATTTATGATCAGCTCTACCAACTTGATATTCAAGGGGTAAACCGAGCAAGGTTATTGACCAACAGCGAGCTCATTAAAAAACAAGGCAGTAAGTTAGTTTTTAGACACAGTGAACAGCAGGCTGAGTTTAGCTTACATAGTAATCACGTCATCATGGCTACGGGCTTTAGTTATCAGCTACCCGATTTTCTCAGTGGCTTGATGAGCGAAATAAATTGGCTAGATAACAGGTGCTTTGCTGTTGAGCGAAATTACAGTATCGACAAGCTACAAAGGTTGTTTGTACAAAATGCTGAGCTACACAGTCATGGTTTTGTAACGCCAGATCTGGGCATGGCCTGCTATCGAAACAGCCATATTCTGCGCTCAATCTTAGGTTATGCCCCCTATCCTGTTGAAACACAAATTGCCTTTCAAGAGTTTGGTTTACCCGATGTTGTCAACGAAAAACAGAAGCAAATAGCATGAAACAACCCGCATTAAAGTCAAGCTTGGTGCTGCTGACGATTATATCTGTTGTTTGCGACACCATGATTTTGCCCTTTTACCCGCAGTTTTTTAGTGCCCAATTTGGTTTGCAATCAAGTAATCACATTGGTGCCTATATTGCTGTTTGCTGCATCACCGTGATGTGTGCTTTCCCTGTATGGGCGAAAATAGCGCAGCACGTGCACGAACTGTATTTATGGGTGATCACCCAAATAATTGCAGGGCTATTAGGTGTTGCGTGCTTTTACAGCGAAAACGTGTGGAGCTTTTGGCTGTTATCACAGCTGATGCTGGTATTTAAAGCAAGTTACCTGCTTATTTATCCCTTTGTTCTAAGTATCGAAGAAAAACAACAGCACCTCGGTGTCGTTGCTTTATTTAGCGTGCTTTTACACTTTGGTGGTATTGGCGGTGCTTTATTAGGTGGCTTGATCATTCAAAGTATTGAGCCGCGCTTTTTATATTTAGTGATGGCTGCGGGTGACTGCTTACAAGTTATGCTCTGCTTGTATTTAATTTACTTATTAAAAGTAAGCTACAAGCCGCGAGAATTAAGCGCATCATCAGTAAAACGACAGCGTTTTCCTGGCTACATTATTCGCTTAGGAGTTATATCTATGGGCGTGTACTTCAGCATGTTCTTAGCAACGCCATACTTTACGCTACTTTGGCAACAAGTAAGCAATTTCAGCAATGCACTTTTAGCTGGCGCTGTGTTTGCTATCCCTGCTTGGGTTGCACTTATCATTTTGATTACAACCAAAAACAAAGCCGCAACCAATAAGCACAGTAAAACAATCGCTTATGCACTTGTGTTGAGCAGTATCGGCCTATTTATACAACTTAGTTCACACTGGCAATGGCTTGTGTTCGGCCGTGTTGTATTTGCTATTGGGCTATTTTTACTAACCGTGCGTCTACAAGTCATGTTGTTTGCAATGAGCGAACCACGTTTTTACTCAAGCGACTTTGCCAAGCTTCATTTTATGCAAAATATCGGTGTCATCTGCGCCTCATTTTTAGCGGGAGATTTAGTATCTCGCTTTGAACTTAACACCCCATTACTGACGGGTTCTGTCGGCTTTGCCATCACTTTATGTTTGTTTTATCTGCTTTTTTTACGCAACAAACATACCTCAACAGACCCTATTCACAGTTATTAATTTTTAAGAGAACACGATTATGAAAAACATCTCTGAAACTCCTATCAAGCACGCTTTGCTTGGTGATGTAAAAATCAGAACATTAAACCCTGAACACGATCTAACGACTATTACCCCTTGGCTAAAACACCCCCAAGCTCAGTTTTGGGGAGCAATGGAACATTCACCCGAAGAAATTTTAGAATTTTATACAACACTCAATAAAGATGAGGCTCAACAAGCCTATTTGCTTGAAATAAACCAAACACCCATTGCTTTAATTGAAATTTACAAACCTCAAATACTGAAACTTGAGAACCACCTAGCGCTTAAAAACGGCGATTTGGGCATGCATATTTTACTCGCTCCAAAGCAGTTCTCTGTTGTAGGGTTTAGCCTTGCTGTTATGCAGTCGGTATTAGAGTTTATGTTTAATACCCTCTCATGTGAGCGAGTGATTGTGGAGCCAGATGTAGCCAATCATAAAATTCATCGCCTTAACTTAAAGGCAGGTTTCAGCCATCATAAAGTTATTAAATTAGGTGAGAAAACTGCATTACTAGGTAGTTTAGAAAAAGATCATTTTAATTACTTACAGCATCTTTCGTCTCGATTCGACACTTCACAGCAAGGTCCCGCAGTGCAACAAGCAACGCCATCTTGCAGTACCTCACATCTAGACCAACAAGCGTGGCAATACGCAAACCGTTTACTCATTGCCAAAATGCTCAGTGAGTTTTATCACGAACGACTGTTTAGCTACGACAGTGACAAACCTAACCATTACGTGTTGCATACCATGGGTGGGCAAAGCTATCAGTTTAAAGGTGAATCAATGCTGCTTAATCACCTACAAGTTGAGCCAAATAGCATTACTAAAATGGCGCTTGATCACAGTCAACCATTAGACGCTATCGCGTTTGTGCTTGAGTGTAATGACAAGTTAAACATAGACAAATCAATGCTTGGCACCTATCTCGAAGAACTCGCGAGCACACTCAGTGGCTTTGCATTTAAATTTAAAAATAATCGCTATAGCGCTCAGCAATTAGCAGACGCAGATTTTCAAGTGATCGAAACCCAAATGACTATGGGTCACCCAAGCTTTATTGCCAACAATGGCCGCATTGGTTTTAACTCACAAGATTTTCACCAATATACGCCGGAAGCCGCAAACCCATTTCAAATTATATGGCTTGCGTGTCACAAACAGCATACCACCTTTAAAAGTACCCATGATTATAAATACGAAAGCTTGATTGCCGATGAGCTTGATTTAGCTGAGCGTTTACGCTTTGAAAAAGCACTGACTGAGCAAGGTTTAAAGCCAAGTGACTATCTGTTATTTCCTATGCATCCATGGCAGTGGTTTAACAAATTAGTCCATGTTTATAGCTATCACATCTCGCAAAAACATATTGTCTGTTTAGGCTACTCGCAAGATAGTTATTTACCACAGCAATCAATTCGTACCCTGTATAACATCAGCAAACCACACAAATGCTATGTTAAAACCGCTCTATCGATTTTAAATATGGGCTTTATGCGGGGCTTGTCGAGCGCCTATATGAAAGTAACACCGGCAATAAATCAATGGTTATTCGACTTAGTAAACCAAGATAGCTATTTAAAATCACTGAAGTTTCAACCTTTAAGAGAAGTCGCAACCCTTGGCTTTGATGAGCAGTATTACACTCATCCAGCGCTTGGCGATAACCCTTATAAGAAAATGATGGCGGCTCTTTGGCGTGAAAATCCTGCTCAATACATGGACGAGAATGAAAGCCTTGCCACTATGGCAAGTCTGCTTCATATCGATAGCGAAGGCCGTTCATTTGTAAGTGCTAAAATTGCCAAATCGGGGCTAAGTGCTGATAAGTGGCTAACCCACTACTTACAGGCTTATATGACACCATTGCTACATTGTTTTTACCAGTACGATTTAGTCTTTATGCCACATGGTGAAAACCTCATCGTTCGATTTAACAATCATGTTCCGGTAGGCGTATTCATTAAAGACATTGGTGAAGAAATTGCCTTATTAAATAGTAACATCGAGCTGAATGATGAAATAAAGCGGATTAAGGTAACCATTCCAGAAGGCGTTGCCGTATTGTCTATTTTTACTGATATTTTCGATTGCTTCTTCCGCTACCTTTCGGCAATTTTAGTAACTGATGGCCTACTGACCGAACAACAGTTTTGGCAAGCCGTCGCCGATACAATTGTTCAGTATCAGGCGAGTCATCCTGCACTTAAAGACAAGTTTGCTGAGCATGATTTATTTGCTGAGTCATTCCCATTATCTTGCTTAAACCGCTTACAGCTGCGTAACAATCAACAAATGGTTGATATTACCGACCCAGCTTCAAGCTTGCAGTATGCAGGTGATTTGCAAAACCCATTGGCGCAATATGCACTTGCAAACACAACAGCATAATAAGCTTGAGTTAGCCTTACGTCAGCAGTGCTCACTGCTGACGTTTTTAACTCCAACAATCGATGAACAATGGTTTAGCAGTCAATGTTTAACTAGCAAGCAATTAACAGATTTAGCTAACGCTATAAAATTAAGAGGGACAAATGTTACTGAGGGATATGTCGCAATCAACCTCTATTTACAACTGAGCTGGCAAGTTATTTACTTATTAGTAGCCTGTGTAGAGCACCTTGGTTGCATTCCTGATCTGGTCAATATTAAGCAGCGGGTAACGGGCTCACATATTTATGGTTTGGCTAATTTAAATATCATGGCTCAACAAGACTCTTTTAATAATGCAGATTTGATTGAACTGGCAGCCAATCATTTATTTGACCACCAGCAAGCTTGGTATAATAACGTGCCATTGCAATACAGACTAAATAAAGGATTATTAAAACGTTTACAAAGTGATACTTTCCACGCAGCGTTAATCGCTTGCTGGCCAGACAAATCGATAAAATTTATAGCAAAGCGTTTTCAACCATGGCAAAAGCTATGTGGTAAACATCGCTTTAGTGATCAAAACAATAAACTGACATTTATGCGTAAAACCTGCTGCTTACACTACCAACTTGTAGCCGCTGATTATTGCGCTAACTGCCCGTTAAACAAAAAAGGCACTAGCGCTTGCTAATGCCTTTTTCCAAACGTTTTCTATATAAAGGCTCTAAACCTATTCACTAAGCGCGTTCATCCTTCGGCGATTCCATCACTACATGAGTTGTAATGGTTCGTACTTGTGGGATTGAGCCAAGTACATCAGCATGAAATGCTTTATAGGACTTGAGATCCGCCGTCTCAACTCTCAACAAATATTCAAACGAGCCAGTTACATTGTGGCACTCTTTTACTTCATCAATAAACTCAAGAGCGTGTTCGAATGCTCGCTGAGAGACGGTTGAGTGCTCATTTAAACCAACCCCTACATAAGCGATAAATCCTAGGCCAACAGCCTGATTATTAATAACCGCCCGATACCCCGCAATAACCCCAAGCTTTTCTAGCTCTTGCACTCTACGAAGACATGCCGATGGCGATAAACCCACTTTATCTGCCAGCTCGGCATTAGCAATTCGGCCATTGCGTTTAAGCTCATGCAATATTCTGTCGTTAATTTTATCTTTTTTCATTTTTGATTGTGAACTTTAAATATACACAACAACATTAAGCGCAAAAGTTGCGCGCATTACAACTTATAATTGCATCTTAATTCAAATGGAGAGATAACGATGAGTTTTGAAATTTTAACAGCCTTGGCATTATTTGCTTTGGTATCATCAATTACCCCTGGGCCAAATAATTTAATGTTGATGAGCTCAGGTGCTAACTTTGGCTTTAAAAGAACCACACCACACTTACTTGGCGTAACGTTTGGCTTTATGTTGATGTTAGTTTTAGTCGGCCTTGGCATCATGCAGCTATTTGACTTGTTTCCACCAAGCTATTTGATATTGAAAGTATTTTGCATTGCTTACTTGCTCTATCTGGCGTTTAAAATTGCCACAAGTAACGCACAACAAAAAGCCAGTAGTGAGAGTAAGCCGTTTACTTTTATTCAGGCTGCACTATTTCAATGGGTAAACCCAAAAGCGTGGGCAATGGCATTAAGCGCGGTAAGCTTATATGCCCCAGACAAAAACCTCACCTCAGTGTTAATCGTAAGCCTCGTATTTGGTTTAATTAACCTGCCATGTGTCAGCTCGTGGACTCTACTTGGCGAAAAGCTTCAACACTGGCTTGCCAGCCCAAAGCGCTTAAAAGCATTTAACTACCTAATGGCAATACTATTAATCGCTTCAGTGATGTTTAGTTTGTTTTAAATGATTATTAAGATTGAAATACCAATTCACTTGATTAAGTGAATTGGCTTGGTTCTAAGCTACATAAATTCAAACTGCTCAACAGTTGCGAGCTTTAATTTGTCTATGTCTTTTTTGGCCGCTTTACAATGACGACGTAACTTTGAAGGAACATCTTTATCTGCAACAAGGCTTTTTAGCATAGCTTGATAACGCATCGTTTGTGCATTGGCAATAATTTTACAATAGTACGCGACACCATCTAGCATACGCCCATCGACAGTATATTTATTTTGCCAGAGCTTATTTGCTAATGCGTCTAGGTATTGCTCTTTGTAAACACCGATATTATAAAATTTCTTACCAAGGATTTGAGTTTCGGTACCATCAGCTTGGTTCACTACATCAACAAACTGATAATGTTCTTGGCTATTAA
>Ga0213837_1001838_pt1 | contig 10417 bp, 8 predicted proteins | sample SWPATP12_FD_160572 | JGI IMG/M metagenome (GOLD analysis project Ga0213837, IMG submission 160572) | Coastal seawater microbial communities from Marineland, Florida, United States - SWPA TP1 #2 | ecosystem: Environmental > Aquatic > Marine > Coastal | place: USA: Florida | collected 2016-08-06
AAGACGGTGCTTTCGCATAACTTCGATGGCACGTTTCCGGCCGGTTTCTGTCAGTTCAAGGTGCCGGTCGCCGGAAACAACCACCAGGCCGTCGCGCTCCATGCGGCCGACGGTCTGGGACACAGTGGGGCCCGAGTGACGCAGCCGTTCGGCGATGCGGGCGCGGAGGGCAACGATGTTTTCTTCTTCAAGTTCCAGAATGGTCCGAAGATACATCTCGGTGGTATCGATCAGATCCGTCATTCAGCTCAGCTCCTCGAGCGCCGTCCTTGCGTGTTCCCACCGTACCGCGTGCTGCTTGCGCCCTGGCGGGGTCCGCCGTACGTTCGCAGGTCAGCTTAGCCTATTTTGAATTACTCCGGATAATCTCAGTGACCGGACTATGACGGGCTTTTTTGCCTCCCCCGCCGGGCAGTCAGGCAGAATGAAACGCAAGGCTCCGTTGCAGCCACCCTGCCGGGCCACCTCCCGAGCACCGCTTTTGTACCAGCTTTGTACCAGCCGAAAATTGGAGCCACTGTGAGCGACACCAGCATCACGATTCCCGCAAACCTCCTTCCCAAGGACGGCCGGTTCGGCGCCGGGCCGTCCAAGGTCCGCCCGGAACAGATGGAAGCCCTCGCCGCGGCTTCCGGGCTGCTGGGAACATCCCACCGCCAGGCGCCGGTCAAGAACCTCGTCGGATCGGTCCGGAACGGGCTCAGCCAGTTCTTCCGCGCGCCCGAGGGCTACGAGGTCATCCTGGGCGTCGGCGGATCGACCGCGTTCTGGGACATTGCCAGCTTCGGGCTCGTGGAAAACAAGGCTCAGCACTTGTCCTTCGGCGAGTTCGGCTCGAAGTTCGCCTCCGCCACCAACAAGGCACCCTTCCTCGCGGACTCCTCCATCATCAAGTCCGAGCCGGGGACCCGCCCGGCGGCCCAGGCCGAGGCCGGCGTCGATGTTTATGCCTGGCCGCAAAACGAGACATCCACCGGCGTGGCCGCCCCGGTCCGGCGTGTGGCCGGAGCCGATGCGGGCTCCCTCGTGCTGGTTGACGCCACCTCGGCGGCCGGCGGGCTGGACGTCGACGTCGCTGAAGCGGACGTCTACTACTTCGCCCCGCAGAAGAACTTCGCCTCCGACGGCGGCCTGTGGCTTGGCCTGTTCTCCCCGGCAGCGCTGGAGCGCGCGGCCCGGATCAAGGCCAGCGGCCGCTGGATCCCGGACTTCCTGGACCTCCAGACGGCTATTGACAACTCGCGGCTGAACCAGACGTACAACACCCCGGCACTGGCCACGCTCGTCACCCTCGACGCCCAGGTTCAGTGGCTCAACGCGAACGGCGGCCTCGACTTCGCCTCCGCCCGCACCGCGGATTCCGCCGGTCGCATCTACCGCTGGGCCGAGGCCTCGGAGTATGCCACCCCGTTCGTGGCACGAGCCGAGGACCGCTCCAACGTCATTGCAACGATCGACTTCGACGACTCCATCGACGCCGCGGCAATCGCCAAGGTGCTCCGCGCCAACGGCATCGTCGATACCGAGCCGTACCGCAAGCTGGGCCGCAACCAGCTCCGTATCGCAACGTTCGTGGCGATCGAGCCGGACGATGTGTCGGCGCTGCTGGAATGCATCGATTTCGTCGTGGGCGAGCTGAAGAAGTAGCTCCCCCGCAGAACCACTGGAAGCTGACAGCGTCAGCGTCCGACGGCGCCGACCGGGGTCTGTCCCCGGGCGGCGCCTTCCGCGTCAGGGCCTTCCGCGTTAGGCGCCTTCCGCGTCAGGGCCGGCTCCGCCAGGGCCGGTTCCGCCAGGGCGGGCGGCCACGACGCGAAAGTGGCGCAGCCCGCGGGCACGGCGGTCGAACCGGATCCGAAGTTGCTTGGCGCGGATGATCCACGCCAGCCCGATCAATGCCGCAATCAGGCCGGACGCCGCCGCGACACTCAGGGACCAGCGGGGACCGGCGACGTTCGCGACCCAGCCCACGAACGGCGCCCCGATCGGCGTTCCGCCCATGAATATGGCCATATAGAGGGCCATCACGCGGCCACGCATCACGGGATCCGTGGTTGTCTGGACGTAGCCGTTGGCACTGGTCAACATCGTGATGGCGAAGAGCCCCACCGGAACCAGCGCGACGCCGAACCAGAAGTAGCTGGGGGCCAGCGCGGCGACGCCGGAGGCCACGCCGAAGGCACCGGCCGCCCCGAAAATAATCCGCAGCCGGGGCTTCTTGCGCCCGGCGGAGAGCAGGGCGCCCGCGACGGAGCCGATGGCCATGATGGAGTTCATCAGCCCGAAGGCGCTGGCGTCCAGTCCGAATTCCGTTCCGACCATGGCCGCAATAAGCAAAACGAAGTTCAGGCCCAGCGTGCCCACGATGAAGACCGCGACCAGCACCACCACGATGTCCGGCCGGAAGCGCACGTAGCGCAGCCCCTCGCGGATCCTGCCCTTGCCGGCCGCGGCCCGGGGCAATTGGCGCAGCGACGCGGAGGGAATCTTCCACAGGCTCAGCAGCAGTGCCACGAAGGTCAGGGTGTTGATGAGGAATACCCAGCCGGGGCCGACAGCGACCGTGAGGACGCCGGCCACCGCCGGGCCGATCATCCGGGCCACGTTGAAGGAGGCGCTGTTGAGGGCCACGGCATTAGGCAGGTAGTCGTCGCGGACCAGTTCGGAGACGAAGGTCTGGCGCACGGGGGCGTCGAGGGCGGAGACGACACCCAGCAGCAGGGCGAAACCGTAAACATGCCACAGTTGTGCGGCTCCGGACACCACGAGGATGCCGAGGGCTGCGCTCAGCAGCGCCATCGCGGACTGGGTCAGGACGAGCAGCTGTTTGCGGTTGAAGCGGTCGGCCACCAGCCCGGCCACTGGGGCGAGGAAGAGCTGGGGCCCGAGCTGCAAGGCCATGGTGACGCCCATGGCGCCGGCGTCGTGGTCGGTCAGGTGGTCAAAGACCAGCCAGTCCTGGGCAGTGCGCTGCATCCAGGTCCCGATGTTGGAGATGAGCGCCCCGATGAACCAGATCCGGTAGTTCAGGATATGCAGGGACTTGAAGGTGGACATCATGTCCAGCCCTCACTGTGCAGCGCCCCTGATGGTTCCAACCGCTAGTCAGCCTCCGCGGCGGTCAACCCGCCTTCCGGAACGTCTCCGGTGCCGGCGTCATCGACGTCGTACTCGTCGCCGGCGCCGTCCGCGTTGCCGTCGGCGTCGTCGGAGTCGTCTTCCGGTACTGCATCAGCGTTCGGGGTGGCCTCGCCCGCGTCGTCCCGCGGCGCCGCTGTTGCGGCTTCCAGAGGTTCCTCGCCCTGCTCATCGCCGGGGCGGACCCGTTCGGCCCACGGAATCCATTCGGGCGCCAGGATCGAGTCTTCGGAGGGCAGCAGGCCCAGCTCGTCGACCGTAACAACCTTGGACCGGGAGTTCCGGGTCAGCACGGCGTACCACTGCCAGCCGCCGTAGCCGGCCAGCTTTGACTCGAAGAGATGCGTGACCAGGCGGTCGCCTTCGCTTTTGGCCGCCAGGTGCCGGCCGATCTGTTCGGCGGGAGCGATGCCCTCGATAGCAGCACGGGCGACGTCGACGGCGGCGGCCAGGAAGGCGTCCGGCTTGCCGGTGCGCCAGACTGGGACCCCGGCGCGCGGCTTGGCGCCTGCTTTGCTTCCGGCTTTTCTGTCGCCGGCGGCGCCGCTTTCCCCTGCCGCGCTTGCCCCGAGGGGCGAAGCGGTCTGATCGGTTTCCGGAGTCATCGCCGGGCCTTACGCGTCCAGCTCGTCGGCAACCTTACGCAGGGCCACGGCGATCGCCTTGCCCTTGTTGCCTTCCGGGTACTTGCCTGCGGACAGCGTTCCGGACAGGTTGTCCAGTACGGTGACGAGGTCCTGCACCAGCGGGGCGAGGTCCTTCGCGCTGGGCCGCTTGGCCTTGGCGATGGACGGCGTCTTGTCCAGCACGCGCAAGCCCAGGGCCTGGGCACCCTTGCGCCCGTCGGCAACGCCGAACTCAACCCGGGTGCCGGCCTTGAGCTCGGTTACGCCCTCGGGCAACGCGGATTTCGGCAGGAAGACTTCCTGGCCGTCCTCGCCCGCGAGGAATCCGAAGCCCTTTTCCTTGTCATACCACTTGACCTTGCCGGTAGGCACGTAATCAACCTTCTTCGTTCTGCTGGTGACACGGCCGGCGGTCACCGCATCCGCATTGATATGCGGGTTCAGGGTATGACTGCCAGGACCGTGTTGGTCTGTTCCCTCAAGGTTATCCTGCCTGGCCCACTTTGGCCGTTTGGGGCGCGGAACAGGCCGGACTGTTAGCGTTAGCTCCATGACACCATTGCGATTCCGGCGGGCACTGTTGATCGTTGCGGCCGTCGCCGCCGTGCTGTCGCTCGCGGCTGTCGGCGTCGTGATGGCGATGGCTTTCAATAATGCCGTGTCGCCGGTGTGGATCACCTCCACAGCCCTCTACGGGCTTCCCGTGGCCTTCCTGCTGATGCTTTTGCTCGTGATCGACGGCGTGGCAGCCCGCCGCCGCCCCCGAGCGCCGGACGAGAGGTAGCCTTGCACTGATGTCCCTAATCCGCGCGCTCAGCAAGGAACTGCAGGCACGCAGCGATGATTCGTTGCGTGCCTTGTTCTCCGCGCGGCCGGACCTCATCTCTCCCGGCGTGCCGGACTTCGCGGCCCTCGCCGCCCGGGCAAGCGGGCGTGTCAGTGTGCAGCGCGCCCTGGAGCGCCTCAACCGCCCGCAAATGCAGGTCCTCGAAACCCTGCACCTGTGCACCAATACTGATACCGGGCACAGCGCCTCCGCCCCAATGCTGAAGAAGCTGATCAACGGTTCCACCCTCGCCTCGATCGAAAAGATGCTGCATTCGCTGCAGGAACTGGCCCTCGTCCACCGGGCGGAGCCCCCGCACGGCACCCTCCCGGCCGCCGCGAAGCAGCGGTACTACTTGCCGGTGGGCAGCCTCAAGGACGTGATCGGTATCTATCCGGCCGGGTTGGGGCGCAGCTACACGGAACTCGTGCGGCTCCAGCCGGCTTTCGCGCAACGGGTGGTCCAGCTCGTCGGCGAACTCCACCGCAGCGGCGCTGCGGTCTCCCCCGCGACGACGCCGATGGAGGCCGCCCTGTCGCTGCAGCACTGGACGGCCACACCGGAGTCCCTCCGGCAGATCCTGGAGACCGCCCCGGAACGCACCACGGCGCTGCTCGCACGCTTCGGGAACTGGGCCATGGGCGCCGTTCCCCAGGCGCAACGGCGCGCCTCCGTACTGCACGAGGCCGCCGACGTCGGGCCGGTGGACTGGCTCCTCGCCCGCGGGCTGCTGGTGCCGCTGGACGCCGCCCACGTGGAGCTGCCGCACAGCGTCGGCGTCTCCTTGCGCGGCGGCTTTGTCATCGAGAAGTTCGCCCTGACTCCCCCGGTCCCGCGGCTGGGTTCCACCTCTGCCGCGTTGCGCCGCAATGCCGCCCTGGGCGCGATCGCCGAGACCCTGCGGCTGGTCGGTGAACTGCTCTACATTGTCCGCGAGCAGCCTCTCGTCACCCTGCGCAGCGGCGGCGTGGGCGTCCGGGAGCTGAAGCGCCTGGCGGACGGGCTGCGGCTCGAGATGCACGACGCCGGCGTGCTGGCGGAACTGTGCGCCCTGGCCGGACTCATCCGCCTGGACGTGGACAGTTCCGCATGGGTCCAGCCGGCGCAGCTTGAATGGCTGACGCTTCCGCGGCAGGAGCAATGGCTGTGGCTCGTCAATGCCTGGCTCGCCAGCGAGCGGGCGCCCTCCCTGGTCGGGCAGCCCGTCAACGGCCAGGCCACAGGCCCGGCCCTCCACCGCGGCGCCGCCGGGAGTACCATCAACGCGCTCTCGGCCGAAGCCCAGCGTCCGGACGCCCCGGTGGTCCGGAAACGGATCCTGGAAATTCTGGCGGAACTGACAAAGGAGGCCGCAGCGGCGGACGGGCAGGCCCCGGTACTGGACGCCACGGCAGTGCTGGAGCGCGCCGACTGGACCCAGCCCCGGATGGCACGGCGCTTCAGCTCCCTCATCCGTGGTGTCCTCGCCGAGGCGGAGATGCTCGGCCTCATCGGCTCGGGCGCCCTCAGCCAGATCGGGGCGGCAATCGCCGCCGAAGAGCCGGACGAGGCGCTGGGAATCTTGGGTGAACACCTGCCGGCGGCCCTGAACCATGTGCTGCTCCAGGCCGACCTCACCGCCGTGGCACCCGGTTATCTCGCTCCGGAACTTACCGAAAAGCTCCTCACCATGGCCGACGCCGAAGGCCAGGGACCGGCCACGATCTACCGCTTCTCCGTCTCCTCGGTCCGGCGCGCGCTCGACGCGGGCCAGGATGCCCAGGCGATGCTGGAGTTTCTGGGCCTGCACTCGGCCACGGCGATCCCGCAGCCTCTGAAGTACCTGATCGAGGACACCGCGGCCCGCCATGCCAGGCTGCGGGTGGGATCCGCCGCGAGTTTCATTCAAAGCGACGACGAGACGGCGCTCCTGGAACTGCTGAACGCCCCCGGCGCCTCCGGCCTCGGCTTGGTCCGGATCGCACCCACCGTGCTGGTCTCGCATGCCGCGCCGCGTGACACAGCGCAGGTCCTCCGGGGCCTGGGGCTGTCCCCGGCGGTTGAGGAATCCGAGGCCGGCGGCGTCCGGCTGCGGCGCACCACGGCGCTGCCCGGCAGCGCCCGGCCGGTCTACAGCGCCCCGCGCTCGGCCCCTCCGGAAGCCGACGTCGACGCCCAGCTGGCCGTGCTGCGCAGCGGGCGGTCCTCCGAGGGAGGCGGGCATCCCGCGGCAGCCCCCGGCAGCGAGGAGGCAACCCAGCTGGGCCTGGAGACCCTGCAGAAGGCGATCCGGCTCAAACAGCGTGTGGTGATGAACGTCGTCGACAGCCTGGGGAATTCCGTGCGGGAAACTGTTGTTCCGGTAGCTGTGAACGGTGGACGGGTCCGGGTGTTCGATCCGGAGAAGGACACTGAACGCGTACTGTCCATCCACCGGATTATTGACGTAGAAGCCGCAGAGGAATTGCTCCAGTGAACGACGGACCGCTGATCGTCCAGAGTGACAAAACCATCCTGCTCGAAGTCGACCACGAACTCGCCACCGAAGCACGCCACGCGATCGCCGCTTTCGCCGAACTGGAACGCGCCCCCGAACACGTGCACAGCTACCGGCTCACGCCGCTGGGCCTCTGGAACGCCCGGGCCGCCGGCCTCGACGCCGAAAAGGTGCTGGACACGCTGCTGAAGTACTCCCGTTTCCCTGTGCCGCATTCCCTGCTGATCGACGTCGAAGAGACCATGTCCCGGTACGGCCGGCTGCGGCTCGAAAAGGATCCCCAGCACGGCCTGGTCATGCGCACCTCCGACTATCCGGTGCTGGAGGAGGTCAGCCGCGCCAAGAAGATCGCTCCCCTGCTGGGCCCGAGGATCGACGGTGAGACTGTTGTGGTGCACTCCTCCCAGCGCGGGCAGCTCAAGCAGCTGCTGCTGAAGATCGGCTGGCCTGCCGAGGATCTCGCCGGCTACGTCGACGGCACGCCGCATCCCATCATGCTCGACGAGTCCGGCTGGAAGCTCCGCCCCTACCAGCAGCTGGCCATGGAGAACTTCTGGGCCGGCGGCAGCGGCGTCGTCGTGCTCCCCTGCGGGGCCGGCAAGACACTGGTGGGGGCCGCCGCGATGGCCACGAGTTCCACCACCACCCTGATCCTGGTGACCAACACGGTGTCCGCCCGGCAGTGGAAGGACGAGCTGCTGAAACGGACATCCCTCACCGAAGAGGAGATCGGCGAATATTCCGGCTCCGTCAAGGAGGTCCGGCCGGTCACGATCGCCACGTACCAGGTCCTGACCACCAAGCGGGGCGGGCTGTACCCCCATCTGGAGCTGGTGGACGGCAACGACTGGGGGCTCATCATCTATGACGAGGTCCACCTCCTGCCCGCCCCGATCTTCCGGATGACCGCGGATTTGCAGGCTCGCCGCAGGCTGGGCCTCACCGCCACGCTGGTCCGTGAAGACGGCCGCGAGGGCGAAGTCTTCAGCCTCATCGGCCCGAAGCGCTATGACGCGCCGTGGAAGGACATCGAGGCGCAGGGCTACATCGCGCCGGCCGACTGCGTCGAGGTCCGGATCGACCTGCCCCGCGATGAGCGCGTGGCGTACGCGATGGCCGAAGATGCGGACAAGTACCGGCTGTGCGCCACGTCCGAATCCAAGACCCTGGTGGTGGAACAGCTCGTCGCCGAGCATGCCGGCGAGCAGCTGCTGGTGATCGGCCAGTACATCGACCAGCTGGACGAGATCGGCGAGCGCCTGCAGGCGCCGGTGATCAAGGGCGACACGTCCGTCAAGGAACGCCAGAAGCTCTTCGATGCCTTCCGCGCCGGCGAAGTGCAGACCCTCGTGGTGTCCAAGGTCGCCAACTTCTCCATCGACCTGCCCGAGGCGTCGGTCGCGATCCAGGTCTCCGGCTCCTTCGGCTCCCGGCAGGAAGAGGCACAGCGCCTCGGCAGGCTGCTGCGGCCCAAGAAGGACGGCCGCGCCGCGCGCTTCTACTCCCTCGTGGCCCGGGACACGCTGGATCAGGACTTCGCGGCCAAGCGCCAGCGCTTCCTTGCCGAGCAGGGCTACGCCTACCGCATCATGGATGCCAAGGACGTCGGGACCAGCTCGCCCACGGACTGACCCGGCACACCGCCCCGCGGGGCGGGGCACCGGTTACTACCGGATGTATGTCGACCCGTCCTGTTCCAATGCTCCGGTACGCGGGTCGCGCTGCGGACGCTGATAGGCGAATTCGCCGCCGCTACGGCCGCCGAAGGGGCGCCCGTGGTCGGCGAATTCTTCGCGGAAGAACGCCAGGCACCACTCGCCCATCTGGAGACGGGAGCCGGTGCGCAGCACCGACGTTGAGCCCGGACCGAAGCTGCCGCTGACTTTGCCGTGCCTCACAAGGACGTACTCGTCCCGGTCGTTGTGGACGATTTCGGCATGCACTCCGTCCAGCCCCGGAAGCCGCAGTTGGGCGGATTCATCACTGCCGATGCGCACCCGTTCCTCAGTGAGGTTGAACTCACGCGGGACCTGTCCGTTCCAGGACTTCGAATCCTGCACGAATATCAGCCGGGGCCGTCCACCGCCGCGGGTGTAGTGGGTGGTGGTAACGCGGCGGGAAATCCTGCGCTTCACTGTAGGAAACAGCGGCAACATTGTTCCCGGAGGCAGCAAGGAAAATGCCCGGGTAGGGGCACTCCGGCCCCGTCTCACCATGGGCGCCAGCGCCCCCAGCTTGCCCAGCTTGATGTGCGGCGACCTGGTGATCACCCGTTCCGAGGCCGGAGCGTCGACGGCTCCTAGGCTGATGATCCTGCCGTCGGGCCCGTCCACGACCACCGACAGCCCCTGGTCCGACAATGTCTTGGCCAGGGGCCTGAGATCGCCCAAGGACGGCAGCCGGTGCGACAGCAGGGCGTCGGTGCTGTCGAACGAGACAATCACTTCGCTCCCGGAGGCCTTGACCGACCCGCGGGCCTCCTCCCCCGACGCCTCTAGGAGGGAAAAGTCCAGGTTGATGTCGGCCCGGAACCTCGGGGCCATGGTCAGGCCCTGTTCTCGTCGGAACCCACCGCGTCCTTGTCGCTGGTAGTCACGCGGAGGCTCCCGTTCAGCTTCCAGGTGGCGCGCGGCGCGTCCGGGCCGATGTCGCGGGGAACTTCGATGGTCATGTCGATGAAGTTGTAGTTGATCGCGGCGCCCTTGCCGGTCAGGTAAGACCACATCTCTTCGGCCAGGTCCGCCCAGTCGCGGATGCTCCGGTCAGCAGCCCCTGCGCTGTCCACTGTGTTGCTTTCAGTCGTCATTTGGTGTCCTCTTCATTGGGGAGACCGCGCTCATACCGCCGCGACGGTTCGATAGGGCCACTCTAATGTCGTCACCAGCACAGGGGAATGCCTTCGACCGACCACCTGCAATCAGCGCGGCGGGACCTTTTGGCCGTACCGGCGGCAAAAGGGGCCACCCAACACACATGAGACATTCAGAAAACTCCCAGAGTCTGGGAGCATCATGGGAGTCATGAAAAAGAACGGTCCCGAAGCCAAGCTGCTCGTCGTCGATGATGAACCGAACATCCGCGAGCTGCTGTCCACGTCCCTGCGGTTTGCCGGCTTCGAAGTCGTCTCGGCGGCCAACGGGCGCGAGGCCCTGGCGGCGGCCGACCTCCACTCCCCGGATCTGGCCGTCCTGGACGTCATGCTTCCGGATATGGACGGTTTCACGGTCACCCGCCGGCTGCGCGCCGCCGGCAAGCACTTCCCCGTTCTCTTCCTGACCGCCAAGGACGACACCGAGGACAAGGTGATGGGCCTGACCGTGGGCGGCGACGACTATGTCACCAAGCCGTTCA
>Ga0213837_1001841_pt1 | contig 10401 bp, 8 predicted proteins | sample SWPATP12_FD_160572 | JGI IMG/M metagenome (GOLD analysis project Ga0213837, IMG submission 160572) | Coastal seawater microbial communities from Marineland, Florida, United States - SWPA TP1 #2 | ecosystem: Environmental > Aquatic > Marine > Coastal | place: USA: Florida | collected 2016-08-06
CACCGAACAGCTCGCAGGCGCCACCGGCCCGATCGTGGCGGTCTCGGACTACATGAAGGCCGTCCCGGACCAGATCCGCCAGTTCATCCCGAACGAGTTCGCCTCGCTCGGTGCTGACGGCTTCGGTTTCTCGGACACCCGCGCCGCCGCGCGCCGCTTCTTCAAGAACGACATCCACTCGATCGTGGTCCGTTCGCTGCAGATGCTGGCCCGCCGCGGCGAGGTCGACGCGCAGGCTCCGGCCCAGGCGATCGAGAAGTACCGCCTGCTCAACGTCAACGCCGGCACCACCGGCAACGCTGGCGGCGACTCCTAGGCACCAGGCACCAGTACGACGGCGGTCCCGGAAGGGGCCGCCGTCGTGCGTTTAAACGCTGTGATGCAGCCCAAAGCGACTTGTAGCCTTTGCACAAATGGAGCTTGGACAGCGGGCACCGTATGCTCGATGCATGGCAGAGCCGACCACCACTCCCGCAAAACGCAAGCCGTCCGTGCGGGCATTGTCCCCGGAGAAGGCCGAGACGCTGAAAAAGCTCCGCGCCAGCGTGGGCCAGCTGTCCACCACGACCCTGCGCCAGCTGGAAAAATCACTGCCCTGGTACAGCCGGCTGAACTCCGACGAACGCTCCGCCCTGGGCATGGTGGCGCAGAACGGCATCGCCGCTTTCGTCACCTGGTTCGAACGGCCCAGCTCCCCGTCCTGGATCCTCTCCGATGTCTTTGGCACCGCCCCGACCGAGCTCACCCGCTCGATCAGCCTGCAGAAAGCGCTGCAGCTGATCCGGATCGTCGTCGAGGTGGTCGAGGAGCAGGTGCCGATCATCGCACCGGAAGCCGACCAGGCCGGGCTGCGCGAGGCCGTGCTCCGCTACTCCCGCGAGGTGGCCTTCGCCGCGGCCGACGTCTACGCCCGCGCCGCCGAGACCCGCGGATCCTGGGATACCCGGCTCGAGGCGCTGATTGTCGACGCCATCCTGCGCGGCGAAAACACCGACGCGCTGCGCTCCCGGATCGCCGCGCTGGGCTGGAAGGCGCAGGAACGCTTCACCGTGATGGTGGGGAATTCGCCCTCCGAACCAAGCGCCAGCTACGTCAGCGAACTCCGCCGCACGGCCGGCCGCTTCGCCGAGGACGCCCTCGTGGGCATCCAGGGCGACCGGCTCATCCTGATCCTGGGCGGCGTGCAGGACCGCGAAACTGCGTGCCAGAAACTCAGCGAGCTCTTCGCGCCGGGTCCGGTGGTCTACGGCGCCGAGGCCGGATCGCTGCTGGAAGCCAGCAGTTCCGCCCAGTCGGCCTTCGCCGGGCTCACCGCGGCCCGCGCCTGGCCGTCGGCGCCGCGTCCTGTGGCGGCCGACGACCTCCTGCCCGAGCGCGTGATCTCCGGCGACGACGCGGCCCGGCGTTCCCTGGTCAAGAACATCTACCGGCCGCTGGTCGCCGCGTCCAACGGGCTGGTGGAGACCCTAGGGACCTACCTCGAACTCGGCCATTCGCTCGAAGCGACCGCCCGCGAACTCTTCGTCCACGCCAACACCGTCCGCTACCGGCTCAAGCGCGTCTGCGACGTCACGGGCTGGGATCCGCTGATACCCCGGGAGGCTTTTGTGCTCCAGGCAGCCCTCGTGGTGGGCCGGCTTTCGGCCCCGCCGAGGCCTTCCGCGGAACGCCAGCCGTCCCGTAACAACTCCTGACCCGTTGTAGACTTCCTACAATCCGACCCAGTGAGCTTGGTGCATGAAAGTACCGATGAATCACGCGGCAATTTGGAAAGCTGGATACGTGCTTGCAATCGTTTGCCCTGGACAGGGCTCCCAGACCCCTGGTTTTCTGGCCCCCTGGCTGGAACTGCCTCCCGTCGCAGGCCATTTGGCCTCCCTTAGCGAAATAGCAGGTATCGACCTCATCGCCCACGGCACCACCTCCGATGAGGAGACGATCAAGGACACCGCCGTCGCGCAGCCCCTGATCGTTGCCGCCGGACTCGTGGCCGCCAAGTCGCTCTTCGACGTCGAACTAGGCACCCTCCCGGTCATCCTCGCCGGACATTCTGTCGGCGAAATCACCGCCTCCGCCCTCGCCGGCGTGCTGACCGAGAACGAAGCCATGACCTTCGTCCGTGAACGCGCCAACGGCATGGCCAAGGCCGCCGCAGCCACCCCCACCGGCATGAGCGCCGTCGTGGGCGGAGACGCCGCCGAAGTCCTGGCCGCGATCGAGGCCTGCGGCCTCACCCCGGCCAACGTCAACGGCGCCGGCCAGACCGTAGCGGCCGGCACCCTGGAACAGCTCAAGGCCCTCGCCGACAACCCGCCGGCCAAGGCCCGCGTCATCCCGCTGAAGGTCGCCGGCGCGTTCCACACCTCACACATGTCCCCCGCCGTCGCGGCGCTGCAGGCCCTCCGGCCCTCGCTGCACCCGCGGAACCCGCAGGTCCCCCTGCTGTCCAACTTCGACGGCGCCGAGGTGACCGAAGGCGGTGCCGCCGTCGACAGCCTGATCGCCCAGGTGTCCCGCCCAGTCCGCTGGGACCTCTGCATGGAGACCCTCGTCAAGCGCGGCGTGACCGGAGTGATCGAATTGGCCCCGGCCGGCACGCTGGCCGGACTGGCCAAGCGCGGGATGCCCGGCGTGAAGACCGTCACCGTCAAGACCCCGGACGACCTGTCCGCCGCCTTGGCCCTATTTGCAGAATTGGAGGGAGGGGAATGAGCGCACCCACTCTGAAGCAGGCTCCCCTGCAGGAGAACACCCGGGTCATGGGTGTCGGCGCCTACCGGCCCAGCGTCATCGTCACCAACGAAGACGTCTGCCAGTGGATCGACTCCTCCGACGAATGGATCCGCCAGCGCACCGGCATCATCACCCGCCACCGGGCTCCCGCCGACGTCAGCGTGATCGACATGGCCGAGGGCGCTGCCCGCGAGGCCCTGCAGAAGGCCGGCATCGAGGCTTCAGAGCTCGGCGCCGTGATCGTCTCCACCGTGACCCACCCGTACGCGACGCCCTCCGCCGCGGCCAGCCTGGCCGACCGGCTCGGCGCCACCCCGGCCCCGGCGTTCGACATCTCCGCCGCCTGCGCCGGCTACTGCTACGGCATCGCCCAGGCAGACTCCCTGGTCCGCTCCGGCGCAGCCAGGTACGTGCTCGTGGTCGGTGCGGAAAAGCTCTCCGACGTCATCGACAACACCGAGCGCACCATCTCCTTCCTGCTCGGCGACGGCGCCGGCGCGGTCGTCATCGGCCCCTCCGACACCCCCGGCATCGGCCCCTCGGTCTGGGGTTCGGACGGCAGCAAGTGGGACGCCATCGGCATGACCCACTCGATGCTGGACATCCGGGACTTCGCCGCCGCCGGCAAACGCGACGGCGCCCTCAGCGAGGGTGAGGCCGCTGTGACCGAAGCGGCCCTGTGGCCGACGCTGCGCCAGGACGGCCAGACGGTGTTCCGCTGGGCAGTCTGGGAAATGGCAAAGGTGGCCCAGCAGGCCCTCGACGCCGCCGGTGTCCGGGCCGAGGACCTCGCGGCCTTCATCCCGCACCAGGCCAACATGCGGATCATCGACGAGATGGCCAAGAAGCTCAAGCTTCCGGAGACCGTCACGGTCGCCCGGGATATCGCCGAAGCAGGCAACACCTCGGCAGCCTCCATCCCCCTCGCCACCCACCGCTTGCTGCAGGAACATCCTGAGCTGAGCGGCGGGCTGGCCCTGCAGATCGGGTTCGGAGCCGGGCTCGTCTTCGGCGCCCAGGTGATTGTGCTCCCGTAGGCGGCCACCGCATTTCCCAAGCTGAAGCTTTCCTCGACAGCACGGAGTCCCAAGCAAACCGAACCCTCGGTTTGAATCATTTCGCCCGACACTCCCGGATCAACCGGTAGCGGACGGCAACTACAAGAAAAGGAGCCATCAATGGCTAGCAACGAAGAGATCCTGGCCGGCCTGGCTGAAATCGTCAACGAAGAGACCGGCCTGGCCCCCGAGGCTGTCGAGCTGGACAAGTCCTTCACCGAGGACCTGGACATCGACTCCATCTCCATGATGACCATCGTGGTCAACGCCGAGGAAAAGTTCGGCGTGCGCATCCCGGACGAAGAGGTCAAGAACCTCAAGACCGTCGGCGACGCCGTCAGCTTCATCGCCAACGCCCAGGCCTAATTCCGCCTGAACCTTGGCTCCGGCCGCGCCTGGCTTCGGCCGGCCACGGCCGGGCTAGTGGCCGGCAACGGCCGGGCTAGTGGCCGGCAACGGCCGGGCTAGTGGCCGGTCCGGGACGCTTCACCAGCGTCCCGGACCGGAACACCGCAGCCACCGCAGTGTTGTCTATCCAGATTTCATGCACGACCACCGAGTTTTCCCCACGCAGGCCCCGGCCGCCTTCAGCAGGCCCCGGATACGGCAGGCGCACCGACAGAGAGTGATCCCATGGCACGCAAAGTAGTCATTACCGGTCTGGGTGCCACCACACCCATTGGCGGCGATGTCCCCACGATGTGGAAGAACGCGCTGAAGGGCGTCTCCGGCGCGCACACGCTCGAGGACGACTGGGTGGCCAAGTACGAGCTGCCCGTTCACTTCGCCGCTCGTGCTTCCACGCCCGCCTCCGAGGTCCTGAGCCGGGTCGAAGCCAAGCGCATGGACCCGTCCACCCAGTTCGCCGTCGTGGCTTCCCGCGAGGCCTGGGCCGACGCCGGCATCGCAGACATTGACCACGACCGCCTGGCCGTGGCCTTCGCGACCGGAATCGGCGGCGTCTGGACCCTCTTGGACGCATGGGACACCCTGCGCGAAAAGGGTCCCCGCCGCGTCCTGCCCATGACCGTGCCCATGCTGATGCCCAACGGCCCCGCCGCCGCGGTCAGCCTGGACCTCGGCGCCCGGGCTGGCGCCCACACCCCCGTCTCCGCCTGCGCATCCGGCACCGAAGCCGTGCACATGGGCCTGGACCTGATCCGCTCCGGCAAGGCCGACGTCGTCGTCTGCGGCGGAGCCGAAGCCGCCATCCACCCGATGCCGATCGCCGCGTTCGCCTCGATGCAGGCGCTGTCCCGCCGCAACGACGATCCCGAGCACGCTTCACGCCCCTACGACCGCGACCGCGACGGCTTCGTGATGGGTGAAGGCGCCGGTGCGCTGGTCCTCGAAGCCGAAGAGCACGCCCTGGCCCGCGGCGCCCGGATCTACGCCGAACTCGCCGGCACCTCGGTGACCGCCGACGCCTACCACATCACCGCCCCGGATCCGGAGGGCCTCGGCGCCACCCGCGCCCTCAAGGCAGCCATGTTCGACGGCCGCATCCAGGCCGAGGACGTCGTGCACGTCAACGCGCACGCCACTTCAACCCCGGTCGGCGACAAGCCCGAGTACACCGCCCTCAAGGCTGCCCTCGGCCATCACGTGGACAACGTGGCGGTCTCCGCCACCAAGTCGCAGATGGGGCACCTGCTGGGCGCCTCCGGTGCCGTGGAGGCCGTGCTGACCGTCATGGCCGTCTACGACCGCAAGGCTCCTGTGACGATCAACCTCGAAAACCAGGATCCGGAGATCCCGCTCGACGTCGTCACCTCCGAGCGCGCCCTGCCCGGCGGCAACATCGTCGCGCTGAGCAACTCGTTCGGCTTCGGCGGCCACAACGCCGTCATCGCCGTCCGCAGCGTCTAGGGCGTCTAGGGCGTCCGGGCCCGGGCTCCGGGCCCCGCGCAGCACGCCGAAATGACAGATGGCGGCAGTGTTCCTCGTGAACACTGCCGCCATCTGTCATTTGGCGTTGCTATGGAGTTTGTTGCGTACCTTCGGTAAGGGCTAGCCGACCTGGTGCAGCCAGCGCACGGGGGCGCCTTCGGCGGCGTGGCGGAAGGGTTCGAGTTCCTCATCCCAGGCTTCGCCGAGAGCCAGGGAGAGCTCGTGGTAGACCGCGGAGGGGTCGCCGGCGCCGGATTCGTAGGCGTAGCGGATCCGGTCCTCGGACACCATGATGTTGCCGTGTACGTCCGTGACGGCGTGGAAGATGCCGAGTTCCGGAGTGTGCGACCAGCGGCCGCCGTCGACGCCTTGGCTGGGCTCCTCGGTCACCTCGTAGCGCAGGTGCGCCCAGCCACGGAGCGCAGACGCCAATTGAGCCCCCGTGCCCGGCGTTCCGGTCCACGACAGCTCGGCCCGGAACATTCCGGGCGCAGCAGGCTGGGCAGTCCACTCAAGGTCCGTGCGCTTGTCCACGACAGACCCAATGGCCCACTCAACGTGGGGGCACAGGGCGGTCGGAGCCGAGTGTACGAACAGGACACCGCGGGTTAGTGCAACAGACATTCCATCCTCCATAGCTATAGGTACGTCTTCCCCAACGACCTCTGCTCGGATGCCTGTCTGCTGCGTCAATCCGTGTGCGGGGCGGTTGCCCCTGCCAGACTATTCAGTTTTGAAGAACTACCTGGTGCAAAAAATAGGTCCGGACCTCAGGTGGTGTAACGATGCTTTGGAGCTTCAAGCACCACTTGAAAGTTGCCGGGCGTGAATCTCATTCTGCCGTACCCCGCCTAATTACGCCAGTGCAATTCGGCGCGTCGCTCCCGGCGAGTCGTTTTCGGGTTGCGGCGCCGTCCGAGGGGAACCACAGGCCGTGCGGGAGGGGTCCGGAAGCGCTACTGAGCCGGGTCCGAGAGCGAGCCGGGCGCGGACCTAGAACGGATCCGGTAGCCGACCCGAATCCGGTCAAAACGCGGAGGAGGGCCCGCCGCCGGCCCGTCACCGGTCAGGCCCGCGGATGCGCCTGCTGGTAGCTCTTCCGGAGCCGGTCGACGGAAACGTGGGTGTAAATCTGGGTGGTAGCGAGGCTGCTGTGACCCAGGATCTCCTGCACGGCGCGCAGGTCCGCCCCGCCGTCGAGCAGGTGGGTTGCCGCAGAGTGCCGGAGGGCGTGCGGTCCCGTTGCCGAAGTGTCCCCCAGTCCGTCCAGCAGCCCCTTGACGACGCTCCGGACCTGCCGCTGGTCCACCCTCTTCCCGCGCGCGCCGAGGAAGAGCGCCGGGCCCGAGTCAGCGGCCACCAGGGCCGGACGTCCGCGGCGAAGCCAGTCGTCGACGGCGAGCGCAGCCGGCAGCCCGTACGGCACGGTTCGCTCCTTGTTGCCCTTGCCCACCACCCGCAGGGTCCGGCGGTCCGGGTCGAGGTCGTCGATGTCCAGGCCGGACAGCTCGCCGACGCGGATGCCCGTGGCGTAGAGCAACTCCAGCATGGCGCGGTTACGCAATGCCAGCGGCTCGCCCTCGGCCGCGGCGGACTCGGCTCCGGCCACAAGCCGCTGCACCTGCCCCTGCTGCAACACGCCGGGGAGGGACTTCTCCCGCTTCGGTGCCCTGAGTCGCAGTGCGGGATCGACAGCAATGAGCTCCTCGCGGACAGCCCACGCGGTGAAGGCCCGGGCGGTGGCGGCGCGTCGGGCCAGCGTGGCCCGCGACATCCCCGCTTCGCTCTGCGCGCCGAGCCAGCGCCGCAGGGTGCCGAGTTCAAGGTCGGCCAGGTCCGCGGCGCCCTCGGTGACCGCATGCTCCAGAAGGCTTCCGACGTCGGAGAGATACGCCCGCACGGTGTGGGCGGAGCGACCGCGCTCCGCTTCCAGGTAGCGGCCGAAACCGTGCGCGGCCTTCTCGAGTGCTGAGGGAAGTTGCTGGGTGGACACCCTCCCACTCTCCCAGCAATTGGGGCCGACGTCGCTGTAGCCGGGCGGCGCGCCGTGGTGCCGTGTACCGCCTCAGCCCGCCTTGGCGGAGCGTTTCCAGCCGCCCCGCTGGGATTCGGCGAGACCCAGCAGTCCGAGCCGTCCAAGCCCCGCCCGGACCGATTCAGGGCTCAGTCCGGCGACCACGGAAAGCTTCTCGACGGTGCTCGTTGTGCGCAGCGGAAGGGCATCCAGCAGGATCAGATCCTCAAGGGTCAGCCCGTCGTGGGCCTCCACCCGGCCGGCCTTGGCCTCCGGCAGCGAGTCACCGCTCGGTGAGGCAAGCTCCGCGATCTCGCCGGCGTCCGTGACGCAGACCGCGCCGCCTTCGCGCAGCAGCCGGTGGCAGCCCGCCGAGTTGGCACTGTGCACCGCACCCGGCACCGCGCCGACCGCCCTGCCCAGAGTCTCTGCGTGGTGCGCGGTGTTCAGCGCCCCGGACCGCCAGCGCGCCTCCACCACCACCGTGACCGAGGCCAGCGCTGCAATTAATCTGTTGCGCTGCAGAAAGCGGTACCGGGTGGGGGCAGAGCCCGGCGGAACCTCGGCCAGCACGGCGCCCTGGTTGGCGACCGTCCGGAGCAGATCCTCGTTTCCGGCGGGATAGAAGCGGTCCACTCCCCCGGCCATGACGGCGACGGTCGGCAGGTTCCCGGCGGCGCCGGCCAGCGCAGCGCGATGGGCGTGGGCATCGATGCCGTACGCTCCGCCAGAGACGATCGTGAAGCCCCGCTGGGCGAGTCCGTAGGCGAGGTCGCCCGTGACCGCTGAGCCGTAGGCCGTGCTGTCGCGGGAACCCACCAGGGCGATGGCTTTGCTGGCAGGCGGCAATTCCTGTTCCACGCCGCGCCACCAGAGGCACAACGGCTCCTGCAGCCCCAGGTCGGCCAGCTGGCCGGGCCACAGCGGGTCTGTCGGGACAATCAGCCGGCCGCCGAGCCGCTGCATGGTCGACAGGTCGCGCTCGGGGGCCAAGTCGGACACCCTCGGCGCCCAGCGCTTCAGCGCCATTCCCAGACCGGTCCAGCCGCCGCCGGCTCCATGCTCCTCCAGCACCCCGGACAGTTCCTGTTCCAGCCCCGGGCCTGCCGCCAACTGCCCGGTGGCGATCCGCAGGGCGTCTTCCGCCCCGGCGACCCGGACGAGTGCCAGCCCGGCGGCGTCCTGGGGCTCCAGGAGCCGGGACAGGGCCGCCCGGGCAAGCCTTTCTGTTTCTGTCATTCTTCGGTTCCCTCCTGATGCTGTGATGCCATTTGCTTGGCGGTCGGATTGGGCCGGCGCCATCATGCGGCGGCCGACGTCGCTTGCCGAAGGTTGAGGGCCTGACCGATGTCATTTGCGTCGGGACCGTCCCGGCCGCAGAGGTCGGCCAACGTCCACGACAGGCGCAGCACCCGGTCGTAACCGCGGGCCGTCAAGGAGCCGCGTTCCAGCGCGTGGTCGAGGATCCGTGTTGTAGCGCCTGCCAGCCGAAGCGGGCCTCGGAGCACGCGGCCCGGTACCTGTGAGTTGGTTTCCAGTCCGAGCGGCCGAAGCCGATCGAGCTGGCGTTCCCGGGCCGCGGCTACCCGGGCGGCGATCTCAGCCGTTGCCTCTTCGGCCCGGGGCTGGCCAAAGTCGGCGAGGGCAACGCGTTCGACTTCCAGCTGGATGTCGACCCTGTCGAGCAGCGGCCCGGACATCCGGGCGAGGTAGCGGCGCCGCATCGTCGGGGTACAGGTGCAATCAACGCCCTTGCCGGAGGCTTTGCCGCAGGGGCAGGGGTTGGCGGCAAGGATCAGCTGGAACCTGGCCGGGTAGGCCGCAGTACCGGCTGAGCGGTGGATAACGAGTTCCCCGCTTTCCAGCGGCTGCCGGAGTGCGTCGAGGACCCGGCGCTCATATTCAGGGGCCTCATCCAGGAACAGGACGCCGCGGTGCGCCCTGGACGCGGCGCCGGGCCGCGGCAGTCCCGAGCCGCCCCCGATGATGGCCGCCGCCGTGGCCGTGTGGTGGGGGTTCTCGTAGGGCGGCCGCCGCAGCAAGGTCACGGAGGCCGAGGTGAGAGAACTGAGGGAATGGATCGCCGTCACCTCCATGGCTTCCCGGTCACCGAGGTCCGGGAGCAGCCCGGGCAGGCGCTCGGCCAGCATGGTCTTGCCGGCCCCTGGCGGCCCGGTCAGCAGCACATGGTGGGCGCCGGCAGCAGCCACTTCCAGGGCCCGACGGCCCTCGCCCTGCCCCGAGACGTCGCACATGTCCGGTGCCAGCACGGCCGCGGCCGTGCCGTCGTCGTCGGGATCTTCATCAACAGGATCGAAGTCCAGTGCCAGGTCCTGCGGGTCGGCACCGAAGTCGAACGCCAGCCTGGCCAGGGTCCGGTAGCCGCGGACCCTGGCGCCTGGCACCAGCGCGGCTTCGGCGGCGTTGGCCTGCGCCACGACCACGTCCGGGTACCCGGCCTGGACCGCCGCCATCACAGCCGGCAGTATGCCGCGCACCGGACGCAGCCGCCCGTCCAGGCCCAGTTCGGCAATGAAGACATGCCGCCCGGTGGAGCGCACGTCGTTGGCGGCGAGGAGTACCGCCATGGCGATGGACAGGTCGAACCCCGAGCCGCGCTTGGGCAACGAAGCGGGGATCAGGTTCGCCGTGATCTTTCTGCGGCTGAGGGGGATTCCGGAGTTCTGCGCGGCTGAGCGGATCCGC
>Ga0213837_1001843_pt1 | contig 10397 bp, 7 predicted proteins | sample SWPATP12_FD_160572 | JGI IMG/M metagenome (GOLD analysis project Ga0213837, IMG submission 160572) | Coastal seawater microbial communities from Marineland, Florida, United States - SWPA TP1 #2 | ecosystem: Environmental > Aquatic > Marine > Coastal | place: USA: Florida | collected 2016-08-06
CCGCTCTACCACGACGTGATCGCCCCGCCGGAGTTCCACCGCGCCTGGTGGGACACGTACCGGAAGGTCAACAAGCGCTTCGCCGACGCCGTCGTCCGCCACGCCGCGCAGGGCGCCACCGTCTGGGTCCAGGACTACCAGCTCCAGCTCGTGCCCAAGATGCTCCGCGAGGCACGCCCGGACCTGAAGATCGGCTTCTTCAACCACATCCCGTTCCCGCCGCCGGAGATCTTCGCGCAGCTGCCGTGGCGCCGGGCCATCATCGACGGCCTGCTCGGGGCGGACCTGGTCGGATTCCAGCGCAGCAGCGACGCCGGCAACTTCATGCGCTCCGCCCGTCGCTTCCTCGGCGCCAGCGTCAAGCAGCAGCAGGTCCACGTCAAGGGCGCCGACGGCGAGACGACCCATATCGCCCGCGCGCAGGCGTTCCCGATCTCCATCGACGTCAAGCAGATCAGCGAGCTGGCCCAGCGTCCGGAGATCATCGAGCGGGCCAAGCAGATCCGCCGGGACCTGGGTAACCCCAAGACCATCCTGCTCGGCGTCGACCGGCTGGACTACACGAAGGGCATCCGGCACCGGCTCAAGGCCTATGAGGAGCTCCTCGAGGACGGCAAGGTCACGGTGGAGGACGCGTCCCTGATCCAGGTCGCCAGCCCCAGCCGCGAGCGCGTCGAACAATACCGTCTGCTGCGCGAGGAGGTGGAAGGCACCGTCGGCCACATCAACGGCACCTTCGACACCATGCAGAACACCGCCGTGCGCTACCTGCACCACAGCTACCCGATCGAGGAAATGGTCGCCCTGTACCTGGCGGCCGACGTCATGCTCGTCACCGCCCTGCGGGACGGCATGAACCTGGTGGCCAAGGAGTACGTCACTGCGCGGACCAATAACGACGGCGCCCTGGTACTCAGTGAGTTCGCGGGCGCCGCGGACCAGCTCAAGCAGGCCCTCCTGATGAACCCGCACGACATCGACGGGCTCAAGGACACCATCATGCGCGCGGTCAACATGCAGCCCGCCGAAGCTGCACGGCGGATGCGCGCCATGCGCAAGCAGATCCTCACCAACGACGTGGATCTCTGGTCCGCCGACTTCCTGAGCGCACTCCAGGAAAAGGTGGTCCGCGATGACTCCTGATCCTGGCGCCTCCGGAACCGAGGGCCCGCTTTCCGCGGAACTGCTGGAAGCGGTCCGCCGCGTCGCCGGCACCGAGCAGCTCCTGGTGGCCATGGACTTCGACGGCACCATGGCCCCGCTAGTGGACCACGCCGAGGACTCCCGGGCGCTGCCGCGCTCGGCCGCCGCGTTCGCCGCCCTCGCGGAGCTCCCGCGCACGACGACGGCGCTCATCTCAGGCCGGGCACTGGACAGCCTGCGCGCGGTCGCCTCACCCCCGGAGCAGACCCTGCTGATCGGCAGCCACGGCGCCGAGGTGTGGATGGGTCCCGGCTCGGCCGAACTCCAACTCGAAGCCGGGCAGCGAAAACTGCTGGCCGAGGTGCGGCAGATCCTGGCGGAAATCGTCGAAGTCGCCCCCGGCACCCTGTTGGAGGACAAACCGGCCGGCGTCGTGCTGCACACGCGGCTGGCCGCGAATGACGTCGCCGAGGATGCGGTGACGGCAGCCAAAGCCGCCCTGCAGGACCGTCCCGGCGTCTTCCTGAAGACCGGAAACCGGGTCCTGGAGACCTCAGTCGTCCACGCCTCCAAGGGCGAGGGAGTGTCTTTCCTGCGGCAGGCGACCGGTGCCACCGCCGTCGTCTTTGCCGGCGACGACACCACCGACGAGGACGCCCTGGGCAGCCTCATCCGCGGCGACCTCGGCGTCAAGGTGGGCCAGGACTTCACCCAGGCCGAGTTCCGGGTGCAGGACTGCGAGCAGGTGTCCGATTTCCTCGAGGCGCTCCTGCGCGAGCGCTCGAAGGCTGTCGGCAGCTAAGCCGGCCGGCCGGGCAGCACGTCAGCCGGCGGCCAGCCAGCGCGTCAGCCGACCGGCCGCGGCGCGTCAGCTCGGGGCGGACTCAGGTTCGTAGCCGATCAGCCAGTGCAGCCCGTGGCGGTCGATGACCTGGCCGTCGGAGGCGCCCCAGGGCTTCTCGGCGAGGGGGTCCACCACGCGGCCGCCCTCGGCAAGCCTGTCGAACCACTCGTGCAGGACAGCCGGTTCGGCGGTCCCCAGCAGGGAAAGCATCAGGCCCTCGAAGCGTACGGTCTTCTCGCCCGCCGCGGCGTCCGAGCCCGCCAGTGCCACGGCGCCGCTCAGCTGGCCGTGCGCGATGGCATCCGGCGGACCGTCGGTGCGGTTGAACTCTTCGTAAGTGAACAGGGAGAGGTCGCTGCCGAAGACATCCGCGTAAAAACTTAGTGCTTCACGCGCGGTACCGGGGAAACTGACGTAGATCTGCAGTGAGGTCATGGGCACAGCCTACAGAGCCGTCCACCTCGGACAAGGCGGTGACGGTAAGGCGGCTCACATGTGAAGTCCGTAACTTTTCGACCCCAAACCGAAAAATCTGACATACTCTGTATGTGATGTGGCGCACAGCTACCGTGCGGCGTCATTGGATGCTCCTCGGCTTCGGCCGAGGAGCATGCGCATCCGGCACCGGATGCCACAACTGAATACAACGAACCATTCACTACGGATCGTCCGGCACGTACCTGCCGGTGAAGGGATTGATAACTGTGGCTACAGTTACTTTTGATAACGCTACGCGTCTGTACCCGGGCACAGAGAAGCCCGCTGTTGACAAGCTCAACATTGAAATCGCCGACGGCGAGTTCCTGGTCCTCGTTGGACCCTCCGGCTGCGGAAAGTCCACCTCCCTGCGCATGCTCGCAGGTCTTGAAGACGTGAACTCCGGCCGCATCCTGATCGGCGACCGCGACGTCACGGACGTTCCGCCGAAGGACCGCGACATCGCCATGGTCTTCCAGAACTACGCCCTGTACCCGCACATGACCGTCGCGGACAACATGGGCTTTGCCCTGAAGATCGCCGGCGTCAGCAAGGAAGAGCGCGCCGAGCGTGTCCGTGAAGCTGCCAAGCTCCTGGACCTCGAGCCGTACCTGGACCGCAAGCCGAAGGCCCTCTCCGGCGGCCAGCGCCAGCGCGTCGCCATGGGCCGCGCGATCGTGCGTAACCCGCAGGTGTTCCTCATGGACGAGCCGCTGTCCAACCTCGACGCCAAGCTCCGCGTGCAGACCCGCACGCAGATCGCGTCCCTGACCCGCCGCCTCGGCGTCACGACCGTCTACGTCACCCACGACCAGGTCGAGGCCATGACCATGGGCGACCGCGTCGCCGTGCTCAAGGACGGCCTGCTGATGCAGGTCGACACCCCGCGCAACCTGTACGACAAGCCGAAGAACGTCTTCGTCGCCGGCTTCATCGGCTCCCCCGCCATGAACCTGCTTGAGCTGCCCGTCGTCGACGGCGGCGTGCAGTTCGGCGGGACCGTCTACCCGGTTCCGCGCGACGTCCTCGAGGACGCCTCCGGCTCCACCGTCACCCTCGGCACCCGTCCGGAAGACCTTGAGACCGCGCCGCAGGGCGAAGGCCTTCAGGTTGAGGTCGACGTCGTCGAGGAACTCGGCGCCGACGCCTACGTCTACGGCCACACCACGCTCGACGGCAAGGACCACGACATCGTGGCCCGCGTCGACGGCCGCCGTCCCCCGATGAAGGGCGAGACTGTCTGGGTCCGTCCGCAGTCGGGCCACGTGCACCTGTTCGACACCAAGACCGGCCTGCGCCTCGGCGACTAGCCAGTCTGGTTCCGACGGCGGCTCTCCTGCGGGAGGGCCGCCGTCGGCCGTTAACCGGCAGTTTTAGGCGTGGCCCGCCCAAGTACGGGAGAATTGCGTTATGACCGAGGAGAACCGCATGACCGAGGACAACGGTGCCCAGTGGCACGACGAACCCACTGACTACGGCCAGATCGGCAAGCTACCCCGGTACCAGGCCGCCAGCGCCAACGACGACAAGACCGTCTCGAGTTCGCTGAGCATCACCGCCGCGGCCACCGAGCCCGAGTTGCTGGACCTGCCCTGGCACATCGCTTTGGAGGACTGGCCGGCGGAGTACCTCGCGGCCCTCCCCCGCGGCATCTCCCGGCACATTGTGCGGTTCGCCCACCTTGGCGGCTCCGTGATCGCCATCAAGGAAACCTCGGAGCACATCGCCCGGCACGAGTACCATATGCTCCGCAAGCTCGCCCGGCTGGATGTGCCCTGCGTCGAGCCGGTCGCGGTCATCACGGGACGCACCACGCCGGAGGGACGGCCGCTGAACCCCGTGCTGGTTACCCGGCACCTGAAGTTCTCCATGCCCTACCGCGCACTGTTTTCGCAGATGCTGCGCAAGGACACCCTGACCCGCCTGATCGATGCCCAGGCCCTGCTGCTGGTCCGGCTGCACCTGATCGGCTTCTACTGGGGCGACGTCTCGCTCTCCAACACGCTGTTCAGGCGCGACGCCGGCGCGTTCGCCGCCTACCTCGTGGACGCGGAAACCGGCGAGCTGTACCCGGATTTGTCCACCGGCCAGCGCGAGTACGACCTGGAAATCGCCCGGGTCAACATCGCCGGCGAACTGATGGACCTGCTCGACGGCGGGCTGATCGAGGAAAAGGTGGACCCGGTGGCCACCAGCGAGCTCATCATGGAAAGCTACCGGCGGCTCTGGACCGAGCTGACGGAGAAGGAGTCCTTCGAGATCGGTGAGCGCTGGCGGGTGGCCGCGCGCATCCGGCGGCTCAACGAACTGGGCTTCGACGTCGAGGAATACGCCATCAAGACCACCCAGAACGGCTCCACGATCCAGCTCCAGCCCAAGGTGGTGGACGCGGGGCACCACCAGCGCCGTTTGTTGCGCCTGACCGGGCTCGACGCGCAGGAGAACCAGGCCCGGCGGCTGCTCAACGACATGGATTCCTTCCGGGCGGACAACAACCCCGGCATGGACGAGGAATACAGCGCGCATCTGTGGGTGAGCCAGATCTTCGAGCCGATCGTCCGTTCGATCCCTCGCGACCTCTCCGGAAAGCTCGAACCGGCGGAGGCCGTGCACGAGATCCTGGAGCACCGCTGGTACATGTCCGAGAAGGAGAACCGGCACATTCCACTGGCCGAGGCCGTCCAGTCCTACATCGATTCCGAGCTCCGGCACCGCCGTGACGAGGCCGCGATCATGCTGAACCCGGACACCGAACTGCTCAAGATCCTTGAGGTCGAGACCGAGGAATCCCGCTACGGCGAGGACGAGGCGGGCGACGAATACCCGGACGCCGACGACTGAGCTCTCCCCCAACCCAACTGACTCGCACTAGTTGTCGTTTTCGGCCCTCATAACGGCAACTACTGCGAGCTAGTTGGGCGGGAAGAAGCACAGCCGGGCTAAATCGCCTTGCCGGGGTTCAGGATCCCGGCGGGGTCGAAGAGCTCCTTGATCCGGCGCTGGAGTTCGCGCACGGGTTCCTTTTGTTCCAGTCCGAGCCAGCGAAGCTTGTACTGGCCCACGCCGTGCTCCCCCGTGATGGTGCCGCCCATCGCCAGGGCCACGGTGACGGAATTGTCCAGGGCGGCGCCCAGCCGTTCCACGGCCGCGGCGTCCACGGCGTCGCCGGTCCGGTCCACCCAGAAGGTGGGGTGCAGGTTGCCGTCGCCGGCGTGGGCCACCACCTTGAGCTTGACCTCGTGCCGCACGGCCATGGCCTCCAGCTCAGCGACGTAGTCCACCAGCCGGGACCGCGGCACGGCGACGTCCTCGCCCACCCGGTATTCGTCGTCGACCTCGACGCCGCGGCTGTTGCGGCGCAGCTCAACCAACTGTTCGGCCTCGGCGTTGGCTTCCATGGTCACCACGGCGCCGCCGGCTGCCAGCAGCGGACGGATCGCGGCGGCCTCCGCCGCGGCGCCGAAACCGTCCGTCTGGATCAGCAGCAGCGAGGCGCCCCGGGAAGCCAGGTCGGAGCCGTGGGCGTCGTCGAGCTGGGCGAGCGAGCCGCCGTCGAGCAGTTCCATGATGGCCGGCTGCACGCGCGCCTTGCCCACGGCCAGGACGCCCGCCGCGGCGCTGCGGAAGTCGGGGTAGAACGCGGCGATGGTGTGGACCTCCCGGGGGAGGTACTTCAGCCGCACGGTGATCCCGACGACGATCCCGAGGGTGCCCTCCGAGCCCACGAACAGGCCCGTGAGATCGTAGCCGGCCACGCCCTTAAAGGTCTGGTGCCCGGTGTGGATCAGCGTCCCGTCCGCGAGTACGACGTCGAGTGCCAGCACGGAGTCCCGCGTCACGCCGTACTTCGCACAGCGCAGGCCGCCGGCGTTGGTGGCGACATTCCCGCCGATGGTGGAGAGCTTGTAGCTGGCCGGGTCCGGGGCGTACATCAGGCCGTGCACCGCGGCGGCGGCGTTGAGCGCGGCGTTGATGACGCCGGGTTCGACGACGGCGGTCTCGTCGTCCGGGTTGAGGTCCAGGATGCGGTTCATCCGTTCGAGGCTGAGCACCACACACTTTTCGCTGGCGTGCGCGCCGCCGGAAACTCCGGTGCCGGCGCCACGGGCCACGAGCGGGATCCGGTGCGCGGCGCAGGCGCGGACGGTGGCCTGGACGTCCGCCACGGATTCCGCCAAGACCACGGCCTGCGGAAGCTGGTAGTCCAGCACCGGCGCCTGGTCCACCGCATATGCGGCCATGGCCGCCTCATCCGCGGTGACCTTCGCCCCGCCCAGGGCAGATGTCAGCTCCTCAATAATGCCGCGCATGCGTTCTCCAGTTCTCCGTTGAATCCGGCCGTCAGCCGTGGCCTTCAGTCTAAGGTGCCGGCAGTACCACTCCCGGGAGCACCCAGACGGCGGCAGCCGGTCCGCCACTGCCAATGATTGCGCTGGCGGCCTCGGGGGCCGCCGAGATGTCGCCGACTGCGTAGGCGGGCGGCTGCGCGAGGGCGGCGAGTTGCCGGCCGGAGAGCAGCCCCTCGGTGAGGTCCACGTGTGCGGCGGCCCTGGTCACGACCACCAGCACCGCGTCCTCGGCGGTCTCCCGCACGAAGGCCAGCGCGTCCCCCTGGGCGTGCAGCCAGCGGATGCCGCCGCCGGTGAGGGCGGGCTGTTCCCGGCGCAGCGCGGTGAGCGCGGAGTACGTGCTCCGGAGGTCGGCCAGGATCCGTCCGGGGTCGGTCCAGGGCATGGGTGACCGGGAAAACTCCCCGTTGTCGCCCTTGAGCCCGAACTCGTCCCCGGCGAACACCACAGGCACGCCGGGGAGGGTGAACATCAGCACGGCCCCCAGCTGCTGGCCGCCGTCGATCATGACGGTGGCAGCCCGGGCGGTGTCATGGCTGTTCAGGGCGTTCATGTTCTGCTGCCGGACGTCCCAGCTGAAGGCTGCGGCCAGATCCTGGTGGGTCGCGAGAAAGTCCTCCGCGTCCATCCGGTTGGGCCCGGGCAGCGGCGTGCCGAAGAAGTTGACGTGCGCGGCGTCGCCGGAGAGCCAGGCCCACAACGGGCGGGTGAAGTTGGAGTACGTCATGGCGCCGTGCCAGTGCTCGCCGCTGAAGTCCGGCGCGGCGTCGTTGGTGGCCTCGGCCAGCAGCGCCGCATCCGGGTTGATTTCACGGACGCGGTCCGCGATCAGCCGGGCGACCTGCTGGTTGAGGTCGGTCTCCCCCAGCCGTCCGGTCATGTTCCCGACGTCGATCCGCCAGCCGTCCAGGTTGAACGGCGGCCGGAGCCAGCGGGCCACCGGGGACTCGTCGTCCAGGACGAACTTGTCCCGCAGCCCGGCCGAGGCCCAGTTGAGCTTGGGCAGCGAGGGCACGCCGTACCAGGCCTCATAGGCGCTGTGGTCCTCGTTGAAGTAGTAGTAGCCGGCTTCCTCGGAGTCCGGCGCGGCCAGGGCGCGCTGGAACCATTCGTGCGCGTCGCCGGAGTGGTTGGCCGTGAGGTCGCCCATCACCTTCATGCCGCGGGCGTGGGCGGCTTCCACGAGTTCCACCAGGGCCTCGTCGCCGCCCAGCAGGGGGTCCACCGTGGAGAAGGTGGAGGCGTCGTAGCGGTGGTTGGACCGTGCGGGAAAGAACGGCGTGAGGTAGATGATGTCCGCCCCGAGGCGCTCGATGTGGTCCAGGTGTTCTGTGACACCGTGCAGGTCGCCCCCGTAGAACTGGAAGGGCGTCTCAGCGGACGCACCTTGCACTTCGGTGGTGTCCCAGTCGCAGGGCACGGCCCAGTCCGGGACGGGGTGGTCCGAGGCGCGGGCCGAGCGTGCGAAGCGGTCCGGGAAGACCTGGTACAGGGTGCCACGGCGCAGCCAGGGCGGCGCAGCCGCGAACGTGGTCAGCCGGAAGTCCGCGTAGTCGGAGACGTCGCGGCTGAAGAGGCCCTGGGCGTTGAGGGTCCAGTACCGGGTTCCGGCCTCGACCAGGAAGCGGTAGCGGGCCACCGGGTTGGTGACCGGCATCTCCGCTTCCCACCACGTCCAGCCGTCGGCCCCGCCGAGGTTCACGCAGGCCTGGTAGCGGGGTTCGCCGTCGTGGATGGAGCGGAGCCAGACCCGGCTGGCGTCACCCCATGCTTCGGGCACGCGGAGCCGGAGCCGGGCCGCGGCTCCGGGCACCGCCGCCTGCGCAGCGTGCAGGACCGACCCGTCGTGGTGCGGCAGCAGCCCGGCCGCGGCAGCGCCCGACATGCCTAGCCCTTCACCGAGCCCGCCGTGAGCCCGCTGACGATGTAGCGCTGCAGGAACAGGAACAGGGCCATCACGGGGATGGCCGAGATCACGGCGCCGGCGGCAAAGACGCCCCAGTTCTCTGAGCGCTGCTGCGCCACGAAGGAGTAGAGCCCGACGGCGAGAGTCTGGCTGTCGGGGTCGGTCAGCACCACGGACGCAATGACGAATTCACCGGAGATCGCGATGAAGGACAGCAGGCCCACGACGGCCAGGATCGGCGTGACCAGGCGCATGATGATGCCGAAGAAGATCTGTGTGTGGCTGGCGCCGTCGATCTTGGCGGCTTCGTCCAGGGACTGCGGGACGGTGTTGAAGAACCCGTACATCAGGTAGGTGTTCACGCCCAGGGCGCCGCCCAGGTACACCATGATCAGGCCCAGCTGGCTGCCCAGTCCCAGCGCGGGGATGACCTCGGAGATGCCGCTGAGCAGCAGGAAGATGGCCACCACGGCGAGCAGCTGCGGGAACATCTGCAGCAGGAGAAGGCTCAACAGGCCTACCCGGCGGCCCGTGAAGCGCATCCGGGAAAAGGCGTACGCGGCCATCGCGCCGAGGAAGACCGTGGCCGCGGAGGTCACGCCGCCCACCACCATGGTGTTCAGGAACCACTGGGCAAAGGGCCGGGAAGGCATGTTGAACAAGGCAGTGAAGTTGCCGAAGTCGATCTTGCTGAACAGCGCGTTGGAGCCCACCAGGGTGCCGGTGGAGTTCAGTGCCGCGGAGAGTACGTAGAGCAGCGGGAAGACCGCGAAAATCGTCACGATGACGCCCACCAGGTGGCGCCAGCCCTTGTCCTTGAACCAGACGCCGAAGGGGCGCCGGCGCTGCAGCGACTTGAGGTATTCGACGTCGGTGGTGGTGACGCCATGCTCGGTCTGGTCCGCCGGAGCGGCGGTGTGCGGTGCTGACCCGTTCATGAGTTCACGTCCTCGAGTGCCTTGGTCTGCTTGAAACTGATGGCCGAGACGGTGGCCACGATGATGAAGATGATGATCGCCAGGGCGCTGGCCAGGCCGTAGTCACGGCCGGTGCCCTGACCGAAGGCCACCTTGTATACGAGGGTGATCAGGATGTCGGTGGCTCCAATGTCCCGGTCGGTGTCCGCGAAGCGTGGCCCGCCGCCGGTGAGCATGAAGATCACGTTGAAGTTGTTGAAGTTGAAGGCGAAGGAGGAGATCAGCAGGGGGGCGATCGACACCAGCAGCAGCGGCAGCTTGATGGAGCGGAACACCCGCCACGGGCCGGCGCCGTCCATCCGGGCCGCCTCGTCGAGTTCGGACGGCAGCGACTGCAGGGCGCCGGTGCAGACCAGGAACATGTACGGGAAGCCAAGCCAGAGGTTGACCACCAGGACGCTGATCTTGGCCAGGATCGGATCCGTCAGCCAGCCGATCGATGCGCCGCCGAGCAGGGTCTGGTTGAGCCAGCCGAACTCGGGGTTGAGGATGCCGGACCAGACCAGGCCGGTGAGGAAGGCCGGGAAGGCGTACGGCAGGATCATCAGGATCCGGTAGGCCTTCTTGCCCTTGAGGTCCTCGCGGTTGAAGGTGATCGCCAGGAACAGCCCCAGCGCAAAGGTCAGCGCGACCGAGGCGATGGCGAAGGTGAAAGTCCAGAGGATGACGCCCAGCAGCGGCCCGCGCAGGCTCGGATCGGT
>Ga0213837_1001844_pt1 | contig 10376 bp, 7 predicted proteins | sample SWPATP12_FD_160572 | JGI IMG/M metagenome (GOLD analysis project Ga0213837, IMG submission 160572) | Coastal seawater microbial communities from Marineland, Florida, United States - SWPA TP1 #2 | ecosystem: Environmental > Aquatic > Marine > Coastal | place: USA: Florida | collected 2016-08-06
TCACCCAGGTGGACCTGCCCTTCGGCACCCGTTCCGGGCTGCGGATCGTCGAAGACATCCTGCACGGGATCGAGGACGTCAACTTCTCGGTCCTGGACGCCTCCGACGTCGTCCGGCATCGGCTGGTGGGCGACATCGTCAACGCCTACAGCGTCTGGGACGAGACACAAAGGAACCGGGTCAAGCAGCCAGTCGCCCGCGAGAACCGTGGAGAACGCGCATGAGCATTGAAGTCAACAACGAATCCGGCGTGACGGTGGACGAAGCCGAACTGGTGGCTCTGGCCCGGTTCGTCTTCGAACGCCTCTTCATCCACCCGCAGGCGGAACTTTCCATCCTGCTGGTGGACGAGCCCGCCATGGAGAAGCTGCACATCGAGCTGATGGACGAGCCCGGCTCCACCGACGTGCTCTCCGTGCCGATGGATGAACTCACCCCCGGCACCCCGGACAAGCCCACCCCGCAGGGCATGCTGGGCGACATCGCCATCTGCCCCCAGGTGGCCGAGGTCCAGGCCAAGAACGCCGGCCACTCCACCCAGGATGAGATGCTGCTGCTGACCACCCACGGCATCCTGCATCTGCTCGGCTTCGACCACGCCGAGCCGGAGGAGAAGGAAGAGATGTTCGGGCTGCAGCGCGAACTGCTCTCCGGCTTCACCGGCAAGGACGCCCCGGCAGAGACGATTCAGTGACCCCACTGATCCTGGCCGGCATGGCGCTGGTCTTCCTCAGTTTTGCTGCTGTGCTGACCGCGGCAGAGGCCGCCTTCAATTACCTTCCCCGCCACGACGCCGAACAGGCGATCCTGCAGAGCCGCGGCACGGCGCTGAAACGCATCATGGCCCAGCCCGTGGCGCACATGCGGGCGCTGCGCTTCTGGCGCGTCTGGTTCGAGATGGCCTCGGCAGTGGCCGTGACGGTGCTGTTGAACAGCCTGCTCGGCAACGTCTGGCTGGCCGGCCTCGCAGCCACCGGCATCATGGCCCTCGTGGGCTTCGTGATCGTCGGCGTGTCCCCGCGCCAGCTGGGCCGGGTGCACTCCGCCGGGATGGTCCGGTTCGCCGCGCCGCTGATCCGCTGGCTTTGCTGGGTGCTGGGTCCGATCCCGGGGTGGCTTGTCACCCTTGGCAGTGCCGTCGCCCCCGGGGCGCCTGCAGACAACGAGGCCTTCTTCAGCGAGGAGGAGTTCCGCGAACTCGTCGAGCGCGCCAGCGAATCCGACGTGATCGAGGACAACGAGGCCGAGCTGATCCAGTCCGTGTTCGATTTCGGCGACACCCTGGTCCGCTCGGTCATGGTGCCCCGGACCGACATCCTCTGCATCGACTCCGGCTCCAGCCTGCACCGGGCCATGTCACTGTTCCTCCGCTCCGGGTACTCGCGGATCCCCGTCATCGGCGAGAACACGGACCAGATCCTGGGCATCGTCTACCTCAAGGACGTCGCCGCCGTCGTCCACAACCTCGCCCCCGGCGAGGAGCCCCCGGTCGTCGACGAACTGGCCCGCGAAGTCCGCTACGTGCCGGACTCCAAGCCGGTCAGCGACCTGCTCCGCGAACTCCAGAAGGAATCCACCCACGTCGCGATCGTGATCGACGAATACGGCGGTACTGCCGGGCTGGTCACGCTCGAGGACCTGATCGAGGAAATCGTTGGCGAGATCGTGGATGAGTACGACACCGAAGCCGCGGAGGCGGTGGAACTCGGTGACGGCAGCTACCGGGTCAGCGCCCGGATGAGCATCGACAGCCTCGGCGAACTCTTTGACCTGGAGCTCGACGACGACGAGGTGGACACCGTGGGAGGCCTGCTCGCCAAGGCCCTCGGCCGGGTGCCGATCGTCGGTAGCACCGTCAGTGTCGACGGCGTCACCCTCCGGGCCGACAGGCTGGAAGGCCGCCGGAACCGCGTCAGCCACATCATTGCGGCCGCGGTGCCAAAGGAAGAAACTGACCTTGAAGACCTTCTCGACGAGGCCGAATCAACGCAACAGGGAGTTCCACGTGAGCAAGCAGAATAAGTCCGACGGCGAAGCGCCCTACGGCGGTTACCGGGCCGGGTTCGCGGTGCTGGTGGGACGGCCGAATGCGGGGAAGTCCACCCTCACCAACGCCCTGGTGGGCCAGAAGGTGGCGATCACCTCGGCGAAGCCGCAGACCACGCGGCACACCATCCGCGGTATCGTGCACCGCGACGACGCCCAGCTGATCATGGTCGACACCCCCGGCCTGCACCGGCCGCGGACCCTGCTGGGCAAGCGCCTGAACGAACTCGTTGCGGACACCCTTGCCGAGGTTGACGCGATCGGCTTCTGCCTGCCCGCCAACGAAAAGATCGGCCCCGGCGACAAGTTCATCGCCGCGCAGCTCGCCTCCATCGGCAACAAGCCGGTCATCGCGATCGTGACGAAGGCCGACACCGTGGACCGCCAGGCGCTGACCGAGCAGCTGCTCGCCGTCGCCGCCCTGGGCCGCGAGGTGCTGGGGGAGGACGGCTGGAAGGACATCGTTCCCGTCTCCGCGACGGACGGTTTCCAGGTCGGCACCGTCGCCGACGTGCTGATCAGCCACATGCCGCCGTCGCCCCCGCTGTACCCGGACGGCCACCTGACCGACGAGCCCGAAGCGGTGATGATCGCCGAGCTCATCCGTGAGGCTGCCCTCGAAGGGGTCCGGGACGAGCTTCCGCACTCCCTGGCCGTTGTGGTCGACGAGATCGTTCCGCGTGAGGGCCGGCCCGAGGACCGCCCGTTCCTGGATGTGCGGGTCAACCTGTATGTTGAACGGCCGTCGCAAAAGGCGATCATCATCGGCAAGGGCGGGGCACGGCTCCGCGACGTCGGCACCACGGCGCGCAAAGCCATCGAAGCGCTCCTCGGCGCCCGCATCTACCTCGATCTGCACGTAAAGGTCGCGAAGGACTGGCAGCGGGATCCGAAGCAACTGGTGAAACTGGGCTTCTAGTCCGGTTTGGACCGGCGGCGGAAGCCGCCGGGAGGGCCGCGGAAAAGTGCGTCGGCCCCGCCCGGGCATGCCCATCGGAGATTTCCCAGTTTCGGACACTAAAATAGGGAACTCCCGTTCGCGAAGGAAGGCACCACCAGTGGTTGGACCACGTGATAACCGTGCAGACGGAACCGGATCCCCGGTTCGGTCCCATGCGGCTGCCCGGCACGCGGAAGATCCTTCCGTAGGCCCCGCCCGCCATCTGGGCGCTGCCCGGCGGATCCCCGGCTGGCTGAAGGCCACCACGATCGTTCTCTCCATCCTGCTCGTGGGAGTCATTGCGTTCGGCGCCTACTGGTTCGTCCGGCTGCAGGGGAACATCACCACGCAGGCCCTCGGCGCCGGCAACACCCGGACGGAAAACGCGCCCGACGACGCCACCGGCCGGATGCAGATCCTTATCCTCGGCACGGACACCCGCGACGGCAAAAACTCCCAGTACGGCACCAAGGACGACTCTTCCGGGTACGGGCACTCGGACGTCATGATGCTGATGGACCTCTCCGCGGACAACAAGCGCGTCAGCGTCATCAGCTTCCCGCGCGACCTGCTGGTGGATACCCCGAAGTGCAAGGACCCTAAGACCAACAAGCAGTACCCGGCCCAGACGGGCGTCATGATCAACTCGGCCATGTCCGAGGCGGGCATCGGCTGCGCCGTCGATACCGTCAACAAGCTCACCGGCCTGGAAATCGACCACTTCATGATGGCGGATTTCAACGCCGTCAAGGAACTCTCCAACGCCGTCGGCGGCGTCGACGTCTGCGTCAGCGACTCGATCTACGATCCCGACTCTGGCCTCCGGCTGCCCAAGGGCACGTCCAAGGTGAAGGGGGAGCAGGCGCTGTCCTTCGTCCGGACCCGCCACGCGTTCGGCGACGGAAGCGACCTGGGCCGGATCAAGGCGCAGCAGGGCTTCCTGTCCTCGCTGGTCCGCAAGATCAAAGACGACGGAACCCTCTCCAACCCGCCGCGGATGCTCGGCATTGCGGACGCCATCACCAAGAACCTGACCATTGACGACGGCCTGGCCTCGGTCCCGACGCTGCTCACGGTAGGGAACCGCCTGAAGAACATCGACGTCGGCAAGGTGGCGTTTGTTGCGGCTCCGACTGAGCCCGCGGAGTCCGATCCCAACCGCCTGCAACTGGCGGAACCGGCAGCCTCCGAGCTGTTTGCGGCGATGCGCAAGGACATCGACCTGACCGACCCGACGGCCAAGCCGACGGCCACTGCTGCCGCCTCGGCCAGTTCTCCGGCCAGTGCCACGCCGGCCGCCAGCAAGCCCCCGGCCGCGCCGGCCTATGACAAGACGCTGCAACCCGTTGCCGTGGCCAATGGCTCCGGCAACCCGGCGCGGGGCCAGGAGCTCGCGGCCGCGCTCAAGGCTAAGGGTTTCACCCAGACGAGCCAGTTCGAGGCCCAGGCGGTGGCAGCCACCGCTGTCTACTACGGAGCCGATTTCGCCGACGTCGCAGCCGACGTCGCCAAGCTGCTGGGCATTCGGGCCAAGCAGGTGCTCCCGGCGGCAGGTGTCGTGGGCGTCCAGGTCTACGTGGGCAGCGACTACAAGAGCGGAACCAAGCAGGCCGAGGCGCCGGTGTCCTTGCCGCCGGACATCGTCAACCAGACGGCCGGTGACACTGTCTGCCAGCAGGCGAATCCCGCGCTGATCGTTCCCTAGGGCGACGACGGCAGCGGAACCAACAGGGGCGGGCCGGGTGATTTCACCCGGCCCGCCCCTGTTGGTTCTGGCGTCCAGCGCCGGCTACCAGATGCTGACGCGCTCCTCCGGTGCCAGCCACATGCCGTCCTGCTCGGACGTTTCAAAGGCTTCATGGAACGCGTCGAGGTTCTGGGCGATATTGTTGGTGCGGAATTCGTTGGGGGAGTGCGGATCCGTGGCGAGCCGGCGGATGGCTTCTTCGCTCCGGATCACCTGCCGCCAGCTCGCGGCCCAGGAGGCGAAGAAGCGCTGGGCTCCGGTGAGGCCGTCCAGGACCGGCGCCTCCTGCGCGCCCAGGCTGATCAGGTAGGCCTTGTAGGCGATGGTCAGGCCGCCCAGGTCGCCGATGTTTTCGCCCAGCGTCAGCCGGCCGTTGACGTGGTGGCCCTCGGCTTCCGCGGGGGAGAGGGCATCGAACTGGGCCACCAGCTTCGAGGTCAGCGCCTCGAATGCGGTCCGGTCGGCCTCGGACCACCAGTTCCGCAGCATGCCGCTGCCGTCGTACTGGGAACCCTGGTCGTCGAAGCCGTGCCCGATCTCATGGCCGATCACTGCCCCGATGCCGCCGTAGTTCACGGCGTCGTCGGCGTCGGCGGTGAAGAACGGGGGCTGCAGGATGGCAGCCGGGAACACGATCTCGTTCAGCAGCGGGTGGTAGTACGCGTTGACCGTCTGCGGGGTCATGAGCCATTTCTCCCGGTCCACAGGCTTGCCCACCTCGTCCAGGTGGCGGTCGACGTCGGCGCTGTGCGCCCGTTCGACGTTCCCCAGCAGGTCCGTCGGGTCGATCTCGACCGCGGAATAGTCGATCCACTTCTCCGGGTAGCCGATCTTGGCCCGGAAGGAATCCAGCTTCTTCAGGGCCTCGACCTTGGTCTCTTCCCCCATCCAGTCCAGGCCGGTGATGGATCCGCGGTAGGCCTCGATCAGGTTGTCCACCAGTGCGCGCATGTGCGCCTTGTGGCTCTCCGGGAAGTGCCGGGCCACGTAGATCTGGCCGACAGCCTCACCGAGGGCAGCCTCGACGACGGCAACCCCCCGCTTCCAGCGGTCGCGGTTGCGGGGCGTGCCGCTGAGCGTGGTGCCGTAGAAGGCGAAGTTCGCGTCCACGAATGCGGCCGAAAGGTACGGCGCGGCGGCGCTGATGACCCGCATGGCGAGCCATTCCTGCCACACCGCCAGCGGCACGGTCTCCAGCAGGCCGGCAGCCCCGGCGAAGAAGTCCGGGGTGCTGACCACGAGCTCGGCGCGTTTCTCCGGCGCAATGTCCGCGGCATCGAACCAGGCGGAGAGCAGCGGGAAAAGCTCCGCGGCCTGCTCCGCCGACTTGAGGTTGTAGGTCTTCTGCGGGTTGCGCAGCGTGACCTTGTCCCAGTGGTGAGAGGCGAGGGAGGTTTCCAGCTCCACCACGCGGTCCGCCGCGGCTGCCGCGTCGGCGACGCCGGCCAGCCCGAACATGGTCCGCACATGCTCGCGGTAAGCCTGCACCATCGGGGCGAACTTCTCCTCGCGGTAGTACGACTCGTCCGGCAGGCCCAGGCCGCCTTGGCCCGTGTAGAGCAAAATCCGGTCCGGGTTGCCCGCGTCCGGCGCGGGGTAGATGTAGAACAGGCCGGAAACGTCGGCACGGAACAGCCGCCCGGCCAGCTGGACCAGTTCCGCGACCGAGCCGGTGGCGGACACCTCGGCCAGCCGGTCCCGGATCGGCTCCGCGCCCTTGGCCTCCGCGGCGGCCTCGTCCATGAAGCTGTTGTACAGGTCGCCGATCTTGCGTTCGATGCCGGTGGCTGCCTCGCCGCGGCCGGCCGCCTCCAGGATGATCTCCTTGACTGCCAGTTCGGAGCCGTCCCGCAGCGCCGTGAACGTCCCTTCCAACGGCCGGTCGTCCGGAATTTCCGTGGTCTTCAGCCACCTGCCGTTGAAATGCCGGTAGAGGTCGTCCTGGGGGCGGACGCCGTCGTCGATGGTGGACTTGTCGATCCCGGAAAGCGGCACTGATGCTCCTTCGAGTGGGAGGCTGGACCGGGCGTGGCGCCGGTGCAGCGTCTGCATGGTGGACGTTACGGAGGTATGGCTCCTTCATCTTACGCACCCGTGTTAGTGTGAAAATGTGCGCGCAGAACTGCTCCTTCTTAGCTGCCGCGGCGAGGCCTCAGACGCGATCTAGCGCAAGGCCAAACCTCGCTGCGGAGTTTGTGTTGCCCGGCCACCCTTTCACCAGGAACCATAGAAAAGGCCCCGATAGTAATGCGAAACGCACAGCAGCCCTCAGGAATGCCGGTCCACCGCTACGTCCCGTTCCAGGACCTGATCACGGTCGAACTGCCGGACCGCACCTGGCCTGACAAGGTCATCACCAAGGCCCCGCGCTGGTGCGCCGTCGACCTGCGTGACGGCAACCAGGCCCTGATCGATCCGATGAGCCCGGCCCGCAAGATGAAGATGTTCGACCTGCTGGTCCGGATGGGCTACAAGGAAATCGAAGTCGGCTTCCCCTCGGCCTCGCAGACGGACTTCGACTTCGTCCGCCAGCTGATCGAAGGCAACCACATCCCGGACGACGTCACCATCCAGGTCCTGACCCAGGCCCGCGAGCACCTGATCGAGCGGACCTACGAGTCGCTGGTCGGCGCCAAGCAGGCCATCGTCCACCTCTACAACTCCACCTCGGTGCTGCAGCGCCGCGTCGTGTTCAACCAGGACGAAGACGGCATCCTCGACATCGCCCTGCAGGGTGCCCGGCTGTGCAAGAAGTACGAGGAAACCCTCGAGGACACCCACATCACCTACGAGTACTCCCCGGAGTCCTTCACCGGCACCGAGCTCGCCTACGCTGTCCGGGTCTGCAACGCTGTCGCCGACGTCTTTGAGGCCTCCGCCGACCGCCAGGTGATCATCAACCTGCCGGCCACGGTGGAGATGGCCACCCCGAACGTGTACGCCGATTCGATCGAATGGATGAGCCGGCACCTGCACCCGCGTGAGGGCATCATCCTCTCCCTGCACCCGCACAACGACCGCGGCACCGGCGTCGCCGCCGCCGAACTGGGCTACCTGGCCGGCGCCGACCGGATCGAAGGCTGCCTGTTCGGCAACGGCGAGCGGACCGGCAACGTGGACCTGGTGACCCTGGGCCTGAACATGTTCGTCCAGGGAATCGACCCGATGATCGATTTCTCCGACATCGACGAGGTCCGCCGCACGGTCGAGTACTGCAACCAGCTGCCCGTCGCGGAACGTTCGCCCTACGGCGGCGACCTGGTCTTCACCGCCTTCTCCGGCTCGCACCAGGACGCGATCAAGAAGGGGCTGGAGGCGTTGGAGAAGGATGCCGCCGCCGCCGGCAAGGACGTGGCGGACTACCCCTGGCAGGTGCCCTACCTGCCGGTGGACCCGAAGGACCTGGGCCGCAGCTACGAGGCCGTCATCCGGGTCAATTCGCAGTCCGGGAAGGGCGGCGTGGCCTACCTGCTCAAGAACGAGCACAACCTGGACCTGCCGCGCCGCGCCCAGATCGAGTTCTCCGGCGTCATCCAGCGCCGCACGGACACGGTGGGCGGCGAAGTCAGCGGCGCCCAGCTGTGGCAGCTGTTCCAGGACGAGTACCTGCCCTCTGCAGCGGCCGAAGCCCAGTGGGGCCGCTACGCCCTCGGTGCGGTCAGCACCGAATCGGACGAGGACGGCAGCATGACGCTGACCGCCGCGCTCAAGGTGGACGGCAAGCCGCTGCGCCGGACCGGCGTGGGCAACGGCCCGATCGCGGCACTGCTGAGCATCCTGCGCGAGGACGGCGTCGACGTCCGCGTGCTGGACTACAGCGAGCACGCCCTGTCCGAGGGCGGCAGCGCCCAGGCCGCGGCCTACGTTGAATGCGCCGTGGGGGAGCGGGTGCTGTGGGGCGTCGGGATCGACGCCAACACCTCCATGGCCTCGCTCAAGGCCGTCATCTCCGCCGTCAACCGCGCCATCCGGGACTCCCGCGCCTGAGAGGTCGTTCCAGCACTGCGCCGCCGGAGCTTCCGGCGGCGCAGTGCTGTCCCCCAATGGCGGCGTTTCCCGAAAGTCAGTGCGAAGATTAACTGTGGCCCAACCTTCCTCCTTTGCTGCCCGCGCGTACCGCGACGACGCCGTGGTCCTGCGTACCCATAAGCTCGGCGAGGCGGACCGCATCATCACCCTGCTGACCAAGCACCACGGCCAGATCCGCGCCGTTGCCAAGGGGGTCCGCCGCACCAGCAGCCGGTTCGGCGCCCGGCTTGAGCCGTTCATGGTCGCGGACCTCCAGCTCATTTCCGGGCGCACCCTCGACGTCGTCACGCAGGCCGTCGCGAAGGGCGCGTACGGTTCCAGCATCGCCGCGGACTACGGCCGTTACACCGTTGCCGCGGCGATGACCGAAACGGCGGAGAAGCTCACCGACGTCGACGGCGAGGCGGGAACCGCCCAGTACAACCTGCTGGTCGGGGCGCTGGCTTCCCTGAGCCGCGGCGACCACGCGCCGGAGCTCATCCTGGATTCCTACCTGCTCCGCGCCCTCTCCACCGGCGGCTGGGCACCCAGTTTCACCGATTGCGCGCGCTGCGGCACCCCGGGCCCGCATACCGCGTTTTCGGCCCCGCTGGGCGGCATGGTCTGCGGGGAGTGCCGGCCGCCCGGTTCACCCGCACCGGCCACGGAGACCGTGGTCCTGCTGGGTGCGCTGCTGACCGGGAACTGGACGGCCGCGGATGCGTCCGCGCCCGTCCACCGGCGGGAGGCCGCCGGTCTGGTGGCCAGCTACCTGCAGTGGCATCTGGAACGAGTCCTGAAATCCCTCAAACATGTGGAGCGAACCTAACCGTGGCCCTAGGCAAGAAGACTCCAGGCAAGAACACACCAGGCAAAAATTCAGCGCTCCCTCAGCGCAGCACCCCGGTGGTGGCGCCTTACCCGCATCCCTCCGGCGCGGTGCCGCCCGCGATCCCTGCAGAGCTCATTCCGCGGCACGTCGCGATCGTGATGGATGGCAACGGCCGCTGGGCCAACCAGCGCGGCTTGCCCAGGATCGAAGGCCACAAGGCCGGGGAACCGGCCCTGCTCGACGTCGTGGCCGGGGCAATCGAACTGGGCATCGAACACCTCAGTGTCTACGCGTTTTCCACCGAGAACTGGCGCCGCTCACCCGAGGAGGTCCGCTTCCTGATGGGATTTAACAAGGATGTGCTGCGACGCCAGCGAAACCAGCTCGACGAATGGGGGGTTAGGATCCGCTGGTCGGGCCGGCGTCCCAAACTCTGGGGCTCGGTGATCCGGGAGCTGGAAGAGGCCGAGGAGTTCACCCGGGGCAACAGCACCTGCACGTTGAACATGTGTGTTAACTACGGCGGCCGGGCCGAAATCGCCGACGCCGTGTCCGCCATCGCCGAGGAAGTGGCCGCGGGCCGGCTCAAGCCCGGCGCCATCACCGAACGCACCATCCAGAAGTACCTGGACGAGCCCGACCTCCCGGACGTGGACCTATTCCTGCGCAGCTCCGGCGAGCAGCGGCTGTCCAACTTCATGCTCTGGCAGTCCGCCTACGCCGAGTTTGTCTTCCTCGACACGCTCTGGCCCGATGTGGACCGCCGCACCCTCTGGGACGCTGTCGAGATTTACGCGAAGCGG
>Ga0213837_1001845_pt1 | contig 10375 bp, 7 predicted proteins | sample SWPATP12_FD_160572 | JGI IMG/M metagenome (GOLD analysis project Ga0213837, IMG submission 160572) | Coastal seawater microbial communities from Marineland, Florida, United States - SWPA TP1 #2 | ecosystem: Environmental > Aquatic > Marine > Coastal | place: USA: Florida | collected 2016-08-06
GCACTAAGCACTGATGACTTTGGCGCCATCGTCACCCATAAAGGTCTTTACCTCAGCACGCATGGCCGTCCGGGACCGCAGGGTACTCAGCTCGACGCCACGGAAGCGATAAGCCAGCTCAAAGCAGGCGCAGCACTCACAAGGAACCTCTCCGAAACCGCATCAAAAGCAGGCGCGGAAGCGCTTCCCGGACAGGCCGGCCTGAACGACTTCATCGACGCTACACAAGACCGGTACGAAGGCGACGGGCAGGGCGGTGCCAACCGATTCAAGGAACCGATATTGCTGGCAGCATCTCCGGCAGGTATCGGCCTGGCAAGCGCCAAAGGTACGCACGTTCACGGTGGCACAGAGGTAACACTTTCTTCAGGCACGGATACGAACATCGCCGCCGGCAAAAGTCTACTTGCGAGCGTTGCAGAAAAAATCAGCCTGTTCGCCTGCAATGCGGGTATCAAACTGTTTGCCGCCAAGGGCAAAGTTGAAGTACAGGCGCAAAGCAGCGATCTTGATCTCATTGCGGAAAAGGTGGTGCGCCTATTATCGACTACCTCGCGCATCGAGATCCACGCCAAGGAGGAGGTGATGATCTCTGCGGGTGGCTCTTTTGTGAAGATCAACGCATCAGGCATCACCAACGGGACATCCGGCAAGTGGATTGCGCAAGCGTCGATGCATGAGATGCCGGGACCCGCGACCAAGCCTTATGTGATGCCGCACTTGCTCAAGCCTGAATTACAAAAGACTGATCTGGAGTTTCGTCATCTGACAGATTGGGGAGCGCCTCTGGCAGGCGCCGCCTACAAAGCCACATTGAGCGATGGCAGCGTACGCAAGGGCATGCTGGACACGCAAGGCATAGGCCGTCTCAGTGATCTGCCGCCAAGAACCAGCGCAAAGATCGAGTACGACTACAAACCAATTCAGGCGAGTTCCACCGTCGAGAGCGAATTGGATGAGGACGTGCATGAATTGCTGAACTGGGCGCCTTCGGGAAAGGCGAAGAAAGGTCAATCATGACCCAGCGTCCGCCTGAACAAAATATTCTCAACGATGCTTGGGACCAGGTTGTTGGGGGCATGGACTGGCTCAAGTCCGTCTTATTTGGTGAGTTTTCCGATCATCGACCGCTTTCGGCCGTCGTCGTCGACATGCTGGTCAGCTTCATTCCCGGCGTCGTCATCGTCACCAGTGCGCGTGATGCGGTCGCTGTTATTTTGCGGCTAGCGAGCCATCCCGAGAAGCGCGAAGAACTCATGGAGTGGGTGCTGCTCAGTGCCTGCCTGATCGTCATTGCCTTACCGGTCGCCATGGCAGCGAGCGGTGCCGCTGTGGCTGGCGTCGGCGCAATCGTTGGAGGCCTCGCAGGATCGGAGCTGGGAGCGGCCTTGCGTGCGGTGATGCTCATGCTGATCAAAGAGGCATCAAAACTGGTAGAGCTGGTCCTTTTCCTGCAAAAGTTCATCAAGGGCGACATCCTCAATTTTTTGCGTTCGATTCAGTTCGCCAAATACGAAAAACCACTGATGCAGGCCATGAATAAAATCATTGGCAAGCTTGTGGAAGTCGTCAAGGCATTGCGCACACATTTGGGGAGCCTGCAGTATTTCGATAGTGTCAAAGCGACGATTGTTACACTGATAGATTGGGAAAAGCGCTTTTATGCGGTGCAGCAAGATGCCCTGAAACAAGTACCCAAAGCGCTTGCCGAGCTGGACGCCCGACTGACAAAAGTGTTAACGCAGACAGCACCGAAAGAAGCGCATACGGTGGTCGCCGGGGTTCAGGCGGACAAAAAAGCGGGAGCGTTACCGTTAAAACAGCGGGTTAAAGATACCCCAAGTGCATCTGTCCACAAGATAGTAGACAGTTCGCCAGCGGCCCTTGTAAAGTCGGAAATCAAACCAAAGCCAAAATCGAAACCAAAGGAACCAACAAAAGCTCCTCCTGTATCGCTAAAAGACAAACCTGATCCGATCAAGCCACCCGATGAAGGGATTAATACAAAAAAGCAGGCTGTCGCTGATGCAGCCGTTGACACAGATCGAGCACGCATCACACAATTATCGAAAGAAGGAAAAGTTGCTGAGGCACGCGCTATTTTAAAACCACATGTCGATGCAGCCAAAACTGCGAAAAGTCCTGCCGAGAAAAAGGCCGCAATGGACGCAATTGTTGAACGGCTAGACGTAACTTCAGATAAGGAGAAAATGTTTTGGTCTGGGAATAAAGATCTGGCTGCTAAAATCGCGAACGAGAAAGGAAAAACGATATTGGAACAGACGCCTGGGGGAAGGGTGGCTGATGGATGGGATGATCTTAATAATACTTTTTCTTGGAACCCAGCGGACATGGACCCGCATGGATGGGATTTGTGGGGGGATATTTCTGCAAACTACTCGAAAGGTGTATCTGGTGAAATAGAAATTATTCAAGATAGCGGAAAATATCCGGGTGGAGGCGTTTCCTGGAGGAATAGGGAATGGAAAACCATCGTCAAGGAAGGGAGAGTGACTAGCATGACTATATATAGCATGGATAATGCAGGCAATATACTTGATAAAATGAAAATGGAGCCTGATAGCGCGCTGGCCCGTTCCATATTCGGAGGGAAATAAAATGACGATCGCATTTAACGAGTTTATGCGTCAATATAAAATGACTGGTAGCGAAAAAGCTGACGGCTATAGTCGCGACGCCTTTATCGGACTGACGCAACAAGAAAAAGAAGAAGTCTTCAGGTTGCTGGTAACAGAACTTCCATTTTCAGTTGAATGGCTTTTCTTTGTCGACGAAAAAAAGGCGTTAGACGTTGTAAAAAAAGAAGAAGAAAAGTTTCGTGGCAACGGATACAAGCATATATATATTCTGCAAGAACATTTAGTCAGACACACTGAAGATCGATCCTATCAAAATCATATGATCGAGGACTATTCGAGCTATGCGGACTATTTGAGGCCGTTGGTAGTGGATGCACTTGGGCGTACGCCTATGAACAATACGGTAATAAATTTTCTAAAAGGAATAATTTTAACAGAGACTAACACCGATGCAGTTGATAGTGCCGCTCGGGAATTATTGGCAGGCCTAAATGTGCCTCGCACCAGTGAGGCCGACAAAAATAATTACAAGCGCTTAGTGAATGAATTGTCTAGCGAAAACAGCAAAATCAAAATGTGGGCACTTAGAAAAGTGTCGAAGTACGAAGCAAATCTTCTAATCGGGGGATAATTGAAGGTTGTAAGCGCGTATCAAGATTTTTTGGATTTCTTTTCCATTCACAACAAAGAGCGGTTGGATGGGTTGAGTGAGAGCTATTTCACTGCAATGACGCAAGAAGAAAGAGCGCGGGCTTTTAATTACTTATTGAAGCTTGTCGAGGCTGGGGGAACTGAGGAAAGAGTCCATGGACTTTTCAGGGCAGATAGCAGTCGAGCGGTCGAACCCGTTGAACGGTTGTTGCAAGCGGGTGTGTTAAATGAAGATGCACAAATTGCCGCGGCATGGAACATCTATCGAATCAAAAAGGACGAAAGCCTGTCATCTGTTTTTATCCGCTTTATGGCAAGCCAAGAGGAAAAATTAAGAGAGAAAGCAGCTTATTACGTCCCGGCAGATAACTTAACAAGTGAACTCAAATCTGCTCTTCAGGGAATGATACGCGTTGAAACGAAACAGCTTGCGCGCATACATGCTGTAGATAAAATCTTGGAATGTTATGGGGTGAGTGAGGAATCAGTTGGTAAGAACAAATACTTAAATATCTACAAAGGCTTGCACAGCGAAAATTTGAAAGACAAAGAGGAAGGCTTTAAGCAGCTTGAAAAACTATATGAGTAGCTCTAAGGATGTGCAGCTTGTTGAATTCACATCCAGCCGAAAGATCAAGTCGCTTTATGGTTTTTTCGAAACTTATGGCGAGGAAAGACTCGCCGGTTTGAGCGAAAGCCATTTTTCCGGGCTCAGTGAAGACGAAAGAGAAGAGGCTTTAAATTTTCTAAAGGACGGGTTTAATGTGTCCTCGGAACGTATAACTGGCCTGTACACGCTGGATAAGGTTAGGGCAGTTAATTTGTTTAAGGTGGAAGTCGGGGCGCCCATTGTTTCCTCTTCCTTTCCTGCTGAACAACAAGCTTTGGAAGGCAATCGGTTGTTAATGCTAAGATATATCTGTAGTGTTGATCCGGACGAGAAATATGTGGACGATATATGCAAATTCGCCACTAGCCAGTTCCCAAAGATTCGTGCGGAATTTGCGCAATCTTTACCAGCGCGACAATTGGGGCGCAGTGTAGTTGATGCTCTTAAAGGAATGATTTTTACAGAGACGGAGCGGATTCCCTTGACATCGGCCATAACTAAATTCATGGCGATTCATGGAATGGATTACGATATGAACGATCCTTTATATAAGTCAATCTACTTGTTATTAAGATCGGAAAATCCCAAAGAAAAATTTTTTGCAATGAGACAACTAGAGAAACGTCAGCCCTCAGGGCAAGTATAACAGGGGTTTCCTTCTAATGCGCACAGGTAAAAAAAGGTAATGTTCTTTCGATCTCGAAGAAAGTATTTGATTGCTAGGAGCTAACATGGCACTACCAGTTGTCCGCTTGGGTGACTTCACTTCGCACGGAGGTAAGGTTGTTACCGCATCTACGACACACTTTATTGGCGGAATTGGAATCGCGCGTGTAGGCGATAAAGTTAGCTGTCCGCTGCCTGGCCACGGTGTGAATGTGATAGTCGCGGGCGCACCGACTTATTTGATTGGCGGGCGCATGGTCGCTTTACATGGTCATCAAGGCGCATGTGGGTGTTCCCTGATCGCCAGTGTAGTTACCGCAACGTATGGATAACTGGCGGTACAGGAAATGCTGTGTAGCGTGGAGTCAGGACTCCACGCTACCGTTCGAGCGCTCGTAGGTTGGCTGGCCACACGCAGTTTCACCTTCACTTCATCGCCGTCGGCTCCGCCACACGCACCGGCTCCTTCGGATGCCTTCTCAACCGGTGCACCCCGCGATTCATCAGGTTCTTGAAATCGTCCACATAGGTGAACACCGCCGGCACCACCAGCAAACTGAGCAGCGTCGAGGTGATCAGGCCGCCGATCACCGCAATTGCCATCGGCGAGCGGAAGCTCGGGTCGCCCGAGAGGCCCAGCGCCAGCGGCATCATGCCGGCGCCCATCGCGATCGTGGTCATGATGATCGGGCGGCTGCGCTTGTGGCAGGCGTCGACCAGGGCGTCGAAGCGGTTCATGCCCGCGGCGCGCGCCAGGATCGCGTAGTCGACCAGCAGGATCGAGTTCTTGGTCACGATCCCCATCAGCATGATCAGGCCGATCATGGTCGGCATCGACAGCGCGCTGCCCGTGACCAGCAAGGCGACGAAGGCGCCGCCGATCGACAGCGGCAGCGCCGCCAGAATCGTGATCGGCTGCATGAAGTCGTGGAACAGCAGCACCAGCACGCCGTAGATGCACAGCACGCCGATCGCCATCGCCACGCCGAAGCTGGCGAACAGCGCCTGCATCTCCTGGGCGTCGCCCAGCTCGGCGATCTGCACCGAGGCCGGCAGGGCCGTGAAGGAGGGCAGGGCGCGCGCTTCGGCGTTGACGTCGCCCAGCGAGCGGCCGCCGAGTTCGACGTCGAGCGTGACGTTGCGGCTGCGGTTCAGGCGGTCGATCTGGGCCGGGCCGCTTTCCATGGTGATGTCGGCCACCGTCGCCAGCAATACCGGGCCGTTCTTGCCCGGCACCGTCAGGCGCCCGATGGCGTCGAGGTCGGCGCGTACGGCGTCCGGCAGTTTCACCCGGATCGGCACCTGGCGTTCCGACAGGTTCATCTTCGCCAGCGCCTGCTCGTAGTCGCCGGCGGTGGCGACGCGCACCGTTTCGCCGATCGCCGACGCCGTCACGCCCAGGTCTGCCGCGCGCGCAAAATTCGGGCGCACGATGATCTCGGGACGCACCAGCGAGGCGCTCGAACTGACGTTGCCGATGCCGTGCAGGCCTCGCAGCTCGCGCTCGGCGCGCTGGGCGGCGGCGGCCAGGGCCACCGGGTCTTCGCTGCGCAGCACCAGCTGCAGCTTGCCGCCGGTGTCGGCCTGGCCGACGTTGAAACGCGCGCCGGGAATACCGGACAATTGCGTCCGGATCAGGCGCTCGAGATCGGACAGCTTCTCCTTGCGCTTGCTGCGGTGCGAGGTCGTCACGGTCAGCACCGCGCGCCGCGCTTCGGCCGAGGCGCCCGGGGCGAAGGCGTCGCCGCTGGAACCGCCGCCGATCGAGCTGAACACGCTTTTCACGCCGGGCACCCGCAGCGCGGCCAGGCGCGCCTGCTCGGCCACGGTATGGGTTTGTGCGAGCGTCGAGCCGGGCGGCAGTTCGACATTGATGATGGTCTGGCCGCGGTCGGCGGCCGGCACGAAGCCGGTCGGCAGCAGCGGCACCAGCGCGATCGACCCGGCGAAGAACAGGAAGGAGGCGAGCGCGGTGATGCCGCGGTGGCGCAGGCACCACTGCATGGTGGCCATGTAGCGGCGCATGATGGCGCCGTCTTTTTCGACGTGCGGCTTGGACGGCTTCATGATGTAGGCCGCCATCATCGGCGTCAGCAGGCGCGCCACCACCAGCGAGGCGAGGATCGCGAGCACCGCGGTCCAGCCGAACTGCTTGAAGAAGCGTCCCGGAATGCCGCCCATGAAGGCGGTCGGCAGGAACACCGCCACCAGCGAGAAGGTCGTCGCGATCACCGCCATGCCGATTTCGTCGGCCGCTTCGAGCGCCGCCTGCATCGGGCTTTTCCCCATGTGCAGGTGGCGCGCGATGTTCTCGATCTCGACGATGGCGTCGTCCACCAGCACGCCCACCACCAGGGCCAGCGACAGCAGCGTCACCATGTTCAGGGTGTAGCCGAACAGGTACTGGCCGAGGAAGGCGGGAATCACCGACAGCGGCAGGGCGGCGGCGGCGACGAAGGTGGCGCGCCAGTCGCGCAGGAACCACCAGACCACCAGCACGGCGAGCACCGCGCCTTCGTACAGCATCTCCATCGAGGCGTCGAAGTTTTCCTGCACCGGTTCGGCGTTGTCGACCACCTCCTTGAGCACCACGTTCGGATGCGCTTTCTGCAGTTCGGCGACGGCCGCGCGTGCGCCATCGGCCACTTCGGTCTCGCTGGCGCCGCGGGTGCGGAAGACTTCGAAACCGACCACCTTGCGCCCGTCCTGCTCGGCCATCGAACGCGGTTCGGAGACGCCGTCGATGATGGTCGCGACTTCGTCCAGGCGCACGCGGCGCCCGTCCGGCAGCGGGATGTCCATGCGCGCCAGTTCCTGGGCGCTGGCGACGGTGGCCAGGGTGCGCACCGACTGCTCGGCGCCGCTGACGTCGCCGCGTCCGCCCGGCGCTTCGCGCTGCACGTTGCGCAGCTGGCGCGAGACGTCGAGTGCCGACACCCGCAGGGCCGCCATGCGCGCGTCGTTGAGTTCGACCCGCACTTCGCGGTCGACGCCGCCCACGCGTTTCACGGCGCCCAGGCCGGGCACGCTGAGCAGGCGCTTGGCGACGGCATTGTCGACGAACCAGGACAGCTCCTGGTCGTCCAGGCCGGCGCCGCCCGCTTTCGGGGCGGCGGTGAAGGTCAGGATCACGCGCCCGGCGGTGGCCGCCTTGGTCACGCTCGGCTCGCGCATCTCGGGCGGCAGGTCGGATCGCACCTGCGAGACGGCGTCGCGCACGTCGTTCACCGCATCCGACAGGTTCTTCTCGAGGATGAATTCGACGGTGACGGTGGCCACGCCGTCGAGCACCTTGGTATAGATGTTCTTCACGCCCTGCAGCGTGGCGACCGAATTCTCGATCTTGCGCGCGACCTCGGTTTCCAGCTGGGCAGGCGCGGCGCCGTCGAGCGTGGCGGTGACGGTCACGATGGGCAGTTCGATATCGGGGAAGAACTGCACCTTGTTGGCCTTGAAGGCCAGCAGGCCCGCCAGCGTCAGCAGGACGAACAGCAGGATCGCCGGGATCGGGTTGCGGATCGAAAGGGCGGAAAAATTCATGATCCGGCTTTCAGGGCGGCGACCTTGGCGGGAGCGCTTGGGGTGGCGGGGACGTTGCGCACCAAGTCGCCGTCATTCAGGAAGCCGGCGCCGGTGACCACGATCTGGGTGTCGGGCGCCAGGCCGCTGACGACTTCGATGCGTTCGCCGAGGCGGCGCCCGGTGCCGATTTTCAGTTGGCTCACGCGGCTGTCCGGGTTCAGGCGGAACACGTAGCTGAAGCCGTCGCGCACGGCGATCGCCTGCTGCGGCACGGTCAGCGCTGTCGACGAACCGAGTTCGAATTCGCCGCCGGCGAACATGCCGGCTTTCAAAGGCGCGTTCGAGGACAGGCTCGGCGGCAGGTCGACGTAGACCAGCGTCGTGCGCGACTGCGCATCGACCGTCGGCGCGACGGTGCGCACCTTGCCCACGACTTCGCTGCCGTTGGCGCCTTTGACGCGCACCCGCGCACCCGGCCGCACGCGGCCGATGTCGGACGCGGGCAGCTCGGCGCGCCATTCGAGGCGGCCCTGGCGGATCAGGCGGAACAGTTCCGTGCCGACGCCGACCACGGCGCCCACGGTGGCGCTGCGCGCCGAGATGATGCCGCTGTCGGGCGCGACGACCTGCGTGTACTTCAGGCGCAGCTCCTGCTGGGTGAGCTGCGCCTTGGCCGCCGCGACGCGCGCGCTTGCCGTGCGGGCGGCGGTCGCCCACTGGACGACCTGCTGTTCGCTCAGTGCGCCGGAACTTTTAAGATCCTGGCCGCGTTTCGCGTTCGCCGCCGCCTCGGCGGCATTCGCCTGCGCTTCCTGCAGCGCCGCGCGCGCCTGGCCGACGTCGGCGTTGACCGTATCGGCCGAGAACACGGCCAGCACCTGGCCCCTGTTGACGACGTCGCCCACGTTGACGCGCACCTCGAGCAGGCGCAGCCCGCCGGACTCGCTGCCGATGACCGCTTCCTGCCAGGCGGCGACGTTGCCGTTGGCGGCGAGCTTGAGCGGCAGGCTGGCCGAGCTTGGCGTCGCCGTGCTGACCGTCAGGGCCGGCGTGGCTGGTGTGCTCTTCTTCTTGTCCTCGTCCTTGCCGCAGCCGGCGAGGGAAAGGCAGAGCAGGGCGGCCGAGCCGGTGAGCAGAACGAGGCGTGGTGTCGATGTTGGCATGTGTGTGGTTCCGGTTCCAAGTGCAGGCGGGATGCCGTGGCAGAAAGGACAATGGAGCAGTTTATCAAAATGGCAGGCAAGCGCTACTGAATCTGACGATTGGCGCGAGTGCGACATCCGTACGCCGCTGTGGCTAGAATGGGATTTTGGCCGGAGACCGCCATGCACACGCCCTTACTGCTGGCAGCCATGGTTGCCGCACTGCCCCTGGCCGCCACGGCCCAGGACGATCCGGCCACCGCGCCCGCGCAGCCGGCGCCGCGCTCCGGCTGCGCCGGCTTTGAGGAAGCGCCGCGCGCATCGAGCGCCTTGCCGGCCCGCGCCGGCACCAGACCGGCGCCGGAACTGGGTACTGTTGCGCCGAATACGCGCGTCCCCTCGCATACCGTCACGCCTTCGATGCGCGCGATGCGGGCGGCGCGTGCGAAAGACGCCGCGCGTGCGGCCGGGGAGCCTGCGGCAGCAGACGCCGATTGCGCACCGCCAGTGCCCGGCGCCAGGGCAGGCATGGCCACAAAAAAGGATTGATTTGCACCAATATGGTGCGAGAAGCGGATAAGGTTGCACGCATATGGTGCGCTGCACCATATTTGCTGCGCCTTCTCGCTTGGCCTGGCCTGTAGGAGGAGGATGACAAGAGCTTACTACTGTATTCCTATCGTAGTTTTACGGTATTGCGGTGCACAATGAAGCGCAGTATATTGGAACTGTCTCCTCCAGTTTTTCTCCGAAACTCTGGATTACCGCCCGCTACCACCAGGTTCGCGGGCGTTTTTTTTGCGTGGTCGCCGAGGAATCAAACGCCTTCGCCCTGGAAGGCGCCGGCGCGCCAGGTCAGCACCAGCGTATCGCGGTAGCCGTGCTCGCCCAGCGGCTGGATCGGCGTCGACTCGTGGATCACGCGCGCATCGTCGAGCAGCAGCAGGGTCCAGGGTTCCGTCATCGTGAAGCGCAGGCCGCGCGGGCCGTCGGCCTCGAACACGCGCGTCTCGCCGCCCTTGATGCCGGTGCGCTTGACCAGGATGACCGCCACGAAATCGACGCCGTCGCGGTGCGCGCCCTCGGGCGTCGGGCGGCCGATGCCGTCGGCGGTATCGATGCGGAACTGGTGCGCTTCCACATACCAGGGCTGCGCGCGCTTGACTTGCGAGCAGACCGCGCCG
>Ga0213837_1001847_pt1 | contig 10358 bp, 9 predicted proteins | sample SWPATP12_FD_160572 | JGI IMG/M metagenome (GOLD analysis project Ga0213837, IMG submission 160572) | Coastal seawater microbial communities from Marineland, Florida, United States - SWPA TP1 #2 | ecosystem: Environmental > Aquatic > Marine > Coastal | place: USA: Florida | collected 2016-08-06
GCAAAAATGGCGCCTAGAATACCAAGCAACGAAAAGAGCGAATAATCAATAAGCTCAGGTATTGGCATCGGTGCAAATAAAATCATTGCAGCCCAAATTATTAGAAAACTTATAAAAAAACGTTTTCTTCGCAGCACAAGCGTTGAAAGTGATTGATTAATTTTAGCTGGATTTTTAACACCAGTTGTAGCCATATCTTCTTTATTGGTCACTTGCGTTTTTTCCAACTTTTTTAGCTTGCTTTTGAATAAATGCTATTGCTTCATCCGACAAGTATTTATTGGATAGATATGTTTTCCCCTGACCACTATGAATTAACCAACCACGTTTAGTTGCCTCTAACTTTTCAATATTTGACCAAAGAAACTCGCCTTTAAAATAGAATGAGGAGGAAAATATACCTTTTTCATCAACAACTAAGGTTACTTCACTTTTAGAAGCTCTTGATAGCATTTGGCGAGTAACCCACCAAGCTTTTCTGTAGTAAACACCGAGAGCTTCAACTATTCCTAAAGCAAAAATAAACCATGATGCATAAGCATTAAACTCTCCAGATACAACTAATATTGCGCCAACCAATACGAGAATTAATGACTTTTTAAAGGATGCGAAATTTATCGGTGTTTGCACCGATTCTTGAAAGGTTTCTTCAAAGTGAGCTTTATCTAAAATAAACGTTGTAGTATATGAATAATTATCAGACATAAAAAAAGAAGGCTAAACCACATTAAACGTAGTCTAACGCCTTCTTTTATTAAGTGCATTAACTTCCGGTATTAAAGCCTGCTGATATTGATAATTTGTACAACTAAGCTATAGCGATTAAATCTTCGTATTCACCTTGGCAACTTCATCAGCAACAGGCAATTCATCAATCCAGTCAAAAAACTCTTGATCAAACTGAGTCCCCCACCCTTTAATCATTGTTTGATAACCAGCCCAATCACCTTTTCTCGTTAATTCAAGCATTGACTCAATTTCGTTTCGATGGTTTTCCATCATAAAACGAACTGCCAAATACCCCCAGCGATAGACACGATCTCCACCGGTATTCGAGTTACTACTTGTATTAAATAATTCACTGAGAGGAAAAGATTTTTCTTTTGCTAGTTTTATAGCCTTGGGATTATTATTTTCGTGAGCGGAATATTCACCTAAACCTTCTGCCCACCATACAATATGTGGATAATCTAAATTAGGAGATGGACAAAACTCAGGGCCTGCATGATCATCATGCAAACCATTACAATAATCGCCATATTTGTTAAATCGACCATCAAGGTAATGAACAAATTCATGTCGTAGATTCCAAATTTTGCCATCTCTTTCATACGCTACAAATTCAGCTTGGTTATCTAATTTGTCTGGATAACCTTCTAAATACATGCCGCCATTGTCAGTTGGCATATTAAAATGGGCTGTAGCATATTTAACAAAGTCATCGCGGTGATTGTAAATATTGGCGCGCATAACATTATTGTTATCATCCGCAACAGGTTTACCACGAGTACCAAACATCGCATGAAACCTGTTTTCTTGATCAATAAGCAATGTACATGCATCTTCTAGCTGCTTCTCAGTTAACTCTTGCGAACGAATCACAATGTTTTTATTGCACTGAGTATTTTGACTTAATACTACGTCTACAGACTCCAAAGCAGCTTTCTTCTCTGTGGCTTCAGCTTTTAAAGTATTGTTTGAACCTTCCGAGCATCCCATAAGTACAGCAGGGATCATTAAGGAACATAATGCTAAATTTAAGGGGTTAATGGACTTTTTCATTATAATTCTCTCCACAACTCAAAAGATATACAATATAAAATCCCTTATAAATATTCAATCATTAGTTAAGATAAACGGTAAAAGAGCTAGAAAAGACCTAATATAGATGAGTCACTGGTAGCGAGTTATTCACTTACCACGTAAACTTACAACAAATTATGAAAATAGCAGGATTAAAATGACTTTGAATTTAGTTGCAGAAAACAAGGGGACTCCTCTCCATATTGTAAAGTTAGACGATTTTCAACTTTGGAAAGATGGCCAATCCACTACCACCCAAAAATGGCTCACTCAAACTAAATTTTCTGGTGAAGGGCTATCGTTAGTACCAAACCAGTCAGGCGAGCTAAAACTTGCATTGTATGTGGTAAAGACACCTGAACATTATTTTGGTTGTGGTGACCTCATCAACCAACTACCAGAAGACCAGTATTTGTTGCATTGTGAAGATACCTATACTGAAGCGGTTGCTTTTTCATGGGTAGCTGGTGGATATCGATTTGAACAATATAAAAAGTCAGAGAAAAAACTACCTGTTTTGGCAATAAATGACGATGAAATTGTTAATAAAACAAATATTTCTGGTGAAGCTACAACACTTGTCAGGGACTTAGTTAACACGCCTGCCGGAGATATGATGCCAGAAGACCTAGCTCGCGTCGCCTCGGAGCTTGCCGAAAAATTTGATGCATCATTGTCTCAAATTGTTGGTGATGCATTACTTGATAACAATTATCCAACGATTCATGCTGTTGGCCGCGCAAGTGCAAATAAACCAAGGTTAATCGATTTAACTTGGGGTGACGCTGATGCTCCAAAAGTCACACTAGTTGGCAAAGGTGTTTGTTTTGATAGCGGTGGATTAGACCTAAAACCAGCTTCGGGTATGCGTTTAATGAAAAAAGACATGGGTGGCTCTGCTCATGTATTGGGTCTAGCTCACATGATCATGGCTCACAAATTACCGATTAATCTACGTGTACTTATTCCAGCGGTTGAAAATGCAGTATCGAGCAATGCAATGCGCCCTGGTGATGTAATTAAAACCCGTAAAGGGTTGACCGTCGAAATCGACAATACCGATGCAGAAGGCCGTTTGGTTATGTGTGATGCTTTGGCAGAAGCTGAAAATGATGATCCTGAACTACTTATTGATTTCGCAACGCTCACAGGGGCAATGCGAATTGCGCTAGGAACTGAGCTTCCGGGCTTTTTCTCTACAAATGACGAAATTGCCAATGAATTGATGGTTGCAGGCAATAAAATCAATGATCCAGTTTGGCGTATGCCGCTTTACCAACCTTACCGTGATTTATTCAGCAGTAAAATCGCCGACATGACAAACTGTTCGACAATTCCACAGGGAGCAGCTATTTCAGCTGCATTATATTTACAAGCATTTGTAAAACCAGAAACTAACTGGCTACATTTCGATGTTATGGCATGGAATACTCGACACTTGTCAGGTCGCCCAATCGGTGGTGAAGCTTTTGGTGTCCGTGCAATGTTCGCCTATTTAGAAGCAAAATACAGTTAAACTAAAGGTAGTGGCCTGCTCTTGTTCAATTTTTACAAGAGCAGGATTTATAAATTAGCGTATTAATAAGTGGTGGGATTAAAGGTTAGTTGCTGCTCTTTACGTCAAGCATTTCTCTTATTATTAAAGTGATTTCTTCAATTTTATTCACATCAACTGGTGCAATAAATATTGTATCGTCTCCCGCTAGAGTTCCCAAAATGCCGGACGACTCTCCTATACTATCAAGCATACGAGAAATTAACGGTGCACCACCAATACCTGTTTTAACTATAATTTGCATATTGTTATGTTTGACACTCAATACAACTGATTGTATTGCTTGTTTTGATTTGGGTACGGCAAGTTCATCTGGCAAAATATAAACTTTGTCGTTATTAGCATTTCGCATTTTTACTGCACCAAGTTTTGCTAATAAACGAGAAATTTTTGCTTGAGGAATATTTTCTATTCCATTTTCAGCTAATGCTTCGGCTAACTCTCCTTGAGAGCCATAACACTGTTCTTTTAAAAGCATTTTAAATACTTTAACTAAATCAGCTTCATTCTTTTTGCGATCAGATGCCATTAAATAAACTCTATAATTCCGAGGTTGATAAAACTTAAAAGTGAATATATCACGTTAAAAAATATATATCTTGCTCCAAAGGAGACAAACCATTCAAAAAATTGAATATAAATTCAAAAATAATTCAGCAAAAAACAAAGAAGACTGCTATTTTTTAATTGAAGAAGTAACCGCGGAAAATAAATTGACTATAAAACAACTAACAACATTATTAACGTCATTATTTTTCACCACCTCAGTGTTTAGTGAAGAATTAACGATTGGCTTAGGAAATTTCGAGCCGCAATTTTCAACAGAAGGTAAATCAGCATTATTTAAAGATATTTTAGATGGTGTATTTGCGTATATTCCAGAATATAAAATCAATTATAAATATATGCTGTCGAACGCTAAACTTGTTTCAGAACTTAACGCTAAAAATATTGACGGAGCTGCAAATATATTTGCTCAAGAAGAAATCTCTGGTTGCCTTTCAGATCCTGTTTTTAGGTACACAGATGTTGCGGTCTCTCTCAAGCGTAAGAATCACAAAATAGAAAAAATAGAAGATTTAGCGGGTAAATCGATTGTCACTTACCAGCGTGCTGAATTTTTATTAGGGGAAACATTTAAACGTGTCGTTCACCAAAGTGATAATTATAACGAAGTCGCTCGACCCGAAAAGCAAGCTAAAATGCTTGCTTCAAATTTAGTTGATATAAGTATTGGAGATAAATACATTTTCCTTAATAGTTTAACGAACTGGAAAAAAGATAAATTTGAACCAAGTAATTTTGTTTTTCACTCAGTTTTTCCTGACGTATATAGTAGTGTTGGATTTAATAAACAAGCACATTGTGATGCTTTCAACAAAGCACTAGATACGTTCAAAAAAGAAGGAAGTTACGAAAGTATTTATCAAAGCTACATGAATAAATTAGGTTACTCTTCATCAGAAAAGTAACCTAAATATCACTCAAAGGATTATAGGTAGACGGCCTTAAAGTGCATGAGCACATTTCCTTCACCGTCTTTTAAAGCAAGCATTTCACCTACAATCTCAAATCTTTTGGTTTTACCTAAAGCTTGTAGAAATGGCATTTCTAAATGATCTATATCCAAGCACGCCATTTGTGTTGCCATAAGCGGCTTAAACTCCAGTTTATCTTCAGAATGCTCGTATCCGCCCGAAAAACTATTACAACCTGAATACCCAGAAACACTATTTTCCCCACCTCTAAAGGTCATACTCATTTCCTTTCTACCTTTAGGAGTTACCACAGGCTCATCATTCAACCTAACGAGTTTCCAATAGGTATTTTCAAGTGAAGAATTTGGTTTACTTGTAAGTGAAGCTTGTTGATTCTGCCCAACGGCAGAGACCAATATACTTACCCCTTTTCCATCACTACCTTCAAACGCTGGAATATGGCTTGTATTGATAAATTTAAGCTTGCCGTCAACTTCAACACGTGCTCGTACTGCATACCTATGATTATCTTGAATTTTCGAAGCATCATAAGCCAATTTAAAACGCCAAGGCGGGGCAGTTCCAACAGTCATTTGCGTATCTGCAATGATCGTTGCTGCAACATCTTGCTTAGAAACATCTTCCAGCGTTAATAAAAGCTGAGTATGTTCTGGAAGTAAAATACGTTCTCTGTACCATACTTCACCTTCAATCTCACTTAACTCAACCTTTTTCGCTATTGTCTCTTCTTTTTTAGAGGTTTCAGTTGAATTGTTACAACCAACTAACAATGCACCTAACAGCATAATTCCATATAACGATGTTATTTTCACAATAAATCCTTATTCTTCATCTTTGTTACGATACTTTTCAAACCAAGCAATAATATTACCTACTTTTTGAATGAGATTACTCGGTTTGGCTGCAATACCATGACCAGCTTTTGGAATACGTACCATAGCAGATTCTATCTTTTGTAATTGTAACGCTTGGTAATATTGTTCAGTTTCACTCATTGGCGTACGGTAATCCACTTCACCAGTAATTAGCATTGTTGGCGTTTTCACGTTCCCAACTAATGATAATGGCGAACGCTTCCATAGGTGTTCAACATGATCCCAAGGCATACCCGGCATCCAGTATTTTGTAAAATATGAATAACCATCGGCAGTCAACGCAAAACTCAACCAATTGATTACAGGTTTGGCAACTACAGCCGCGCTAAAACGATCATTTTTACCAATAATCCAAGCTGTAAGTACACCGCCACCTGAACCACCAGTGACAAATAACTCATTTTCATTAATGTAACCTTTTGCAATAACACCATCTATCACATCCATTAAGTCGTCATAGTCTTGCGATGGGTAATTGTGATGAATAAGATTTGCAAACTCTTCTCCATAAGAAGTGCTGCCTCTCGGATTTGCCCAAACAACCACATATCCTTTTGCAGCCATTAACTGTATTTCTGCCGCAAAGTTTGGACCGTATGCAGCGTGGGGCCCGCCATGAATTTCCATAATGAGAGGGTATTTTTTCGATGAATCGAAGTTTGGCGGTAAAGCGATCCAAGATTCAATGTCCCTTTGATCAACGCTAGATTTCACCGTTAGTGCTTCAACTTTAGCTAAAGATTTATGACCCATAATATCTTCGTTTAAAGCCGTTAGTGTCTTACTCTTTCCTTTGTGTACAAGTGCTAAGTCGGCCGGTCTTTGAACATCAGCTTTAGTCACAACTAACTTATTGGTGCCAGCAACAACATAATCACCCGAAGTATACGGACGACCTAATGATTGCCCACCAAGTTTCGCCACTTTTGTTGATAATTTACCTTTTAAAGAAACATAACCAACGTATTTTTGTCCATGATCTAAATAGGTAAAATATAGCCCTTTCCCTTTCTTATCCCATTGATGCTGAGAGATACTTCGATCAAGTTTCTCTGTTAAATTTGTTGGCTTACTACCATCTAAGTTCATTACATATAAATCAGCGTTTTGACTAGATAACTTCCTATCCTCTACTCGCACATAGGCAATTTTATCTCTTTGAGGATTTAACACAGGGCGTGCATCCGGGCCTCCTCTTTGAGTGATATTTATCGTTTCTCCTGTAGCAACATCTACTCGATATATATCCGATTCTAATGGTCTATCTTGCCAATCTTCATGACGGTCACCGTCTATGAAAATATATTTACCGTTTTTACTCCAGCCTATATTACCACCATGGTGGTAATCACCTTGCGTGACTTGTCGTGGGGTGCCCCCACTGCTAGGTACCACATAAATATGTGAAAAACCTGGTTTAACGAATCCTCCACCGTCATTACGGTAATTCATTTGGTCTATGTACGTTGCTTTTCCAGCCCATTTTGCACCTTTCGGCTTTTTAGGCATATCTTTAAAAATTGAATTACCTTTTTGTGGCTTAAACATCGAAAAAGCAATCCACTTTCCGTCAGGTGACCAAGAAATATTGCTAGGCGAATTTTCTACATTGGTAATTCGAGCGCTGACGCCAGACTTTAACCAACGCACATACAATTGATTGTCTCCTTCAAATGAAGATAGGTAAGCCACCCTATCACCTTTAGGTGAATATCGAGCCATCCGGTAATTACTTTTTCCCGAAAACAAAGGCGTGTGATTTCCAGAGTCTAAACTGATCTGCCAAAGATTGGTTCGCGTACTATCTGTCATTATGTCCATTGAGCGACGTTCATAAATGACTTGTTCGCCATCTGGACTTGTCTGAGGAGAAGCCGCATATTCAATATTAAAAATATCGGCGTAATCTAATGTTTGTTTTTCACTAACTTCATCAGCAATTGCAGAGCCTACTACTGAAAGTAAGAGAGCTCCTGCAATTGAAGAAAATTTATTTTTTGTTTTTATAGACATAAAGGCTTCCTTGTTTTCGCGTTACGCTCAAGTCTATAACGCGAAAACCAAATTTGCCAATATGAAGGAATTTATTAAGCCGTGTAAGACACCGAAACAGGTATGGTGAGAATTTTATTTCCTTGGGACTTAAGCCACATATAAATCACTACAAATACCATCAGAACAGCGCCTATACATATAAGCGAGTATATTGGATTAACAGTAATAGTTCCGATTTGATAACACAGCGTTGCTACCATATAGGCAAATGCAAAACTCCAAATAGCTGCAAACCCAGCCCAGCGGCCACCAACTTCATTTTTTATTGCTCCCATCGCAGCGGCACATGGGGTATAAAGTAAAATAAATAATAAATAACTAAAAGCCCCCAACGAACCTGCAAAAGCATTCTGCATAATAGAATAAGTGGTCAATTCTACCTCTTGTTCTTCTGCGGCAACCGCCAAATCAGTCAAGTCACCTACGTCGACACCTAATGGGTCTTCTGGTTGAATACCAAGTAAATTCTCTTTAATGCTTGCCACACCCTCTTCCCAACTATCAGATAAAGATGGGGCGCTTTGTTCATCTTCTTCAGTAGGCGAATACAAACTATTAAATGTTGCGACTAAAACCTCTTTCGCAAAAATTCCAGTAATAATGCCTACACCTGCTTGCCAGTTCTCTTCTTTAACCCCCATAGGAGCCAATACGGGCATAACAACTTTCGCTCCTTCACTCAAGATAGATTGTTCACTGTCTTGATTGCCAAACTCTCCATTTAGGCTAATCGAGTTAACAAAATTCAATATACAGACAACAATTACAATGGTTTTTCCAGCTCCTGTCACAAACCCCTTTGTACGACTATAAACACGTTTACTTATATCTGTTAGCTTTGGTAGTTCATATAACGGTAGCTCCATAAAAGTATGTGAGCTTTTACCTGACAACACGGTTTTCTTTAATAAGAAGCCTGTAAAGATTGCCGCAGCAATACCTATCAAATACAAAAGAAAAACTAAATTCTGGCCATTTTCAGGAAAAAACGCTGCAGCAAATAAAGCATAGACAGGTAAACGCGCACCACAGGACATAAATGGCGACATCATTACTGTGGTTATTCGCTCGCGCTCACTATCAAGTACCCTTGCTGCCATTACCGCTGGTACTGTACAACCAAAGCCAACAATGAGCGGCACAAAAGCCTTACCGGGTAAACCAATACTTTGCATTAATTTATCAACAACAAAAGCGGCTCTTGCTAAATAACCACTGCTTTCCAAAAGTGATAAACCAATAAACAAACACATTATAACGGGAATAAAGGTCGCCACAGTTTGTAAGCCTGCACCGACACCTTCAACTATTGTAGTTAGCCACTCAGGTAAATTTAAAGAGGATAAAAAATGTAGTGGGTATTCAACAAACAATGTTCCGCTGAGAATGTCAAAGAAGTCAATAAATGCGCTACCTACATTAATTGCGAACATAAAAAGCAAGTACATCATACCCAAAAACACAGGAATACCAATCCAAGGATGTAATACAATATCGTCTATCTTATCTGTTAAAGATTGCCCTGAATCGTCGAGGTGGTTACGTTTTATTGAACGACGAACAATTTGCTCCGCAAACTCATGACGCTTTTGCAATTGACTCAAAGGTGTACAACTACAATTGCTCTCTTTTTCATTATCGATCGATTTATGATTCTCAATATGAGAAGGCTTCAGTAACTCAACTGATAACTCATTTACCATTGCTTTGTCGTTAGCACTCACGTTGAAAACTGGACAACCAAGTTCCTTCGAAAGTAAACCAGTATCAATATTTATTGCCTCTTTGCGGTCAACTTTATTGAGCAACACTATCATTGGAATTCCCAATTCCAACAATTGCGATGTTAGTACTAACTGACGTTGTAATTGAGTCGCATCAATAACATTGATTAAACAATCGACATAATTTGACTTTAGGAATTCGTGTGAAATAGTCAAATCTTCGCCCTGTTCTTCTTTTTGATTTAAAGATGAAAGACCCGGTAAATCAGATAATTTAACTTCACTCTTTGCAATGTTCGTTGTTTTTGATCTAATTGATACAGTTACTCCTGACCAATTTCCAACCTTTTGATTTTCGCCCGACAAAGCATTAAATAACGTACTTTTTCCAGAATTGGCAAAACCTACTAGAGCGATATGATGTTTGTTTTCATTCATTAGATTGCAGCTACTTCAATTTGCTTGGCAACATTGTGCCCTAAACTTATTTTTGTATTTTGAACGCGGATCGCCAAAGGGCCATTCCAAGGAGCCTTGTGCGCAAGAGAGACAATCGAGTTTGGGACAAATCCTTGCTCTAATAATTGAGTCGCTAAATCTATATCACTAGGAAGTGAAATGATTTTAACTTTTTGATTTTGAGTTAAGTCACTTAAAGTCATTCGAGCACCTTTCGTTTATAGAAAGTCTATATGAAAATGAGAATTAATCTTATTATATGAACATTAACCGACACATTCAGCGTTTATTTGTAATCTATTATTGCAAGTTTGCGCTACATCAAAATTTATACTCCTAGTTGGGAGTGATTAACCCGCCTCAATAATGTTTGTGGTGTTAATCGTAA
>Ga0213837_1001853_pt1 | contig 10342 bp, 7 predicted proteins | sample SWPATP12_FD_160572 | JGI IMG/M metagenome (GOLD analysis project Ga0213837, IMG submission 160572) | Coastal seawater microbial communities from Marineland, Florida, United States - SWPA TP1 #2 | ecosystem: Environmental > Aquatic > Marine > Coastal | place: USA: Florida | collected 2016-08-06
TGGACGGACTGACCACGGACCGGCAGCAGGAGACATTCGTCGCGGCCATCCTGCAACTGATCCATTCGGCCGGACTCGGCGCCGTCGCCGAGGGAATCGAAGAGCGGGAGCAGGCGGAGAGACTGCGGCAGCTGAACTGCGAATTCGGCCAGGGGTACTTCTTCAGCCGCCCGCTGTCCGTTGCGGACATGACGGACCTGCTGGCGCACCGGGACGGTGCCGCCGCATGAGTGGCCCCGGTCCCGCGGCCACGCACAACGCGGCCATTCACAAAAAAGCCACGCACAACGCCGCCACGGACATCGCAACTACGCGCCGCGCGGACACCGGCAGGGCGGGCAGGGCGGCGGACACTCTCCGGCTGGCGGCCCGCGTCGCGGCACTGTCCCTGCACCGTCCCCGGCGCCCGGACCGGCGCTGGGACGCGTTTTGGCGCGGAGTGTCGCAAGGATCCCTCAGTGAACCGATCATCTGGGATGCCGCCCCGGGCACCGGGAACGAGGAGATCCGGCACCATCTGGAGACCATGGCGGGCCTGATGGACACCAGCCTCCCCGTGGTCGATCTCGGCTGCGGGAACGGCGCCATCTCACGCCGGCTCACCGAAATTTTCCCCTCGGTGCTGGGCGTTGACGTCTCACCCGAGGCCGTGGCAGCAGCGCATTCCGCCCACCCGCACGTCCCGGGCCTGGACTTCCGGAGCCTGGATGCCACGCGGCCGGCCGCCGCCGCCGGGCTGGCGCGCGAACTTGGCGACGTCAACGTCTTTGTCCGCGGCGTTTTCCATGTCCTGGGCCGGCGGCGGCAGGCGCGCCTTGCCGCCTCGATCGAAACACTCCTCGGCGCCAGGGGCCGGGTCTACCTCGTGGAGACGAATGTCCCGGGCAGCGCGCTGAGCTATCTTCGGGGCCTGGGCGCCACAGGCCACCGGATCCCGGGACCGCTCCGCCAGGCCATCTCGGCTCTGCCGAAGCCGGGCCACTTCGGCGCCGGGCAACGCGCCCGGGCGTTCCCGGCGCGGCGGTGGACCCTCCTCGCGGAGGGTCCCGCCGTCTTGAAAACCGTGCCGATGGAGCCCGGCGGACCGCCCGGGAGCATCCCGGCGTACTGGGCGGTCCTGGCCCCGCGGCCCCAGACATCCGGGAATTAGTCTTCCCGAAATCAGACCTCCGGGAACGTATCAACCCGCTGGTAATCGCGCGGAACTACCACCATCGGAACCGGGAGTGCCCGCAGCACCTTGTTGGCGGTGCTGCCGATGAAGAGTTTGTACTTCTCCGCCAGACGCGAGGATCCCACGATCATGACCTCGCCGTCGTCCCATTCCAGATCATCGATCGCTTCCTCGATCGTGCGCCCGTGGGCGACTTCCACACTGACGTGGTGGCCCTCCGGCAGGCGGTGCGCGGCGGCGGCGAGGACGGTGTTCGCGTGGATATGGGCGGCATTGACGTTTTCGCCGCCGTCCTCATCGACGTCCAGTTCCACGAGGGAGACCAGCCGGAGCGGGACGCTGCGGCGCTGGGCGGATTCGATCGCGACGTCGATTGCCGCCTCTGCCCCCGGGCGCTGGCCCACGGCGAGGGTCAGGCGCGTGATGGGTTCGGTCCGGCGGTAACCGCGCGGTGCCAGTGCCACCGGAACCGGGGCGGCGTGCAGGAGCGCGTTGGCCACACTGCCTATGGTGTGCCGTTTGAACAGGCCGTTGCTGGCCGCGCCGACCACGATCAGGCCGGCCCGGTACTCGAGGGCCGCCTCGATCAGGCCCGCCGCGAACGAGTCCGCCTGGCGGACGTGAAAGTGGGCTTCCAGGCCCTCGGGGACCAGGGCCATGCCCTCGCGTTCCGCCAGGTGGATTTGCTGCTCCGCGGCACTGGCCCGGCTTCCTTCCGGTTTCGGGGCCGGATAGGGCGTGCGCCGGTCCACCACATAGACAAGGTCGAGATGCGCTCCCTGCGCCCGGGCCATGGCCGCGGCCAAGGCAACGGCGTCCGCGCCGCGTTCGGTGGGTGTGTAGCCGACTACGTATCGCATGTATGAACCCCTCATGGGTCTGTGGCAGACGCCAGCTGCGCCCCGGGAGGTTCCGGGCGACGTCGGCCGGTCTGCGTTCCTGCAGTGGTAGGAACGACTCTAGTCCAGCGACCGACGAAACGGTGGTGACTTATGGCCCTGAGCAGCACAATCTTCCCCGCCTACGCTGGAATGGTCGAGGGGAGACCATCGTGAAGGCCATCTGCCACCGCAGGACCCGGCCGGGGAATGTTGCGGTGCGGAACGTCGGGATGGGGGCCCTGACGCTCCTCCTGGCCCTGACCGCCTGCACGCCGCCCGCCCCTCAGCCCTCCGCCAGCAGCCAGCCGCCGTCGCAGTCCCCTTCCGCCACCGCGACGGCGAGCCCGTCGGCGTCGCCGTCAGCGGCCGGCGATGCTGACGAAACGGCGCCCCCACAGCCCGGCGACAAGGTGATCTCCTCCACGGTCACCCACGACTGGTCGGTGCCGGGGCCGACGACGCCGTTCCACACGGACCACCAGAACCCGGTACCGATCGCGCCTCCGCCGGCGGCTCCCCTGCCGACTTTGTACGCCGTCGGCGCGGGCCAGCACCCCGCCGACAGCCCTCCCTATGACCAGCTGAGTTTCCGGTTCAACGGCGGATTCCCCAGCTACGACGTCGAGGTGGTCCCCGAACTCGTCGCGGATGGCAGCGGTCTGCCGATCGAGATGCCCGGCACGGGAAGCATTCTTGAGGTGACGTTCCGGGGGGCCCAGGCGCACACCGCGGACGGCAAGGCCAGCACAGTGACGAGCGCCCCGGCCCCGGCGATCGGCTACAAGGCGCTCACGAGCTACGCGCCGGCCGGGGACTTCGAGGGCGTGGTGAGTTATGGAATCGGTGTGGGCCGACCGATGAGCCCGGCCCCGGAGACGAAGGTGCGCGTCTACGAGGTGGAGAAGATCGAGCAGGGCCAGCATCTGTATGTGGTCGCGATCCAGCTGGACGCAACGGCCTGGAAGTAGTGCTCTAAACCTACGGGTTTACGCAGGAAGACCGCAGGTTTGCCCGAGCGTCTGGCTCTGGAGCAGTGTCATGGTCCCGACGGCCCGCGCCGCCCAAGTACAGTAGGCCGAATCAGTAACGCAGCCGACGCCTCCCCGTCGCCCGCCCCGACGAACAGGATTTTTTCTTGACCGGAGCAGCCATGACACGCAGAACACTCCTTCGGGCCTCCGGAGCCGCAGCGCTTGCAGGTGCCGGACTGTCCACCGCGACAGCCCCCGCCTTTGCCGCCGGCGATAGCCCGGCCGAGCTAGTCACGCGGCGCCGCTTGATGCTCATCGGCAGCCGGAGCGCCGCAGGCATTCCAGAGCTTGCCACGCAACTGGAGTACGTGCGTTGGGCCGCGGCGGGAAGCTGGAAAACGATGATCAAGACCGCGGACCGGACCACCTTGTGGTCCGACGCGTCACTCACCGGCATCGGCGCTTCGGCAACCGCCACCGGAAAGCTCGCCCTGCAGTTCACGCGCCTGCGCGCCCTCACCTTTGGGTACGCTGTGCCCGGCAACCCCCTCTATGGCGATCCGGCGCTTGCCGCCGACATCGTGTCCGGGCTGCAGTTCCTCAGTGACAAGGCTTACAAAACGGGAATGACGCCGGCCGGAAACTGGTGGTTCTGGGAAATCGGAATTCCCCGCAATGTGGTGGATATCTTGGCTCTGCTGCATGCAATCGTGCCCGCCGGGCTGCGCACTGCCCTGCTGGGTGCCACCCGGTGGTTCTCACCGGACCCCAATACACGAGGCCGTACGGCACCCTTCTCCGAGACCGGAGCCAACCGTTCGGACAAAGCACTGATCTGCTGTTTGCGGGGAATTCTGGCTTCCGACGCCGCAGAAATCGCCCGCGGGCGGGATGCCCTGAGCGATATTGCAAACGGCGGCCGGTGGAGCGTGTTCGCGTATGTCAACAAAGGTGACGGGTTCTACTCCGACGGATCCTTCCTGCAGCACTCATACCTGCCCTATGCAGGCTCATATGGTGTGGTGGCCCTGGCGGGTATCGCCGAGATCATCGCGATGCTGCGCGGCACATCGTGGGCAGTCGCTGACCCCGCCAGAGCCGTCCTGTTCGACGCCGTTGAGAAAACGTATGCACCATTCGTCTGGGACGGGCGCATCATGGATACGGTGCGCGGCCGGGCCGTGTCACGGCAGAACGAGCAGGACTACGTCGCCGGTTTCAGCCTAATCTCCTCCGTTCTCCTGCTGGCGCCCGGGTGCGAAGAGCCGTACCGCTCACGTTTTCTGTCCCTGGCCAAGGGCTGGCTGCAGCGCTCCACCGACCAGAAGCTCGTGGGCCACCCCACCCAGACCGTGGCGAAGTCCCTGCTGGCACTTGATGTCCTTGCCGACGGAACGGTCCAGGCCGCCCCCGCCCCGGTGTACACGTGGATGTTCGCGGACCAGGACCGGCTGGTCCATCAGCGCCCGGGGTGGGGCTTCACGGTCAGCATCTCGTCCAACCGGATCGGCCGCTACGAGTGGGGCAACAACGAGAACAAGCTGGGCTGGTACCAGGGCGACGGCGCGGCGTTCCTCTATACGCGGCAGGACCCCGCACAGTTCAGTGCTAACTTCTGGCCCACGGTAGACCCGTACCGGCTGCCCGGAACAACGGTCAACAGGGAAGGCCGGTCCATGGGCGCCAACCCAACCGGGATGGAGATCCCCCGAGCTTTCCAGGCTTTTTCGGGCGGCGTCGCCATGGACAGACGCTGGGGCGTGCTGGGCATGGATCACGTCAACCACAACAAGTCCCTGTCCGCCATGAAGTCTTGGTTCCTCCTAGACGACGCCGTGGTGTGTCTGGGCGCCGGGATCAAGGGAACGGGCGGCTCCGCCGTCGAAACGACGGTAGAGAACAGGTCCTTCGCACCAGGGGCCGCCCCGCAACTGTTCACGGATGCGACCAAGCGCCTGCTAGTGCCAGGGTCCGCCCCAGTGCAACTCCGCCGCTCGCTTCATGTGGACGGCCACGGCGGCTATGTGTTCCTTGCGGCCGAAGGCGTATCAGGGGTACCCGAGGTTTCGGTGACGCGTAGAACGGGCAGTTGGCAGAACATCAATACTGGTTCTGACACGGCCGGGGCGGCGGACACGCTGACCCGCGACTATGTCACCATCTCCCACCCGCACGGCGTCAATCCCGCCGGCGCCGCCTATGCCTACATGGTGTTACCCGCGGCTGCCCTGGCGAAGACACTCGCGCAGTCCGACGCCCCCGACGTGCAGGTCTTGGCCAACACGAAGGCGAGCCAGATGATCGAGGTCAAAAAGTACAGACTCGTGCTCGGCAATTTCTTCACCGCCACCTCACGTGATTTCCAGGCGAAGGGCCTTTACGCGTCCAGCGGGCCGTGCAGTCTCGCGGTCCGGGAGACCGATACGGCGCTGTCAATCGTCGTCTCGGACCCGTCGCGAACGCAGGCCAGCGTGCGTGTCACCCTGCCCGGGACCAAGTGGCGGCGCGTGCTGAAGGCCGACAAAGGAACAACCCTGGTCAGCACCAATCCGCTCGTGATTGAAGTCCTGCTGGACGGCCGCGGGCATCAGAAGTACATGATTCTGGCCCAGTAGCCGGGGCAAACCGTCGGGGACCCCTAGACGAGGAATGGACACAGGGTCGCTGTGTCCATTCCTCTCAGGGTCAAGCATTCACGCCTGTCGTGGGTTGGAGGCCTAGGCGTTGGCCTTGATGGCCGAGGCCAGGACCGCGAGGCCGTCCAGCAGCAGCTCATCGCTGATCACCAGCGGCGGCAGCAGCCGGATGACGTTGCCGTAGGTGCCACAGGTGAGGATGATGACACCCTCCTTGAGGCAGGCAGCGGCGACGGCCTTGGTCAGCTCCGGGTTCGGCTCCTTGGAACCGGCCTGGACGAGTTCGATCGCCAGCATGGCGCCGCGGCCGCGGACGTCACCGATCACGGATTCTTCAGCGGCGAGTTCGCGCAGCTTGCCCAGCGCGACCTCCTCGATGTGGCGGGCACGGGCGTTGAGGCCGTACTGCTCCATCGAGCCGATCGAGGCCAGCGCGGCTGCGCAGGCCACCGGGTTGCCGCCGTAGGTGCCGCCGAGGCCGCCCGGGTGGACGGCGTCGAGGAGGTCGGCGCGGCCGGTGATGGCGGAGAGCGGCATGCCGCCGGCGATGCCCTTGGCCATGGTGATGATGTCCGGGACAACACCTTCGTGGTTCACGGCGAACCATTCGCCGGTGCGGCAGAAGCCGGACTGGACCTCATCGGCGATGAAGACGATGCCCTTGTCCTTGGCCCATGCGGCCAGCGCCGGCAGGAAGCCCTCGGCCGGGACGATGAAGCCGCCCTCGCCCTGGATGGGTTCGATGATGATCGCGGCAACCTGCTCGCCGCCGATCTGCTTCTCGATCATGGTGATGGCGCGCTTGGCGGCCTCGGCACCGGTGATGTCCGGGTTTTCCTCGCGGAACGGGTAGCTCATGGGCATGCGGTAGACCTCGGGCGCGAACGGGCCGAAGTTGGTCTTGTACGGCATGGCCTTGGCGGTCAGTGCCATGGTCAGGTTGGTGCGGCCGTGGTAAGCGTGGTCGAAGGCGACGACGGCGTCCCGGCCGGTGGCCAGGCGGGCCACCTTGATGGCGTTTTCGACAGCCTCGGCGCCGGAGTTGAAGAGCACGGTGCGCTTTTCGTGATCGCCCGGGGTGAGGCGGTTCAGCTGCTCGGCGACGGCCACGTAGCCCTCGTAGGGCGTGACCATGAAGCACGTGTGGGTGAAGTGCTCCACGGCTTCCTTCACGGCGCCGACGACGGCGGGGTCCGAGGCGCCGACGCTCGTCACGGCGATGCCGGAGCCGAGGTCGATGAAGGAGTTGCCGTCGACGTCGTGGATGATGCCGCCGTCTGCGTCGGCCACGAACACCGGGACGCTGGACGCGACACCGGCGGCGACGACCGCCTTGCGGCGCTCGGTCAGGGCGACGGACTTGGGGCCCGGAAAGTCGGCCTGGACGCGGCGTTTCTGCTCGAGCCGGTAGGTGATGTCATGCGCGGTGGTGGTCATGGGAAAGCCTTTCTAAGCGTGCGGGTGAAGCGCGCGAGTTATGCGTCAGGTTGAGTGGTGCGGCTGCGTTACGCGGCTGCGTTATGCGGCTGCATCATGCGACAGCGTTATGCATCCAATGCAGACATGACGTGCTTGATGCGGGTGTAATCCTCTACGCCGTACATGGACAGGTCCTTGCCGTAGCCGGACTGCTTGAAGCCTCCGTGCGGCATTTCGGCGGTCAGAAGAATGTGGGTGTTGATCCAGACAGCGCCGAAGTCGAGGTCCCGGCTGAGGCGCATCGCGGTGCCGTGGTTCGTCGTCCAGACGCTGGAGGCCAGGGCGTAGTCCACGTCGTTAGCCAACTCAACGGCCTCTTCCTCGGTGCTGAACTTCTGCACCGTGATGACCGGGCCGAACGTTTCCTTCTGGACGATGTCGTCGCTCTGCTTGGCGCCGGTGACGATGGTGGGCTCGAAGAAGAATCCCTTCTCCCCCGCGCGGTGGCCGCCGGTCACGATCTTGCAGTTCTCCGGCAGGTGCTCAACGACTGACGTGACCGCATTGAAGTGGTTGACGTTGTTCAGCGGGCCGAAGTAGTTGTCTTCATCGTTCTGCGAGCCCGTGCGCAGGGTCTGGGTGTGCTCGACCATGGCGGCGACGACGTCGTCGTGGACCGAATCCTGGACCAGGACACGGGTGATCGCCGTGCAGTCCTGGCCGGCGTTGAAGAAGGCGAACTCGGCGATGGCCGCGGCGCTCTTCTTGAGGTCGGCGTCGGCGAACACAATGGCGGGGGCCTTGCCGCCGAGCTCCAGGTGGGCGCGCTTGAGTCCCTTGGCCGCGCCCGAGGCGACGGCGATGCCGGCGCGGACGGAACCGGTGATGGAGACCAGGCCGGGGACCTTGTGCTCCACCATCATGGCGCCGGTCTCCCCGGTGCCCAGGACAACGTTCAGCACGCCGGCCGGGAAGATTTCGCCGGCAAGACGGGCCAGCACCAGGGTGGATTCGGGGGTGGTGTCCGAGGGCTTGAGGACCACGGTGTTGCCGGCGGCCAGGGCAGGCCCGATCTTCCAGATGGCCATGAGGAACGGGTAGTTCCACGGGGCAACCTGAGCGACGACGCCGATCGGTTCCCGCCGCACGTAGGAAGTGTGGCCTTCGAAGTACTCGCCGGCGGACTTGCCTTCCATGATGCGGGCGGCGCCTGCGAAGAAGCGCAGCTGGTCGGCGCCTGCGGCCACTTCCTCGGAGGCAATCAGGGAGCGGACCTGGCCGGTGTTGCGGTGCTGGGCTTCGACGAGTTCGTCGCTGTTGGCCTCGACGGCATCCGCGAGCTTGAGCAGCATGAGCTGGCGCTGCCCGGGCGTGGTGTGCTTCCAGGTCTTGAAGGCGTTCTTGGCAGCCGTCATGGCGGCGTCGACGTCGGCCTGCACCGAGATCGGCGCCTGTGCCACCACGTCGCCGTTAGTCGGGTTCACAATGGGCAGCAACCCTGTGCCGGCGGGGGTGACAAACTCGCCGTTGATGAAGTTCTGCAAGGTTTGAACCACGGTGTACAACCTCTTTCTTACTGCCAAGGACGGATGTGTTACTGGTCACGAGCCTATGCCAGCGGGGCAAGCCAGGGAATAGGCACCTGCACACCATGCCCGCGAAGCTTTAGTGCGCTTGACCAGCGCCCGGCTATCCTGAGTCCATGGCAATTTCACTCGCCGCACTGCTGGGAGTTCCCTCCCTCCATCTCACCAAGGCCGGCCTCGCCGAAACCACCTGGCACCAGGACATTGTCTGGGTGGCCGTCACCGAACAGGAGGATCCGCAGCGGTTCCTCAACGGCGGCGAACTGATCCTCACCACAGGCATGCGGCTCAAGAGCGCCGCCGAGCAGCGCCGCTTCGTGCGCCAGGTCCAGCGGGCAGGCGCAGTGGGCATCGGCTTCGGGGTCGGCCTGACGCACGACGCCGTGCCGCCGGCCCTGATCGCCGAGGCGAACCGATGGGGGCTGCCGGTGGTGGAGGTTCCCTACGAAACGCCCTTCATCGCGATCGGCAAGCTCGTGGCCGACGCCCAGTCCGCGGACCACCTGGTCAAGCTCGAACGGCTCATCGCCGGGCACCAGATCCTGGCCAGGGCCTTGCTGACCGGCGGCGGCCTCGCCGAACTCCTGAAACATCTGGGGTCGATGCTGCGGACCGAGATCGTCCTCACCCAGTTCACGGCACAGCTGTTCAACAGCGTGCCCGGCCATCCGTCACCCACGGCCGAAGGCTGGGCCTCCTACCCCATCCCCACGGGCCGCCGCGACGCCTGCACGCTGTGGGTGAAGCAGCCGTTCGAGGACTCGGGGATCGTGGGCTACGCCCAGAACCTCATCAGCGTCGAACTCAACAACATGGTCAAACAGCGCCAGGCCCAGCGGGCGCTGGCCGGCCAGGTCCTCGAGGACGTCATCCACGGGACGCTGGAGACTTCCGAGGCCACCCGGCGCCTCGCCGGCGTCGGCATCAACAGCACCCGCAAGAACGTGGTCCTGCTCGCCGAATCGGCGGCCCACCACAAACAGCTCGTGAGTTCCTCCCTGCCCCAGCCGCTGGAGGCGGCGGTCAGCGCCGTCGTCGGGAAGGACCTGGTAGTGGTGATGCCCGACGACGGCAGCGGCGCCAGCGCCCTCGCCCGCAGCCTCAGCGACCACCTGGCCGAGGCCGGAATCCATGCCACCATCGGCATCGGCGGGGCCTACACCAAGCCGAACGGGCTGCGCTGGAGCTACTTCGAGGCCCGGGACGCGGCCAGCCACGGCCTGCCGGTCAACGAGCCCGAGCGGCTGAGCCTGACCTCGCTGCTGCTGGCCAGCGAGGACGTTCCGCTGGCCGACATGGCCAACGAATCGCTCAACCCCCTGCGGACCTTCGACGCAGCGCACGGCGCCGAACTCATGACCACCCTGGAGAGCTACCTCAGCAACAACGGCTCGGTGGCGGCCGTCGCCGAAGACCTGACCCTGCACCGCAACACGGTCCGCTACCGGCTGGCCCAAATCACCGAGCTCACCGGCTATGACCCCGCCCAGACGCAGGACCGGGTGCAGCTCTGGCTCGCCCTGGCGGTGCAGCGGCTCAACGCCCGGCACCCGCGCTGACAACCCAAGCAACGCGGGGTCACTTAGCGCCCATTCCGGGCCGCACAATGGGCGCTAAGTGACCCCGTGTTGCTGTTCTGCGGGTCGTCTGGGGCCGAGATATTCGCCACTAAAGG
>Ga0213837_1001855_pt1 | contig 10332 bp, 8 predicted proteins | sample SWPATP12_FD_160572 | JGI IMG/M metagenome (GOLD analysis project Ga0213837, IMG submission 160572) | Coastal seawater microbial communities from Marineland, Florida, United States - SWPA TP1 #2 | ecosystem: Environmental > Aquatic > Marine > Coastal | place: USA: Florida | collected 2016-08-06
CACCGTCAAATTTAGTCTCATTATTAACATCCACTACTGGTTTATTTTCTCTTGTTAGTTCTCTTTCCAAAGAAACTTGACGACTAACTGGTTGCACTAATTCACTCTTATTTGCCTGTTCAGACAATTTAGATAGAACTGTTGATTCCTTTCCATTAGAGACAATTTTATTTGTGATCGCTTGAGTGTTTTGGTTCTGCTCAGAAAGTAAAACCTTTTCAACTTTATCTCCGGCTTTGGCTGTGGCCTTTAGTTCATTTGGCTCAACATTAGGAGTCTTATTTACTTCTTTCTCTGCGGCGTTAGCAATCTTATCAGCAATTAGATCTTTAGCACTTTCTGTTTTTACCTCTTTAAAAACATCTATCTTGTTTTTACCTTCTGAATCTAACAATATTTGATTCTTGGCTTTATTTAGTTGCTCGGCCAAATCACTTTTTTCCGAAAGCAACGTTTTGGACTCAGTCACTAAGTCGATTATTTGTTGCGGTTTTGAACCTACCTTTGAGCTTGATTCTGTAATAAGTTCTTTATCTTTCTCTTCATCACCTGTAATAACAGAAATTTCTTGATTCGATTTAGATTCTGAACTCGCTTTAACTTCTTCTTTTGTAGTTTCTTTTGTAGTTGAGTTTACATCTTCAGATACTTGCTGCTTGTTTTGGTTGGGTAAATCTTCTGCCGCGTTACTTTCCTTTGCCTCTGATTGCAAATTATTGCCGTCTATTGAATTGTTTTTGTGTTTATCAATAAGGTCAGAAAATGAATGCTCGTTTGATTCCGTAGACTGTAGAAAATCTCCGCCAAAGCCTTTATTTTCTTGGCTTGCAGAGACTTCTGTAGAAAGTGTAATTATTTGAGACATATATAACCTACGTATTTCGAGCTTTCAATTCAGCAAAAAATTTATTTAAAAAAGTTAGGCTGAATACCATTATTCTTTGTTGTTTTTAGTTTTCTGCAAGAATCGCTCCAAACTAAGTGAATTGTTTTCTAATAAATTGCTGTGTCCCGATTTCATCAAACATATTCTGCTCTTGTTTATTTGCTTTTAATTGTAATTTTAGCGTGAGCTTCTCTTTAAGAATTTCCACTGCTTGTACTTTTCTTTGCTGCTCTATCCAAAGCTTTTTGTTTTGCTCTACCAGTGCTTTTGATTGTCTGATTGCTATTTTTACTTGATCGGCTGCGTGATCTAATTTAGCAACAAACGAGTGAAAGTGGGTATAAGTGGTGCTATCAACGCCTTCAATTGAACGTTGATTTAACCTTTTCATGTACTCCAAACGGAACTCACCAACACTAGATAAACGTTGCAAATTTTGTTGGTGCTCAAATTCAGACTTTTGCAACTCTTGTGCAGCTTTATTTTCTTTGTCTTTTTCAAACTTATACAAAGTGTTCAGTTGCTTCATCGACATGATTGTCCCCTAAATATCACTGGCCAGCTTGAGCTTTTGCATGAGCTTCAGCAGCGCTAAGTATTTCTTGTAACTGCTGCAAGCTTTGATCGTATGGGATCACTTCTGACATCTTTTGCTGTAAGAAAAAGTTAATAACAGGCAACAAATTAATCGATTGATCTATGCGCGGATCTGTACCTTTCGTGTATGCGCCTATGGCAATTAAATCTTTATTCTCTTGGTATAGCGAATAAACTTGTTTGAGTTGCTGCGCTAAAGTTTGATGCTCTTCACTCGTAACCATTGGCATCACACGACTGATAGAAGACTCAATATTAATAGCTGGATAGTGCCCCGCATCAGACAGCTCCCGAGACATAACTATATGCCCATCCAAAATTGCTCTAGCAGCGTCGGCTATGGGGTCTTGTAAATCATCGCCTTCCGTTAGAACAGTAAAGAATGCTGTTATAGAACCTTGCCCGTCACCACCATTTCCAGCTCTTTCAACCAATTGAGGTAATTTAGAAAATACTGAAGGTGGATAACCTTTAGTTGCCGGAGGCTCGCCAACCGCAAGCGCTATTTCTCGCTGCGCTTGAGCGTATCGAGTAATAGAGTCAATTAACAGGAGAACATTTAAGCCTTGGTCTCTAAAATATTCAGCAATTTGTACGGCGCTTTCACAACCCTTCAATCGCATAAGTGGAGAGTTATCAGCAGGAGACGCAACAACAACTGAACGTTTACGCCCTTCTTCACCAAGAATTTCTTCGATGAATTCTTTTACCTCTCGGCCACGCTCGCCAACAAGTCCAACAACTATAACATCAGCAGTTGTTCCACGAGTCATCATGCCTAGTAGTACACTTTTACCAACACCAGAACCGGCAAAAAGTCCCATTCTCTGCCCTTTACCTACTGTCAAAAAACTGTTTATCGACCGGACACCTACGTCTAGTGGTTCAGTAATAGCTCGTCTACTTAACGGGTTAATAGGCTTAAAATCTAGGGTATAATCTTCTTGAGGCTTGATCGCCCCTAATCCATCTAAAGGATTACCGACGCCGTCAACAACTCTGCCTAAAAGATCCATAGACAACGGAAGCTGTGATTTCTTGCTTAAGGGAACAACACGTGCTCCTGGCGATACTCCTAACAAACTTTGCTCAGGCATTAGATAAGTTTTGTCCTGTGCAAATCCAACAACTTCTGCGATCAGATCACCTTGAGCTGTTTCTACAATGCACTGACTTCCGATATTAGCTTTTACGCCAACGGCTTCTAAAGTCAATCCAACGACTCGAATAAGTTTTCCTGCTACAGAGGTTTTGTGCGGTCGAATAAAGGCCTGGCAATTACTCAATCGTTGATTTAAAACTTTAGTTTGAGTCGCAGACATTCGTTAGCCCCTACTCATTGTCTGTGGTTGTATTTGGATCAGATTCAGAACTTTCTGTCTGTTCTATATCAATTTGTTTAGCTTCTTCCTCTTCAATTTCAGGTAGGTCAGTTTCCGAAAATTCAGGCTGATGTAAGGCATCTTGCAAAAACAAATCCAATACTTCTTTTAAACGCGTCTTCATTCTTAGATCAATGTTTGAAATACTGTTTTCTATTTGACAACTACCGTTTTCAAACTGTGGAGCAGCGAGTAACCGCCAGCCTTGTTCTTTTATATATTCGTCACCGAACTTTTCTTCAACGAGTTTGATATCTTCAGGGTTCAGTAAAATTTGTGTTTGAGCTTCCTGACTAGGAAGAGCCTTTATGCCCTCAGTGATTGCTGATAACAAAATATCTGGATTTATTTTAGCTTCTTCCAAAGTTACCGCCTCAGTAAGTGACGCAACAAGTTGTAATAGCTGCTCTTCAGTATTTTTATCAACTAATTTAAGAGGGTTGTGCATTTGCTGAATTAAGGACTCAAACCGTTTAGCATGATCGGCGATGATTTTTTCACCTTCTTGAATACCTTGATCTATTCCTTCAGCATGACCAAGTTTCAAGCCTTCCTCATGGCCTTTTGGCTTACCTTCTTCATATCCTTTGGCAAACCCTTCTTCTTTTCCTTGATTAAACCCTTCTTCAAAAGCGGCTTGGCGTATTTCTTCGATTTCTTCAGCAGTTAATGGAACAGGTTCATCAATTTCCTGTTCTTCCGGTGGCTCATATTTCCAATCCGTTTTAAAGCCTAACGCATTGGTCTTCTCATCTTCTACTTTGTCTTTTTTCTCAACGTGAGGAAGTTCCCAAACGTCCGTTTGTTCCTCGGTATTTTTAATCACGTTATGCAATTGAGATGAACTACTCATTAATCAACCTAATCAGTTAACGATCGTTATAGAGTGGCGATGAGTTTACAAGAACTCGTCACCACCGCCTGCGCCGCCAAGCATAATTTCACCCGCGTCAGAAAGTCGGCGTGCGATTGACAATATTTCTTTCTGGGCAGCTTCTACTTCACTAATACGAACTGGCCCCATGGCTTCAAGATCATCTTGTAGCATTTCAGCCGCACGTTTAGACATATTAGTGAGTATTTTATCTTTGAGGGCTTCATCAGCGCCTTTAATCGCTTTCATTAGTGCGTCTTGTTGTACTTCACGCAATATAGCCTGTATTCCGCGGTCATCGACATCAGCCAAATTCTCAAATACAAACATAAGATCTTGAATTTGCTGGCTCATTTCTTCGTCATGCTCGCGAATTGAATCCATTAGCATACCTTCTACATTGGTATCTAAGTAGTTCATAATATCGGCAGCAGCTTTTAAGCCACCCATCTTCGCTGCTTGTGCACCCGCCTGACCGGCAAATTGTTTCTCCATAATCTCATTTAATTCTTGCAATGCCGCTGGTTGAACTTCTTCAAGGTTTGCAATTCGCATCATTAAGTCTAAACGCACTTTTTCCGCAAATTGACTTAAAATTTCTGCTGATTGTTCTGGGTCTAAATAAGACAAAACAATTGTTTGGATTTGAGGGTGCTCGTTTCGAATGATATTCGCGACTTGTTTAGAATCCATCCATTTCAAAGAATCCAAACCTTTTGCTCCACCACCCATAACAATTTGATCGATCAAATTACCTGCTTTGTCTTCACCAAGTGCGGCTGTCAGTGCTTTACGAACGAACTCTTCACTTTGGAAACCAATCGTACTGAAGTTCTGTATTTCTTTAATAAATAATTTGTGTACAGCCGTAATTTTTTCTTGCGTAAAATCTTCCATCGCAGCCATTACCGTACCTACTTGCTGTACTTGTTTTGGCTCTAAGTGTTTTAATATTTGTGCTGCATCTTCTTCTGATAAACTCAGCAACAAAATACCTGCTTTTTCGGCACCGTCTAGCTTTTCAACGTCAAAGCCACTTTCCATTGGAGCCAATTCTTGGCCTTCTATAGTTTCATCACTCATCTTCGTTCAACCAACTTTTAACTGCTTGAGAGGAAAGCTCTGGTTCATTAGCAACCAAGGCACGTACTGCTTTCAAGATATCTTCATCTCGATGTAAATCTGGTAACTGTAAACTTCCGTCAGGTGCAAAACCTACTGCTCCCGCATCAAAGTCAGCCGTCAGCATATCCATTGTTTCATCACCTAAATCAATATGTGAATCAAGTGATTTATCTCCGTAATCCGCTGGTGTTTGGTCAGGGTAGATTAAACGTTTCAGCATTGGACGTACTACGGCAAGTATCAATACAATTATAACCAATGCCCCTAGTGCTAGTTTAACTGTTTTTAAGAACCAAGGTTGTTCATAAACTGGTAACTCTTCTACAACACCTAAATTAGTTTTAGAGAAAGGCAAAGTAATGACTTCTAGAACATCTCCTCTTTGCATATCAAACCCAACACTGCCTTGTAATAGTCTTCTAATATTAGCAAGTTCTGCCACAGAACGTGGCTCTAGTGTCACGGCACCATCTGCACCGGCCGTTGAAAGGTAATCTAATGCTACTGATACGCTGATACGTCTAATAACACCCGTTTGTTGTTTGGTATAGCTAATTGCCTCATCCAACTCGTAGTTCTTTGTTGATTCTGTATGTGTTCGGCTTGGCATCGCGCGTTGCTGATTGCCGCCCACAGCATTTTCTGGAATGGCAGATTCAAGTGGTGGCTGATTAGTTAATGCTCCTGGTATTCCACCTAACGCTCCACCAACGCTATTGTCCTCAACTTTCATTTCACTTCTTAACGCTGGTAAGTCAGAATTATAACGTCGCTGAGTTTCTTCAGTGTTAGTGAAGTCCATGGTAACGTCTACCTGAGCAGTATAATTACCTAAGCCAACGACAGGAATAAGAATTGAATCAATCTTGTCCATGTATTCTTTTTCACGTTTCTGCTCAATTTCAAATTCTTTGCGTGAACGTGAGGACACTGAATTTTGAGAACCTGAATTTAACAAACGTCCATTTTGGTCCGTCACAGTTACTCTATTCGGATCTAATCCGTTGACTGCCGAAGCAATAATATCGACAACAGAATCAACTTCTTCTTCAGATAATAAACGACCCCGTTGAAGTGTTAGTACAACAGTAGCGGAAGCTGTTTTAGCTTTTCTCGCAAAAATATTTTCGCGAGGAATTGCTAGAAGTACTTTTGCTCTAGAGACAGACTGAAGTTCTTCAACAGTGCGAGCTAGTTGTTGCTCTCTGCCATGTTTAAGTCTTTCAGACTCTAGACGTTGACTGACTCCAAAGCCCATATCTTGCATCAGTATTTCAGAGCCTTGAGACGGCTCATCGGTTAAACCTTCACGAGCGAGTAATAATTTAATATTTTGGTATTCGCTACTAGGAACAGAGATAGTGTTGTTTTCTTGACGGTACTCGACTTTATTTGCATCAAGCATGTCCATAGTTTTTATAAGTTGCTCGGTAGGCAACTTAGTTAAAACACGGTATTCCGGTTGGTTTGCCCACATAATGACAAAAACAGCAATAGCTAAACAAATAGCTAGCGCCATAATTAAAGTAATTTGTCGTAAAACGTCGACATTACCCATAAAAGATGCGAAGCCAGACTTTTGCTCTTCTACGTTATTGTCCTGACTGTCTTGAACAACAATGTCATTATTGTTATCCGCTGCAACTAAATCTGTTGAATCTGCTGTATCTGCCACTTAACTTCTCCGCTGATATATTCTGGGATAAATACCAAACTAAACTGGCATACTCATAATTTCTTTATAAGCTTCGACAAACTTATTGCGAACTTGCACCGTAGCATCAAATGCAATACTTGATTTTTGTGCTGCAACCATGGTTTCCGCGAGTGAGATATTGCGATCACCCATTTCAAATGCGGTACGCATTTCATTTGATTCTTTCTGTAAAGAGTTCACTTTATTGACAGCATCTTTGAGTAAATTTCCAAATTCATTACTCGAATTATTTACAGATGGAATCGCATTACTGCTCGCACTTGTCGCTTCAAGACTCATGCCTTGCATTTGTGCATATAGGGAATTTGTTTTGATATCCATAACTCACTCACTTGTGTCAATTTCTTGATGGATTTACCTAGTTAACAAGGGAGTTGCAAGCATAGTGCCAATAGGCGATTGGAAAGATGGAATTTATAGAAGACGATACAACACGCAGAAGCTACTTAGTGTTTGGCTTGTTATATTTAGTATTTTCTTGTCGTGAATCTATTGAATTTAAATACAAATAAGAAGGGAACCTACATCCATGTAGTTTAATCAATATTAAAAAAAATTTAATTTAAGCTGGTATTTGAATACCGCTATCACGCATTTTTGCAATTTTATAACGTAAAGTTCTCGGGCTGATACCTAACCTCTCAGCGACGGCTTTTCGACTACCTTGGCATGCATGTAGTGTATCCAAAATAATTTGATGTTCTTGTTGCTTCAGCTCATTCCCTAATAAAGCTTCTGAAGCAGTATTGGTTTTATCTTGAGTTATTTTAGTCGATTCAAAATTATCGATTAATAAATCATCAGCATCGATGGTTTTATCCGACTGTAAAATAAGTGCTCGTTGAACGACATTGTCTAACTCTCTTACGTTACCCGGCCAATCGTAAGACAATAACTTACTTCTTGCTGATGCGGTAAAATCAGGAACCATACTGCCATTTTTCTGGCAAATCCGTGCAATTAGATGTGTCGCCAATGGAATAATATCGTCTGGACGATCTTTAAGTGGTAACCAAGTTAGAGGAAAAACATTCAATCGGTAATATAAGTCTTCTCTAAAGATACCTTCTTTAACAGCGTCTTTTAGATCTCTATTAGATGTCGCTATAACTCTAACATCCAACTGAATGGTTTTCCGTCCAGCAAGGCGTTCAACTTCACGCTCCTGTAAAACACGCAAAATTTTCGCTTGTAAGCCGAGGTCCATTTCAGTGATCTCATCAAGTAAAATAGTACCACCTTGAGCTTGCTCAAATTTACCTGGACTCGCTTGAATTGCTCCTGTAAATGCGCCTTTTTCATACCCAAATAACGTTGCTTCAAGCATATTTTCCGGTATTGCTGCACAGTTGATCGCAATAAAGGGCTTCTCAACTCGTTTAGATTGCTGATGAATATACTGAGCGAGTACTTCCTTACCTGAACCGCTAGGCCCCAAAATCATGACAGAGGCGTCAGTAGCTGCTACTTTCTTCGCAAGATGAATTAAATCAACACTTTGTTTGTCTGCTACTACAGGGCGTAAATCGTCATCGATTCGCTGCGGTAGATATTGGTTAACCATATTAAGTAAAACTTCGGGCGCAAATGGTTTGGCCATATAATTACTCGCCCCATCTTTTGTAGCCTGAACGGCATCATCGATAGTGCCGAACGCAGTCATAATCAGCACAGGCATATTTGACCAAGTATTTTTAATGCTTTTTAGTAACGAAAGACCAGACATTCCGCCCATTTGAACATCGGTTACTACTAAATGAACGGTTTGATTTTTTAGAATTAAAAGTGCATCTTCGCCAGAACTTGCTTCAAAAGTCTGGTAACCCGCTAAATGAAGTGTATCAACCAATGCTTCTCTTAAACCTGCATCATCTTCTACGACTAAAATCTTTGTATCAGTCATTACAATACTCCTTCAGAAAATTAACTTTCTGACTTTGCTGATTCACATCTATTTTTTCCGAAATTAAAGGTAATCGAATACAAAAGTGTGCCCCTATCTTTTGACCACACATGAGTACAACATCACCCTTATGGGCTTTTGCAACAGACTTTACGACAGCTAATCCTAAACCTGTGCCTTGTTGTCTAGAGGTATAAAATGGTTCAAATATTTTCTTAGCTAAACTCTCATCGATACCAGGACCATTATCAATTACGCTGATAAAAGCAAACTTGCCAGAGCAATTCGCTTCTACTTTTATATGTGCACCCTGACCAATAATAGATAAGCTGTTATGTATTAAGTTTTGAATGGCACCGGTTAGCGCACGTTGGTTACCTGTTATTTCGCAATCATGTTTACAAATATTTACTTCAAGCTTGGCAGATACTCGCTCGATTTGAGCCTCTAGCCCTTGCACGCTTTCTTTAATGACATTATTAATTTTTAATGTTTCGACCACTTGGTTCTCGCCGCTTTTAGCAAACAACAACATATCATTTACTTGCTGCTCTAGATCGCCAAGCCTTAACATCAATTTATCTTGAAAATTATTTCTCGCCGCCTGATCTAGTCTATCATTTTTCAAATTAGCACCATAAAGCATTGCTGCTGACAATGGTGTACGTATTTGATGAGCGAGCGAAGAGACCATCTTGCCTAGTGAAGACAATCGCTGCATATGACTAATTTTATCTTGTAGTAGACGCGTTTCTGTTAAGTCAGTGATCATGATCATTTGACCAGGCTGGTTTGCTAAAGGAGAAATGTCTAACTTAACTCGACGTCCATCTTTTAAAGAAACTTCATGCCAATCGTCAGCTCTTGGATTAAAAGAACGTTTGATCACATCAAACCAAGGTTGCCCTAATATAGGCTCATCAAGCAACTTATTAGCAACTTGATTAATTTTGGTGACAACACCATTACCATCGAGGATTACTATTCCAGCAGGTAATGCGTCAATCATGCTATCCCAATGCTCAACCTTTTGACGTAACATAGCTAATTCGCCAGCAAATGCCTCTTGCTGCAAATTTTCGTTTTCTTTTTCTGAAGAGAAACTTGCTAAATTTAATGTACTTTCAGGTGCAGATTGAAATGCTAACGCCATAATTGTTAAGTTCCAAATAAAACTGTTATTTAGAACAAAGCATTTTACATGCCAATTAATAACGCTTATTAATCAACAAGTTAAAAGCACATAATAGGAATTAACATCTGCCAAAAAGTTGGCTATTTAAATTGAGTGAAAAATTAGTCAGAAAAGTTATGTGCTCTAACTCTCGGATTTCTGGAGCCCGTATTTCCGCATTTTTTCAACGAGTGTTGTGCGTCTCATTCCTAGCATTTCAGCCGCTCTAGCAACGACCCAATCGTTCCTTTCAAGAGACTGAGTTACCAAAGAAACTTCTAAATCCGCAAGATGCTCTTTTAAGTTGAGACCTTCGGCAGGAAGTAGGCCTGTGCTTTGACCTGCCTCTTCAGTAGCGTTTTCTTCTATCTCTTCGTCATCTTCATCGTCAGAATAGTCAAAGCCTGCAAACAGTTCATTAATGGCTTCTCTTTCCTGCAGCTCTTCCGGATATTCTGGTTGATACTCTTCAGCATCGATATGACGATATTTCAGTGGGAGCTCACTTACATTTACAATTTGGTCACCGTACATAATGATCATTCGTTCAATGAGATTTGATAATTCCCTTACGTTTCCTGACCAAGGATGCTCCTGTAATGACATTATGGCTTGTTCAGTAAAACGCACTGTTGAACCTTGTTCGGATTCAAACCGAGAAATCAGCTCTTGAA
>Ga0213837_1001859_pt1 | contig 10305 bp, 5 predicted proteins | sample SWPATP12_FD_160572 | JGI IMG/M metagenome (GOLD analysis project Ga0213837, IMG submission 160572) | Coastal seawater microbial communities from Marineland, Florida, United States - SWPA TP1 #2 | ecosystem: Environmental > Aquatic > Marine > Coastal | place: USA: Florida | collected 2016-08-06
GACGGCGACCGTTGCCACTACGGGGACAAAGCGACACAGCTCCCACAGTGCCCGGGCGACCTTGAGCCTGAGCGGCGGCTGGTAGGTCCTCGTGTCGTCGGAGGCGATGGCGGTGCGCCGGAGCCGGACCGGCGGGCTGCCGAGCCACGAGGTCCCGGACTTCGCCTTCGCCGGAGTCGCCGAGAGCACAGCCACGAGGGAGTTCTTGGGCACATTCCGGCCGGCCGCGGTCATGCCGGAGTTGCCCAGGAAGGAGCGTTTGCCGATTTTGGCCGGCGCGATCCGCAGCCACCCGCCGTCGAGCTCGTAGGACGCCACCATCGTGTCGTCGGCCAGGAAGGCGCCCTCGCCGACGGTGGTCATCCTGGGGATCAGCAGGACAGTCGAGGCCTCCACGTTCTTGCCGATCCTGGCGCCGAGCAGGCGCAGCCAGGCGGGTGTGAAGAGACTGGCGTAAATCGGGAAGAGCAGGTCGCGGGCCAGGTCCAGGACCCGCTCCGTGGCCCAGACCTGCCAGCCGATCCTGCTCCGGACCCGGTAGTACCCCTCGGCCAGGCCCACACCAAGGAGCCGGGTGGTCAGGAGTATCAGCACCAGGTTGGACAGGAACCAGACCATGGCCGCCGGGGGGAGGGACAGCAGCAACTGCGGCAGCGCGGCGCCCAGCGATTCGCTGCCGCGGATGAAGCCGAAGACCACCAGCGCCGCGGCGGCAGCCGAGACATAGGGGATCAGGGCCAGGACGGCCGAGGCGGCGGCGAAGCCGGCAAACCAGAGCCGGCCCATCAGCGGGTGGTGGGCCGGGGGAGTGTCCGGCCAGGAGTGTTTCGCCTTGCCCTGCCGCTCGGCCGGGGATCCGGCGACGAGGTGCCCGGACTTCACTTTGCCCAGCACGGCAGAGCCTGGCTCCACCTTGGCTCCGGCGCCGATCGTTGCGCCCGGCATCAGGGTGCTGCGTGCCCCGACTGTGGCGCCGGGACCGACATGGATGGCCCCGATGTGGACAATGTCGCCGTCGATCCACCAGCCGGACAGATCGACTTCGGGCTCCACATTGCAGCCGCTGCCGAGCGACAGCAGGCCCGTGACGGGCGGCAGCGAGTGGAGCTGGACGTCGTTGCCGATTTTTGCCCCGAGGGCCCGGGCGTAGTACGGCACCCAGGGAGCGCTGGCCAGGCTGATGGCACCGGCCAGGTCCTGGATGTGTTCGGCCAGCCAGAGGCGCAGGTGGACCCGGCCGGACCGCGGGTACGTTCCGGGCACCACGTTGCGGAGCAGGAGCCGGGCGGCGGCGACGGAGATCAGCATCCGGCCCGCAGGGCTCACGAAGACGAGCCAGGAGGCGCCCACCCACCACCAGGACACCGTGGGGGCCGCCGTGAACCCGGCGAAAGCGGCGAGCAGGTTGTTCGCCGCCATCAGGTACGTCAACCAGCGCATGCCCACAAGGATGTGCAGGGGAACGCCCATCAGGGTCTGGAAGACCTGTGACCTGCGGGCCGTGCGCCGGACCGTGCGTTCCGGCGCCGGGCCTGCCCCGCCTTCGGGCAGGGACTGGCGCGCGGCGTCGATGAGCGCCCCGACCCGGGGGGTGGCGTAGATGTCAGCCACCGTGATGATGGGGTAGCGGACGCGGAGGGCGGAGACGAGCTGCGCGGCGGCGAGGGACCCGCCCCCGTACGCGAAGAAGTCGGCGTCGAGGCTGGACACGGTGCTGCCCAGCACGGCACCCCACTGCTGCACGATCCAGGTTGCGTCGTCCGGGAGGTTCAGCGGAGCCGCTTCAGTGTCGGCGGCTCCGGCCCCCGCCAGGGGCCACGGCAGCGCGTGCCGGTCCACCTTGCCGCTGGTCTTGGTGGGCAGCGACTCGACCACGGTCAGCAGCGGGATGAGCGGGGCCGGCAGGCTCTCGCCGAGCAGCTCCCGTGCGGCGGCCAGGTCAAGATCCCGGCCGCCGGCCGGGGACAGGTAACCGACCAGGATCTGGTTGCCGGCCGCCGTCGTCTGCACCGTGGCGGCGGCGCCGGCCACGTCCGGCAGCGACTGCAGGGCGGCGTCGATCTCGCCGAGTTCGATCCGGCGCCCGCCGAGTTTGACCTGTTCGTCGGCGCGGCCCTGGAAGATCAGCCCCGCGGCCTCGTAGCGGACCAAATCGCCGGAGCGGTAGGCACGCTCCCAGCCCAATGAGGGCATAGGGGCATATTTCTCGGCATCCTTCGCAGGGTCCAGGTACCGGGCCAGGCCGACGCCGCCGATGATCAGTTCGCCGACCTCCCCTTCCCCGACCGGCCGGGAATTGGCGTCCACGACGGCGAGGTCCCAGCCGTCTAGCGGCAGGCCGATCCTGACCGGACCGGGACCGCCCAGCGGCGCAGCGCAGGCGACGACGGTGGCCTCGGTGGGGCCATAGGTGTTCCAGACCTCGCGGCCTTCGACGGCGAGCCGCTCGGCGAGGTCCGGCGGGCACGCCTCGCCGCCGAAGATCAGCAGGCGGACGCTCTCGAGGGACTCCACTGGCCACAGCGCGGCGAGGGTGGGCACCGTGGAAACAACCGTGATGCCGTGGCTGATCAGCCACGGGCCAAGGTCCATGCCGGTCCGGACCAGGGCCCGGGGCGCCGGAACCAGGCAGGCGCCGTGCCGCCACGCGAGCCACATTTCCTCGCAGGACGCGTCGAAGGCGACCGAGAGCCCGGCCAGGACACGGTCCTGCGTCCCGACCGGATCGGCCTGCTGGAAGAGCCGGGCTTCGGCGTCGACGAAGGCCGCCGCAGAGCGGTGCTGCACCGCCACGCCTTTGGGTGTCCCGGTGGACCCCGAAGTGAAGATGACCCAGGCGTCGTCGTCCGGGCCGGGAAGCCGGGGCGCGGGGAAGGGCCGGGGCCGCGGGCCCTCCGTCACAATCTCCCCGGCTCCGCGTAATATCCCGGCGACCCGGGCCTCGCCGAACACGAGCCGGGCGCGTTCCTCCGGGTCGTCGGCATCCACCGGGACGTAGGCGGCCCCGACCATGAGGATGGCCAGGATCGAGACGTAAAGCAGGTTGGTGCCGGACGGGATCCTGACGCCGATCTTGTCCCCGGCACCGAGGCCGGCGAGGTGCAGCTCCTTGGCCCTGGCCCGGACCGCAGCCAGAAGCTGGGCGTAACTGAGCGACTCGTGGCCGTCGTCGAGGGCGGAAGCATCCGGGAAGCGCGTGGCGGTGTCCTGCAGGATGTCGACCAGTGTCCGCTCCGGCGGTGCGGACAGGGATCCCGGAAGCTGCGGCCGGAACGCCGGGCTCACGGTGGCGAGGGCCTGCGGAGGGCCGCTGTGTTGCGCTTGCTGATCAGTCACAGGGGGATCGTCTCCGGCGTAGGTGAACGGAAGGTGTCCGGGTTCGCTTTGTGTTAATACTCCGCCACTGTTCGGACGATCGCACGCAGTTTCCCCGATCTGTTCCAGCGCACCAGGGACCAGGTCCTAAGGAACCAGGATGACTTTGCCGGTGGTGCGCCGCTGCTCCAGGTCATCGTGGGCCCGGGCGGCCTCCGCCAGATCGTAGCGGGCGCCAACGCGCACCTTGAGGCTTCCATCGGCCACCGCGGCGAAGAGCTCGTCGGAGCGCCAGCGGCGTTCCCTGGCGTTGCGCAGGAAATGGCCGATCGTTGGCCGGGTCAGGTAGAGGGAGCCCCCGGAGTTGAGCCGCTGCGGGTCGAAGGGCGGCACGGGGCCGGAAGCGGCGCCGAAGAGCACCAGGGTGCCGCGGATGCGCAGGGCCTCGAGGGACCCGTCGAACGTGTCCTTCCCGACGCCGTCGTACACGACATCCGCGCCGGTCCCGTCAGTCAGTTCGCGGACCTTCGCGGCGAAGCCGTCGTAGCGCAGCACATGGTCGGCGCCGGCGTCGCGGGCCAGCTGCTCCTTGTCATCGGTGGAGACGGTGGTGATGACGCGCGCGCCCCGGGCTTTGAGCAGCTGGATCAGCAAAAGGCCGACGCCGCCGGCTCCGGCGTGCAGCAGGACGGTGTGCCCCGGCTCCACCTTGAAGGAGGAATTGATCAGGTAGTGCGCGGTGATGCCCTGCAACGGCAGGGCAGCGGCCGTGAAGTCGTCCACGCCGTGGGGGACCGGCAGCGCCTTGTCCTCGTCGACCAGGGCGTAGCCGGCATAGCAGTTGACCCCCTCGGCCGTGGCCACCCGGTCGCCGGGCGAGAACGCGGTGACGCCGTCGCCGAGTTCCTCCACCGTGCCGGAGGCCTCGGACCCGGGGGTGAACGGGTAGGGAACCTTGTAGGTTCCGCTGCGCTTGTAGGTGTCGATGAAGTTGACGCCGACGGCGGCGACCTTGACCAGCAACTGTCCGGGACCCGGAACCGGGCGCTCGACTTCGGCGAGTGTGAGGACCTCCGGGCCCCCGGCCTCGCGGGCGACAATTGCATGCATCATGTGACTCCTTGGCTGGGCTGCTGTTCCAGGGGCTGACGTTCCTGGACGTGATCCTGCACCCATCCTAGGGACACCGGCGCCAACGACGAAGTGACGGCCGGTAACCGGCCGTCACTTCGGGTCAAACTGGAAAATCAACGCCCTCACCAGGGCTGCCAGGGCGGATCCGCGTCTGCGGAGTCTTCCGCCTGCGGAGCCCCGCCCGTTAGTAGCGGCGGGTGACCGTGGCCATCGGGCACTCGAAGTGGCGTCCCGCGGACAGGCCGACGTCGTTGAGGTACCGGACGATGATGCCGTAGGACTGCAGCAGCGTGGTTTCCGTGTAGGGCACCTGGTGCTTCGCGCAGAACTCCCGGACGATCACGGCGGCCTTGTCGAGCTGCGGGCGTGCCATGTCCGGGAAGAGGTGGTGCTCGGCCTGGCGGTTGAGGCCGCCGAGCAGGATGTCCATGAAGCGTCCGCCGGAAATGTTCCGGGACGTCAGGACCTGGCGGCTGAAGAAGTCCACGCGGCTGTCGGCCGGCAGGACCGGCATGCCCTTGTGGTTCGGGGCGAAGGAAGCGCCCATGTAGAAACCGAAGACAGCGAGCTGGACCGCGATGAACGCCAGCGCCATGCCCCATGGCAGGAAGGTGAAAGCGAGCACCGGCAGCAGGCTGAGGCGGGCAATGAGGATCGGGATTTCGACCCAGCGGTGCGTGACCTTGGCGCGCTGGAAGATGAACTTGATCGAATCGATCTGGAGGCCCAGGCCCACGAGGAACAGCAGCGGGAAGAAAAGCCAGCCCTGCTTGCGGGTGAGGAAGGAGAACCGGCCCTGCCGGGTCGCCGCGGCTTCCGGGAAGAAAGCGATCGCACCGGTGGCGATGTCCGGGTCCTTGGAAATGACGTTCGGGTGGTTGTGGTGCGCGCCGTGCTTCTGCTCCCACCAGGAGTAGCTGATCCCGGCGACCGAGGTGGCCAGCAGCCGTGCGGCCCAGTCATTGGCGCGGCGGGAGGCGAAGATCTGCCGGTGCCCGGCCTCGTGGGCCAGGAAGCTGAGCTGGGTGCAGAGGATGCCCAGGGCGGCGGCGATGAGGAGCTGGAACCAGCTGTCCCCGATCAGGGCAAAGCCGAACCAGGTGGCGGTCATCAGGAGCACCAGAACCGAGAACACGGTGATGTAGAAGCCCACGCGGCGTTCCAGCAGGCCCGCGGCCTTGACGGTCTTCAGGAGTTCCGAGTAGCTCAGGACAACGGCGTTCGGCTGTCGGATCCGCGATTTCGGTCGCTCCGGAGTGGCGGTGGTGAGGGTCATGTAGCGCGTGCCTCGAAACTGTTACGGGCAACGCTGCATCCGACACTCGGACTGCACGGTCTGGATCACCCTTCTCCAAGCATACGCCCCGGCCTTGCACAGCCCTCCGGGATTCCCGCGGATCAGCAGCGGCAGCGGGCCCGGGGCACGTGGCAATAGATGCATAAATATCGGTATCTATGCATACTCTTGCTGTATAGTCGTGGCTATGACTATTTCTGTTGCCGTCTCCGGCGCAAGCGGTTACGCCGGCGGCGAGGTGCTGCGGCTCCTCGCCGGCCACCCCGACGTCACCATCGGCGCCATCACGGCGCACAGCAACGCCGGTTCCAGACTAGGGGAATTGCAGCCCCATCTCCACGGTCTGGCCAGCCGCATCCTCGAAGACACCAGGGTGGAAAACCTGGCCGGACACGACGTCGTGTTCCTGGCCCTTCCGCACGGCGCCTCCGCCGAGATCGCCGCGCAGCTGCCGGCCGGCACCGTCGTCATCGACGCCGGCGCCGACCACAGGCTGGAGGATGCGGCCGCGTGGGAGCAGTTCTACGGCTCCCCGCACGCCGGCACCTGGCCCTACGGCCTGCCCGAACTGCCCGGCCAGCGCGAGGCCCTCCGCGGCGCCAAGCGGATCGCCGTTCCGGGCTGCTACCCGACGTCGGCCCTGCTCGCCCTCACCCCGGGCTTCAGCAACCACCTGCTGCAGGCGGACGACGTCGTCATCGTTTCCGCTTCGGGCACCTCCGGCGCTGGCAAGGCCGCCAAGGTCAACCTGATCGGTGCCGAGGTCATGGGCTCCATGAGCCCCTACGGCGTGGGCGGCGGACACCGGCACACGCCGGAAATCGAACAGGGGCTGTCCAAGGCCCTGAACGCCCCGGTTACCGTCTCCTTCACCCCCACCCTCGCCCCCATGAGCCGGGGCATCCTCACTACCGCGACGGCGAAGGTGCGGCCCGGTGTCACCGCGGAGGAACTGCGGCGCGCCTGGACGGAAGCCTACGACGACGAGCCGTTCGTGCATCTGCTGCCGGAAGGCCGCTGGCCCTCCACCAAGTCCGTGCAGGGATCCAACCACGCCGTCATGCAGCTGGCGCTGGACAGCCACACCGGCCGGGTGATCGTCACCTGTGCCATCGACAACCTGACCAAGGGGACTGCCGGCGGGGCCGTGCAGTCCATGAACATCGCCCTCGGCCTGGCGGAAACCGCCGGCCTCGAACTGCAGGGAGTCGCACCGTGAGCATCACCGCCCCCCAGGGGTTCCGCGCCGCCGGAGTCACCGCCGGCCTCAAGGCCTCCGGCAAGCCCGACCTCGCCATCGTGGTCAACGACGGCCCCGCCAAGGCCGCCGCGGCCGTCTTCACGTCCAACCGGGTGGCCGCGGCCCCCGTGCACTGGTCCCGCGAGGTGGTCAAGGACGGCCGCGTGGACGCTGTCATCCTGAACTCCGGCGGCGCCAACGCCTGCACCGGCCCGCAGGGCTTCCAAAACACGCACACCACCGCCGAGAAGACCGCCGAGGCGCTGGGCGTTTCCGCCACCGACGTCTTCGTCTGCTCCACCGGGCTGATCGGCGAGCAGCTGCCGATGGACAAGATCCTCACCGGGATCGGCGCCGCCACGGCGGCGCTCAGCAGCGACGGCGGGTCCGACGCCGCCACCGCGATCATGACCACGGACTCGGTGTCGAAGCAGGCGGTCTTCACCGGCACCGACGCCGCAGGCAACGAATTCATCATCGGGGGCATGGCCAAGGGCGCCGGAATGCTCGCCCCGGGACTCGCCACGATGCTGGTGGTCCTCACGACGGACGCGGACGTCCGGCCGGACATGCTCAACGTCGTGCTCCGCGACGCCACCCGGGTCACCTTCGACCGGGCCGACTCGGACGGCTGCATGTCCACCAACGACACCGTCGTGCTGCTCGCCTCCGGCGCCTCCGGCGCCGTGCCGTCCGCCGTCGAATTCGGCAGGGGCCTGACGCAGGTCTGCGCGGAACTGGCCCGCAAGCTGATCGGCGACGCCGAGGGCGCCAGCCACGACATCGCGATCCGCACCTTCAACGCCGCGGACGAGCGGGACGCCGAAGTGGTCAGCCGCGCCGTCGCCCGCTCCAACCTCTTCAAGGCCGCAATCTTCGGCAAGGACCCCAACTGGGGCCGCGTACTCTCCGCCGTCGGCACCACCGACGCCGCCTTCGAACCCGACCAGCTCAACGTGTCCATGAACGGTGTGCAGATCTGCCGCAACGGCAGCATCGGCGATGACCGCGACCTCGTGGACCTGGAACCCCGCGAGGTCCTGGTCGAGATCGACCTGCAGGTCGGCGCGGCGGAGGCCACGATCTGGACCAACGACCTCACCCACGACTACGTCCACGAAAACAGCGCCTACTCCAGCTAGGCAGTTCCCGGAGGGACGAACCCTATGAACACCCAGACCCGCGAGACCACCTCCATGGCGGACGCCCAGGGCAAGGCCGGCACCCTGATCGAGGCGCTGCCCTGGATCCAGCGCTTCGCCGGCACCACCATGGTGATCAAGTACGGCGGCAACGCCATGGTCAACGACGAACTCCGCCGCGCCTTTGCCGAGGACGTCGTGTTCCTGCACCACGTCGGGATCCACCCCGTTGTGGTGCACGGCGGAGGTCCGCAGATCAACGCCATGCTCAGCCGGCTCGGCATCGAATCCGAGTTCAAGGGCGGGCTGCGGGTCACCACGCCCGAGGCGATGGACGTCGTCCGCATGGTCCTCACCGGGCAGGTCGGCCGCGAACTCGTTGGCCTGATCAACTCCCACGGCCCCTACGCCGTCGGCATGTCCGGTGAGGACGGCGGGCTGCTCCGCGCGGTCCGCACCGGCACCGTCGTGGACGGCGAGGAAGTGGACCTGGGCCTGGTGGGCGAGGTTATCGGCGTCAACCCGGAAGGCATCCTGGACATCATCGCCGCCGGCCGGATCCCGGTGATCTCGACTGTTGCCCCCGAAATCTTCGACGACGGCAGCCTGGACGCTGCGACAAAACAGGCGCAGACCACCGGCCAGGTCCTGAACGTCAACGCGGACACCGCCGCCGCCGCCCTCGCCGAAGCCCTCGGCGCCTCCAAACTGGTGATCCTCACCGACGTCGAGGGACTCTTCGCCAACTGGCCGGACCGCTCCTCGCTGATTTCCTCCCTCACGGCCTCGGAACTGCGCGAACTGCTGCCGCGCCTGGAGTCCGGGATGATCCCGAAGATGGAAGCCTGCCTGAAGGCTGTCGAGGGCGGCGTCGAACGCGCACACATCGTGGACGGCAGGCTGCCGCACTCGATGCTGCTGGAAACCTTCACGACGGCGGGCATCGGCACGCAGGTCGTCCCGGACGAGGACAACAAATGAACCAGATCGAAACCGCGCCCGAGCTGACCGAAATCGTCGAAACCGGCGGCCAAACCAGCGGCGCGCAGTGGCTGTCCCGCTACTCGTCCTCGCTGCTGGGCGTCTTCGGCACGCCGCAGCGCGTCCTGGTCCGGGGCGCCGGCTGCTTGGTCTGGGACGCCGACGGCAAGGAATACCTGGACCTGCTCGGCGGGATCGCCGTCAACGCCCTGGGCCATGCGCACCCGTTCGTCACGTCGGTGATCTCCAGCCAGCTCGCCACCCTGGGCCACGTCTCCAATTTCTTCACGAGCCCCACGCAGATCGCTCTGGCCGAGAAGCTGCTGGACATCAGCAAGGCCCCGGCCGGTTCCAAGGTGTTTTTTGCCAACTCCGGAACCGAAGCCGTCGAGGCCGCCTTTAAGCTGGCCCGGCGCAATGTTGGGTCCGCAGCGACGCCGCGCACCAAAATCATCGCGCTCGAGGGCGCCTTCCACGGCCGCACCATGGGCGCCCTCGCGCTCACCGCCAAGGAAGCCTACCGGGAGCCGTTCGCACCGCTGCCCGCCGGCGTCGTGCACATTCCCTTCGGCGACGTCGACGCCCTCCGCGCCGCGGTGGACAAGACGACGGCTGCCGTTTTCCTCGAACCGATCCAGGGCGAGGCGGGCGTCCGCCCGCTGCCCGCCGGCTACCTGCAGGCCGCGCGGGAGGCCACCAGCGCCGCCGGCGCCCTGCTGATCCTCGACGAGGTCCAGACCGGCATCGGCCGCACCGGAAAATGGCTGGCCAGTGAGGACGCCGGGATTGTGCCCGACGCCGTGACCCTCGCCAAGGGCCTTGGCGGCGGCTTCCCGATCGGCGCGCTCGTCACCTTCGGCCCGAACGTGTCTTCGCTGCTGTCCGCCGGACAGCACGGGACCACCTTTGGCGGCAACCCGGTGGCCACCGCCGCGGCCCTGGCCACGCTGCACGTCCTGGAAAACCAGCACGTCCTGGATCACGTCCGGGAAACGGGCGAGCACCTGCGTGCGGGTCTCGCCACCATCGACGGCGTCACCGAGGTCCGCGGCGAAGGGCTCCTGATCGGCTTCGACCTCGACGCCGACGTCGCCCCGGCGGTCGTGACGGCAGGCCTTGAGGCGGGTTTCATCGTCAACAGCCCCGGCCCGCACACCATCCGCCTGGCACCGCCGCTGATCCTTACCACCGAACAG
>Ga0213837_1001865_pt1 | contig 10292 bp, 8 predicted proteins | sample SWPATP12_FD_160572 | JGI IMG/M metagenome (GOLD analysis project Ga0213837, IMG submission 160572) | Coastal seawater microbial communities from Marineland, Florida, United States - SWPA TP1 #2 | ecosystem: Environmental > Aquatic > Marine > Coastal | place: USA: Florida | collected 2016-08-06
TCGACGTCGACCCGCACCGCATCCGCACCGCCCTGGACAAGGGGCATGTTGCGATCGTCGCAGGGTTCCAAGGCATGAGCCGCACCACCAACGAAGTCACTACCCTGGGCCGCGGCGGCTCGGACACGACGGCGGTGGCGCTGGCGGCCGCCCTCGACGCCGATGTGTGTGAGATCTTCACGGATGTTGACGGGATCTACACCGCCGATCCGCGAATTGTACCCTCCGCCCGCAAGATCGACCGGATCTCCAGCGAGGAAATGCTCGAACTGGCGGCTTCCGGCGCCAAGATCCTGCACCTGCGCTGCGTCGAGTACGCGCGGCGTTTCGGTGTGCCCCTGCACGTCCGTTCCTCATTCAGCCAGAACGAAGGCACGTGGGTCCTCCCCGGCGCCGACGACAAGATCACAACCCAAGAGGGAGTCGCCTTGGAGCAGCCAATCATCTCCGGAGTTGCACACGACCGTTCCGAGGCCAAGGTCACGGTGGTCGGGGTTCCCGATATCCCCGGCAAGGCCGCCGCGATCTTCCAGGTCATCGCTGATGCACACTCGAACATCGACATGATTGTGCAGAACGTCTCCACGCACGGCACCGGCCGGACCGACATTTCCTTCACGCTGCCGATCGTCGAGGGCGCCGACGCCTTGGCCGCCCTGCACGCCGCGCAGGACCGGATCGGCTTCGAGAGCATCGAGTACAACGAGCAGATCGGCAAGCTGTCGCTGATCGGCGCCGGCATGCGCTCCCACCCGGGCGTCTCGGCGCGGTTCTTCGCGGCGCTTTCGGAGGCTGGCATTAACATCAACATGATCTCCACCTCGGAGATCCGGATTTCGGTCGTCACGCACGCGGACCTCCTGGACGACGCCGTACGCGCCATCCACAAGGCCTTCGACCTGGACAGCGAGGACGAGGCCACGGTTTACGGCGGAACCGGCCGCTAAGCCACCCCCGGCAGCAGGAGCACCAGGACTTAACCGGCAAAGGGAGCGGCGTCCGCCGCTCCCTTTGCCATGATCCCCGCGTTGTGTCCCCCGGGGCCGTTGTTCAGACTTCCTCCTTCGGGAGGTCTTCCTTCCGGACCGCGTAGCGGTGTCCCTGCGCATCAGTCTCCACGACGAAACCGGCGAGGTCCGCTTCAGAGGCGTGCTCGTAGTCGTCATGTTTGTGCACGACCGGCGCGGCTGTATCTCCCCTCGAGGCAGGGCCAAAAAGGAAGCGTGCCCATGAGGACGGGTGCAGGTGCTGTCCAAGTGCAGCTTTTCTCAGAGCAAGTGCCACAATTCCCACCCCCTCTCCAGCCTTCGAGTCATGCGGAACGGCTGTGCCAGTGCCCTCATTTTACGCCCGACGGCGGGAAAAGGCTTGGGCGCCGTCGGGCGGGAACCGCAGCCCGCGGCCGTCCCTAGCGCAGCGACTTGTCCCCGGGATCGCGGGGCACCACATAGGTGCTCCCGTCGGGGCGGCGGAGTGTCTCCCACTGCAGGGTTTCGGCTTCTCGCTGGACCAGCAGCTGCCGGTTCTGCTCGGTCATCTCGTGGCCAAGGGCGCCGCGGTTGGCCGGTCCGAAAATCATCCGCAGCTTGCCCATTTTGTGCATGAACCTCTGAGAGGCGTTTTCGGTGCTTTCCTCTGCCATCACTATCCACTCCTCTGAACGGGACGTTCCCATCAGTGTACGCTAATGATTAGCGCACTAACTATCTACGGGAGGGCCCACATGACAGATGTGACCGAAGGAACCGAGGACGACCTGCTGCTGGAACACCAGCTTTGCTTCGCCCTCACGGTGGCCTCGCGCAGTGTCGTCGGCGCGTACAAACCGGTGCTGGACAAGCTCGGGCTGACCCATCCCCAGTACCTCGTGATGCTGTGCCTCTGGGAATCCAGCCCGCGTTCCGTCCGCGACATCAGCGGCGCCCTCGCCCAGGAGCCGGCAACGATTTCGCCCCTGCTGCGCCGACTGGAAACGGCCGGTTTCATCACCCGCCAGCGTGTGCCCGGTGACGAACGAACCCTTGCCGTGGGCCTGACCCCGCGGGGCGCAGCGCTCCGGCAACAGGCCACGGCCGTGCCGGGAACCATGATGGAGCGGCTGGGCCTGACCCGCGAACAGGTCACACACCTGCATGCCGCCATGATGGATCTGATTGCGGCCACTAACACCACCCCCGGGGACCCGCCCCGGCGGTAGACTGGGCAAAACACAGGAGGACAGCTGATGCGCAAGCTACTGAGCCACGCGGCCCTTGTTCTGATGGTGGCTGCTGGGCTGGCAGCCTGCACACCGGGCGGCGGGCCCTCCCCGACGGCCACCGGCACAGGGAGCCCGTCCGCGACGGCCACTCCCTCACCGGACGCCGAAACGAAGACCCCGGCCCCCTCGCCGTCCGCCGCGCCTGTGACCTCCGGCCCCGGGCAGGGCAACGCCGAACTCGCGATCATGGTCAAGCCCTCCGAGACCGGCACCCCCGCGAACTTCACCCTCGTGTGCGTGGACGGCGTCCCGGCAGCTGAAAGCCAGCATCCCGACGCCGCTAAAGCCTGCCTCGCCCTGAAGACCAACGCAGCGATCCTCAGCCCTGCGCCCCGGCCCACGGACCAGGCCTGCACCATGCAGTACGGTGGCCCGCAAGTGGCAACAGTGACCGGCGTCGTGGACGGCCAGCCGGTCGAAACGAACTTCAGCCTGCGCGACGGCTGCGAGATCGCCATCTGGAACGCCGCCAAGGACGTCCTTGGCTCCACCGGCGGAGCTGTCTAAGCTGCAACACCTCCCCCAGGACGACTGGCTGCCGCGCCAGGCCGCCCATCAAGCGCGCGTCCGGCGCTACGCCGACCCGTACCTCGCCCGGAGGTCGGCGGGCCAGAAGCACCCGGTCGAGGACTTCCTCTTCACGTACTACACGCAGAAACCGGGCCAGCTGCAGCGCTGGCACCCGGGCGCCGGCGTCGTGCTCTCCGGCCCCGCCGCGGCAGAGCGCGCCGCCTGGAAGTATTACCGCATGCCCGACGACGGCGAACTCGCCGCCGCGGGGCTGCCGGCGGGCACCACGGCCGTCACGGTCGACGTCGAGGCGTTCGCCCGGGACCGCCGGGACGCCCTGGAGTTCGCCGGGATCATCCTGGCCGGGACGGCGATGAGGCCGGCCCAGTTCGGCTGCTTCGGGCTGCACGAATGGGCGATGGTCTACCAGCAGGACAAATTCGAGCACCGGCACGAATACCTTCAGCTGCGGCTCGGCTCCGAACGGACCGATGAGGTGGTGGAGGAGAACCGGATCCGCTGCTCGCACTTCGATGCCTTCCGCTTCTACACCCCGGACGCCGTGCCGCTGAACAGCCTGGAGCCCAGCCGCGAGAACCAGCGGACGATGGAACAGCCCGGCTGCCTGCACGCCAACATGGACCTGTACAAGTGGGCCTACAAACTGGCGCCGCTGCTCCCCAGCGAACTGGTGATGGACTGCTTCGAACTGTCCTGGCGGATCAGGGCCATGGACATGCAGGCATCCCCCTACGACTTGAAGGCGTGGGGCTACCCTGCCATTCTCATCGAGACACCCGAAGGCAAGGCCGAGTACGTGGAGCACCAGCGGGCTTTTTCCGCCGAATCGCAGGACCTGCGGCAGCGCCTGCTGCGGGAGCTGACGCCCCTGCTCCAGTCGGCGGGTTCCGGCCGGACCCCGCCCCCAGAAAGCACGGAAGGACAGTAATGAACGCTGCTCACGACAGTCACCACCGCCCCGACATCGACCTGACCATCCGCCTGACGGAAGCGCCGGGCGCCCCCGAATACGTGTTCCGGCTGGCCGCCAGCGGCGGCGACCTGGCCGAGGGGTGCACGCTGCCGGACTCCGCGGCCGCCCTCGCGGCGGTGGCGCAGCACGGGGAGGACATCTTCTTCCCCAAGCCGGGCCCGCCGAAGATGTGCACCCAACAGTATGGGGGTCCGCAGGTGGCCGTCGTGACCGGCTGGTTCCTGGGCCGGGAGGTCACCAGCCAGTTCAGCCGCACCGACGGCTGCGAGATTGCCCGCTGGCGCGCCATGGCGCCGTTGCTGGGCGGGGTTGCGGGTTCCACGGGCGCCGTCTAAGACGGCAAACGTCACCGGTAGCCGGCAGAACAGGCTGCCGCGGGGCGGAGCCCGGCCCGGCCCGGCCGAAGAAACGGCAATGGCCGGCGGTGGGAACCGCCGGCCATTGCCGTTGCTGTCAGGTGGGAACCGCGCCTAGATGGCGTTGTTCGGACCGGCAAGCTCCTCGTACTGGATCTTGCCCTTCTCCTGCTTCACCTTCTTGCCCTTTTCCTTCTTTTCTTTCTTGTCCTTCTTGTCCTTCTTGTCCTTGCCGTCGTCGCCGCTGTCGCCGGGACCGTCGTTGCTGTCCTGGTCCTCGGACGTGGGCGGAACCACGACAGTGCCGGCCGGCGTTACCAGCACGCTGACGAAGGTCGGCTCACTGGCACCGGCGAAGGTCACCCGGCCGATGTACGAGCCGGCCACCAGATCCTTCCATTTCATCGTGACAACGCCGGACGTGCCGTTGGCGAGCCGCAGCGGGCTGGGTGTCAGCGTCGCATTGCCCACGTTGGCGCCCAGGACCGCCGCATCCACGCTTGCCTTGGTCGCCTGCCCGTTGGGGCTGTCGTACAGGTGCACGAAGATCCGGTAAGTACCCGGAGCCGGGTTGGGGATTGAGAGTGACTCGCTCGCGGAGGAGGTCGCCACCTGGATCAGCTGGTTGGCCGGGTTCACCACGTACATGTCGTAGTCGGCGTTCGGGTCCGCGGAGTAGACCGAAAGCTTGGCCAGCGGGCTGCCGGCCGGGACCTTGACTTCCTTGGCGAAGTTCGAGGCATCGGTTGCCCCCAGGACTCCCGGACCGGGAACCAGTTCAATGGCGGTGGAGTCCGCCTTGGACAGGCCGTCGAGGGTCATGTTGATCGGGTTGTTGGTGCCGGAGACAACCTTGAGCTCGCCGGAGCCGGTGCCGCCCTCGGAGGTAAAGGCAACGTCCTTGGCGGTGACCACCGACTGCGGGCGGACTGCGACCGGGGACATGACGTTCTTGTTGGCACCTTGCCAGGTCAGCGAACCCATGGCGAACTTGCCCAGGGCTGCATTCTGGTTTTCGAAGGACACCTTGAAGGTCTTCTTCTCACCGGCCGTGCCGAAGGTCAGGATCGACGGGGTCACGGTGACCTTGACGCCCGGGACGTCGGTCTTGACCCGGTAGGTGCCCGGGGTCAGCGCCGTCAGGGTGCGGGTGACTTCGATCTTGCCGGTCAGGTTGCCCAGCGAGAAGGACGGGACGTTCATGTCGCGGGCCTTGGTTGAGCCCAGCCCCGGGATGCCGAGTTCGATTCCGGTGCCCTGGATGAACTTCAGGTAGTCGTCGCTGTTGGCGTCGTAGACCAGGCCCGGATCCAGCACGCGGGCCGGGTCGACCTGGCCGGCGCCGGTGGCGAGGACATCGGTGTTCTTGCTGCCATCGGCGTTCTTGACGTCACCGGCGGTGGTCATCATCGCGGACTTGACCGTCGCGGGGGACCAGTTCGGGCTCTTGCCGAGGATCAGCGCGCCGAAGCCGGCCACGTGCGGCGCGGCCATCGAGGTGCCGGACAAGAAACCGAAGTTGTCCCCGCCCGTGCCGATCGGCGAAACGCCGGCCAGGACTGCCACGCCGGGAGCGGAAACGTCAGGCTTCAGCAGGTCGGATCCGGTTGCCAGCAGCGGGCCGCGGGAGGAGAATCCTGCGATCTGCGGCTGGGCCTCAAGCGGCAGGCCGGTGGTGTCCTTGTTGACCAGCGACACGGTGATGGCCGGGTTGGCCGTGACCTTGGCCTTGATGGTCTCGGTAGCCGGCGGGTTCACGTGGACGGTGGGGACGGCGTGCTTGTCCGTGTCCAGCGAGGAGTTGCTGAGGTTCACCAGGATCATGCCGACGCCGCCGCCACGCTTGACCTCGGCGCTCTTGGCAACGCGGTCAAAGACGCCGCGGTCACAAACCACGACCTTGCCGGCGACCTTCGCGGGGTCCAGCGTGTCCGGACCGCAGAGGGCCGCATTCGCGTTTCCGGCCGTGATGGCCGCATTGGCGGCCAGCACGGCGCCGGCACCCTTGACCTCGCGGTTCATGATGCTGGCGCCGCGGAACTTGCTGCCGTCGGAGAATTCAACGGTGCCCTGCAGCTCCTGGGAGAAGCTGCTCGCGGCGACCGTGGTGACCCACGGCGCGCCGTGGTTGACGGTGCTGGCGGTGGGGCCGGAGTTGCCGGCCGAGGCGGCGACGAAGATTCCGGCGGAGGCCGCGGACAGGAACGCCATGGAGACCGGATCCGTGGTGGTGGTCGTGGAGCCGGAGATCGAGTAGTTCAGGACATCGACGCCGTCGTAGATGGCCTGGTCGATGGCGGCAACCGACGAGGAACTGTAGCAGCCGCCGGTGTTCGGGTCGGTATCTTCCCAGCAGACCTTGTAGACGGAGAGCTTGGCGGCGGGGGCGATGCCGCTCGTGAGGCCGAAGCTGCGGCCGTCAACGAACGTCTCGACATTGGCGTTGCCGACGGCGGTGCTGCCCGTGTGCGTGCCGTGGCTGTCGACGTCGACCGGAGAGATCTTCTCGATCGGGGACCGCTTGTCCGGCGTGACGTACTTGAGGAAGTCGTCGGCGAAGTAGTGCGCCGCGAGGACCTTGGAATTGCAGGCGGAACCGTCGAAGTCCGCGCCCGTGCCTTCGCCCTTCTGGCATTCACCGATGAACGTGTCGCCGTCGGACTTGAGCATCGCAATCTTGCCGTCGTCGGTGCGGTAGGGCACGCCCACGACGGGGGCGCCTACGAGCGGCTGGACCTGGTCGCCGGCGAAGAAGGGGCTTGAGGGGGTATAGCCGGTGTCGATGACACCGACCACGACGCCCTTGCCGGCGCCATCCTGGCCGCCGAACTTCGTGTTCCAGGTCCCGTTGGGGCCGCTGAGCTTCAGGAAGTCGGTGCTGGAGTAGTCGGGGGCGTTTTCCGTGTCCGGGGCAACGACGAGCACGCCGGGGTTCTTTGCGAGCTTGATGGCCTGGTCGGCCGTGAGGTTCGCGCTGAAGCCGTTGACAGCCGCGGTGAACTGCCGCTTGATCTGGACGTTCTGCTGGCCGGCAACCTCGGCCTGCTTCTGTTCGAGGTGCGCCTCGTACTTCTTGACCTCGGCCTTGTTGGTGTCGAGCTTCTTGCCCGACTGCGGCTTGGTCGCCGCCAGACCGGGCGTCCCGCCGTCGTAGGTGGCCGCCGGCTTCTCGGCCAGGACGACGATGTAACGGCCGTCCTTGTAGCTGTTGGGATCCAGATTCTTCTGGGCAACCGCCGCAACAGTGGAGCCCTGCGCAGGGGCCGCGGTGGCGGGCGAGATCGCGACTGTTGACAAGAGCACCGGCAAGCCCAGGGTCAGTGCCACGGCCCTCCGGAGTCCCCCGCTTCGAAGGAAGCTCTTTCCTGGTGTATTCACGTGTGGTTGAACCTTTCATAAGGAACGGTCCCGACGTTGCTGCCGGGTCAAAGAACTGGCAGGACAGAAGAGCTGAGGCTCCCACGGCCCCGACGGATACCAGCCGATTCATACAGTACAGACTGAGAGCCAGATATGACATAGCACACATAGGAGAAATCAAAATTTGTCACACAATGCGACAATGCGCCCGCGGCGGGGGCTAAGCGGGGTGGCGAAGGCCCGCGGAGCCCCCGCACCCGGCCGCCCGCATGTGGGCGCGGCCGCTCCGGTCCGGTTACTGGCGGGGCGTCCGGACGACTTCGCTGATCCAGGCGCGGGTTTTCGCATCGAGCGGCCCGGCCACATTGCTCGCCCGGGCCCTGCGGTCCGCTTGAATTTTCTGCAGGACCATCCGCCCGAGACCAGCGAAGACGGCGGCGGCAACAACGGGCAACAGCACGGATTTCGATTTCTCAGACATAAGCACATGCTACTGACGGGGCCCCGGGGTGACCATAGCGTCGTCGCAGGTCACACCGCGTGACAAGGCCGTCCGCCGAAGAACGCTCCCGGCCGTTCACCCGGCACCGGGGCGGGCAGCGTTCACACTGACGGCCGAATGCGGCCGGACGCACTGCGGCCGGTAGAATGGGCTTGCAAGCTCGCGGAGCGCCCTTTCACGCTGTATTCACCACACAGTCTCACACAGCGGATCGGCGTGAGACGGCATCCTCCGCTGCGCCCTTACCCAATGCTCACGCACAGGAGTTGCCGGATGCCCCGGATCGTTGTCGACGTCATGCCCAAGCCCGAGATTCTCGACCCGCAGGGGAAGGCCATCGTGGGTGCACTCCCCCGGCTGGGCTTCACCGCTTTTAGCGCTGTCCGCCAGGGGAAGCGTTTTGAACTCACGGTCGACGGCGAGGTGACCGAGGAGATCCTGGCCCAGGCCCGGAACGCCGCAGAGACCCTGCTGTCCAACCCGGTTATCGAGGACGTCGTCAACGTCGAGGTCGTCGAGGCCTGAGATGACTGAACTCCCCCTGATCGGCGAGGCCATCGCCGTCGCGGCCAACCCCCGCCTCGCCGGTGCGAAGATCGGCGTCGTCACCTTCCCCGGCACCCTGGACGACCGCGACGCCGTCCGCGCGGTCCGGCTGGCCGGCGCCACCCCGGTGGCCCTCTGGCACGCGGACACCACCCTCGGCGACGTTGACGCCGTCGTCATTCCCGGCGGTTTCTCTTACGGCGATTACCTCCGCGCCGGGGCCATCTCCAGGTTCGCACCGCTGATGTCCAGGATCATCGACGCCGCCAACTCGGACGCCAGGCTGCCTGTCCTGGGCATCTGCAACGGTTTCCAGATCCTGACCGAATCGCACCTGCTCCCCGGCTCGATGATCAAGAACGACCACCTGAAGTTCATGTGCCGCGACCAGGTCCTGCGGGTGGAGAACAACACCACCGCCTGGACCAGGGACTACGCCGTCGGTCAGGAAATCACCGTGCCGCTGAAGAACCAGGACGGCCAGTACATCGCCGACGAGAAGACCCTGGACGCCCTGGAGGCGGAGGGCCGCGTCGTGTTCCGCTACGTCGGCTGGAACCCGAACGGCTCGCGCCGCGACATTGCCGGCATCTCCAACGCCGCGGGCAACGTGGTGGGCCTCATGCCGCACCCGGAGCACGCCGTTGAGGCAGGCTTCGGCCCCGAGAACGGCTCCGGCACCGAGGGCCTCGGCTTCTTCACCTCTGTACTGAACAAGATCGTGGGAGACAACAAATGACGGAGACGTCGACTGGCCGGACGGCCGGCACCGCCACCGAGGCCAAGAAGTTCAACATCGACACCGTCGAGAACGCGGCCAAAACCCCGGGCGTGGAGCTCCCTTGGGCCGAGCTGGGCCTGAAGCAGAACGAGTTCGACGAGGTGGTCAAGGTTCTGGGCCGCCGCCCGACCGGCGCCGAGCTCGCCATGTACTCCGTGATGTGGAGCGAGCACTGCTCCTACAAGTCCTCCAAGAACCACCTGCGCCAGTTCGGCGAAAAGGTGACCGAGGAGATGAAGAAGGACATGCTCGTCGGCATCGGCGAAAACGCCGGCGTCACCAACCTGGGCGACGGCTGGGCCGTGACGTTCAAGATCGAGTCCCACAACTCGCCGTCGTTCGTCGAGCCGTACCAGGGCGCCGCGACCGGCATCGGCGGCATCGTCCGCGACATTATCTCAATGGGCGCACGCCCGGTAGCTGTGATGGACCCGCTGCGTTTCGGCGCCATTGACCACCCGGACACGGCCCGCGTCATGCACGGCGCCGTGGCCGGCATCGGCGGCTACGGGAACTCCCTGGGCCTGCCGAACATCGGCGGCGAAATGGTCTTCGACTCGGTGTACCAGGGCAACCCGCTGGTGAACGCGCTGGCCGTCGGCGTGATGCGCCACGAGGACATCCGCCTCGCGAACGCCTCCGGCAAGGGCAACAAGGTGGTGCTGTTCGGTGCCCGCACCGGCGGCGACGGCATCGGCGGCGCCTCCGTGCTGGCCTCGGAGTCCTTCGACGACACCAAGCCGTCCAAGCGCCCCGCGGTCCAGGTGGGAGACCCCTTCGCCGAGAAGGTCCTCATCGAGTGCTGCCTCGAGCTGTTCAAGGGCTCGCTGGTCGAAGGCATCCAGGACCTCGGCGCCGCCGGCATCTCCTGCGCCACGTCCGAGCTCGCCTCCAACGGCGACGGCGGCATGGAGGTCGAGCTGACCTCCGTCCTGCTGCGTGACCCCACCCTGACCCCGGGCGAAATCCTGATGTCCGAGTCG
>Ga0213837_1001867_pt1 | contig 10276 bp, 5 predicted proteins | sample SWPATP12_FD_160572 | JGI IMG/M metagenome (GOLD analysis project Ga0213837, IMG submission 160572) | Coastal seawater microbial communities from Marineland, Florida, United States - SWPA TP1 #2 | ecosystem: Environmental > Aquatic > Marine > Coastal | place: USA: Florida | collected 2016-08-06
GATGGCAAGCGAAAGCCATACTCAACAAGATTTTCTTTACGGCTTCTATCGCCTTTATACATAGCACCAATTTGCGACACAGTAACGTGTGATTCATCAATAATCATCAATGCATCATCAGGTAAGTAATCTAATAATGTCGGTGGTGGATCGCCCGGTGTTCTGCCAGATAAGTATCGCGAATAGTTTTCGATGCCAGAGCAATAACCAAGCTCGGTCATCATTTCAATATCGTACTGGGTGCGCTGAGCAATACGTTGCTCTTCCACAAGTTTGTTGGCACTGAGTAACTGAGCTCGGCGGTCTTTAAGCTCATCTTTAATTTTATCAATGGCATCAAGAATTTTTTCACGGGGTGTTACATAGTGGGTTTTTGGATAAATAGTCGCACGTACAATATGCTTTTCAACTGCTCCTGTAAGCGGGTCAAAAATACTTAAGCGCTCAATTTCATCGTCAAACATCTCCACACGCACAGCGTAAGTATCCGATTCAGCAGGAAATATATCGACCACTTCGCCACGTACGCGATAAGTACCGCGGCTAAATTCAATATCATTGCGTGTATATTGCAATTCAGCAAGACGACGCAGCATATCGCGCTGATCGACGGTTTCACCTACTTTTAGTAAAAGCATCATCTTCATGTATGAGTCAGGGTCGCCCAAACCATAAATAGCAGACACCGAAGCCACAATAATGGTATCACGTCGTTCAAGCAGCGCTTTGGTGGCACTTAAACGCATTTGTTCAATGTGCTCATTAATAGACGCGTCTTTTTCAATAAAGGTATCGCTGGCAACAACGTAGGCTTCTGGCTGGTAATAATCATAATAAGATACAAAATACTCAACCGCATTATGAGGGAAAAACTCTTTCATTTCACCGTAAAGCTGTGCAGCGAGTGTTTTGTTGTGTGCCATAATAATGGTTGGCCGATTCAAATCATTAATGATATTGGCCATGGTGAAGGTTTTACCGGTTCCTGTAGCCCCTAATAATGTTTGATGTGCAAGCCCAGCCTCTAGGCCATCTTTTAACTGTGCAATGGCCGTTGGTTGGTCACCACTTGGCTGAAACTTAGAAACTAGTTGGAAATGGTCGCTCATGAATGACACTCCTTCATATATGATGCACTTAACCCATCAACTTCTTTGATAAACCATTTATAGGCAACCATTGCAGTAAATAAGTTACCAATCGCGGCACCAATAAATAAACCAGTTAAACCTGCAATTTCGCTGCCTATATAAGCAAAAGGTACATAAAAAACAAACAGACGTACCACACTTAAAATCAGGGCATTCATTGGTTTATGCAAGGCATTAAATGAAGAGTTAGATAAAATAATCACCCCCTGCAGGCCATAACTCAGTGGTAAGATATAAATGAATAACTTAATCACATCCATTACCGCTTGCTCTTTACCAAATACATCCGCGATAAAGCCAGAGGTTAACAGCAGTAAAATATAAATAGCGAACTGCCAAATCATCACGAATTTCAAGGTTTTTGAGTAAGCTTCTTTAACACGTTCAAACTTACCTGCCCCAAAGTTTTGACTTACAAATGGTGGTAAGGTCATTGATAAAGCAAGCACCACAAGGCTTGCGATAGATTCAATGCGACTGCCTACACCAAACGCTGCAACCGCCTCAGGGCCATGCTTAGCTACTAATGCCGTCATGACCGCCATCGCTATTGGCGTCAACATATTTGCGCCTGCCGCCGGTAAACCTATTTTAAGAATTTTACGAACTGAACTAACTGCTGTTTGCTGACCAGCATGCAGGCTCAACAAACCGTTCTTAATTGCCAGAATATATAAAATAATAATTACTGCAACCGCCCAAGCAATAACACTCGCAATAGCAGCCCCTTGTATACCTAAGGCTGGAATTGGCCCAAAACCAAAAATTAGTACCGGATCTAAAATAGCATTTATCAGCCCCGCTCCACCCATAACAATACTTGGCGTTTTGGTGTCGCCGCTGGCTCTAAGCACTGAATTGCCAACCATAGGGGTAATTAAAAATACACTGCCGATGAACCACACGCTCATGTAGTCATGAATAAGTGGCAAGACTTGCTCACCTGCGCCTAATAATTTAAAGATAGGCTCAATATACAAATAACCTAAGGCAGAAAGGCAAAACACCATTACAACCGACACCAATAATGACATACTGGCATCAAAACGAGCTTCATCTAAATTATCACTTCCGAGTGCTTTAGCAATAACTGCGGAGGTACCTATCCCTAAGCCGATTGCTAAACTAATTACAGTAAAGGTAACTGGAAAAGTAAAACTTACTGCGGCTAATGGCTCAGTGCCTAACAAACTGATGAAGAAGGTATCGACTAAATTAAACATCATAAGAGTGATCATTCCGAAAATCATAGGAATGGTCATTTTTTTTAAGGTCGGCAGAATTGGGGAGTTTAAAAGATCAGGTTTAGTTTTGCTCTGCGGTTTCACGCTCATAAGAATTCTTGGCCTCTTTATATGAGCCTATAAGTTTAAAGCATCCTTCACTTGCAAGCTATGCTTTATTCGCAGAATCAAAATCGATGTACAAAACTATAACTTTTGACGCTTTGACATAAAAATAACCACTAACCCTTATAAAAAACAATATAAAAACAAATTTAATAGCTTTATTACAATTAAATGGCACTATTCGCTGTTTTTTTACACAATAAATAGCATCATTTCATCGTCACGAATAAATTTACTTATCAATTCAGCATCGCTTCAGATAAAAACACTAACACATTGATTTAAAATGAATTAAAAAAACTTAATTAAACACTTGAAATTGCTGGAGCGCCCTAAAATCCTAGTACTATAGCTGTTCTTAAAGTTTAATAAACAGAGTTATCCACAGAAACCGTGGATAACTCTCTAGAAGCCGCAAATATAAAGGCTTTGAAGACTAGCTTGAAACTGATAAAACGAATAATAGTGAAGTATCCCGTTTTGACCCTTTTGTAAGCTTCTAGAAAAGAATGTGTAAAAAATGCTCTCCCCTTAATGGAAAGCCAGCATGAAACATAAAACACGACAACACACTATTCAGTAACTAACTGATATGTATACCTAAAAATAAATTTAGTCATCCTCGACAAACAATGATGTCGATGTGCTTCATAAAAAAAGATGAAATATTCGCCATCTGTAGTAAGAAAATACAAGAAAAAAATAACACCTAAGGATGGCCTAATAAAAACTCTTAGGTTTGATTTTCTCAATCACAAGAAATTATTGCATAAGTGATGATTTCCTCACTTTAATAGAGAATATCTGAACAAAGAATGGTTTTTTATATTTTCAATTTGGTACTACTGCTCAAAAAGAATGCAAAAAAGTCATCTTTTCGACATAGCTAGTCTTCTAAAAAACAAAAAACGCTGCGCTTTTCAGCTACATTTTGCTCAGATCGAACATAAAAACATCGAATAAGCTTCTTTTTTGAATTTATGAAGTTTTTATGTTGACACTTTGCAATGCTGTCATTAATATTTCGCCCCGTTGAAAGGCATGACGCTTCCCCCTTAGCTCAGTTGGTTAGAGCGACGGACTGTTAATCCGCAGGTCCCCCGTTCGAGTCGGGGAGGGGGAGCCAAGTTTTTCAATCATAAACGATTCCCCCTTAGCTCAGTTGGTTAGAGCGACGGACTGTTAATCCGCAGGTCCCCCGTTCGAGTCGGGGAGGGGGAGCCAAGTTTATGAATATGATTGTTCCCCCTTAGCTCAGTTGGTTAGAGCGACGGACTGTTAATCCGCAGGTCCCCCGTTCGAGTCGGGGAGGGGGAGCCAAATCATAGCACCGCACTACTCTATTTAGTTCCCCCTTAGCTCAGTTGGTTAGAGCGACGGACTGTTAATCCGCAGGTCCCCCGTTCGAGTCGGGGAGGGGGAGCCAACTCTACGAATATATTAAATTTTATCTCTTTTTGCCTCACCGATTGTATTAGACTTTCCAGCGCTTATACACTACTCTAGTGTAAGTTATTTATATGCTTTGATATAAAATAGAATTCACTATTATTAAACCGATCAATCAAGGAATTGATTCCTTCCTTTTAGGCTTTTAAAAGATAAGAAACATGGCTGGTTTTAAAAAACTCATATTCGTACAACTTATTTCTTGGCTACTATTCGCATTATTAGGCGGATATTTTATTGCAATTAGTTTTGACAGTGCAGTAAGTGATGCCCAGCAAAAAGCACAGCGTGTAGTTAATGCCTATATAAACTCACAAACTATTGAACAGCTGGCACCAGAGAAACTTAGGCAAGCACTTTCTGATGGCAGTACTTTTTCTAAATTTGTAATCCGCGATCAAACTGGCAAAGTTGTTACAATGATAGAGTCTAGTCAGCCCCTCCCCTTGTTTGCTGAATTAGTTAATAATTCATTTAACTCTATCCGGCCTCAATTTGCAGTGAACCAGACATCTGACATAAAAATTGAATTTACGATCAATGCTCATAACCTAGCAACTCTGCTGCAACAAGCGATGTTTATTGTCATTTTGATATCTGGATTGATTGCATTATTACCAATTATTTATATGAACAGTATGTTCCGTCGCTTAAACAGAAAAATAAGCACAACAGTTGCTGATATTGTCGATATATACATAAATCAGAATCAAGTAAGCGACGATATTGAACAAGCTATGGACACTTCAAGATTAAAGAAGCTAAGCAAAGATTTAATTCCTTCGTTCAATCGTCTGTCACACTTTTTACAAACTAAACACGATGATATTCAAAATAATGCGCTAAGTATTAAAAAAGAAGCCTATAAAGATGTAGTCACTAACCTTGGCAATCGTAATATGTTTGTAGAGTATTACGAAAAAAATATTGAGAATGCAGAAAAAAGCACCTTTGGTTCACTTGCTATGGTGCGTTGTAGTGAGCTACAAACAATAAACCAAACACGTGGTTACCAAAAAGGTGATGAATACGTAAAAGGTGTGGCCGATATTATTAAACATATTAGCGGCACCTATACAGGCAGTCAGGTTTTTCGTTTAAACAGTTCTGATTTTGCTGTGGTACTGCCTAATACCCCACTTAAAGAAGCTGAACGCTTTGGCGATAACTTACAATCGCGTTTTACTCAGTATCAGCAAAACCAAGAATTAAGCTCAGTTGCTAACACAGGTATAGTTGGCTACGAAAAAGGTAAGCCGCTTGGTGAGTTATTATCAATTGTTGATAATGCAATGAGCATGGCGCAATCAAAACAAGCAAATGCATGGCATGTACAGCGTGAAACTGATTTAGTTAATAACGCCAGCGCAGGTTTTGGTAACCAAAACTGGCGTAAAGTCATTACCGAAGTGATCGAATCGAAACGTGTGCACTTGGTTATGCAGAACATTATGCCAATAGGTAAAAGTGTTAAAGCCTATGCTGAGATCCAAGTTCGTTTCAAAACTGCAGAAAACCAAATGCTGCCAACGGCCTCTTTTCTTGCAATGGCAGAAAAGCTAGAAATGGCAATGGAAATTGACCGTTTAATTATCGATACCACTTTAGAGAAGGTTAAAACGCGTAATTTCTCTGAAAAATTCTTTGGTATTAATGTTACTGCATCAAGCGCTCACAATGATCAATTTGTGATCTGGTTAGAGCGCCGATTACTTAAAGACAGCAATATCGCCTCTAAGCTTATATTTGAAGTCAGCGAGTTTGGATTACAACAAAACATTAAAGCAAGTAAACGCTTTATCGATATGGTACACCGCGTGGGTGCACGTATTACCGTAGAGCGTTTTGGTGTGGGTTTAACGTCATTTAAATTCTTTAGAGACTTAAAACCAGACTTTATCAAAATGGACGCAAGCTACACCCGCGGCCTTGAAGAAGATAAAAACAACCAATACTTTATGCGTTTAATGGTTGATCTTGCTCATCGTATTGGTGTGAGTGTATTTGCTGAAGGCGTCGAAAGCCAAGAAGAAAAACATATCATCGAAACACTGTGTTTAGATGGTGTGCAAGGCTATTACATCGAAAAGCCAAAAGATATCTAACCCCTCTTTAAGGCCCAAAAAACCTTACTATTTTTGGGCCTATTCCAGCTATACCCAAGCCACCTCAAGATGCAGAATTCAGCGTTTCACAGGTGCTCAATATCAAGGCGTTACTTTGCAACAATGGCAGTCCCTTTTAAGAAGTAACAACGATCAGAGTAAGTGCCTGTGAAGCGCCCAAGGGGTTGGTTTAAAAGCGATTTATACTGCGTTATTGATTTTAACAATAGAACCACTATTATTTACAATCAATGCCTTGCCTAAATCGCTTTTAATTCCAACTGAAACTCGCATCTTGAGGTGGATTGGGTATATTAACTTTGCTTTAACACTTTAATCGTAAACAGCTTTGTTAATTTTAGCTATTCGTCCCTCATGTGTTGTGTCGGCCCCCATAAAAAAGGATAATAGAGTCGTTTTTATTCTCGTGAGGCACGCATGACAGAGTATGTCTTGTTATTGATTGGCACTGTGCTAGTCAACAACTTCGTTTTAGTTCAATTCTTAGGTTTATGCCCGTTTATGGGTGTATCGGGTAAGTTAGATACCGCGATTGGTATGTCTTTAGCCACAACCTTTGTACTTACACTTGCCTCCGTGACCAGTTATCTGGTGAATCATTATATTTTGATCCCGCTGGATATCGAATTTTTGCGTACCATGAGCTTTATTTTGGTTATCGCTGTTGTCGTGCAATTTACCGAAATGGTGGTGAGAAAAACCAGCCCGACACTTTATCGCTTATTAGGGATTTTCTTACCGCTTATTACCACTAACTGTGCTGTTTTAGGTGTTGCCCTACTTAATATCAAAGAAGACCACTCATTCTTACAATCGGCCGTGTATGGCTTTGGTGCCGCAGTGGGTTTCTCTATGGTGTTAATACTGTTTGCCGCATTACGTGAGCGTTTAGCTGCGGCGGATGTCCCTGCTCCTTTTAAGGGTGCTTCAATTGCGATGATCACCGCAGGCCTTATGTCGATGGCCTTTATGGGTTTTACAGGATTAGTGAAGTTTTAATATGACCTTGTTTTATGCTTTGATAGCGTTAGGTTCATTAGCGCTAATATTTGGTTTAATTTTAGGTTTTGCCGCCGTGCGTTTTCGCGTTGAGAGTAACCCTATTGTTGACCAAATTGATACCATTTTACCGCAAACACAGTGTGGCCAATGTGGCTACCCTGGCTGTCGTCCCTATGCAGAAGCAATTGCCAATGGTGACGAAATCAATAAGTGCCCACCAGGCGGCGAAGCCACGGTAAAAAAACTCGCTGATTTAATGGGTGTAGAAGCAAAACCGCTGGCAGGCGGTGAGCAAGCAGATCCTGTTAAAACCGTTGCCTATATTCGTGAAGATGAATGTATTGGCTGTACCAAATGTATTCAAGCCTGCCCTGTTGATGCCATCGTTGGCGCAACCCGCCAAATGCACACTGTATTAATTGATGAATGTACCGGTTGTGACTTATGTGTTGAACCATGCCCTGTAGACTGTATTGATATGCTGCCTGTAAAAGAAACTAAACAAACCTGGAAATGGCAATTAAACGCAATCCCTGTGACTCAGGTAGATTAGGAGCACAGATGGAAAAGTTAATAGATCAAATTAAACAAGGCAAAGTGTGGTCTATACCTGGGGGCATTCACCCACCGGGTCAAAAGCTACAATCAACAACACAAGCCATTGCAAGACTGCCACTACCAGACAAGCTCGTTGTATCTCTAAAACAACACATTGGTGCTAACGGCAAACTGATTGTTGAAAAAGGCCAGCAGGTTTTAAAAGGCCAAGCATTAACTAAACCAAGCGGCAATTGGTCTGTGCCTGTGCACTCGCCAACATCAGGGTTGATCAGCGATATTTGCCCAATGCCCTCTGCTCACCCGTCGGCGTTGCCTGAGCTTAGCGTTATTATTGAACCTGATGGTGAAGATAACTGGTGCGAGCTTAACCCTGTGCCTGATGCCAAAGCACTTTCCCATGATGAGCTTGTAGATATCATTCATCAAAGTGGTATTGCAGGTATGGGCGGCGCAGGTTTCCCAACCTATGTAAAAGCAGATACCCGTAAAGCCATCGAGTTTTTAATTGTTAATGCCGTTGAGTGTGAACCTTATATCACCGCTGATGACATGCTAATGCGCGAACATGCCGATGGTATAATTGCCGGTATTGAATTAATGCAGCAGCTGTTAAGTCCACAGCTGACAATTATTGGTATTGAAGATAATAAGCCAGATGCTATTGCTGCCATGAAACTCGCAGCACAGCATAACGACAGCATCATAGTGCAAACAGTGCCAACGGTTTACCCTTCTGGCGGTGAAAAACAGCTAATTAAACTGCTAACGGGCAAAGAAGTCCCAAGTGGTAGTATTCCTGCCGATATTGGTATGTTGGTGCAAAATGTCGGTACTTTGTTTGCGGTAAATCAAGCCGTACATGAAGGTAAGCCTCTTATAGAGCGTGTAGTAACGGTAACCGGTAACACCATTCATAAACAAGGTAATGTGTGGGCTTTACTAGGCACTGAAATTAAACATTTATTAGACTGCCAAGGCTTTTCTCCGGTTCCACAGCAACGTGTGGTTATGGGCGGTCCAATGATGGGCTTTACCCTGCCAACCGTGCGTATTGGTGTCGTTAAAACGACAAACTGTATTTTAGCGCCAGATCACCAAGAACTTGCTGAGCCGGGTGATGAAAAAGCCTGTATTCGTTGTAGTGCCTGTGCTGACGCCTGCCCTGCATCATTGTTACCTCAGCAATTGCAATGGTTTGCCAAGTCTAAAGAATACGACAAACTCAACGAGCACAATTTATTTGATTGTATTGAATGTGGCGCCTGTGCTTATGTTTGCCCAAGCGAAATACCCTTGGTGCAGTACTATCGTGTTGCTAAAGCTGAAATCAAAGAGCAGCAAGCAGAGCAAATCAAAGCTGAGCGAGCAAAAGAGCGTTTTGAAGCACGTAAAGAGCGCTTAGAGCGCGAACAAGAAGAGCGTCAAAACCGCCACAAACGCAAGCCGGCTGCTAAGTCAGATGGCGAAAAACAAAAAGTGGCTGATGCACTCGCCCGAGTTAAAGCTAAATCTGATGATAAAGACAGTAAGTCAGCTGTCGCTGCAGCTATTGCCCGTGCGAAAGCGAAAAAGCAAGGTGCAGAGATTGAGCCTGATAACTCTGAAGTGGCTAAAGAGCGTGCAGCACGTAAAGAACAAGCACGTAAATACAAAGAGCAAAAAGCACTAGAGCAAGGTGAAGAAGGCGTCGATAAAGACGATAAAAAGTCTGCTGTTGCTGCCGCTATTGCCCGTGCTAAAGCGAAAAAAGCGGCGCAAGCTGCAGAAGATAACGTAGAAGCAGACTCAGCACCAAAAGATGACAAAAAAGCTGCTGTTGCTGCCGCTATTGCCCGCGCTAAAGCGAAAAAAGCCGCACAAGCTACAGAAGAAAACGCTTCTGCTGAAACTGACGCTGCGCCAAAAGATGACAAAAAAGCTGCTGTTGCAGCTGCTATCGCTCGTGCTAAAGCGAAAAAAGCAGCGCAAGCTGCTGAAAATCAAGCTGAAGCTGATAGCGCACCTGTTGATGACAAAAAAGCCGCTGTTGCTGCTGCAATCGCTCGTGCTAAAGCGAAAAAAGCCGCGCAAGCTGCTGAAAATCAAGCTGAAGCTGAAGAAGATAGCGCGCCAGTTGATGACAAAAAAGCAGCTGTTGCCGCTGCTATCGCCCGTGCTAAAGCGAAAAAAGCAGCACAAGCTGCTGAGAATCAAACTGAAGCTGAAGAAGATAGCGCACCAGTTGATGACAAAAAAGCCGCTGTTTCAGCCGCTATCGCCCGTGCTAAAGCCAAAAAAGCCGCTAAAGAGCAAGCACAGAGTGACGATTCTTCAGAGCAAATAAATGATTCAAATGATGAGGCAGATGCTAAGCCGCAGTCTGATGCTCCTGAATCAAGCGAAGATAAGAAAAAAGCCGCCGTTGCTGCCGCTATCGCTCGCGCCAAAGCGAAAAAAGTCGCTAAAGAGCAAGCGCAGAGTGACGACTCTTCACAGCAAACTAATGATTCAAGTGCTGAGGCAGATGCCAAGCCGCAGGTTGATGAACCTGAGTCTAGCGAAGATAAGAAAAAAGCAGCGGTCGCTCGTGCCATTGCAAGAGCTAAAGCGAAAAAGTTACAACAAGAAGGAAACGATAAGTCATGAAACTAACCATGGC
>Ga0213837_1001869_pt1 | contig 10263 bp, 12 predicted proteins | sample SWPATP12_FD_160572 | JGI IMG/M metagenome (GOLD analysis project Ga0213837, IMG submission 160572) | Coastal seawater microbial communities from Marineland, Florida, United States - SWPA TP1 #2 | ecosystem: Environmental > Aquatic > Marine > Coastal | place: USA: Florida | collected 2016-08-06
ACGCCTGCCTTGTCGGTGCGCACTTGCTCGGCGACGCTCATGATGTCCTTAGCTCTGGTGGCCGGGCACGGGATGTGGCTCTGGCCGTGGGAATCGCGGGACATTTGCTATCGAAACGCCACGTTGCGGAACCGGAGATTCCGCAGTCCCTCCCGATTTTGCCATGCCCGGGGACGTTACCCCACCCGGCGGAGGGCGAAAAGAACACCCCGCCGAGGTTCTCCGCGGCGGGGTGTTCTTTCATTGCTGGGAAGGCTAGCCGATCTTGTTGGCTGCTTCCGCGTCCGAGGCAGGAGCGCCGGTGGCGGCACCCAGGTTGGCGCGCAGCTTCGCGCCGAGCTCGGCGTCGACGTTGGTCCAGTACTGGATGGCGCGTTCCTTGATGTCGGCGTTCTTGACGCCGCCCACGGCGCCGGTGAGGGTGTCCAGCAGGCGGGCCTTGGCGCCGTCGTCGAACACCTCGCGGTACAGCGTTCCGGCCTGGCCGAAGTCGCTGTCCTCGGCGTGCAGGGAGTGCGCGGAGAGGGTGAGCTCGCCGTCGTTCTCCCAGCCGCCGGCCGGGTTCTGCGGCTCCACGGCAGCCGGGCCGCCGAAGGAGTTCGGCGCGTACACCGGGACCGACGGGGCGTTGAAGTGGTACCGGGCGGCACCGTCCTGGCTGTAGTTGTTGACCTGGTTCTTGGGCAGGTTCACCGGCAGCTGGGCGTGGTTGGTGCCCACGCGGTAGCGGTGTGCGTCGGCGTAGGAGAAGATGCGGGCCTGCAGCATCTTGTCCGGCGAGGCGGCGATGCCCGGCACGAAGTTCGACGGCGCGAAGGTGGCCTGCTCGATCTGCGCGAAGTAGTTCTCCGGGTTCTTGTTCAGCTCCATGGTGCCGACCTTGATCAGCGGGTAGTCGCCGTGCGGCCACACCTTGGTCAGGTCGAACGGGTTGAAGCGGTAGGTCTTGGCGTCCTCGTAGGGCATGACCTGCACGTGCAGGTCCCAGGAGGGGAAGTTGCCCGCGTCGATGTTCTCCTGCAGGTCGCGGATGTAGAAGTCCGCGTCCGCGCCGGCCAGTTCCTCGGCTTCGTCGCTGGTCAGGGACTTGACGCCCTGGTTGGACTTGAAATGGTACTTGACCCAGAAGCGCTCGCCCGCAGCGTTGATCCACTGGTAGGTGTGCGAGCCGTAGCCCTGCATTTCACGCCAGGTTGCCGGCAGGCCGCGGTCGCCCATCAGCCAGGTGACCTGGTGGGCGGACTCGGGGGAGAGGGTCCAGAAGTCCCACTGCATGTCCGCGTCGCGCAGGTGCGTGCCCGGGAGGCGCTTCTGGCTGTGGATGAAGTCCGGGAACTTGATGCCGTCGCGGATGAAGAACACCGGAGTGTTGTTGCCGACGAGGTCGTAGTTGCCCTCGGAGGTGTAGAACTTCACGGCGAAGCCGCGCGGGTCGCGCAGGGTGTCCGCGGAGCCAGCCTCGCCGGCGACAGAGGAGAAACGGATGAGCATGTCCGTCTCGGTGCCCGGCTGGAACAGGGCAGCCTTGGTGTACTGGGAGACATCACCCGTGGTGGTGAAGGTGCCGAAAGCTCCGCCGCCCTTGGCGTGCACGACGCGCTCCGGCACGCGCTCGCGGTTGAACTGGGCGAGCTTTTCGATCAGGTAGTGATCGGTAAGGATGATCGCGCCGTCGGCGCCGACGGACTGCGAGTGGGCATCGGACGTGACCGGGGCACCGGACTGTGTCGTGGACACTGAGGGCGCAGAGATGTTCTGAGTCATCGTTCTCCTATTTCTTGTTTGTACTTAATTACGTTCGGAGGGAAGTTGTTGTGCGCGCTGGCAGTCCTCGCAGATGCCCTGGTACAGGACGTCCGCGATCTGGATGGTCATGGGCTTGGCGCCGGCGTCCCAGTGCGGTGTCAGGCACGGCGCATGGCCCACGGCGCAATCGACGTCCTCCACACGGCCGCAGCTGATGCAGACGGCATGGTGGTGGTTATCGCCCACCCGCGTCTCATACAGTGCGGGGGAGTGTGGGGGTTCGAAGCGGCGCAGCATCTGCAGCTCGGTCAAATCGCCGAGGACCACATAGACGGACTGCGCGGTGAGTTCGGGAAGATCCTCGCGGGCTGCGGCGAGGATGGCCTCCGCCGGCGAATGCGGGTGACGTTCGACGGCGGCCAGCACGGCCAGCCGCTGTTTGGTGACCCGGCGGCCGTGGGCATGCAGGGCGGCGGTCCATGCCGCGCTGGTCCCCGCCGTGTCCGTCATGGCCCCATTCAAGCACTTATTTTGATTCGGTCACAATAAGGTTCGGCTTATTTCCTTTCTTCATCCCACTAGAGTGGCCGGGTGGGGAAATTCCTGGCGGACATCACGCCGTTGCGCGAGAGTCCGGCCTTCCGCCGCCTGTGGCTGGGATCCGCCGCCTCCGCGCTGGGCAGCCAGCTCACCCTGGTGGCCGTCAGCCTGGAGGTCTACCGGCTCACCCAGGACAGCCTCTACGTGGGCCTGCTGAGCATCTTCGCCCTGGTCCCGCTGGTGTTCGGCGGCCTGCTCGGTGGTTCCATCGCCGATGCCCACGACCGCCGCAAGGTCGCGCTGCTGGCCTCCGCCGTGCTCTGGCTGACCACCGTGGGCCTGGCGCTGCAGGCCTGGCTGCAACTGGGGAACGTCTGGCTGCTGTACCTCCTGGTCGCGGTGCAGAGCGGTGCGCAGGCCATCAACCAGCCGGCCCGCAGCGCCATCATCCCCGTGCTGGTCCGCAAGGAGCTCCTGCCCGCGGCCAACGCCCTGAGCATGATGATCTTCGGCCTGACGATGACCGCCGGGCCGCTGCTGGCCGGCGTGCTGGTCGCCACGATCGGTTTCGCCTGGACCTACACGATCGACGTGGCAAGCTTCGCGTTCGTTGTCTGGGCCCTGCTCAAGCTGCCGCCCATGCCGCCGGGGCAGGAATCGCACCGGGCCGGGCTGCGCTCCGTGGTGGAGGGCTTCCGGTTCCTGGGGACGCGGCCGAACCTGCGCATGACCTTTGTGATCGACCTCGTGGCCATGATCCTGGCCCAGCCGCGGGCGCTGCTGCCGGCCATCGGCGCGCTGATGATCGGCGGCGGCGAAGCCACGGTCGGCGTCCTGCTGGCCTCAACCGCCGTCGGGGCCTTCCTGGCCGGACTCTTCTCCGGTCCCCTCGGAGCCGTCCGGGCGCAGGGCGCGGCGGTGGTCTGGTCCGTCATGGGCTGGGGCGCCTCCATCGCGGGACTGGGCCTCGTGGTCGTGCTCGCCGGCCGGTCCGGCGCCGAGGGCGTGACCCTCTGGCTGGTGCCCGCCGCCGTGTGCTGCGGGCTCGCGGGCATCGCCGACTCGGTCAGCGCGGTTTTCCGCACGACGATCCTGCAGTCGGCCACCCCGGACCACCTGCGCGGCCGGCTGCAGGGCGTCTTCGTCGTCGTCGTCGCGGGCGGTCCCCGGGTAGGGGACATGCTGGCCGGCGGCGCGACTAAGCTGCTCAGTGAGGGCTGGGTCCTGCTCGCTGGCGGGGTGCTCTGCGCGGTGGTGGCGTGGGCCGTGGCGCGCTGGCAGTCCGGGTTCCTGAAGTACGACGCGCGGAACCCGGTACCCTAGCAATTCGTTTCTTAGGTGAGGGAATCGGCCGGACGGTTGATCGGCGGCGTCAGGAATGTGGCAGCGGGAGGATCAGTGCATAACCATCACAACGGCCTGAAGACGGCGGCCCTGTTCGGCGTGCTCTGGGCGGTGCTCCTGGGCCTGGGCGCACTGATCGGGTCGAGTATGCGCAGTTCGACGCCGATCTGGATCATGGCGCTGATCGGCGTCGGGACCATGGCCTACGGGTACTGGAACAGCGACAAGATCGCGATCCGGTCCATGCAGGCCTATCCGGTGACCGAAGCCGAGGCTCCGCAGCTGCACCAGATCGTGCGCGAGCTCTCGGTCCGCGCCAACCAGCCGATGCCGCGGATCTACATCTCCCCGACCATGGCACCGAACGCCTTCGCCACCGGCCGGAACCCGCAGAACGCGGCGGTCTGCTGCACCCAGGGCATCCTGCAGCTGCTCGACGCCCGGGAACTGCGCGGCGTCCTCGGCCACGAACTGATGCACGTCTACAACCGGGACATCCTGACCTCCTCCGTGGCGGCGGCGGTCGCCGGCGTGATCACCTCGGTGGGCCAGATGCTGCTGTTCTTCGGTGGCGGCGGCGACCGCCGCAACGGCAATCCGCTCGCGCTGCTGGCCATGGCCCTGCTGGCGCCGTTTGCTGCGTCGTTGATCCAGATGGCGATCTCCCGCACGAGGGAGTACGACGCCGACGAAGACGGTTCGGCGCTTACGGGTGACCCGCTGGCCCTGGCCTCCGCGCTGCGCAAGATCGAACAGGGCGTGCAGCTCGCCCCGCTGCCGCAGGACCAGCGGCTGGTGAACGCCTCGCACCTGATGATCGCCAACCCCTTCCGCGGCGGCGGCATGGCACGCATGTTTTCAACCCACCCGCCGATGAGCGACCGGATCAGCCGGCTGGAAGGGATGGCGGGCCGGACGCTGGGCTGACCCGGGCCCCGAGGCACGCTGCATCCGGGAACGCAAAAGGGCTGCCGCTACCGGAGTAGCGACAGCCCTTTTGCTTGGCAGCGGCGTGCGTTCCTCCCCAGTTACTCTGGTGCCGGGCCGGCACCAGCCACCGGAAACCCCGGGTTTCCGGTGCTCAGGAACGACGCCGGCCGGCCGCCCGGCGGGTAACCGGGCTGGAGCGCACGGGCCGGACAACAAAGGGGTTGCGTTGCGGGCCGTCGGCGGGCCAACGGACGGCTTAGCTGCGGAAGTTCACAAACTGCAGGTCGGCCTCGTCGAAGCCCTTGAGCAGGTTCATGGTTTCCTGCAGGTCGTCGCGGGACTTGGACGTCACGCGGAGCTCGTCGCCCTGAATCTGGGACTTGACGGACTTGGGGCCCTCGTCGCGGATCAGCTTGTTGATCTTCTTGGCGAGGTCCTGGGCAATGCCCTCCTTGATGGTGGCCTCGAGGCGGAACTCCTTGCCGGACGGGTAGGGCTCACCCGTGTCCAGGGACTTCAGCGAGATGCCGCGGCGGATCAGCTTGGACTGCAGTACGTCCAGGACGGCCAGAACGCGCTCCTCGGAGTTGGCCTTCATGAGGATCTTTTCGCCACTGAAGTCGACCTCCGCACCGACGCCCTTGAAGTCGTAACGCTGCGCCAGTTCCTTCTGGGCCTGGTTCAGCGCGTTGGCGACTTCCTGCTTGTCGACCTTGCTGACGACGTCGAATGTGGATTCGCCTGCCATGACTGTCCTCCTGATGTTGTCCGGACGCCCTGCTTCAGGGCGGTGTTTTCTGCATTCCAGCCTAGTACGGATGCTCCGGATGTGAAGGTCCCGGTCTTCTCAGCCGGCTCAAAGCTCAGCCACTGGGGGAGCGAAGCTTGGCCCGCGAGAGTTGGACCCGTTGAAAGAGCCGCACGAAAGGCAAAGCACATGAACCGCAGGGCCACCCGTTACGTCAGCACCACCGCCGCAGCCGCCGGTTCCATCACGACGGCGGTGACCTCCGTCGCCGCTGCGGCCCTGGCGGCCTCCGTCATCCTCAGCCCGGCCGCGGACGCGTCGGCGCGGCTGGACGGCGTGCATACCGACCTTGCGCGGGCTGTGCAGTTGAACCAGGTCACGGCCGAGCAAGCAGCGAAGTTTGAGGCCAAACTCGCCGGACGGATTCTCGGAGAAGCCTGATATTCCGGGCCTCCGGGAGCCGCGCGGCGCCGATTCGATTCTTCGGCGGAAGTTCTGTAAAGTTGTCTTGCCCGCGGTTGCTGGAAGCGGAACGGACTGGAAACAGGCGTTCCGAACACGGAAGCCGCGAGTGATCTTCTTTTGAAGTTCGGCAGATTACCCGAGCGGCCAAAGGGGGCTGACTGTAAATCAGCTGGCAACGCCTACGGGGGTTCGAATCCCTCATCTGCCACCCTCGAGAAGGCCTCCGGAACCATACGGTTCCGGGGGCCTTTTTACTGCCCGGAGTTACTGCCCGGAAACTTTCCGGCGAATCCGCTGCACTCGCAGGCCCCGGCCCCTACGGCCGGCCGGGGTGTAGCCGGGATGTAATTGTCAATAAAAATGTGCCTGGCGTCACACTCTGCCCCCTGAAGGCGTTACGCTGTCGCAGGAGGGGGAATCACATGGAGATAGTCCTGGCAGCCGGCAAGGGAAAGCTCACTCTGGATGAGCGCGGAATTCTTCAGCTGGTCTGGGCTTCGGGGTCCACGCTGGATACGGCAGACGCCGTCGAATCCGTCCTGGCGATTTCAAAAATCAGCGCGGGGCGGATGCTGCCGTTGCTGATTGATATCAGCGACGTCAAGGTGGCTGCCGGAGCCCGCAATCACTATCTGGAGAGCCGCTTCGTTTCCTCCGTGGCCCTCGTCGGCGAGTCCAACGTGGACCGCGTTGTCGCCGCGTGGATGCGCCGGGGTAACGACTGCCCGCAACGCTACTTCACGTCCAGTTCCGAGGCCCTGGAATGGCTGGACGAACCGGCCGTCAGCGAGGAACCAGAAAGCATCGCCGGCTGACGCGTCAGCGACGCCCGCCACGATGGCATCCCCCGACACCCGGGGCGAATCGGCTGATCGGGCGCTACCGCGGAGTAGGGTTAGGCGCGTTGACCGAAAGTGCCTTAGGAGCTGAAATGAAGTCGTTTGCATGTGGTGACGTTGTCCCCGGTTGTGAAGCCCGCTGGGTCTGCAGCACCGACGACGAAATCCTGGTCCAGGTGGGCGCCCACGCGGCGTCCGTGCACGGTCTGACCGAGCTGCCTGCGGAGCTCGTGGACTCGGTGCACAAAGCAATCGTTCCGGTTAGTTGATTCCTGCGGCGGCCGGGCCACCCGCCGGAGCCGGCGCGACACCGCCGCCGGACTGGGAAACCCTGCTGGCATCGGCCTGCAGCGGCGAAGGCCTGGCGGCCGCCTACCAGCCCATCATTGATACCGCGCGGGGAACCGTGGTGGGCTACGAGGCCTTGGCCCGGTTTCCCGGTTACGCCGAGAAGAACCCGGAAGCCTGGTTCTCGGCTGCACGTCAGCACGGGAAAGCCGCCGAGCTTGAGGCGGTTGCCCTGCGCACGGCGCTCAAAGCACGCGCCGAGCTGCCCGCGAACTGCTTCCTGACAGTGAACGTCTCACCTGAGCTGCTGACTACCGAAACCATTCGCAGTGTCTGGCGCGAGGAGGGCAAACTGGGCGGTCTCATCGTCGAACTGACGGAGCAGACGCCGATCGATTCCTACGTGGACCTGGAGCCGGACCTCAACCAGTTGCGCGCCGCCGGAGCCCTGATCGCCGTCGACGACGCCGGGGCCGGCTACGCGGGGCTGCGCCACCTGCTGGCCCTGCGTCCATCCCTGATCAAGATCGACCGGGACCTGGTCCAGGACGTCGACCGCGACGAGGCAAAGCGCGCCCTCATCGGGATGCTGGGCGCGTTCGCGAGCCGCGTCGACGCGTGGATCCTGGCCGAGGGCGTGGAACGGGCCGGGGAGCTCGAGGCGCTGGTCTCACTGGGCGTCCCGCTCGTCCAGGGCTACTACCTCGCACGGCCTGCGCCGCCCTGGGCCGGCATCGACCTGGACGTGGCCCACCGCCTCGCCAGCGCCCGTCCGGTAACGCACAAGACGGTCATCCGCGACGTCGTCGAACCGGCGACGACGGCGGTCAGCGTCGCGCAGGCGGTTGACGCGTTCGCGGCGGACCCGGCGCTGGAAGCCGTCGTGCTGCTCGGCGAGCACCTGCGGCCCGTCGCGGTGCTCGATGCCGGGACGGCGGCGCTGGGCGTGGTGAGCCCCGGGATGCGCGTGAACCTCGACACCCCGCTCAACCAGGCGCTGTCCCGTGCCATGACACGGCCCGGGAACCAGCGATTCGATGCGCTGCTGGTGACGGACAACGCCGGACGCTTCGCCGGCGTTGCCCGGATGGAACGCATGATCATTGCGCTCGCCGGCAACGGCGACGAGGTCGGAGGGCCAGGGAACGTGGCCCGTGAGGAAAGTTGACAGAGATGATTGAAAGCTCAGGCACCCTGGCGGCGGAGCTGCCCGGCGATGTCCGCATCAGGCTGCTCCGCGGCTCCGACGCCGAGCGGCTGAGCGCCGCATACCGGCGGAACCGGGACCATCTTGCGCCCTGGGAACCGGTCCGGAGCGCGGAGTTCCTCACTACGGAGGGCCAGAGCGCCAACATCAACGGGAAACTGGGCATGTTCGCCGCCGGAACCGGTGTTCCCTGGATCTTGCTGGCCGGTGACCGGGCCGTTGGCGCGATCACGCTGAGCAGCATCGTGCGGGGCCCGTTCCTCAGCGCCAACCTCGGGTACTGGGTGGACGGCGAGCTGACCGGCCGCGGCATCGCCTCGGCGGCCGTCGCCCACGTGGTTGCTGCAGCGCGCACCGAACTGCGCCTGCACCGGGTCCAGGCGGCCACCCTGCCGCACAACGCCGCCTCGCAACGGGTGCTGCGCCGGGCCGGGTTCCAGGAGATCGGGCTGGCCCCGGACTACCTGCAGATCGCGGGCTCCTGGCAGGACCACGTCCTGTTCCAGCTCATCCTGCACTGAACCGCGTGCGAGACTCTCACAGTGAATGACGAATCCTTCGGCGCCCTTCACCACGTCGAGCTGTGGGTGCCGGACCTTGACCGGGCCCGGGAGGAATGGGGCTGGCTGCTGTCCGGGCTCGGCTACGAGCAGTACCAGGACTGGCCCCGCGGGCGGAGCTGGCGGCGTGGACCCACCTACATCGTGGTCGAGGAGTCGCCGGACCTGAGCGGCCGGACCCACCACCGCACCGCGCCCGGGTTGAACCATCTGGCCTTCCACGCCGGAACATCGGCGCAGGTGGACGCGCTGGCAGCAGAGGCCCCCGGCCGCGGCTGGACCGACCTGTTTCCGGAAAGGTATCCCCACGCCGGCGGGCCGGGCCACTTCGCTGCCTACCTGGTGAATTCGGACGGCTTCGAAGTCGAGCTGGTCGCCACAGACTGAGCGGGACCCGGCGGGTACCGTGGTACGCATGAGCATCATCTTGGTGGGCGGGGGGCCCGATGCGGTCACTACCCCCGTCGTCTTTGACCGATTCGCGAGCGACGTCCGGAGCCGCGCCGGGGGCCGGCCGCCCCGGGTCGCCGTCGTGCTGTTCGACCGCGAGGGCAGCTCGGAATACTTCCTGCCGGCCTATCTGGAGCCGTTGCAGGACCGGATGGCCTGTGACGTTACGCCGGTCCTGCTACGGACCGGCGAACCGGCCGATCCGGCGGCGTTTGCCGGCGTCGACGGGATCGTCGTCGGCGGCGGACCCACGCCGGAATACCTGGCCGGCCTGCTCGGCGCGGCCGCAGCGATCCGGGCGGCGGCCGCCGAGGGCGTGCCGTACCTGGGCTTCTCGGCCGGGGCGATGATCGCACCGCGGCGGGCCCTCATCGGCGGGTACCGGATCCAGGGCGTGGAGGTGTGCGCGGAGGAATGCTCGGAGGGCCTTGACGAGCTTGAGGTCCGCGGAGGGCTGGGCCTGGTGCCGTTCGCCGTCGACGTCCATGCGGCGCAGGCGGGCACCCTGAGCCGGGCGGTCGGGGCGGTGGCAGAGGGCCTTGCGGACCGGGCGGTGGCCATCGACGAAAACACGGCCCTGGTGCTGCGCCACGCGGACCTGGAAGTCCTCGAGGTGATCGGCACCGGGAACTGCTGGTCCATCCGCAGCTCCGGGAACAAAGCCACGGTGGCCGTGCTGTCCGCCGGCTGAGCGGGACAGCCGCCCTTGGCAGCTTTGTTACTCGCGGGTAACATAGGGCCCATGCATCTGCTGCTCCGCACCCTCCTCCTGCTCCTCAGGTCCGCCCGGCGCTCCACGCTGAACATCTGGGACACGTCCTCGCTGCCGCTCCGCGTCCTGCCGACGGACATCGATATCGCCATGCACGTCAACAACGGCATGTACCTCTCGCTGATGGACCTGGGCCGGTTCGACCTGATGGCCCGCAGCGGCACCTGGAAAGCCATGCGCCGGCGCGGCTGGACGCCGGTGGTGGCGGGGGAGACCATCGCCTTCCGCCGGTCGCTGCAGCTGTGGCAGGAGTACACCATCGAGTCCAAGGTGATCGGCCTCGATGAAAAGGCCATCTACTTTGAGCAGCGCATGGTGGTGGACGGCGAAATCTACGCCCGCGCCCACATCGCCACCCGGCTGGTCACCAAGAG
>Ga0213837_1001870_pt1 | contig 10258 bp, 9 predicted proteins | sample SWPATP12_FD_160572 | JGI IMG/M metagenome (GOLD analysis project Ga0213837, IMG submission 160572) | Coastal seawater microbial communities from Marineland, Florida, United States - SWPA TP1 #2 | ecosystem: Environmental > Aquatic > Marine > Coastal | place: USA: Florida | collected 2016-08-06
CGACGCCGTGGAGATGGTCGGAATCGACGGGACAGTGGTCGCCCGCGGCCTGGTGAACTACGGAGCCGCCGAGCTGCCCCAGATGCTCGGCCGCTCCACCCGTGAACTCGGCAAAGCGCTGGGCCGCGGCTACGACCGTGAAGTTGTTCATGTTGATGACCTGGTGCTGGTCTAAGGCCCCTGCTCGCCTAAACTTGGAGCATGACTGAGGCCCTGACTTCGCACCCCGACCTGCCGGTACACGACATGCCCTCCGAGGGCCTGCCGCCAGCCGCGACGGACGTCGAAGCCGACGTGCACGCCATTGCCGACCGCTCCCGCACCGCCTCACGCCGGATGGCCCGGGCCAACCGGGCCTGGAAGGACCGCGGGCTGCGGGCCATCGGCGCCGCCTTGCTGGAGCACAAGGGCCGCATCCTGGCTGCCAACGCCAAGGACGTCGAAACCGGCCGGACCAACGGGACCTCCGCGGCTCTGCTGGACCGCCTCACGCTCACCGATGCCCGGGTGCAGGCCCTGGCCGCCGCCCTCGAGAACCTGGCAAACCTGCCCGACCCGGTGGGCAACGTCGTCCGCGGCCAGACCCTCCCGAACGGGCTGCGGCTGCGCCAGGTCAACGTTCCGATGGGCGTGGTCGCCGCGATCTACGAGGCACGGCCCAACGTCACCGTGGACATTGCCGGACTTGCCCTCAAGAGCGGCAACGCCGTCATCCTGCGGGGCGGAAGCGCGGCCGCCAACACCAACGAAGCACTCGTCGGCATCCTCCGCGAGGCCCTGGACTCGGTCGGACTGCCGGCTGACGCCGTGCAGAGCGTCGACCAGTACGGCCGTGACGGAGCCAACGTCCTGATGCGCGCCCGCGGCCGTGTGGACGTCCTGATTCCCCGCGGCGGACGCGAGCTGATTCAGACCGTCGTGACCAATTCCTCGGTACCCGTTATTGAAACCGGGGAAGGCAACGTGCACATCTTCCTCGACGCCTCGGCGGACGAAAAGATGGCCGTCGAGATCCTGCTCAACGCCAAGACCCAGCGGCCCAGCGTCTGCAACACGGTGGAGACCCTGCTGGTCCACTGCGGTTCCACCGTGCTGCCCGCCGTCGCCGCCGCCCTGCGCGCCGCCGGAGTGACCCTGCACACCGACGACCGGATCCGCGCGGCGCTTCCGGCCGCCGTCGACTCGGTGCCCGCCACTGAGGTGGACTGGGCCACCGAATACATGGACCTGGACTTGGCGGTGGCCATGGTCGACAGCTTGGACGAGGCTGTGGCACACATCCGCACCTGGTCCACCGGCCACACCGAGGCGATCCTCACCAACGACCTGGCCAATGCCGAGCGCTTCATCGCGGAGGTGGACTCGGCTGCGGTGATCGTCAACGCCTCAACCCGGTTCACCGACGGCGGAGAGCTCGGCCTCGGCGCAGAGGTGGGCATTTCGACGCAGAAGCTGCACGCCCGCGGTCCGATGGGGTTGACCGAGCTCACCACCACGAAGTGGATCGTGCAGGGCGAAGGCCAGATCCGGGGCTAGCAACGCGGTAACATGGAGGAGAAGCCAGGAACGGCGGGACCTCCGTCGTCGCAAAACCGCACTTAATTTGTGAAGTCACTAGGGGAGAACATGCTGTTGCAGCAGATCACCACGTCCATCGCCGCAGCCGTCGAGCACGAGGAACTCGCGCCGCTCATCGCGCCGCCGTTCGTCATTGGCGGCACCATGTTCGTGATCCTGCTGGTCCTGATGTTCATCACGCTGTCCTACGGCAACCTTGGCAAGCGCCACGAAGCCGTTGAGGAGCACGCGGATCCGCACCGCCAGCACCCGAACAAGCACGACCACGGCCAGGGCCACTAATATTTCCGCCAAAGTGAAGCAGCACGGCGCGAAGCGCCGCCTGCGGCTGGGTGTGATGGGCGGCACGTTTGATCCGATCCATCACGGCCACCTCGTCGCGGCCAGTGAGGTGGCGGCGAAGTTTGGCCTTGATGAAGTGGTGTTCGTTCCCACTGGTCAGCCCTGGCAGAAGAGCAGCAAGAAGGTCAGTGAGGCCGAGCACCGGTATTTGATGACGGTGATCGCCACCGCCTCGAACCCCCGGTTCACGGTGAGCCGGGTCGACGTTGATCGGCCTGGTCCCACCTACACCATTGACACCCTGCGGGACCTGCGCACGCTGCGGCCGGACGCCGACCTGTTCTTCATCACGGGCGCCGACGCACTGGCGCAGATCCTGTCGTGGAAAGATATCGACGAACTGTGGTCCCTGGCCCACTTTGTCGGTGTGACCCGCCCCGGTCACGTCCTCGACGGCATGGGCCGCGACGATGTCAGCCTGCTTGAGGTCCCGGCGATGGCGATCTCCTCCACGGACTGCCGGGCCCGCGTCGCCGCGGGAAACCCCGTCTGGTACCTCGTGCCCGATGGTGTGGTCCAGTACATCGCCAAGTACGACCTGTACGACGGCCAGCCCGACCCCGGTCCGGACTTCCGGGGCTCCCGGCCCGTCCTCGAGACACACCAAACCGCCAGCAGCGAATGAGCATTCAATGAGTCAGGAACAACCTCCCATCCGCAGCCGCCGCGAATTGCGCCAGGCCAGGGATGAACGGCAGGAAGTGAATCCGGACGCCGGTACCGCGGGTGCTGGCGCGGATGCGGCTGCCCGGAACCAGGGCGGCACAGGTTCCGGCTCCCGGCAGGACGGCGCAAACCCCTCCTTCTCCGAGCGTCCCGCGGAGCCGACCGAGGCCGAGACCACCGGCCGACGCCGCGTCGCCGGTCCGGTGGATTCCGTCCGGACCACTTCCGCCGCCGAACGGTCCTCCCAGATCCGTGCCCGCGACCGCGCCGCACTGCGGACCATCAAGGAACTTGCCGAAAAAGAGGGGCAGCTTTCGCCCGGCGGCGCGCCCACACGCCGTCAGCTCCGGCTACAGCAACTGGCTGAGGAGACGGCCCCGGCCACCTCTGCCAATCCGATCGTGCCGATGCCGTTGCCGCGCACCCGATCCCACCCGGTCGTGGGAGCCGGCGCCAAGACGCCGCCCGCCAGCGAAGTCTCCGCTGACGAGGCCCTGAAGCCGTCGGAACCCGCCGCCGCGGCGGGTCCGGGCGACGCTGAACCCGGTCCCGGACCCGGCGGAAAGTTGCCGGAGGGAATGAGCGTCGAGCAGGCCCTCGCTGCTCGCGAACTGCTCGCCGAGCAGGCCCGCAACCAGGTGGCGAAGATGGAACACATTGCCGCCACGGATCCGGACGCCGTCAATCCGGAAGTACTGGCCGAGCAGATCGCCCTCGCCGAACGCGCCGCCGTGCTCAACCGACGCGCGGCCGCAAAGCAGAAGCTGGCCGAGCAGAACAAGCAGCCCTCCCAGCAGCGCGGCGAACAACCCAAGAACGACCCCTCGACCGCCAGCAACCTCGCCATGGTGACGCCGCTGGAATTCGTTCAGGTCCCCGGCGTGGAGCGGCCGGTCATGAAGCGCCCTGCCACGTCGTATGTTCCGCTGGTCACCAACTCCAGCCCGAAGGTCCAGGCTCCGCGCACCTCGCGCCGGCCCGGTCCAGCCCGCAAACGCGACGCCGGTCCGGCCAACGGGCGCGCCGGCGTTCTGGCAAGGGCGGAGGCGGCCGCGCAGGCCGCGTCGGCCCGCCGCCCGGTGAGGGGAACCGGCACCGAAAATCCCGGCGCCCAGGCGGCGGAGGAAGATTTCGCCGCACGTCCGCCGGTTGCCGCCAACGCCGCCTATGGTCTTGACCCGCTCGATGCGGCCACGGCCGGATTGGGACGGGCCCGGCGCCTGCGTGCCCTCCAGCTCGGCGTCCTGGCCCTCGGCGTCGTGGCGCTGATTGCCGGCATCATCCTGATCGTCACCGGAATGACGCACTAGCCGCCGCCCCGCACGCACTGCGTGGCCGTGGCCCCACAGCACGGCCGTACCGCACGTGCATGACGACCACAGCTTTCCCAAACTCAACACTTTTTTAAACCCAACAAGGAGTCCCGTGACTGCAACAGATTCATCCATCGCCACAGCCCGCCACGCAGCCCGCGCTGCCGCGGAAAAGTTGGCCGAGGACATTGTGGCCCTCGACGTCAGCGAGCGGCTTGCCCTCGCCGACGTCTTCCTGATCGCGTCCGCACCGTCGGAGCGCCAGGTCAACGCAATCGTTGACGGGATCGAGGATGAACTTTCCAAGTTCGACCTCAAGCCCGTACGCCGCGAAGGACGCTCCGGCGGACGCTGGGTGCTGCTGGACTACGCCGACGTCGTCATCCACGTCCAGCACGAGGAAGACCGCGTCTTCTACGCCCTCGAGCGCCTCTGGAAGGATTGCCCCGTCGTGGACCTCCAGCTCGGCGATGACGCTTCCGCGAAGGCCAACGCCGCCAGCGACTCCGAGTAGGCGGCGCCGCGGCCACCAGCGCAAAACCCTGAATATGCCCGATTTGGAATTTTCAGAAGTGCTGGTCTAAGATATTTGAGTTGCTTCGGGGAGAACGAAATCGGAGCAGCGAAAATTCGGGGCTGTGGCGCAGCTGGTAGCGCACCTGCATGGCATGCAGGGGGTCAGGGGTTCGAGTCCCCTCAGCTCCACCGAATGATCCGCCGGAATCGAAAGATTCCGGCGGATTTTTTTATGCCACCACGCGCCCCAGCGCCACGGGATCGCCCACAGTTCCGCCACGCCGCGCGTCGATTCGCGTCCGCGGCAAAAGTAGATTACGCTAATCAGGTTGCTTGATCGGACCGGCCCTTCGAAGGTTCCGGCGGGCGGCAGTTTCGGGGCTGTGGCGCAGCTGGTAGCGCACCTGCATGGCATGCAGGGGGTCAGGGGTTCGAGTCCCCTCAGCTCCACCGAACGAGGTCCCGCTCACTGAGCGGGACCTCGCTTTAGTTAACGCCAGGCCGCCCGCCGGCAGGCCTGCGCGGTATAACGTGAATCGTTGCAACACAACCAGGCCCGATCCTTGACGGCCCGACAAGAAACGGCGGCATCCCCGCGTGGCGGACAACACTCTCGATTCCCTCTTCTCCCGGCTGCGGAGGTTCCCCGACGTCGAGGCCGCTAACCTGCAGGCCTGGGACGCCACCGACCGCCTGCTGCTGGACACCGCCGCCGAACTGCGCGCCGGCGGCCAGCTCGCGCCCGACGGGAGGATCGCCGTCGTGGGGGACCGCTACGGTGCGCTGACCCTCGGTGTGCTCGCGCTCGGCTGGCAGGACGCCGGCCCGGTACGGGTGCACGAGGACCTGATCACCGGCGAACGCGCCCTGCGCCACAACGCCGCGGCCACGGGCCTCACCGACGGGTTCGAGCAGCTCCCGTTGCCCGACGCCGTGGACGGTGCCGCCCTGGTCCTGCTCCAGCTGCCCCGGTCCCTGGCCGAGCTGGAGGAGATCGCCGACGCCGTCGCGCGGCACGCTGCGCCCGGTGTGGTGCTGCTGGCCGGCGGACGGGTCAAGCACATGAGCCTGGGCATGAACGCCGTGCTGGGACGCTACTTCGGCGAGGTGCAGCCGCAGCTGGCCCGGCAAAAATCACGGGTACTCTTGGCCCGGGCCGCGAAGCCGGTCGACGGGCCCCCGCCGTTCCCCGTTTCGGAGCGCAACACCGGGCTGGACCTCACAGTCTGCGCCCGCGGCGCCGTGTTCGCCGGCACCGGACTGGACATCGGGACGCGCTTCCTGCTGGACTTCCTGCCGGAGATCCCCAGCGCCCGCCACGCCGTCGACCTCGGCTGTGGCACCGGGATCCTGGCCGCACTGTACGCCCGCAGCCATCCGAAGGCGCGGGTCACCGCCACCGACCGGTCCGCGGCGGCCGTCGAGTCGGCCCGGGCCACCGCGCGCGCCAACGGCCTCGACGGGCGGATCGAGGTCCTGCAGGACGACGCCATGAGCACCCTGCCCGACGCTAGCGCCGAGTTGATTCTGCTCAACCCGCCTTTCCACCTTGGGGCTGCGGTGCACGCCGGGGCCGGGATCAAACTGATCGAAGCCGCGGCCAGGGTCCTGGCCCCGGGCGGTGAACTGTGGACGGTGTTCAACAGCCACCTGCACTACCAGCCTGCGCTGGAGCGGCTGGTCGGCCGTACCCGTGAGGTGGGCCGGAACCCGAAGTTCACCGTCACCGCGAGTGTCCGCAAACCCCTCCCTTAGGGGAATGCGCTGGCTGCGGCAGGGGATCCGGACGAATCCAACCCGACTGTGACGGGCCAAGGTGGGTGCTAGCGGTCGCGCGTAACGTACCATTCTGACATCAGCAGTTCTTGGCCAAAGACGTTTAGAGGTATCAGTGTCTGAGATCCGCACACCCTCGCCGCGGCGCGGAACGAACCTGCCACGGATGGGGGACTTTAACCTCACAGTCATCCTGGATGCTATCCGGCGCGCCCCGGGAGGGCTCAGCCGGGTGGAACTGGCGCAGCTTGTCGGACTTTCGCCGCAGACCATTTCCAATATCTCCCGCCGGCTGCTGGACCAGAACCTGATCGTCGAGGCGGGAAAAGAAGGCTCCGGCCCCGGAAAACCGCGGACCATGCTCCGGCTTAACGCAGCCGGCATGTATGCCGTCGGCGTGCATCTGGACCCCGCGGTGACAACCTTCGTGGTCCTTGACCTCGTGGGCGCCGTGGTCAAGCACTCCCGGATCAAGACCCCGTCCGGCACGGATCCCGGCGCAGTCATTGACACCATCGCCGCCGAGATCAGCCAGCTGATCGAGGATTCCGGTGTCGACCCCGCCAAGATTGCTGGTCTCGGCGTCGCGTCCCCGGGCCCGATCGACCTGAACGAGGGCACGGTGGTCGACCCGCCGCTCCTGCTCGGCTGGGACCGCGTCCCGCTGCGGGACGCCCTCGTAAAAGCCACAGGACTGTCCACGCTCGTGGACAAGGATGTCACTAGCGCAGCCGTCGCGGAGACCTGGGCCGGGGGACCCAGCGGGGCCGGGAGCTTCGTCTTCATGTACATGGGCACCGGGATCGGCTGCGGAATCGTGCTCAACGACGAGGTGGTGCGCGGCACGTCCGGGAACGCCGGCGAAATCGGACACATCGTGGTGGACCCGGGAGGTGCCCTGTGCGACTGCGGACTGCGCGGCTGCGTGAAGTCCACGGCCATTCCGCAGGTGCTCGTGGCCCAGGCCGAGGAGGCGGGGGTACTCGCCGGCCCGCGCGGGGAAAACAACGGTCCGGTGGTCCAGGAACGGTTCGCCCAGTTGTGCGCCCAGGCCTACGGCGGAGACAAGGCGGCCGCCGAGATCATCGACCGCTCCGCCATGTTCGTGGCCCGGGCGGTCTCCGTGATCACCAACACCCTCGACGTCGACCGCGTCGTCTTCGGGGGACCGTTCTGGAGCTGCCTCTCGGAAACGTACCTGCGGCTGATCCCGGGACTCGTGGCGGAGAACAGCGCCACTCGGAAAATCCACGGCATCGAGGTAGTGGGAACCGGCGTGGGCGAGGACGTCGGCGCTGTCGGCGCCGCCTGCCTGGTCCTCGAGCACACGCTTGCCCCCCGCTCGCAGCGGCTCCTGCTTGAGGGCTAGGGCGGTCCGGCCGACCGCCTTACCTCACTACCGCACCGCAGCCGCAGTCCCTTCGGCGCCGCAGGCGCTAGTCGATATCCTCGATAATCGTCCCGAATGGGATTGACTCGTCGACATGTGCCTGGTGGCCGGTGGGGCCGTGGTTGTACGAGACCTTGACTCCGTGCAAGCCGTCCGCCGCGGACTGCATCAGGATGGGCCGGACGGTATTGATGAGGCTCTCGCTCTTGCCGGCGAGATACTCCTGGTAACTGGCTGGAAGCTGGATCATGAGGTCAGGATAGACCTGAGCCGCGGCCATGGGGAGGGCCGCAGGTACCCGGCTTCCGGTGCACTACCCGCCGACGTTTTCGCCCAGGTTGCCGAAGATTGTTCTGTGGCAGGCCGGGCCTGAGCGTAAAGGCGCGTCTTAATTCGGCGGGGGACTTGATTGCCCTCCCCGGGCGCCCTAGAGTCTTAGACAAGTTACCGCGGTAACGTGTCAGCGATCCTCCGCTGCGGGCCGGCCCCCGGACAGTTCACAGGAACTCTCCACGGGCGCCCAAGGAGGGTGTGGGTGCCCCCATGTGGGCCTGACATTTGCTCACGGACAACTTCGTATCAGGCGTAACAGTCGCGGCTGCGCCCTGCTGAAGTTTCCTCCGTGTTCCCCAAACTCCACTCATTGGCGCCAGCTCCGGCCGGACTACGGCACAGCTGGCACCGATGGCTCACAGCCAAGGACGCAAATGTCTCCACCAAGCCTTATTGACGCACATCCAAATCTGGCCGGCGCGGCCCCCGTCGCCCTGTCCTACGAACTTTTCCCGCCTCGTTCGCCCGCGGCGGCCGAATCGCTGTGGACCACCATCGGGGAACTGGAAGCCACCAGCCCCGACTACGTGTCCGTCACCTACGGTGCGAGCGGCTCAAACCGGGACACCGCCGTCGAACTCATCAACCGACTGGTGCAGGAGACCATGCTGCGCCCGCTGGCGCACTTGACCTGCGTGGGCAACACTCCCCAGGAGCTGGCCGAAATCATCGGCGAGCTGCTCGACGTCGGGGTCCGCGGCATCCTGGCCCTGCGCGGTGACCAGCCCAGGGACGGGGGCGCTCCGGCCGATGGCTCGCTACGCTACGCACAGGACCTAATCGAGCTGATCCGCCGCGTCGAACAGCGGCGCTCGGCCCTGCTGTGCGCCGGCAAGGTAGCGGTGGGCGTCGCCGCCTACCCCACCCGGCACCCCGAGTCGCCCAGTGAGGCGCACGACGTCGAGGTGCTGCTCGCCAAGCAGCGCTCCGGCGCGGATTTCGCCATCACGCAGGTCTTTTTCCACACCGAGCAGTATGCGCAGCTACTGTCCCGGGCCCGCCGGGCCGGCGTCACCATCCCGATCATTCCCGGGGTCATGCCGCTGACCAGCATCCGACGGCTCACCCGGCTGGGCGAACTGACCGGCGTCGAACCGTCCCCGGAACTGATTGAACGGCTCGCGGCCGCCGACACCGACGCCGAACGCAACCGGATCGGCGTCGCTGCCACCGTAGACCTGGCCAACGCGGCCCTGGACGCAGGCGCGCCTGGACTGCACCTCTACACCTTCAACGAGCACGCCAGCGCCCTCGAGGTGCTGGACAAGCTCGCACTGCCGCGCCCGCGAACCGGCCACCGGCACGCCAGCCACCAGCGCCAGGCCGCCGCCCGGCAGCTCGCCAGCTGACGGCGCCCCCGCGCACAACCTTCCTCCGCACCACCCCACCAATTCTTAGGACTTCCCATGACTGACAAGAACACCACTGCCCGCATCCCGTTCCCCGCTGCCTCGATCCTCGGCTACCCCCGCATCGGCCGCCGCCGCGAACTCAAGAAAGCCGTCGAGGCCTACTGGGCCGGCAGCATCGACGCCGCCGCCCTCGACGCGGCCGCCAAGGAGATCCAGCTGGGCACCGCCCGGCGCCTTCAGGGTCTCGGCCTGACCGAAGCCGCCGCCGTTCCCGGCACCTTCTCCTACTACGACCAGGTCCTCGACGCCGCCGCCCACCTAGGGGCCGTGCCGGCCCGCTTCGGCGATCTCCTCAACGCCGACGGCCAGCTCGACATCGACGGCTACTTCACCCTGGCCCGCGGCACCACGGACCAGCAGCCGCTGGAAATGACCAAGTGGTTCGACACCAACTACCACTACCTTGTCCCGGAAATCGGCCCGGAGACGAGCTTCGCGCTGACCTCCACCCGGATCGTCGAAGAATTCGAATACGCCCTGGCCAACGGAGTGGAGACCCGCCCGTACATCGTCGGCCCGGTCACCTTCCTGCTGCTGAGCAAGGCCTCCGATGACGCCCCGGCCGGATTCCGCCCGCTGTCCCGCCTCGAGGACCTGCTCCCGGTCTACACCGCGCTGCTGGAGAAGCTCGCCGCCGCCGGTGCCAGCTGGGTCCAGCTCGACGAGCCGGCCCTCGTGGTGGACCAGGACACCCCGGCCGGGGAGATCCAGGCCGCCGTCGCCCGAACCTACGAGGTGCTCGCCGCGGCCGCGGCCCGTCCGCAGCTCTTCGTCTCCACCCCCTACGGCGCGCTGGGCGGCCAGCTCGGCACCCTTGCCGCGACCGGCATCGACGCGCTTCACCTGGACGTGTTCAAGGGCGAGGTCCCCTCCGCCGCGGCCCTCGCCGCGCTGGGCGACAAGACCCTCGTCGCCGGCGTCGTGGACGGCCA
>Ga0213837_1001872_pt1 | contig 10249 bp, 9 predicted proteins | sample SWPATP12_FD_160572 | JGI IMG/M metagenome (GOLD analysis project Ga0213837, IMG submission 160572) | Coastal seawater microbial communities from Marineland, Florida, United States - SWPA TP1 #2 | ecosystem: Environmental > Aquatic > Marine > Coastal | place: USA: Florida | collected 2016-08-06
AAGAATTTCAGGTTCTCCCGGGCGGTCAGGTCCGGGTAGATGGCCAGCTCCTGCGGGACCAGGCCGATGGTCCGCTTGGCCTCCGTCTCCGACGGCGTCATCTCCCGGCCCGCCACCCGGACGGTGCCCTCGCTGGCCGGAACCAGGCCCGCGACCATGGAGATGGTGGTGGTTTTTCCGGCGCCGTTGGGTCCCAGCAGCCCGTAGGTTTCCCCGGCGCGGATGTGGAAGGACACACCGTCGACGGCGGTCAGGTCCCCGTACCGCTTCACGAGTCCGCTGACGTCCAGCACGTCCTTGATTTGTATCTGCACTGCCTCCACCAGCAATCCCCCCATGCCCCTGCTGCCCGGTCGTGTCCAGACTAGCCTTCCGTGCGGGGTTCCGGCGGGACAGGGCACTTGGACCCCGTGTCGCCGGTCAGTGGGGGGTGCGGAACCGCCGCCACACCGCCGGGGCCAGCACGACGGCGATGCCGACGGCGGCTCCGATGACGGTGTCGAAGATCCGGTCCCGCAGCAGGATGCCCGGCGCCGAGGGGGCCACCAGCAGCGTGGAAACCAGGGCCAGCGGCGTGACGAAGATCTGGGCCAGGACGTATTGGCGGGCGATGAACATCTCCGCCCCGAACTGGCAGGCGGCGATCACCATCACGGTCTGCCAGGGCAGGGGCTGCAGGAGCAGGATCCCCGCGAGCAGGACGAGACCGATCGCCGTGCCCACGATTCTTTGCAGGCCGCGGCTGACCCGGTGCCGGGTGGTGTGGCCCACGAGCGGGACGACGGCGGCCACCATCGCCCAGTAGTTGTGGCCGAAGCCCAGCCGTTCCCCGAGCAGGGTCGCCAAGGTTCCGGCGAGGCCCGCCGCCACGAGGTAGCCGATGCTTTCGAGCAGGGCCGTCCGCTTTTCCGCCGGCGTGAGTGGTGCGCTGGCCCGCAGGACCCACGGTGTCCGGCGGCTCGGGAGCACGCGCGAGGACAGACCCACCAGCAGGGCGAAGGCGACGGTCAGCACCGCCACAAGCATGGCCTGCCAGAGCGGCGGCTGGTTGGGGATGGACGCGATCGCGGCGAAGGCAAAGATGTGGAACAACGATCCCGCGGGCCGGAGCCGCCACCAGGCGACGACCAGCGAGCAACCCCCGGCCACGAAGGTGGTGGCGAAGACCTGGAGCCAGACGGTGTCCGCAGCGGAGAGCGCCCACGCCGCTCCGGCGCGGGCGGTCAGGGCGGCCAGCAGCATCACCACCACCATGAGCGCACCGGCGCGGAATTGAAGGCCGAAGCGCCTGGCATGCGGTTCATTGCGGCCGTAGATCCCGGCGAAGGCGCCGAAAGAAGCGAAGATGGCCAGGTCCAGGCGGTCCAGGAACACCAGCGTGATCAGGGGGACAAAGACACCGACAGCGCAACGGATGGCCGCCTCGTGGTCCTTGTTGCCGGGCGCCATGGTGAACATCTCGGAAAGCATCTTCACGGGTGGGAGGCGCCTTTCGTGCGGTCGGATTGTTACGACGGCGGCGCTGGCATCCAGCATCGATTTTACGCCCGGAAGGGCGCGGGCCTGGCATCCTCAACCATTCACTGGAACCTTGCCCGCCGGGAGACAAGACCGGAGAAGTGATAGCGTCTAGCGGTTGATCCCCGCGCCCGGGGCACGGCACACAGAGTTATATCAAGGCACACCGGAGGACCCCATGCTCAAAGGATTCAAGGACTTTATCCTGCGCGGCAACGTGATCGAACTGTCCATCGCCGTCGTGGTCGGTACCGCATTCACCGCCCTGGTCAGCGCGTTTACGTCGAACATCGTGAACCCCATCATCGCCGCGGCCGGCGGGGTCGAGACCAAGGGCCTGGGCTTCTGGATCTGGCCGGGCAACGACAAGACGTTCGTCAACTTCGGCGCGGTCATCACCGCGTTCGTCACATTCCTGATCACGGCCGCCGTCGTCTACTTCATCTTCGTGGCGCCGATGAACCGGATCAACCACATGGTCAAGAAGCGCCTCGCGACTGCGGAGCCGGAAGAGAAGCCGCTCCCGGCCGACACGGCCCTGCTGGCCGAAATCCGTGACCTGCTGACCCAGATCGCCGGCCCGGAGCATGGACGGGCGGGCGATCACGCCGCCCCGGAGCGGGCAGGCGACCGCACTGTCGAGGCCGCCGGTGAGCGCAGCCGCTAGGCCGAACGAAATCGTCACCGGCCGGCAATAGGCCCGTAACAGCGGGCGGACATCATGGGACCCATGAAGCCCATAGCCCGCGGCCGAAAACGCGGCAGATCACAGGCCCCGGCCACGTCCGAGTTGAGCTGCGAAGTCTGCGGCCAGATGCCCGAACCCACCAAGACCCGGCTGACGCTGGCCAACATCGCGGTGATGCTGCCCATCGAGCTGCTGGTCCACGCGGCGGTGGTAGGAACGCACCTGCCCTATGTGGCCAAGGTCCTCGTCCTCACGCTGACCGCCACCGTCCTGGTCATCTGGGTGGCGGAACCATCCGCGACGCGGATGCTGCGGAGCTGGCTGCACGCCCCCGCGTTGCGGCACCGCAGCCGGCTCGGCGCCGCGCCCGCCCTGTGGCGGGCCCGCACCGTACTGAAGGACCGGCCCGGGTCACTGCAGAAGCTCACGCAGTCGCTGGCACGGCTGGACACCAACATCCTGAGCATCCATGTCCACCCGGTCCACGGCGGCGTGCTGGACGAGTTCGTGCTGTCCGCGCCCGGCGGCCTGCGCGAGGCGGAGCTGCTGAAAGCCCTGCGCGACGGCGGCGGAAGCGACCCTCATGTCTGGCCCACCACGGCACTGGCAATGGCCGACGGGCAGACAGGGGCACTGAGCCTCGCGGCCAGGATCGCGGCCAACCCCGAGGAGTTGCCGCTTGCGGTGGCTGAACTGCTGCGCGCACGGATCGAGGCCGGGCCGGATTCGGACACCGTGGCTCACCCAACCACAGCGGGCCATCAGGCCGGGGCCGGCAACGCCGGTCCGGTGCCGGCGACGGACGGGAGTGTGCTGAGGATCCCGACTGCCTGGCACGGTCCGATCACGTTCAGCCGCCCCGGCGAGCCGTTTACTCCGGCGGAATCCGCCCGGGCCCACCGGCTGGCTGAGCTCGCCGAGATCCTCGCGCACCGTCCCGTCTCCGGGCGGTGACGGCGGGCGCCTTTCCCCGCTATGAGAGTCCCGTACGTCCGTGCCGCAATCCGTCAGTCCCGGTTTCCGCCCGCAACCGGCTGCCGGGTGCTCGTGTCGCGTTCCCATTCCACCGGGCGCCCGCTGCCCCGGCGGCCCGCAAGGGCGAATGCCACGTACACCAAAGCATGGGCGGCGGACAGCGGACCGCGAATTGAGCGTGCTACCTCGGACAACGTGTGGCCGGCCGTGCTGCGCCCTCCGCCCTCCCCGCCGTTCTGCTGGGCGTTGCCGCGATAAACGCGGTGCAGCACGGCCACCTGGTCCTTGGGGGTCCGGGGCGGGCGAACGACCACGGGGTCCACGTCCAGAACGGCCTTTTCCGCGGGTTCGAAGAGTCGGTCCACGAACAGGTCATCCGCCGTCAGGCCGGGGAACTGCTGGAAACGCTGCCGTCCCTCTCGGGAGAGGCCGTACACGCCGGCTCCCCACAGACCGCTGCGGCCGGACGGAAGACGGAGTTTGGTCCGGTAGTACGAGCGGATCAGCGGGTGGGCGTCCTGCAGGTCGAAACGGGCCGCCGGGCGCGCGGCCAGGACCGGGCCGGAGCTGAGGGCAGCAAAGACGGCGCGCACGGCGCCGGGGCTGATCTGCACATCCGCGTCAAGGTAGAGCCGCGGCCACTGTGAGGCGGCGGAGTCCCCCGCATTGAGCGCGGCTGCCTTGGACGACTTCCCCAGTTCCAGCACGGTGACGCCGTCGAAATCCCGCGCGATTGCGGCAGTGCCGTCGGTGCAGCCGTTGCAGGCCACAATGACCTCCAGCTGCCGTGTTGCGGCCAGCGGCGCCAGCGGCCCGAGTGTCCGCGCGATCACGGCGGCTTCGTTGTGCGCCGGAATTATGACCGAACCCTGCGGGAACCCGCCGGAGCCCGCGCTGTCGGGGCTGTCGTCGCAGTCCACAGCGTCCCTGCTCGGGCCGGGCAGGGCGGTCCAGCTCCCCTCATCGAGCACCGTGCCCAGCACCCCCCTGCGCTCGGGTTTCCAGCAGCGCAGGAGCTCGGCGAGGGCAACGGCGCCCTGGAAGACCGTGGCGTACGCCGGGGAGTGGTATTTGCGGATGTAGCGGATCCGGTTCACCGCCATCAGGGCGTGCAGGCCGGGGGACGCGCCGGAGCCGCCGCCCTCGTGGGTCACGGTGGCGGCAGGTTCGTACCAGACCGTCCCGCCGCAGATCCGCAGCCGGCGGAAGAAGTCCGTCTCTTCCGAGTAGAGGAAGAAGGACTCGTCCCAGGCCACAGCATCGGCCAGCCGGCGGCTGACCATCAGCGCGGCGCCGCTGGCCCAGTCGACGGTGTGCGCGTGGGCGTAGCTTTCCGGGTGGAAATCCGTCGACGCGAGCCATCCGGGGCGGCCGGATGCCCGCCGCCCCAGGAGGGCGTCGCCGAGGGCCCGGCTGATGCCCGGTTCGCGGTGCAGCGTGGGGCTGATGGCACCGTCCGCGGCGAGGATCCTCGGCACCACGGCGCCCGCGTTCGAGCTGCGCATCCGGTGCAGCATCGCCTTCAGGCAGCCGCGCGCCACGGTGAGGTCCGGGTTGAGGACCACAATGGCCCCGGCGTCGCCGGCTCTCTGCAGGGCGGCGTTGATGCCGGCGGCATACCCCAGGTTGCCGCCGGTTGCGAAGGCAATCACATCCGGGTGCCTCTCGCGGACGATCTCGAGGGTGCCGTCCCGGGAGGAGTTGTCCGCCAGCAGCACGCGCAAGGTCAGGTCGGCAGTCTCCGCCCGCAGGCCCTGCAGCAAGCCGTCAATGTCGCCGGCGTTGTTGTAGGTGACGACGACGACGGCGGCATCCGCCGGTCCGTCCGGTCCGGTGAACCGCCCGGGGGTCCGGGGCGTGGGGGCGGGCCCGGAATCCATCAGGTCAACGGGTGTTCCGCCCAGGACCACTTTGCTGCCGGCCAGTTGCTCCATGACTTCCCCCTCACCCCGCCTCGGCGGGCGCTAGTTGACCGTTGTTCTCGACGTACCGGCGGCCTGTGACAGGACACAGCCACCGGCCGGAGTCGTCCTGTTTCAGCGGGTGCCCGGCCTCGCCTACCCAGCCCGCCTGCCGGGCCGGAACGCCGACAACCACGGCATAGTCAGGTACGTCCCGCGTGACAACCGCTCCGGCGGCGACCGTGGCCCATGCGCCGACGGATACGGGGGCCACGCAGACGGCACGGGCGCCGATGGAGGCCCCCGTGCCGACGGTCACGCCCACGGCGTCCCAATCCTCGGAGCCCTTGAGCGTTCCGTCGGGAGTCACCGCCCGGGGGCGCAGGTCGTTGGTGAGCACCGCCGCGGGGCCGACGAAGACTCCGTCGGCGAGGCGCGCCGGCTCGTAGACCAGCGCGTAATTCTGCAGCTTGCAGTTCGAACCGATGACGACCCCCGGACCCACGTAGGCACCGCGGCCGATGTTGCAGTTGCTGCCCACCGTGGCGTCCTCGCGGATCTGCGCGAGGTGCCAGACTCGTGTTCCGTCTCCAATGACGGCGGCGTCTGCCACGTCTGCAGTTTCGGCGATGGTTCGCATGGCGCTTCTCCTTTGAGCGGGATCTGTGGCGGATTCCGTCTCGGGTTCGACGGAAGGGGGCGGCGTTGTTTCGCGTGCCGGGTGAGTGCGGATGATCCTGATGGCCGCCGCCCCCAGCAGGGCACCCAGCGTGTTGTTCATGACGTCGCCGAGGCTGGCCTGGCGCTGGCTCAGCGCAAGGTACTGGACGGTTTCGATCGCGGCCGACGTCAGCGCGCCGCCGACCACCGCCAGCCACCACCGGCGGGTCGGCAGGAGGAGGGCGACGATCACCCCAAAAGGAACAAAGAGGAGAACGTTGGCCGCCCCCTCGACGTGCAAGTAGGTGATGCCGGCGGTCAGGGGGTGGCCCCGCACCGCGTCGATGACATCCCTCAGGAGGCCCGCCAGGGGGCGGTCCACCGGCGTCGGCCAGACGCCGATGAACGCCAGCCCGGCAAGGTACAGGGCCAGGGCGGTGAGGAGGACACGCTGGTGTGCCTTCGGGTTCATCGCCTGGTCTTCAATCCCGGGACGCCCGGAATCCGGGTTTTCACGGCCGGCCCAGGGCTGCCTGCAGCGTGTCTGCCACATGCTGCTGTTGCGCTTCGCTGATGTGCGGGAAGATCGGCAGCGACAAGATCCCGCCGGCGGCCTGCTCTGCGACCGGAAAGGACCCGGCACCGAGTCCCAGTCCCCGGTAGGCGCCGCTGAGGTGCACCGGGACCGGGTAATGGATGCCGGCGCCGATACCTGCATCGTTCAGTGCCGCCAGCACGCGGTCCCGTTCCGCAACGCGGATGACATACAAATGCCAGACGTCGACGTTTCCCTCGGCGCTGCGCGGAAGGACGACGCCGGGCAGGTCCGCCAGCAGTTCCCGGTAGCGGTCCGCGGCCTGCCGCCGTCGTTCGTTCCAGCCGGCCAGCCTGCGCAGCTTGGCGTTGAGCACCACCGCCTGGATGGTGTCGAGGCGCGAGTTCATGCCGACCGCGTTGTGCTGGTACTTGTGTTCGCTGCCGTGGGCGCCAAGCATCCGCACCCGGGCCGCAATGATGTCGTCGTCCGTCACCACCGCTCCGGCGTCCCCGGCGGCACCGAGGTTCTTGCCCGGATAGAAGCTTGTGCCGGCCACCCGTCCCAGCGTGCCGGCGAAGCGGCCATTCCGTGTGGCGCCCTGGGACTGGGCGGCATCTTCGACAATGACGGCGCCGCAGGATGCCGCAATCGGTACCAGCCGCTCAACAAAGGCCGTTTGACCGAACAAGTGCACGGGGATGATGGCCTGGGTCCGGGGTGTCACAGCCGCAGCCACCCGGTCGGGATCGATCAGCAGGTGCTCCGGGTCGACGTCGACGAGCACCGGCACCGCGCCGATCCGGCTCACTGCCTCGGCGGTTGCGATGAAGGTGTTGGCGGGGAGGATGACTTCCCCGCCCGCTGTGACCCCGGAAGCGCGCAGTGCCAGCTCCAGCGCATCCGTTCCGTTGGCCACCCCCACGCAGTTCCCGGCGCCGAGGAACCGGGCATAGGACTGCTCGAATTCGGCCACGGCGGGGCCGCCGATGAACGAGGTCTGCGTGAAGACGTCTTTCAGCCCCGCCTCGACTTCATCCGCTACCTCGTCCTGCTGGGCGCCGAGGTCGACCATCGGGACGGGGACTTTGACACCCGGAGGCCGGGTCATCGCGCACCGCCGGCTGCGGCCGCTGCGGGCTCGAGCATCCGTGCCGGGACCCCGGCCCAGGTCTCCGCGTCGGGCACGTCGCGCAGGACGGCGGCTCCCATGCCGACCCGGCTTCCGGCCCCCACCCTGGTGCCTTCCCGCACCGACGAGTTCATACCCAGATACGCCGTGCGTCCGATCCTGACGCCGCCGCCCAGCGAGACGCCGGCAGCGAGGGTGGCGAAGTCCTCCACGACGTCGTCATGAGTCAGCGTCACACCGGGCATCATCACAACATGGCTCCCCACCGTGACCCCGGTTGTCAGCGTGACATTGCCCAGCAGGATGCTCCCGGGACCGATGTCGCAGCAGGTCGGGACCCGCACCGAGGGCTCGACCACCGTCGCGAAGCGGTAGCTCGGAAAACCGAGGCCGGCGAGTCTGGCGACGACCTGTTCGCGGCCCCTCCCGGCACCGATGCAGGCGACCACGCGCGCTTCCGGATAGCGCAGGGCGTGGCTGGCGGGACCCAGGATCGGGGCGCCGTCCAGGGTTGACCCCGCCTTGGATTCGTCGTCATCGAGGACGCCGACGACGTCGAATTGGCCGTTTTCGCGCACACAGGCCAGCACCTCGCGGGCCAGGCCGCTGGCTCCGATCAGCAGCAGCTCAGTCATCAAGTGTCCCCGCAGCCTTCAGAATCGATTGGATGACCCGGGACTGCTCGTCCAGGGTCAGCTGGTGGTAGACCGGCAGTATCAGGGTGTGGTCCGTGAGCCGTTCCGTCACGGACAGGTCCGCTCCGCCGGTGTTCCGCCCGGCGTAGGCGGGTTGCCGGTGAGCTGCCATGATGCCGCGCCGGGCCGAGATCCCGTCCCGCGCCAGCCGCTCCAGCAGCTCCTCCCGTCCGAGGGCGAATTCCGGCAGGACCTCGACCCAGAAAGACTGGAAGTTGCTGGTCCCGTAGAGCGGGTCTTCGGTGAAGCGCAGGCCCTCGACGCCGGCGAGTGCCTTCCGGTAGGCGGCGGCGATTGCCCGGCGCCGGGACACCGCTTCCCCCAGCCGGCCCAGTTGTACGAGCCCGACGGCGGCCTGCATGTCCGTCATCCGGTAGTTGAACCCGATCTCCCCGTACTCCTCCGGCGGCGCCAGGACTGAGGCGTGCCGGTCGTTCGCCGAGACGCTCATGGCGTGTTCACGGAGCTTCCGTGCACGGTCCGCCCAGGCGGGGTTGCGGATGGTCAGCATCCCGCCTTCCCCGGTGGTGAGGATTTTCCGCGGGTGGAACGACCATGCCGCGAGCTCGGCGCCCGCTCCCACGGGCCGGCCCCGGTAGGTGGAACCCGCGCCGCACGCCGCGTCCTCGATGACGGTGATGCCCAGTCCGTCGCAGAGGGCCCGGATCGGATCCAGGTCCACCGGCATGCCCCCCTGATCCACCACGATCACGGCGCGGGTGGCCGGCGTCAGGGCGGCGGCGAGCGTCCGCACTGACACGTTCCCGGTGTCCGCCTCGACGTCGGCGAAGACCGGCCGGGCACCCACGTAGGTGACGGCGTTGGCGGTGGCGATGAAGGAGAGGGACGGCACAACGACGTCGTCACGGGGTCCGATCCCGGCCACTTTCAGCGCCAGGTGCAGGGCCGTGGTGCAGTTGGAGACCGCGACGGCATGGCTGGCCTGCTGTGCCGCGGAGAAGGCTTCCTCGAAGCGCGCCACGCGGGGTCCCTGCGCCACCCAGCCCGAGGCGATCACTTCGGCCACTGCCTCGGCTTCCTCCGGCCCGAGCCATGGCTTCATCACGTTGATCCGGCTCAGCGCCCGGCCCTGGTCGACCGTCACAGCGCACCGCCAACCCTGGCGTCCGCGATGTCAGCGCGCAGCGGCCGCCACCAGTCCACAAGTTCGCGCAGGCCCTCCTCGAGCCCGGTTTCGGCGCTGAAGCCAAGGTCGCGCCGGGCCGCGGCGGTGTCCGCCTGGCGCCTGACGACGCCGTTGACGGCCCGCTCCGGGCCATGCTCCACGTCCAGTTCCGAGTCCATGGCCCGCAGCAGGGCCCGGGCCAGTTCCAGCAGGCTGGTCTCTGCACCGCTGGCGACGTTGTACACGCCCTCGACCACCCCGCTGCCCGCGGCCAGGATATTGGCCCGGGCCACGTCCCTGGTGTGGACGAAATCCATGGTCTGCTTCCCGTCGCCCAGGATCAGCGGCGGCAACCCGTCCTCGATCCGCTCCATCCAGCGCACCAGCACCTCGGTGTAGAGACCATGGACGTCCATCCGCGGCCCGTACACGTTGAAGTAGCGCAACAGGACGTAGTCCAGCCCGGACATGGCCCGGAAGCTTCGGGCCATGGCTTCGTTGAACGACTTGGCCGCGCCGTAGAACGTGTCGTTGTTGTAGTGGTGATGGCGTTCCGACGTCGGAAACGTCTCCGCCATGCCATAGACCGAGGCGCTGGAGGCCGCCACGAGCTTGCCCACCCGCTGCGCCGCCGCGGCCTCGAGCACGTTGAAAGTCCCGTCCACCAGCACCTCCAGGGCCAGCCGGGGTTCTTCGGCACACTGGGTGATCCGGATCGCCGCCTGGTGGAAGACAATGTCCTTGCCCCGGCTCAGATCGTGGACCAGGTCCCGGTCGCGGAGGTCCCCTTCGACGAGTTCGACGCGCCCGCTGGCGATCGCCGGGTCGAGGTTGGCGCGCCGGCCACGGACCAGGTTGTCGAGCACGTCGACCCTGCCGACACCGGCGTCGAGCAGGTGGTCCACGACCGTGGATCCGATGGTCCCCGCTCCGCCAGTGACCAGGACCTGCGCTCCCTGCAGGATGCTCATCTGCTTGCCTCCAGCTGGGGTTCATTTCCGACGACGATGCTGGCTTTC
>Ga0213837_1001873_pt1 | contig 10246 bp, 1 predicted proteins | sample SWPATP12_FD_160572 | JGI IMG/M metagenome (GOLD analysis project Ga0213837, IMG submission 160572) | Coastal seawater microbial communities from Marineland, Florida, United States - SWPA TP1 #2 | ecosystem: Environmental > Aquatic > Marine > Coastal | place: USA: Florida | collected 2016-08-06
AGAAAATGTAGCAATAGAACCATTAATTAATGGATGGTTTGCATTTCCATATTTAATCTCACCTGCAACATCAGCCATGTTTTTAAAATACAAGATGATGGATATGGTAGATTCATTTATAAAACAACCTAAATTACATGAAATGGCTTTAAAAAATCCAGATATGATGGGAGGCCCTTTTATTGATTATCCAGCTTCAGAAAAATATGTATTGGAAGCATATAGAGATAAAATTAATACTGAAGAAACATCAACACTTCTGTTCGCAGAAGCAATTAAGTCTTTAAATAAAATGCTCATAAAAACAGCTAAAGGATATTCATTAGAATCATTATATAAAGATATTCCAGAAATTCTTCAGGGAGTTGTTGAGCTATATTATGATGTGAATAACCAACCTGCCTTTCGTTTTGTAGAGCCATTATTGTATGATGAGCCATATCATTCTAAAAAAACACAAAGTGTTAGAATCTTTGAAGTAAGTTCGAAAAGGGCGTGCGATTATAATACACCACGTCTGTCGACAAACAATGGAGTAATATTAGATGTCGCATTTGATAGCCCTCTTATTGACCAGCTATTTAAAATGAAATATACATCGCAAAGTTTAGATCATATATTGAATGAATTAGATTTATCTGCAGATGAAACTAAAATGTTCTTATCGCTTTTTACAGAAGATAAAGTAGAGAAAAACAATACACTGAAAACTAATGAGGCTTTTAGAATTCGTTATATGGGACATGCGTGTGTACTCATTGAATCTAGAGATGTCTCTATATTGATAGATCCATTTGTTTGTCATCAATATGCAGCAAATATGGATACACATACTTACTCTGATTTACCTGAATATATCGACTATGTTCTTGTTACTCATGGGCATGCAGATCACTTAATGACTGATGTGCTATTAGAATTAAGACATAAAATAGGTACTGTAGTTGTTCCTAGAAATGGCAATGGGAACTTGGAAGATCCTTCATTAAAAGGAATTTTACACGAATTAGGATTTAAATCTGTAATAGAGGTTAACGAACTAGAACGAATTGAAATTCCGAACGGTTACATCACAAACCTCCCATTTTTTGGAGAACATTGCGACCTTAATATTCGGGCCAAAGCAGCTCATTTAGTTAATATTCACGGACATTCTGTATTGTTAGCAGCAGACTCAAGTAATCTTGAAATAAAGTTATATAAAAAGCTAAAACATGTGATTGGGGATATTGATACAATCTTTCTTGGAATGGAGTCTGTAGGTGCTCCTTTAACATTTAATTATGGTGCATTTTTGACAGAAAAAATGAGTAGAGATATGGATCAGTCTAGAAGAGTAAATGGATCCGATTTTAAACGAGGTTACGACTTAGTAAAACAATTTAATCCTAAAAATGTGTACTTGTATGCAATGGGCTTAGAAGAATGGACTCAGTATATATTAGGTATAACATACACAGAGGATTCGCCACAACTAAATGATGCAAGACAACTTTTAGAAAAAGCTTCTGAAATCAATGTGAATGTTGAGCTTCTCAAAGGTAAAAAAGATGTGGTTTACGAATACGAACAAAGTTATGAAGGTGCAGAATGAAAATAAAAGAGTATGTTCGCAAAGATAATTTAAAGGATTTATATCCTCTTAGCCCACTTCAAGAAGGAATGTTGTTTGAACAACTGTATGAAGATGTTGGAAACCCATACTATTACCAAACAAGTTTTCGTTTAGAAGGTAATGTAAATTTAAAATTGTTTAGACAAAGTTTTGAAACATTGGTGAATAAATATGATGTACTTCGTACAGTCTTCTTTTATGAAAAAACTAAACAACCATTACAAGGTGTTTTAAAAGAGGTGCCATATAATTATCATGATATAGATTTAACGATGGATAGTTTAGCTGAAGCTACTTCAAAAATTGAAGAATACAAAAAAAATGACGCATCATCAACGTTACATTTAGGGCAGGATTCATTATTTAAATGTACTGTTTTTAAGTTAAAAGATAACATCTTTGAAGTAGTTTGGGGTTATCACCATATAATTCTGGATGGATGGTCACAAAGCCTAGTGATGCAAGATTTCTATCAAATTTATTATAACTTGTCAACTGAAAACACTGCGGGTTCTATAGAAAACAAATCATTTAGCACATATATAAAATGGTTAATGAAACAGGATAGAGATCAGGCAAAAGCCTTTTGGAAAAATTATATGGATGGATATGATACTCCAATAAAGCTTCCGTCAAAGAAAAGTTCTAATGTTACTCATAGTTATAATATTCAGATAAAGAAGCTTGTTTTATCTGATAACATTGTAAAAGGGCTTGAAAACCTTAGTTCTGAGGCAGAAACTACATTAAATCGAGTGTTTCAACTTGTGTGGGGAATTGTTTTAGCAAGACTTAACCATACGAATGATGTGATGTACGGTACGATTGTTTCTGGACGACCATCCGCCATTGAAAATGTAGAACAAATTGTTGGCTTATTTATAAATACAATACCAATTCGTGTATCATTTGATGAAGCTGAATCGTTTATTGAAACGCTTAAACGCTTGCATAATGGTGTCATTAAAGGGGAATCATATCAATATTTGTCATTAGCAGACATACAAAAACTTAGCTCAATTAGTGGTAAATTATTAGAGCATAACCTGGTATACCAAAACTTTTCATCATTTTCTGATTCATCATATGAAAGTGAGAGTTTAGGATTTGATATGATATCAACATCTAAATTTGCTGCTATGGATCATAGTAATTTTGAAATTCAGATATTACCTGATTCAATTACAGGGTTATTAGAAGTTAACCTTTTGTATGTTGAAGAGCTATATCCTGAAAACTACATCAATAAAATACTTCAATCGATAGAAAATATATTAACTACAATTATAGCAAATCCTAAAGTACCATTAATAGATATTCAACCATTTACTGTACAGGATCAGATAAAATTTTATCTCGAAGAAAACCTTGTAGGTGCAGAGCTTGATGAAAAAATACTGATAAATAAACTCATACAAAAAACTCAAGGTCGATCGGAAACACTCTTTCGTTTATTCGGATGTAAACAGTCAGAGTACGACAAAATTTATCCGATGATGCCTACACAAGAAGATTATCTGAATCATCGTTTAATTATTTCAGACAGTGAACGTTACAATGTAAGCAAATGGATTGATATTGAAACCCCATTTGATTCTGAGTGCTTTGAGAATTGTTTAAACTACCTAACTCAGAACATCGAATATTTAAGAACGCATATAGTTGATTATAATGGGCATCAATATTTAGGTGTGAAATCATCATATAATCATAAGTATGAATATTATGAAAACTTCGATAATATGGATGAGCTTCTAAATGAAATTACATTTAAACCCTACAATTTAAATGAAGAACCACCGTATCGATTTGTTATTATTAAATTGTCAGATTCTTCATATAGAATGCTCTTTTGCGGATTCAATGTATTTTTTGATGGGTTATCTATTACTGAAATATTTAATCGCGTATCAGAATATTATACGAACGGTGAACAAAAACATTCAAAGGATAGATTTTTACAAGATATATTTCCAACCCGAAAACAATATAGTTCTAAAAGTTCCATTGAATATTGGAAAAAAACTGGTGAACGATTTAACGCAGTAGAGCAAGACACATATAATGCTTCAGATAAAGAGCAAAATAGTTTAATTCATATTAATGATGAGAAACTAAATGAGATAAAAGAATATTGTAAAGCACATATTATTAGTTTACCAAACTTTTTTAGAACGCTTTATAGTTTACTTTTGCGCTATTATAGAGGCGATGATGGAGATATACTACTATTTGATGTATACGGATTAAGGAAAAAAGAACAAAAGCAATCGATAGGATTTTATTTAAATACAATTGCTACACCATTATTTTCTGATGATTTAAAGGAGAAACACCTTTTTTCTGACATTGTTGAATATGTAAAAACACAAAAGAAAGAAAGTAATAAAAACAGATTCGTAACGGCATCCGAAATGCTTGGTTCGTTTAATACATCGAATACACGATATATGTTTAATTATTACTATGGAAACCATATTGAATTCATGGGTAAAACCCATCATGGTGGTTTTTTAGAAAGAAATGATAAGAATGAGGTTTATTTTTTCGTTGAAGAACGATCAACAGATGTAAATGTCATATTTAACTTTAATGAGTCTTCCTTTAGTGGCATTCATTTTAGTGAACGATTTGAACACGTACTAAATCAGATTTTAAAGAATGAAGATATTACTACGATTGATTATTTATTAGATTCGGAAAAAGAATGGTATAAATCGATCCATCAAGTTGCCTACGAAGAAAAACTCAATGGAACATTTATCGATCATTTCCAATCTATAGTAAAACAGTTTCCAGAACATACAGCTGTTGAGTTTGAAACATCTGCATTAAGCTATAGTGAACTTGATAATAAATCTAATGAACTCGCTAATTATTTAATCACCGAACATAGTATTACATCAGATGATATAATTCCAATTGTTATTGACCGGTCAATAGATATGGTCGTTTCAATTATAGCAGCTTGGAAGGCGGGTGCAGCATATACACCAGTAGACCCTGAATTCCCAGAAGAACGTATTACATATATTTTAAAAGATGTAAATGCAAAAGTTGTTATTACAGACTCATATCACATGGGATCATTAGGGGATTATGAGTGCGATCTATTTATTTATGATTTTCAGATTAACTCGTTAGATTCAGTAGATTCATTTAAATCTAAAGCTGTACTAGATGGTTTAGCATATATCATTTATACCTCAGGATCAACTGGAGCACCAAAAGGCGCAATGGTAGAACATTTAGGTATGACAAACCACATGTATTCTAAAGTAAAGGATCTAGAACTTACATCTGATTCAATTGTAAGTCAGAATGCATCACAATGTTTTGATATATCTGTTTGGCAATTGTTTTGTGCTCATCTTGTTGGTGGTAAAACAATTATATATCCAACAAAACTCATTCTAGAGCCAACTCAATTTTTATCACAATTGAATGATGATAAAGTAACAATTTTGGAAGTTGTTCCTTCATATTTACAAGTATTAATTGATACTCTTCATCAAACAGATCATCGGTCGATCTTTAAATCGCTATTATATCTCCTTGTTACAGGAGAAACATTAAAAACGTCATTAGTTGACAAGTGGTTTGAGTTATATGCACATATTCCAATGGTCAATGCATATGGACCTACAGAAGCTTCTGATGATATTACACATTGTATATTAACAGAACCATTAAATGAAACTGATATTGTACCAGTAGGTCATGTTTTACCTAATCTGCATATATATATTATGGACAAACACATGAATATTTTACCTCCAGGTATTAAAGGCGAAATATGTGTTGCAGGAGTTGGGGTAGGCCGAGGTTATTTAAATAACCCTGAAAAAACAAATCACGTGTTTTTAAAAAATGTTTCTGGTACTGTTGGTGGACGCTTATATAGAACAGGTGATGTTGGTTGTTTTAGTGAAGATGGAGCTGTACAGTTTTTTGGAAGAAAAGATCACCAAATTAAGATTAATGGATATCGTATTGAACTGGGTGAAATAGAAAATCAACTAATTCAGTGCACTAATATTAAAGATGCTGTAGTTATTAATCATGTAAATGATAAAGGCACAGAACTTTGTGCATATTATATTTCTTCAGATAAATCTGTCTCTATTGATGACATAAGAAAAGAATTAGGAACTCGCTTACCTTTTTATATGGTACCAAATTACTTTATGGAAATGGACGAATTCCCGCTTACAAATAATGGTAAAGTAGATCGTAAAAATCTTCCATCTCCATCGAAGTCGGATGTTAAAACAATAGAAACGACAGAATTAACTCAAGAAGAACGTATTTTCTTAACTATTTCAGAAGAAATTTTAGGTAAATCCGTTTCAGTAACTGATAATTATTTTGAAGTTGGTGGAGATTCTATAAAGGCAATACAAATTGTCTCTAAGCTAAAAAATGAAGGCTACTCTTTAGAAATTAAAGATATTTTTGAACATCAAATTATTAAAAATATTTGTAATAAACTAAGTGTGAATAATAATCAATCAGATTATGAAAGTGTGGAAGGAGAGGTTTCCCTTACACCAATTCAGTTGTTCTTTTTTGATTCTCATAAACAAAAAAGACATCACTTTAACCAACATGTACTTTTAAACCCTGTATCAAAAATAAGCTATACAGAGTTTAAACAAGTCGTAGAAGAATTAGTAAAGCATCATGATGGGCTTCGAACGATATTTACCGATTCTGATAGTGGTAAACCTTCACAAAATATTACAGAATATAAAGAAAATATCTATACAGAATATCATGATTTCTCTGATGCTCAAAAGCCATTTGAGGAAATGAAGAAAAATGCATCTTCATTACAAGAAGCTTTTAACTTAAAAGGTGGACCATTATTTAAAGCAGTGTATTACAAATTGAAAGATGAAGAACGTTTATTGTTCTTAGCGCATCATCTAATTATTGATACAGTTTCATGGCGATTCTTAATGGATGATTTTGATATCATGTATAAAGCGATCTCAGAAAATAAAGTAAGACCAAGATTATATAAAACGTCATCTATTATAGATTGGACTGATGCAATAAATAACTATGCAATGAGTGAAACTATTGATAAAGAAGTTGCATTTTGGAAGAGATTAGAAGAAAAATCATTTTATCAGTTTGATAGGATAACAACATCTGTAAAATCTGATGCAATTTCAAAACAATATAATCTCTCGGAAAACGATACAATTTTTCTGAAGGATAATATACAAAAAATTGCTGGCGTGGATGTACAAACTCTTTTAATGAATGTATTTGCAACGTCATTTAATCATACTGTTGATGCAGATAATATTCTAATAGGGTTAGAAAGCCATGGGCGTGCGAATTGTTTTGATGGGGTCGATGTAAACAAAACTGTAGGCTGGTTTACAAGCTTTTTCCCTACAGTTGTTGAAACGTCTAAAGATATATCAGTTAAATATTTACAGAAAACAAAAAAAGATTTAACTGAAACGCCAAATTACGGAATAGGTTATCAGATTTTAAAATATATTTCTCCTGAAGAAACCAAAACTAAATTGACGTATAATTTGGTTCCTGAAATTGTTTTTAACTATTTAGGAGAAATTCAAGAAACTTCATCTTCAGGTAATTTTGAATTAGCTGGTGAAGATGTTGGTGAAAATCAAGCAAAAGAAATTCGTGAATCTATTCCACTCGAATTCTCGACCTATATTATTGACAATATATTATATATGAGCTTAAATAATGATGGTTCTATTCCGCTGACCGAATTTGAATCATTATTTCAAACATTTCAGGTAGAACTAGAACGTGCTATAAATTTTCTAAAAAATGAAGATATGTCTAATGGACGTATTACAGATCATGGACTGGCAGAAAAAAAAATTCAGGAAGTTTATAACAACAACCTTCGATTTGCTTACAATGATGAATTGGCAAGTACGGTATGTTTTTATACAAGAATCGGAGCTACTGAAGAGCAAATAGAAGCGTGGTTATTTGCTCATTTGGAAGAGTCTTTATTACCAGCGTATTATATCCCTGTTGATGATATAAGTGATTTTAATGAAGCCGAAGTGATTAATAAGGTATTCGTTTCACATCATTCAAATGAACTTGAAACTTTTGTAAAACAAATTGATTCTGATGAACGATTATTTAATAAACAATATCAAAACTCGACGAGTAAACGAACAAACTTTATAAAGTCAGACACAAAGAGTTGGGAAACCATGCATTGTGGAACTTATATTGACCGTACTTTAAATAAAGATACTCTAGAAAAAACAATTGCGCACCTTGTTGAAAAGTATGATGTACTTCGTGCTCAAATATCTTCAGATAACAATTGGCAGTTTTCTGAATTTGATGAAAACATTAATGTTCCAAATCTAATCATAGATTTAACCCTTTTTCATCCAGAGGATAAGGAAAAAGCTATCATGGAGGTCATAGAAAATGGGGTTTATAAACAATTTGATAGTACGAACGTGTGTTATTTCAGATGTATAACATTTAAATTAACTCATAGATCGTTTATTGTATTTACGTTATTTGATCATCTAATTGCTGATGGTGTAAGTCTTAAACTATTTGATGAAGATTTACGAAACTCCTATTATAGATTGAATTCAGGTCAGGAATTAATTGCAAATGTAGCTTCATATGAAGCCTATTTAAATCAAATATCTCGAGGGCCAATTGGGTATACTGATGGAGAACTTATTAAAGAATTCAGTTTGGATAAATATGCAACATTTGCGAATCAGATAAACCCGAATTGGAACAGCAATAAAGTTGAAAATAAAAAGAAACAAAAAATTGTGTTTTCAAAAGAAAAATTAAATGAGTGTTTGGGTAAACAAGCTGATATTGATCATGCTCTTTCTTTATTTTGCTTTTTAGCAAAAGCATTATTTAAAATAGATCAATATCCTGTTTCTATTGTTTATAATGGAAGAAGATATGCAGAAAATAATTATCCAGAAACAATCGGTTATTTAGCGGATAATATTCCATTTTTTATAACAGATGATCATGTATTTAATGGAAATGTATACGAAAAAATGCTGAGTTGTATAGAAAAAGTAGCGCATAATAATATTAGTTTTTCTGCATTAAAATATAATCCATCATTAAATGAATCATTCAAGAAATCTGCTGAATTTTCAGATAATTTACCTCTTGTCTTTAACTATCAAGGCTATGTAGATAAAGTTGATGAAGATTCAAGTTATTTAGATGAGCTAAGAGAAAAATATCGTAGAACGTATAATATTCCTCTGTACGCTAATTTCTTTAGCACTTCAGAAGATATAATTGCCTCGATAACCGTTAATGAATCGATGGATATTTCAGGTATAAAAAGTTCAGTTTTAGAGTATATGAACTCTAAATTAATGAAACAAACGTCGTGAGTTTAATATGAGTTTTTTAAATACAGATGTAATAGAACATAATGTTGCTTTTAATAAAAAGTGTTCTGCAAGTCAGCTAATTCATAAACTAAAAATGAATGAAATGAAAATTGCAGAATTGAATATTCCATCTGTTGATGTTTTTCAACACCTTTTAGGTACAGATGCATATGCAGTACAAAATATTCATTTTACAAATGCGTTTAACGAAGCAAAGTTCAACCATATATGGGGTAAACTTAAGTCTGTATTTCCAGTGTTAAGTTCAGTACTTATATACAATGAAAAAGAAATTAAGTATCATTTTACAAACCCATATAATATATACACCTATTCAAATAGTATCGAAGATGTTATATGTTCAGACATTACGGATCTTAGCTTAGAGGAACAATTGAGTTTTAAAGAACGATTGAGCGCGTATCTTGTGTCAAAAAACGAAACAACAAGTAAGTATGGTGCTCGGATGGTTGTTTTAATAAATGGTGAAGAAAGCTTTGAACTTATGTTTAGATATCATTGTTCGCTATTTGATCCAATCAATATTCGGGATTTTTGTAAGCTGATTAGATCATTGTATACCGGTTGGATGGGAGAACTAGATGCGGTAAGAAAAAGCTATGGACACTATATAAAACAATATTGTGGGCATATCCACTCGCTAGATCTTGATACAATAATTTCAGATTATGAACTTAAATTATTTGTTCTTAATTCTAAGCATTTACCTAAGCAAGATTTAGGAAATGATTTATGCGAAATCTCGGAAACTTTATTAGTTGAGGATATGGGAGAATGTGAAAGAATAAACTATGCAAATAATATATTTAGAAGGTTTTACACAAATTATTTTGAAACAAAATATATAGTGTTCAACCTAATTCATGATGGGAGAGGCTTTTCTGTAAATGATGTGGATTATTCAATAGGGTATTATTTTGATTTTATTCCAATTTATGTAAATGATGATAATGACTTTTTGAAAAATATCGAGCATAAAAAAAATATGGCATTTAAACAAAATATAAGGTTCCAAGTACTTGCAGAACACAATTCTACTCATCCAGTGTTTTCGCGAATGAACCGATGTAGTGTAAATATGTTTTATTCTAAAGACCCAGAACCAAATTTTAAGTTCTGGCCTAAGAAAGGACAATTGAATGCATTGTTTTATTATTCTGATAACCAATTAGTAATTCGTATTGAATGCCCAAAGCATGGGATG
>Ga0213837_1001877_pt1 | contig 10216 bp, 9 predicted proteins | sample SWPATP12_FD_160572 | JGI IMG/M metagenome (GOLD analysis project Ga0213837, IMG submission 160572) | Coastal seawater microbial communities from Marineland, Florida, United States - SWPA TP1 #2 | ecosystem: Environmental > Aquatic > Marine > Coastal | place: USA: Florida | collected 2016-08-06
CTAGTCTCCACGCACACGCGGCATTCCATGCCGCCGGCACGCGTTCACGCCGCACCACGGGGCCCCATCAAAGGGTTTTCGTTGACCAATCATGCTGCATCTCCGGGCGCCCGCAGCGCCCTCCAAGCCACCCCATCCGGCACCACTTCATCAGGCACTCCTTCATCCGTGTCCCATTCATCCGGGCCCGCTCAGTCCCGGGCGCATGGCCCCTTACCTGAAGACGACCTCGCGGGTCCGGTCCGCTACGGCTACACGGCCGGCATCGCGGAGCGGTTCGCGGCCTCTCCCGTGCCTGGGGGCCAGCGCCCGGGCCGCGTCATCCGCGTGGACCGTACCCTCGTCCTGGTGGCCGACGGCGCCGGGACTTCCCACCTGCCTTACCCCCGTGACGGGGAGCGTCCCGCCACCGGTGACTGGGTCTGGCTGGGCCAGAACGCGGCGGGGGAGCCCGTCATCGCGGGCGTCCTGCCCCGCCATTCAGAACTGAGCCGCAAACGTGCCTTCGAGTCCTCCTCCGAGGCTCAGGTCCTCGGCGCCAACATGGACGTCGTCGGCATCGTTGTCCCGGTGGACCGTCCGCTCACGCACAACCGGCTGGAACGGACCCTCGTGGCGGCCTGGGACTCGGGAGCCACGCCGCTCGTGATCATCACGAAGGCGGACCTGGCGGCCGTGGCGGACGAGGTCGTCGGGACGGTGGTGCGCCAGGCGGCCGGCGTCGATGTCGTCACCACCTCGGCCGAACACGGCGACGGACTCGACGAACTGCTGACCCGTCTGCCGCCCGGCGGAACCCTGGTGCTGCTCGGTCCTTCGGGCGCCGGGAAATCCACGCTCATCAACGCCCTCGCCGGCGTTTCTTCCCAGGAGACCGGGGCCGTACGCGCGGGCGACGGCAAAGGCCGCCACACCACCACCTCCCGCGAACTCGTTCCCCTGCCCGGCGGTGCCGTGCTGATGGACACCCCGGGGGTGCGCGGCTTCGGGATTTTCGACGCCGGGGACGGCATGGGGGAGATGTTCGGCGACCTGGAGGAACTCTTCGGGCAATGCCGCTTTTCCGACTGCGCGCACGGCCGGGAACCGGGCTGCGCCGTCCAGGCCGCGCTCGCCGAGGGCGTCCTCGATGACCGGCGCTGGGCCAGCTACCTGAAGCTGCAGCGCGAACTCGCCGCACTCGCCCGCCGCCATGACGCGGCGGCGCGGCGGGCCTACCAGCGCGAATGGCACCAGAAGATCGCGGTGGCCGGCAAAAGCCAGCGGTCGGCCGAACGGGACAGCTATGAGAACGCGCCGGGCCACGGCAGTGGCAAGAACAGCGGCAAGAACGGCGGCAAGAGCGGCCGCGGCAGTGGCAAGAGCGGTTCAAAGGGCGGCCGGCGTCGCTCCTCCTGACCCGCACCGCGCGGCCTGCCAGGGCGGTCCGGGTGGTGCGCCGGAAGCTTTCCGGTGCGCCACCCATCCGAAATCGTTGTGCTTCCGAAGCCTTACAGGAGCCGCGGCGCCGCTGACATTGTCGAAGGCGCTGGTTAGTCTAAGTCCTAACTGCTCCAAGGCCAGCACACTGATGATCAACTGATGATCAGGAGGCTGGTCCCTTTCGATGTTGCCGCCAACAGTTAGGTAAGCCCGGAAATGGCCGAAGCCATGATCGAGTTCCAGAACGTCACGAAGCAGTACCAGGGCGGCCAGGCCGCCGTTGACGGGCTGACCATGTCCATCGATAAGGGCAAGATCACGGTCTTCGTCGGACCCTCCGGCTGCGGAAAGACCACCTCCCTGCGGATGATCAACCGCATGGTCGAGCCCACGTCCGGCATCATCACCGTAGACGGGGCCGACGTCACCTCCGTGCCGGCCGCCCGGCTGCGGCGGTCCATGGGCTACGTCATGCAGTCCTCCGGCCTGATGCCGCACCGCTCCGTGCTGGACAACATCGCCACCGTTCCCCGGCTCAACGGGGTGTCCAAGGCCGATGCCCGCAAGCGCGCGCAGGAGCTGCTCGACGTCGTCGGGCTGGCCTCTTCCCTGGGCAAGCGGTACCCGTCCCAGCTGTCGGGCGGCCAGCAGCAGCGCGTCGGCGTGGCGCGGGCCCTCGCGGCCGATCCTCCCGTGCTGCTCATGGACGAGCCCTTCAGCGCCGTGGACCCCGTGGTCCGCGACGAACTGCAGCAGGAACTGCTCCGGCTCCAGCGCGACCTCGCCAAGACCATCGTCTTTGTCACCCACGACATTGACGAGGCCACCGTCCTGGGGGACAAGGTGGCCGTGTTCGGCCTCGGCGGCAAGCTGGCGCAGTACGCCGCCCCGGAAGAGATCCTGCGCGCGCCGGCCAGCGACTTCGTGGCCTCCTTCGTGGGCCGGGACCGCGGCTTCCGGCACCTGGGCTTCAGCCCGTCCGACGGCGTCACCATCCACCCGGTCCGCACGGTCACTCCCGAACAGCTCCGGCAGCAGGGCAGTTCCGACGACTGGCGGCTGGTGGTCGACGACGCGCTCCGCCCCCTTGGCTGGGCCGGCCCCGGTACTGCTACCGGCACCGTTCCCGGCGGCAGCCCGGCGATGGTTCCGGGCGGCTCCCTCTTCCGCAAAGGGGACACGCTCCGCCGCGCCCTGGACGCGGCACTGTCCTCGCCGTCGGGCCTTGGCGTCGTCGTCGACGACGACGGCCGGGCGGCCGGGGTTATGGCCGCCGCCGAAGTCCTCGCCGTGATCGAGTCGGACCGCAACGTCCGGCACGGAGGGCTCTAATGGAGTGGTTCCTGGCCAACCGCGCCGAGGTCTTCACCCTCGCCGGCCAGCACCTGGTCCTGGCCATCCTGCCGATGGTGTTCGGGGTCATCATTGCCGTCCCGCTGGCCCAGCTGGCCCGGCAGAGCCGTGGTCTCCGCTCCGGCGTCCTGACGGCGTCCTCACTGCTCTACACGATCCCGTCCCTGGCGCTTTTCATCATCCTGCCGACCATTCTCGGAACGCGGATCCTGGATCCCGTCAACGTCGTCGTGGCCCTGACCATCTACGCTGTCGCCCTCCTGGTGCGCGCCACGCTGGATGCCTTCGACTCCGTGGACGAGGACCTCCGGCAGGCCGCCGTCGCCATGGGCTTCAAGCCCTTCGCCCGCTTCATGCAGATCGACCTTCCGCTGTCCCTGCCGGTGCTTTTCGCCGGACTGCGTGTGGTCTCGGTCAGCAACATCTCGCTGGTCAGCGTCGCGGCCCTGCTCGGCATCGGCAACCTCGGAATGCTCTTCACCTCGGGCCTGCAACGGGATTTCGTCACCGAAGTGGTGGTGGGCATCATCGCCATCCTGATCCTCGCGCTGCTGATGGACTCCATCCTGGTACTGCTCGAACGGCTGCTGACGCCCTGGACCCGCGCCGTGGCGACCACGGGTGCCGGCACCGATTCAGGCGCCGGCCAGGACAAGACCGGTGCCGCCGCCTCGGCGCTGCGGCTTTCGCGCCCCAAGACCGGAGGGGGCAACGCATGAGCAACGTCGTCACGGACACCTTTGCCTGGCTCGCCGATCCCGCGAACTGGTCCGGCAGCGCCGGAATTCCGGTGCGGCTGGCCGAGCACCTGCTCTACACCGGACTGGTGATGGTGATCGCCATCGCGATCGCCGTGCCGGTAGGGCTGTTCGTGGGCCACACCGGCCGCGGGCGGGTGGCCATTGTGGGACTGGCCGGCGCCCTGCGTGCCCTGCCCACCCTCGGCCTGCTCACCTTGTTCGTCCTGATCGCCGGCATCGGGCTGATGCCGCCGATCTGGGCCCTCGTGATCCTGACGGTCCCGCCCCTGCTCGCCGGCACCTACGCCGGGATTTCCAGCGTCGACCGGAACGTGGTGGATGCCGCCCGCGCGATGGGCATGACCGAGATGCAGGTGCTCTTCCGCGCGGAATTTCCCAACGCCCTGCCCGTCATGTACGGCGGGTTCCGGACCGGGGTGCTCCAGGTGATCGCGACCGTTTCGGTGGTGGCCTACATCAACCTGGGCGGCCTGGGCCGCTACCTGTTCGACGGACTGGTGCTTTCCGACTTCCCGCAAATGCTGGGCGGTTCCCTGCTGATCGCGGGCCTCGCGATCGCCGTCGATCTTGTCCTTGCCCTTATCCAGAGGCTGTTCCTGTCACGGGGCGCCTTTTCCCAGCCAAACCGCAGCCAGCAGGCTGCGGTTGATCTCACAGACCCCGCACTTGCGGGGACTGCTGTTCAAGGAGGTACGTCATGAACGAATCCCGCCAACGAGCACTCGGCAGGCGCGCATTCGGCGGCCTGGCCGCAGGCGTGGGCCTGGCCCTGGCCCTGTCCGCGTGCGGAGGCTCATCCAACCCGCTGAGCTCGGCTCCGGCCAGCAGCGGTGCCGCGTCCGGTTCCGGCGGCGCCCTGGTGATCGGCTCCGCCGATTTCCCCGAGAGCCAGATCATGGCCGAGGTCTACGCCGGCGCGCTGAACGCCGCCGGTGTCACGGCCAGCACCAAGCCGAACATCGGCTCGCGCGAGGTCTACTTCAAGGCAGTCCAGGACGGCTCGGTGGATGTGGTTCCCGACTACAGCGGCAACCTGCTGCTGCACGTGAACAAGGACGCCACCGAGGTCTCGGCCGAGGACATCGCCAAGGCGCTCCCGACCAAGCTGCCGCAGGGCCTGGCGGTGCTGGACGCCTCCAAGGCCGAGGACAAGGACGCCATGGTGGTCACCAAGGCCACGGCCGAGAAGTACCAGCTCAAGTCCATCGAGGACATGGCCAAAGTCTGCGGAGACCTCACCATCGGCGCCCCGGCAACCTTCGCCGAGCGCGCGTACGGGCTGCCCGGCCTGGCGAAGAACTACAACTGCGTGCCCAAGAAGCTGGAGCCGTTCAGCGACGGCGGCGGCGCCGTCACGCTCAAGGCGCTGCTCTCGGACCAGGTCCAGGTCGCGGACATCTACACCACCACCCCGTCCATCCCGGACAACGACCTCGTGGTCCTGGAGGACCCGAAGAACAACTTCATCGCCCAGCAGGTCCTGCCGCTGTACAACTCGGCCAAGATGACGGACAAGGCGAAGGAAGCCCTCAACGCCGTGTCCAAGGTCCTCACCACGGAAGACCTCATCAACCTCAACCGTGCCGTCAGCGGCAGCCAGAAGCAGAACCCGAAGGATGCCGCCGACGCGTGGCTGAAGGAGAAGGGCATCGTCAAGCAGTAGCTGACAGTCGCTGACGTGTCACCGACACGGCACTGACACGTCAGTCGCGCCGGCGGCCGGGCACAGAGAGCCCGGCCGCCGGCGTCCTTGTTACTGCCCGGTCCGTGTGTGAGTCATGTCTCAGCGGAAGTACATCCTCCATATGGCATATTTGATGAATGGCAGATTTCAAGCAGTCCACCAAGCTTCATAATGTCCTTTACGACATCCGTGGACCGATTCTTCAGGCCGCCCAGCAGATGGAGGCGGAGGGTCATCGGATCCTCAAACTGAACATCGGAAACCCGGCCCCCTTCGGGTTTGAAGCGCCGGACGCGATCCTGGTGGACATGATCCGCCACCTGCCGCATGCCCAGGGCTACAGCGACTCCCGCGGCATTTTCTCGGCCCGCACCGCCGTCTCGCAGTACTACCAGACCCGCGGGATCCAGAACATCCACGTGGATGACATCTATCTCGGCAACGGCGTCAGCGAACTGATCACGATGTCGCTCATGGCCCTGCTCAACGACGGCGACGAGGTCCTGATCCCCACCCCGGACTACCCGCTGTGGACCGCTTCGGTTGCCCTGGCCAGCGGCAAGCCCGTGCACTACCTCTGCGACGAGGAATCCGGCTGGCAGCCCGACCTCGAGGACCTGGAAGCGAAGATCACGCCGCGCACCAAGGGCATCGTGGTCATCAATCCTAATAACCCCACGGGCGCGGTGTATCCGGAAGCGACGCTGAAGAAGATCGTTGCCCTCGCCGAGAAGCACGGCCTGGTGCTCTTTGCCGACGAAATTTACGAGAAGATCCTCTACGAAGACGCGGTGCACGTAAACCTCGCCGCGCTCACGGGCGACGATGTCCTGTGCCTGACCTTCAGCGGGCTCTCCAAGGCCTACCGGGTCTGCGGCTTCCGGGCCGGCTGGATGGCCATCTCCGGGCCGAAAAAGGACGCCGCGGACTACCTCGAGGGCATCAACCTGCTGGCCAACATGCGCCTCTGCGCCAATGTGCCGGCCCAGCACGCCATCCAGACCGCCCTCGGCGGCTACCAGAGCATCAATGACCTGATCCTGCCCGGCGGACGGCTCCTGGAACAGCGGAACAAGGCCTACGACATGCTCAACGCCATCCCGGGCGTCAGCACGCAGCAGGCCCGCGGGGCCATGTACTTGTTCCCGAAGCTCGACCCTGAGGTCTATCACATCCGCGATGACGAGAAATTCGTCCTGGACCTGCTCCGCGAGCAGAAGATCCTCCTCTCCCACGGCCGGGCATTCAACTGGGTCCGGCCGGACCACTTCCGGATGGTGACGTTGCCCAACGTCAAGGACCTCGCGGAAGCGATCAACAGGATGGCGGACTTCCTGAGCCGGTACAAGGGGAACTAGGCTTCGGTCAGCAGCGCAACGGGGCTCTCGCCCCGCGCGGCCCGCGCTGCGCCAACCGGAAAGAGGCGTTGATGGCAGGCTCCGCGACATTCGATGACCACCCCTCAAAACTCCTGAAGGTCGGGAAGGGCTTTAGCCTGAAGGCGCTCGACCCCGAATCGACGCCCGGCTACGACGGCGAGAAGCCCGACGGTGAACAGCTGCTGGATGCGTTGGACGACAAACTCGCCCGGCTCCAGGAGCAGCTCTTCGCCGAGTCCCGGTTCGGCGGGACCAAAAGGATCCTGCTGATCCTGCAGGCCATGGACACCGCCGGCAAAGGCGGAATCGTCACGCACGTCATGGGCGCCATGAATCCGCACGGAGTCCAGCTGAAGTCCTTCAAGGCGCCCACTCAGGAGGAAAAGTCGTACGACTTCCTGTGGCGGATCGAGAAGGAAGTGCCGGCGGCCGGGATGGTGGGCGTCTTCGACCGCTCCCACTACGAGGACGTCCTGATTCACCGCGTCCACCGCTGGGCCAGCCCCGAGGAACTGGAGCGCCGCTACCGGGCCATCAACGAGTTCGAGGCCCGGCAGACGGGGGCCGGGACCAAGATCGTCAAGGTCATGCTGCACATCAGCCGCGACGAGCAAAAGCAGCGGCTCCTGGCCCGGCTGGACGACCCCGCCAAGCTCTGGAAGTACAGCGGCGGGGATCTGAAGGAGCGGGCCTTCTGGGCGGACTACATGGACGCCTACCAGAAGGCCTTTGACAAGACCAGCACGGAGCAAGCTCCGTGGCATGTGGTGCCGGCCAACAAGAAGTGGTACGCCCGCATCGCCGTGCAGCAGCTACTCCTGGAAGCCCTCGAGAGCCTGAAGCTGCAATGGCCGGTTCCGGATCTCGACGTCGACATGGAACGCGAACTGGTCCTGCGGTCCTGAACTGCTGACGTTGAAGGGGGCTCCTAGCCCTCTTCCGCCGCCTGGTCCCTGGCCGCGGCGAGCCGCTTGCGCGCACCTTCCAGCCACTGTTCGCAGCGCTTGGCCAGCGCCTCGCCGCGCTCCCACAGCGCGAGCGATTCCTCCAGGCTGGCGCCGCCGGCCTCCAGCTTGCTGACCACACCGACCAGCTGCTCGCGGGCGTCCTCGTAGCTGAGCGCCTCGATGTCGGTGTTCGGGGATGATTCTGCTGCCATGTGGTTGCTCCTTGGTTGTCACGGTGTCTGGTGCCGCGGTGTCTGGTTGCGCGGTGTTTGGGTCCGCGGTGTCTGGTGTCGCGGGGCGGGTGGTTCGGGGATGATGGCGGTTCACGCGGAGCGGACCCCGGCAGGGTCCGCAGGGTCACTCCTCGGCCGGTTCCTGGCCGCCGGTGGACTGCGCGGCGAACCGTCCGCCGGCCACCCGTACAGTGAGGTCCGTGCCGGCAGGCGCCTGCGACGGGTGCCGCACGACGTCCCGGCGGGTTCCCGGCGCGGTTGCGGCGTCGGCGAGCTGGACCACTGCGTAGCCGCGGTCCAGCGTCTTCTGCGGCGAGAGTGCGCGCACCTGGGCCTTGAGGTGGACCAGCTGGTCCGCGGCACGCACCACGGCGGTGCTGACGGCCGAGTGCGAGCGGACTTTGAGCCGTTCGAGGTCGTCGTGGCGCTGGCTGATCATGACGTCGGGGGACAGCAGCACCGGGCGGGAGCGCAGGGATGCCAGCCGGTCGACTTCGCGTTCCACAAGCCGGGTGACGCCGCGGCGGAGCTGATCGCGTGCCTGCCGGACCCGGGTGAGCTCCTCGGCGACATCCGGAACGATCCTCTTCGCGGCGTCGGTGGGCGTTGAAGCCCTGAGGTCTGCGACGTCGTCCAGGATCGGCCGGTCCGCCTCGTGCCCGATCGCGCTCACCACGGGGGTGGATGCGTCCGCGACCGCCCGGATGAGTTCCTCGTTGCTGAACGGCAACAGGTCCTCAAGGGCGCCGCCGCCGCGGGCGATGACGATGACGTCGACCACGGGGTGGGCGTCGAGCTCCCGCAAGGCCGCGATCACCTGGGCCACGGCGGTGTTGCCTTGGACCGCGACTTCGCGGATCTCGAATTCGACGGCCGGCCAGCGCAGGGCCGCGTTGCGCAGCACATCCTTCTTGGCGTCGGAGTCGCGTCCGGTGATCAGTCCGATCCGGTGCGGGAGCAGGGGGAGCCGTTTCTTGCGGGAGTCGGCAAAGAGGCCCTCGGCGGCAAGGGCCTGGCGCAGCCGCTCGATCCTCGCGAGGAGGTCGCCGAGCCCGACTGGCCGGATGTCCTTCACGGACATGTTCAGCCGGCCCGTCTTAAGCCAGAATTCGGCCTTGAGCAGTGCCACAACCCGGGAACCGCGTTCCAGCGGAGCGTTCTGGCGGTCCAGCACGGTGGTCCAGACCGACGCCGGCAGGGAGATTTCGGCGTCGATGTCGCGCAGCGTCAGGTAGGCGTTGCCGCCCCGCCGGTTGAGCTCGATCACCTGCCCCTCAACCCATGCCGAGGGTGCGCGGTCGATGTGCATTTTGAGCTTCTGGGACAGCAGCTGCAGCGGCCAGGGGTTGTCCGGGCTGGTTTGGGCCGCGGTGGCCGGTAGCGTGGTGGCCGCCGCCGCGTCCTCAGGCATGCGTGGGCTCCGTGGCGGAGAGTGCCTCGTGGAGTGCCTTGTGCATATGCGTGCCTGTCCTTTGCTGCGTGCCCTTTACTGCATGTCCATTACCACCGGGACTGCCGGCGGCCCGCTCCCCGGCGGGTGAGGCCGGCCGGGAGCCGGAAGTTGTCGCCTTCAACTCTATCCATAGCTCTACCACCGGGGGCCGACTTTATGGCCACACCCGGACCCGCCATAGGATGGGAGGCATCCCAACGACCTCCTAGGAATCCCTTGCGCACTTTTGTCTCCGCCGCCGCCGTACTTGTCGGGCTCCTGATGGCCGCCGTCGCCGTTCCAGCCATGTGGGTGGAACGGAACATTGTCCAGGAAGACGGCTTTGTGGCCCTGACCGCGCCGCTGGGCAAGGACCCGGCGTTCCAGCAGCGGCTGGCGACGGCCGCCGTCGACAGCGTGGCCTCCGGTGCCAACATCCCCGATTTCCTTACGGAGCTTGCCCGGCCAGTCCTGGACAAGGCCGCACAGTCGCTCACCGGACTGCCCGGCTACTCCGACGCCTGGGCCGAAACGTTGCGCAGGAGCCACCGCCTCACGTTCGCGGACCCCAGTACGCTGCCGCCGGAAGCCGACGGCACCTCGTCGCTCACTTTGGATGTCGCACCGCTCGTGGGGCTTGTGGCGAAGCAGGTTTCCGACGCGACCACCCTCCCGCTGGAAACTCCCGGCCAGGTGCTGATCCAGATCGGCCAGTCCGACCAGCGCCAGCTGATCGAACGGGTCACCGTGTACGCCCCGATGGGCTACGCCGTCGCCGTCGGCGCGGGCATCGCCTTCGTGCTGGCGTTCGTTGCGGCCCGACGCCGGTGGACCGTCCTGGTCGGCATGGGCGCGGGAGCGCTGGTGCTCGCCGGGGCATGGAAACTGGCCAGTGATGCCGCCGGTGCCGCCGTCGCCGGGACCTCTAGCGGCAGCGATGTGGCAGAGCTCTTCAAGAACGAATTTGTTGCGGCCTGCTCGGCCAGCTTCGGCCAGTGGATCGTT
>Ga0213837_1001879_pt1 | contig 10203 bp, 10 predicted proteins | sample SWPATP12_FD_160572 | JGI IMG/M metagenome (GOLD analysis project Ga0213837, IMG submission 160572) | Coastal seawater microbial communities from Marineland, Florida, United States - SWPA TP1 #2 | ecosystem: Environmental > Aquatic > Marine > Coastal | place: USA: Florida | collected 2016-08-06
CTCACCATGGCCATCATCTACTTCGCTTTCATGATGTCGGGGGCCATGGGCTACCGCGTACCGGTCACCGGTTGGAAGCCCGCCGGCTGGACACCCCCGCCCAGTCAGGCGCAGAACGCCATGATCACCAAAGGCCATGTGCATGTGAAGCGTGTCTGGGGCATTCCGCAGTTCTGGCTCGTGTGGCTCGTGCTATGCCTGAACGTGACGGCGGGCATCGGTATTCTCGGCATGGCGTCGCCGCTGCTGCAAGAGGTGTTCGGGGGTCGTCTGATCGGCGAACCCGGCGTGGCGTTCACGGCACTGAACCCGCAGCAACTGGGCGCCATCGCGGCCATCGCCGCCGGTTTCACCGGACTGATCAGCCTGTTCAACATCGGCGGCCGCTTCTTCTGGGCCAGCATGTCCGATAAGCTGGGCCGCAAGCTCACCTATCTGATCTTCTTCGTGCTGGGCTTCATTCTGTACGCCGCGATTCCCTGGACGGCCCACACCGGACAGCTTGCACTCTTCGTTGCCGCGTTCTGCGTGATTCTGTCGATGTACGGCGGCGGCTTCGCCACAGTGCCAGCTTACCTTGCCGACCTCTTCGGCACGCAAATGGTGGGCGCCATTCACGGCCGCCTGCTTACCGCATGGTCGGCGGCCGGCATCTTCGGCCCGGTGCTCGTCAATTACATCCGCGAGTATCAGCTCAACCACGGCGTGCCGCGGGCGCAGGTGTACGACATCACCATGTACATCCTGGCCGGCATGCTGGTCGTGGGCTTCTTGTGCAACCTCGCCATTCGCCCGGTCAATCCAAAATACTTCATGACCGACGACGAGCTGGCGCGCGAAAAAGCGCTGGCGCACGAACGCGCCTCGGCGGCCGAAGTGCGCGACACGCGTTCGGGCATCAGCGTAACGGGCACGGGAGCAGGTACGGCCGCTCTCTCACAAACGCCGCAAGCGCTGGTCATTGCGGCGTGGGCGTGTGTGGTCATTCCGCTGGCGTGGGGCGTGTGGATCACACTGCAAAAAGCCGTCGTGCTGTTTCAGTAAAAAAAATCCCCAAGCGTCGCATGACGGGTGGGGATGGCGGCAGGTCTGCTCACCGCTGCGCGCCTGGCGCGCACGGGGCAGCCCGAACCGGTTTACTTCTTGTCTTCCTTCACGCGATACACCAGCACGCCCATCGTGGCCAGCGACAGCACTTTGGCCGTCACGCTGCCCAGCAGCAAGCGCGACAAGCCGCTGCGGCCGTGGCTGCCGATGAAAATCAGATCGCAACCGGTTTCCTGCGCGGCCTGCACCACGCCGTCCGCCACGTTGAAGTTGGAGACGGCACGGTATTCGGCCTTCACGCCCGCGATCTGAGCACGGTCGACGATATCCTTCAGATACTTGTCGGCCTGGTCGCTGGCAGCCTTTTCATAGTCCTCGTCGGTGATGGCGTATGCCGCGGCCATTCCGTCAAAGCCGATCGTGGCGGCAAACGGTTGCGTGACGTTCAGGGCCACCACCTCGGCGCCGATCGAACGGGCAAATGTGACGCCGGCATTGGCCGCCTGCGCCGACAACGGCGAACCGTCGGTAGGGATCAGGATTTTCTTGAACATGTCGCCAACTCCTGTTTAATAGGTTCCAAATCCTACATGAATTCGGTCAAGTCGCACACATTCGCGGCGTACGCCAAGTGACGGCGACTTGATCCTCGTCATGTCGGGGCAGCATTCATGGGGCGGGCGGCAACCGATGCGGTCGCATCCGCCTCGTCTTACATGAACTGTTTGGCCGCGGCGAACAGGTTGGTGCAGCGCGTGCCCGTGCGGCAGTACGCCAGGTGCGGGCCCGGCAGCGTCTTCAGGATCTCGGCGAAACGGATGGCGTCGCCGATCGTGAGCGCGTTACCCGGCACTGGTTGGTACTCGACTTCGAGACCGGCTTCGCGCGCGGCTTTCGACACGGCTTCGGCCGTGGGCTGATCGGGGCCACCCTCGAAATCCGGACGGTTGATGATCACGCTGCGATAGCCTTCCGCAGCCACTTCGGCCATATCTTCCGGCCCGAGTTGCGGCGCGACCGCGAAATGCTGGGTAATCGGTTTGATGAGATCGGTCATGGTGAACTCCTCGGGATCAATGTACGTTTAGGCGGTCGGCCAGTATATTCACTTCCGCCCATTCGGCGAAACGCCACCGCGCGCGTCGGCCATCACCTGGGCCAGCGTGCGCCAGACGGCAGGGTGCTCGGCCATCGACACGGTGAACCGCATATAGGGCGACGGCGCTTGCGACGGCGAGTACAGACTGCCCGGAGCGAGCAGCAACTGGCGCGCCGACCCGGCGCGTGCCAGCGCTTCGCCATCCATGCCGCAATCGGCCCAGACGAACATGCCTGCGCGTGGCTCGAACGGCAGCGTGAAGCCCAGTTCGAGCAACCGCGCCACACACGTATCGCGCGCCGCATTGACCCGCGCGCGCACCCGCTCCACGTAACGCCGGTATGGCCCATCGACCAGCACGCGATGCACGATGCGTTCGCCCATCTCGGGCGTGGTCAGGCCGGACAGCAATTTTTCATCGGTCAACGCACGCGTGAGCTCGGGCGCGGCTGCCAGATAGCCCACGCGCAAACTGGGCGCCATCATCTTGGAATAGCCACCTACCCGCACCACGCGCCGCAAGCCATCCATCGCCGCCAGATGCACGGCGCCGCCGGGATGCAATTCGCCATACGTTTCGTCCTCGACGACGGTGAAGTCGTAACGCTCCGCCAACCGCAGGATGGCATGGCCGTTACCCGCCGTGAGCGCCAGGCCCGTGGGATTGTGAACCGGGGTGTTGATGATGAAAAGCTTGGGGTGGTGGCGCGCCGCCATGGCCTCGAGCACTTCGAGATCGGGGCCGTCTGCCCGACGCGGCACGCCGACCACATTGGCGCCCGCCGCCTGCAACTGGCCATACACCACACACCAGCCCGGATCCTCCACCAACACCGTGTCGCCCGGGCGCACGAAGTGCCGCACGATCAGCGTCAGGGCGTGCGTCACGCCCGCGGTCGTCAGAATATTGCGATCGGCGTGCGCCGGGATGTCCTCCTGGCGCAAGGCGGCGGCAATCTGCTGGCGCAGCGGCGCATAGCCTTGCGGCGCACCGTAGTGCAGCACACTGGCCCCCGCCGTGCGGCCCACGGCGCGTACCGCCGCCATGACCATGTCACCGTCCATCCAGGCGGCCGGCAACAGCCCGGCGCCGCCCGGCATCCCCGGCTGCACGGTGCTGCCGAACATGCTGCGCAAGAGCCACGGAATATCCATGCGCGGCGGCGCCATGGGTTCGGGCGCAGCCAGGTACGGACCACCGTCACTGGATGCGGGCGCACGCGACTGCACGAAAAATCCGGCGCCGCGCCGGGAGGCGATCGCACCCTGCGCGGCCAGCCGATCGTAGGCCTCGACCACCGTGAAGCGGCTCACCCCCATCTGCTGCGCCATGTCGCGGATCGAGGGCAAACGCGTGCCGGCACGCAACACATGCTCGTCGATCTGACGTGCCAAATGATCAACGAGTTGCTCGACCAGCGTACGGTCGGCGTCGCGCACTGGGGTCCACCGCGCCGTGGGACGTTCGAGGGTGGCTTCGGGAGCCACGGAGGCAAGTGTCATGGCGGATCGACCGGGCCAGTTTGGAATTGAACTGTTGATGTGTACCGGTACTGTACCGCTATAAGGCGGTAGAGTGAAGGCCTTCCTTACCGCATTGCCCGATCACCATGCCGCTCACCGATACCGCCCCGTTGCTCTCCCCTGCCTTCATGGCGCTGCTCGGGCCGCTCGTCTTGTTCATTTTCGCCAATTCGATCACGCCCGGTCCCAACAATGTGATGCTGACGGCGTCCGGCGTGACCTTCGGCTTTCGCCGCACGATCCCGCACATCATCGGCATCGGCTTCGGCGTGGCTGTCATGTTGATCCTGATCGGCCTGGGCGTAGGGTCGTTGTTTCAGCGGTATCCAGCGGCCTACACCGCCTTGCAGTACACCGCTGCTGCCTATCTGCTGTGGCTGGCCTGGAAAATTGCGCACGCCGGCCCAGCGCAGGCCACGAGTGCCCGCAGCAAGCCGATGACCTTCATGCAAGCGGCCGCATTCCAATGGGTGAATCCGAAAGCATGGGTGATGGCGCTGGGCATCGTGACCACCTATACGCCACCCGGTGCGGTGTTCACCCATTTGGCGCTGATTGCGGCAATCTGTCTCGTCATCAATGCCTCCACCACCAGCATCTGGGCCGCGTTCGGCACCGCCCTGCGGCACTATTTGCGTTCGCCGGTCGTCGTGCGGCGCTTCAACCGTGCAATGGCGCTCTTGCTCGTCGCATCGCTCTATCCTATTCTGATGTCATCCCACCCCTGATGCGCGTGGCCGGCAGTCCGGCCGGCGGAACCCACGGGCGTGACCTCTGTCCAATCGTTCATGCCCGCCACGTCCCGCTCCTTTATGAAACGCGCCATCGGCGCGACCCTGTTGATCGCAGCCAGCATCGTGGGCTGCACACAACTGGACGCCTGGCAGCGCGAAGCGATTTTCTCGCCCGTCACCGAGCAACAGAGCTGGTGGCGCGATCCCCCCGAAGGCACGCAAGAATTCGATATCGCCTTGAACAATGGCGACAAGATCCACGCCTGGTACTGGCAAAGTCCGAAGCCCAATGCGCCAACGCTGCTGTACCTGCACGGGGCCCGCTGGAACCTGAACGGCAGCGCGTTCCGGATGGAAAGCTGGACCGACCGCGAATACTCGATGCTCGCCATCGACTACCGCGGGTTCGGCAAGTCCACCCGGCGCCTGCCCTCTGAAGAAACGGCCTCTGAAGACGCCGCCGCGGCCTTTGCCGAGCTGGTGCGACGTCAACCCGATCCGCGCAAGCGTTTCATCTACGGCCACAGCCTGGGTGGCGCAGTCGCCATCGATCTGGCATCGCGCAAAGACTTGCCGGAGTATGCCGGGCTGATCGTCGAATCGAGTTTTACGAGCATCGGCGGCATGCTGGGCACCCTCAAGTACGGCTGGGTGCCGGGGCTTAATTTCCTGGTCACGCAGCCGTTCGATTCGCTCGACAAACTCGCCACGCTGACCGCCCCCATCCTGTTCATCCACGGCACGGCGGATCGTGTCGTGCCGCACGAGATGAGCGACGCGTTATATGCCGCCGCGACCAAAGTGGCACCGAACCTGCGCCGGTTGGTCAAGATCGACGGCGCCTCGCATTCCAGTGCGGTGCGCAGTGGCAACACCTACTGGTCGGCTGTCGCCAGCTTCACGCGCGACGCCATGGCGGCATACCGCGACCGCAAGGACGACGCATCGCCCGACAACGCGCGTCAGGCACGCCGTGCGGGCTGATCTCGTCCGGGCCGCGATGGCCCACACGGTCGCCGCTGGTTTGAACGGTCAGCCCGGCGTGTAGCGCGCCGCCCCCGTCAACCGGGCGATCGCCACGCCCGATTCCGCAAGCCAGGTATCCATCTGCGCGCTACCCAGCACGGCAAATTCGGCGGCGCGCTGCGCCGCCATGGCATCGGGGCTATCCGGCAACGCCGGATGGCACATCATCAGATCGCCCTGACGCGCATCGCGCAACCAGTGGCGCACCGCGTGACCGTAGCCTGCTTCGCCGCCGGTAAAGTCATATACCCCGAGCAGCCGCCGATTGCGCGCGCTATGCACCCGCCGCGCCGCCCGTCCCAATGCGTTGCTGCCCAGGCCCGCGATCACGCGCGCCTTAAACCACGCCCCCAAGCCCAGACCGGTTTGGGGCCCGGCGGCGGTGCAGCGCAACCACGGCATGGCAACGCCATAACGGCGTGTCATCTCGGCGATCAATTCGCGGCGGATGACCGGCAACTGATGCACATGCTGATGCCCGTCGATGTAATCCGGCGCGCGGCCGAACAGCACCTCGAACGCATCGAGTTGCGCCACGATCTGCGCACGCACCGCAGCCGCCGGCAACCGGCGGGCATAGGCCTGGCCGATCAATTGACCAAGCGGCAGGTAAAGACCGTCGCGTCCGAACGATTCGGTGAAGTTCAGGTGCACGCCGATGTCGACGGGCAAGGCGGCAAGTGCGGCCGGCCGCTCGGCGGCCGACGGACCCAGCGTGAGCACGCTGGCCGCGCTCAGCCGGCCCTGAGCGGCGAGGGCCAGGATGGCGCCATCGACCTCACGATTCATCCCGAAATCGTCGGCACAGACCACGATACACTGACGCTCCGTGTTCTTGCCGCCGCCCTCGCGGGTGCGTCCATCATGCTTGCGCTGGTCCATCAGCTCGGTTTCTTCGTGATTGTCGGCTGCGCCGCCGCGGCCACCCACTGGCTGATCGCCGTGGGCTGTGTGGAGTACCTGGGCCTCACGCCGCTCGCGGGCAACGTCGTGGGTTGGCTGATCGCGTTTTTCGTCTCGTTCTGGGGTCATTTTCGTTTCACTTTCCGCCAGAGCGAACAGGTCTGGCACGTCGCCGCGCGACGATTTTTCTTCATCTCGGCGCTGGGATTCGCCGTCAATCAGGCGGCCTATGCCGTGCTTTTGCATATTACCCACGTTTCGTACGAGATCCTGCTTGCCGCCGTGCTGATCGGCGTGGCGGCGATGACCTTTCTGCTTAGCCGGCTTTGGGCATTTCGCCACAAAACGCCGTCTTGAACGCCCGGTCCGTCACCACGCGCCAAACGGCCTTTTTGCCGTCGATGGCCTGCGGTGAGCGGCCGCGCAAGGTGCGATAGCTCTCGCCATCCTGCAACGTGCCCCAGAACCAGAAGGTGCGCTGCGGATCCGAGCACATTCGCGTCACCGTTTCCTCGAACGACACCAGCACATCCTCGCCCGCGTCGGTGTCGAACTGGCCGGCATCCCACAGTTCGCGGCGCCAGTTGTCGCGCCGCGCGATGTCGGGCCCGTCCCAGTCGTAGACGATCCAGGCCGGCTCCCGCAGACCGGCGTACAACGACAGATCGTAGGGATAGGTGTGCAATGTGACCAAAGTGTCGCCCGCCTGCATTTGCGGGCCGATCTCGGTGGCCAAAGGCTTGGCGCTGTTTTTCGCATTGGTGTCGGCCAGCCACACGCCCACGGTACACACCAGCATGGCCACGATGAGCGATGCGAGTGCGGCGCGCTTGACGTAGTCGGCAGGCGTGCGGCGCCACGCCGTGACCACCACCTCGGCGATGAGTACCGCGATCGCCGGCAATACCGGCATCGCGTAACCCACCAGTTTGTTGCTGGGAATCGAGAAGAAGACGACCACCACGCCGACCCAAACCGCCATCAGCCACCGCAGATCCCGACCCGTGGCCGTGTCGGTCCAGAAGGCGCGGTGCCACAGGCCACCGCTCCACAACGACCACGGCAATGCCAGCCCGGCAATCACCGGCAGGTAAAACCAGAACGGCTGCGTATTGGCAAAATCGCTTTCCACATAGCGATCGAACTGCTGATAGACAAAAAAATAGTCGAAGAACCCTGGAAAGCGTAGCTGCATCGCCACGAACCATGGCACGGCGATCGCCGCAAACACCACGATCGCAGGCGGCCAGAACAGCACTTTCCAGGCATGCCGGCGGCGCGTGGCCAACAGCCAGGCGACGAGCACCACGCCCGGCAACACGATCCCGATCAGGCCTTTGGCCAGCACGCCGAGCGCCGCGGCCACGGCCGCAGCCACGATCCAGCGGCGCCAGCTGCGTTCGGCAGCGGCCTGCAGGACCGCCGTCGCGCCTGCCATGATGCTCATGCCGATGAAAGCCGCGACCAGCATGTCGAGATTGGCGAATTGCGCCCCACCAAAAAAGAAAGGTTGCGTGGCGAGCACGATCGCCGCAACGGCGGCTACGGTGGCGCCCCGGTAATGGCGCACAAAAGCATAGGTGGCGACGACCGCCCCCCAGGCGGCCAGCCACGATGGCGCGCGCGCCGTCCACTCATTGACGCCGAAAAGTCGAAACGCCACCTCGGCAATCCAGTAGAACAACGGGGGTTTGTGAACGTAGGGCAGGCCGTCCATGAGCGGCACGAATCCGCTGCCGGCGCGCAGGGTGTCCCACGCCACCCCCGCATAGCGTGCCTCCTCGGGCATCAATGGACGCAGGCCGGCAAACACACCAAGCCACACGCCGATGGCCAGCAGAAGCCAAAACGCCGGGAAACCTCCCGGCGCCGACCGTGATGAACTGCCGGTCATGATTATTCGGCGCTCGGCTCCGTACGTGCCGCGCGACCCAGGCGGTCACGCACCACATACAGCGGACGCCCTTTCACTTCGTCGAAAATCCGGCCCACGTACTCGCCCACCACGCCCAGCGACACCATATTGATGCCGGCGAAGAACAACAGTGCGCACACGATCGTGGTCCAGCCATCGACCTGATGACCGTATTCGAAATACTCGGCCACGAGATACGCGCCATACCCGAATGACACCAGTGCAAACATGAAACCGACCAGGCTCAGCATGCGCAATGGCCACGTGGTGAATGCCGTCACACCGCTCATCGCCAGCTTGATCAGCTTGACGGGTGTGAACTTGCTTTCGCCGTGGATGCGCTCGGCCGGGGTGTACGGGAAGGCTTCGGTCTTGAAGCCCACCCAGGCATAGAGGCCCTTCATGAAGCGCGTGCGCTCCGGCAAGGCATTCAACGCGTTAACGACCTTGCGGTCCATCAGGCGGAAGTCACCGGCATGCGCCGGCACGTCCACGCGCTGACCGCCGCTCACCAGGCGGTAGAACCACTTTGCCCCCTGGCGTTTGAACCAGGTTTCGTCGTCGCGGTTCTCACGCACGGCATACACCATGTCCGAACCCGCTTTCCAGCGCGCCAGCATATCGGGAATCAATGCCGGCGGATGCTGCATATCGGCATCCATGCAGATCACCACATCGCCGTCGCATGAATCCAGGCCGGCGCTGATGGCGGCTTCCTTGCCGAAGTTGCGCGACAATTGCAGATAACGGAAGCCCGGCACGGTGGTCCATTCGGCCATCAATTGCGCGGTGTCGTCAGTCGAACCGTCGTCCACCACCACCACTTCCCAGTTGCGGCAGGTGCGATTGAGCAAGAGCATCAGCGTGGGCAGCATCACGCGCAGGTTGGCGGCTTCGTTCAGGCCGGGCACCAGCACGCTCACATGCGAGTCGTAAAACACCGAGCCGTCGGCTCGGGTCGAAACGGCGTTGGCCGTCGATTCAGCGGAAAGAAGTTCCGGGAACAGCGCATCCGGGCGAGACTCGATATGCATGACACCACTCGACGAAAAATAGAGATCGGGAGACAACGCCCCCACTTTGATCCCCGTTCCGTTGAATTTTCATCAAATCTCGTTACCTCGCGCCTTCTTTTAGTAACGGATAAGGATTGATGGCGCCGCCTGTCGCATAAACGCCATAGTGAAGATGCGGGGGAGTACCCCGGGCGTTGCCTGTGTCGCCCACCGTGCCGAGCTCGGTGCCCACCGCTACCCGATCGCCGGCGGACAGATCGGCTTGCGTATCCAGGTGCGCATAGTAGTGACGCTGCCCGCCGGGGCCGAGGACCCACACCACATTGCCGCCGAGACGATTGGTGCCCACCCGCGTCACCATGCCCTCGGTGGCCGACAGCACCGGCGTGCCACGCTTGGCAAAGATATCCAGGCCCTCGTGCTTGCGGGTGCTGCCGCGTGGTGCGCCATAGGTATTGGCGATTTGCCTGAACGACACGCCCGCCACCGGCACGGGCAATGCCACCGGTGCGTCGGCCATCGAGAGCCGCGCGGCGTAAAACGGTGCCGTCACCTTGGCCATGATGCCGGTTGGCAGATGGGGCTGCAGGAAAGGCCAGCTCAGCCAGATTGCGCCGGCGGCCACCACCCATCCGAGCAGCCTGAGCACCGGGCGATGGACCGTGGAGGGCAACGTGACGGTTTCGGATGTGGAATCGGTCATTAACTGTCAGACTACGGGTTTCCCCCGTGAGTTCCCATGAAGAAGACCGACCTCGAAAAGAACAAAGCCCTCAAACTGATGGGTGATCTCAAGCAATCCAAGACGCCGGCCCGATTCGGTCAGGCTGCCGCCGCGCCCGCCGTGGACCGGCGCGAACAACGCCGCCTGGATCAGGCCGCGGGGTTGGTCTCGTTTCCGGTCAAGCTGCCCCAGGATCTGATCGAGCAACTCCGTAC
>Ga0213837_1001880_pt1 | contig 10202 bp, 9 predicted proteins | sample SWPATP12_FD_160572 | JGI IMG/M metagenome (GOLD analysis project Ga0213837, IMG submission 160572) | Coastal seawater microbial communities from Marineland, Florida, United States - SWPA TP1 #2 | ecosystem: Environmental > Aquatic > Marine > Coastal | place: USA: Florida | collected 2016-08-06
TGGCTCCTATACCGGCCGGCTGGTCGGCGAGATCCTGCATGGCCCTGCCAAGGCGGTCGCAGTCCAAGCGATGGCCGAGGCCGAGGGGCTGGACCTGGCCCGGTGCTGGGCGTACAGCGATTCGCGTAACGACATCCCGCTGCTGAGCATGGTGGGTCATCCTGTGGCCATCAACCCGGACTCCGGGCTCCGCCGCCATGCCCGCGATCACAACTGGCCGGTCTACGACTTCCGCGCCGGACGCCGCGCAGCCACCCTGGGGCTCAAGGCCGCCACCGTCGGAGGGGCCATCTACGGCCTCTGGCGGGGGTTCTCCCGCTTCCGCGGCCCCACAGTCTGACTCATCCGCCCGGCCGCCACACCAGTTTTCGCTACGCTTCCGGCCCGGCGCTACACATCCACACCAGTTTTCGCTACTCTTCCGGCCCGGTGCTACACATTCGGCCCTGCGCTGCGCGGATCCGCGTAGCGCCCGGCCCAAACCGCGTCACTAGTCCGAACGCGCGTCGCCCGTCCGAACCCGCCTCCCTAGTCCGAACCCACGTCCCTAGTCCGAACCCGCGTCGCCCGTCCGAACCCACGTCCCTAGTCCGAACCCACGTCCCTAGTCCGAACGCGCGTCGTTAGCCAGGAAACGCGTCGCCGTTCCAACCCGCGGTCACACTCTCACACAACTTTTCGCTATGCTTCCGGCCCGGCGCTGCACATCCGGTCCTGCGCTGCGCGGATCCGCGTAGCGCCCGACCCAAACCGCGTCACTCGTCCCAACCCGCAGCGTCCGTCCGAACCCGCGTCGCTCGTCCGAACCCGCAGCGCCCGTCCGAACCCGCGCCACCAATCCGAACGGGCGTCGTCGGCCAGGAAGCGCGTCGCCGTGCCAACCCCACACCACTTTTCGCTACGCTTCCGGCCCGGCGCTGCACATCCGGCCCTGCGCTGCGCGGATCCGCGTAGCGCCCGACCCAAACCGCGTCGCTCACCCGAACCCGCGTCGCTAGTCCGGAAGCGCGTCGCCCGTCCGAATCAGGCGCCCAAATACCAAAGAAAATGCCCGCTGCCGGGAAGGCAACGGGCATTCACATGATGTGAAGTATTTCTACTTCTTATTGCGACGCTGGTGGCGCGTCTTGCGAAGCAGCTTGCGGTGCTTCTTCTTGGCCATACGCTTGCGACGCTTCTTAATAACTGAACCCACGAAAGTTCCTTACCGGCTAGATGCAGTACCTGCCTGTTGGAAAGGGTCCGCGGGCTAAGCAGCAGACTGTACAACTGACAGGTTCTTACAATGACGTAAAACGTTCCTTAACAGGGTACCGCCTATCGGGGGCACACCACGACCGCAAGCACCTCAGGGCGCCTGCAGGCCCTCATTCCGGCCGCAGCGGACGCGGAAGACTCAGGCTGTTTCCGTGTGCCCGTCGACGACAGCACCCTTGAGGTACTGTTCGACGGCGGTTTCCGGCACCCGGTAAGAGCGCCCGAAACGGACGGCCGGCATCTCGCCGGAATGAACAAGCCTGTACACGGTCATTTTGGACACGCGCATCACATCCGCGACTTCGGCCACGGTCAAGAAGCGTGCGTTGGAGAAGTTGGCCTCCGAAGACATTTCCCTATTCCTTTACTCAAGCGAACGGCAGCCCCATCTGAACGACATGGCGGTGTGCCGATGCTGAGCCATCAAACAACCATGTGTTAGATACTCTAGGGGCTGATGGTGCCAATGTGAAAGAGCTGCGCGGGAATCTTCGGTCCTCGGGCGCAGAAATTTCCGGGACCTGCCCTGGCCGCACGGCCCCCTAGATGCGGCTCCGGCGGATGCGCGCGGAGGCCGCAAGCTGCGCCAGGACCGATGCCGTGACATCCCAGTCCATGCAGGCGTCGGTCACGCTCTGGCCGTAGACCAGCGCGTCCGTGCCGGCGGCATGCTCGGCGACATCCAGATTCTGCGCCCCGCCAACCAGGAAACTCTCCAGCATGACGCCGGCGATGGCTGCGGCCGAGGCACTGCCGCTCTCCAGCTGCGAGCCGATTTCGAGGGCGACTTCCGCCTGGCGGTGGTGGTTTTTGCCGCTGTTGGCGTGGCTCGCATCAACGATCAGCCGCGGATTGAGCTGCTTGGCGGCCAGTTTGGCCGTCGTGGCCGCAACGTCGGAAGAGGAGTAGTTGGGGCCCTTGCGTCCGCCGCGGAGGATGATGTGGGTATCCGGGTTGCCTGCCGTGGATACCAGGGCTGCCCGGCCATCGCCGTCGATGCCGAGGAACGCCTGGGCTGCCCCGGCGGCGCTGCACGCGTCGAGCGCAACCTGCAGGTCGCCGTCGGTCCCGTTCTTGAATCCGATCGGCATGGACAGTCCAGACGCCAGCTGGCGGTGGATCTGGCTTTCGGTGGTGCGGGCACCAATGGCGCCCCAGGAGACGAGATCAGCCATGTACTGCGGACTGATCGGTTCCAGGAATTCGGTGCCCGCGGGGAGGCCGAGTGCCGTGACCTGCTGAAGGAAGCGGCGTGCTGAGCGCAGCCCGGCGGCGATGTCGTGGCTGCCGTCGAGGCGGGGATCGTTGATCAGGCCCTTCCAGCCCACGGTGGTGCGCGGCTTCTCGAAGTACGCCCGCATCACGATCAGCAGGTCTTCCTTGTGCTTCTCGGCCTGGCTGACCAGCCGGCGGGCGTACTCCAGACCTGCCTTGGGATCGTGGATGGAGCAGGGACCGACAATGACCAGCAATCGGTCATCGACGCCGTCCATGACGGCGCGGACCTCGTCCCGCCCCCGCGCCACAACCTCGGCCAGTCGGGTGTCCAGTGGCAGCTCAGCGACCATGTCCTGCGGGGTCGGCAGCGGGGTGAACTCGCTGACGCGCAGGTTGGATGTGGACTGCTGGGCTTTGGGGGCTGCTTCGATGCTCATGTTCGGGGGTCCTGTTCCGGGGTGCGGAGCGGGCCCAAATCAGAACCCGCCGGGAAATGGCGAAGGGCAGAGAATGATCTCTGCCCTGTTGGCTCTGAAGGAAGGTTGGATGCGTGTCAGCTAGACGCGGGCCCCTCCAGAGCCAACGAAAAATACGCATACCAACGGTTAGTCATGATCCGACCATAGCCCGGTCAACGTCGTCACGGCAAAACCCGGCACGTAATATGGCGGCGGCCGCACCCGGCCGCACCCCGCCGCACGGACCCGGCTCAGGCCCCGGAACCCAGCCCGGCTTGGGCATAGAAGCCCTCGATGTGGTCCGCCACCAGCCGCGCCGCCTGGCCGCCGTCGTGACTGGTGATGGCCGCCAGGATGCCCTTGTGTTCCGTACGGAGCCGTGCGGCAGTGGCGTCCCAGTCGGGGAGGTTTCCTGTGAGCCGTCCGGCATAGTCCTGGATGGCCTCGCGGAGGGAACCCATCATCGCGCTGACCACGGCGTTGCCCGCGGCATCCGCCAGGGCCAGGTGGAAGCGGACATCCAGGGCCAGGAACGCCTCCGTCCCGGCGCAGCTGTCCATCTGCTCCAGCAGCCGGGCCGCCTCGGCCAGTGCGGGCGACTCCACCCGGGCACGGGACGCGGCCCAGGACTCCAGCAGCACGCGCGTCTCCACGATGTCCTTGACGGGCAGGTGCGAGGTGGCGACGTGCAGCCGAAGCGCTGAGCCCAGCGCCGCGGTCGGATCGGCGATGACGACGGTCCCTGAATCCGGGCCCGACCCCACTCCGGCCCGGAGCACACCCATGGCCTCGAGGACGCGGATGGCCTCGCGGACGGACGTGCGGGAGACCTGGAGCTGTTCGGCCAGTGATCGCTCGGCCGGAAGCCGGCCGCCGAGGGCCAGCTGGCCGCTGGAGAGCTGGCCCTCGATCCACTGCAGGACAAGCTGGTGGGTACGCATGCGCCCATCCTACTTGATGTGGTTGGACCACACCCCTAGACTGTGGTTGGACCACACCCCCGGCGACACGGCCTGGGGCCCCGACACCAGGAACATGAGACTTGCCCGGAGGCAGCAATGACGCAGACGATCGAACCCGGCAACCCCGAGGCGCCCACCCAGCCCAAAGACACCGGCACGGGCAGCCATCCCGCCGCAGCCGCCCCGGGAAGCATTCCGGCCGCCCTCAAGCGCCGCGTCCCCAAGTACTCGGACCTGGCCCCGCTGATGCAGTTCAAGAAGCCCGAGTTCAGCCGCGCGGCTAAACTGCGGCGCGCCAGCACCATCTGGGATCTCCGGGACATGGCCAAGCGCCGCACGCCGCAGGCCCCGTTCGACTACACCGACGGCGCCGCTGAAGCAGAAATCACGCTCCGCCGCGCCCGCGAGGCCTTTCTGGACATTGAGTTCCGTCCCGGCATCCTGCGCGATGTCTCCCGCGTGGACCTCGGCACGCAGATCCTCGGCAAGCCGTCGCGGCTCCCGGTGGGCATTGCGCCGACCGGCTTCACACGGATGATGCAGTCCGAGGGCGAATACGCCGGATCCCAGGCCGCCGCGGCCGCCGGCATCCCGTACACACTCTCGACCATGGGCACGGCCTCCATCGAGGACGTGGCCGCCGCCGCGCCGGACGGCCGGAACTGGTTCCAGCTCTACTTGTGGACGGACCGCGACCGTTCGCTGGAGCTGATCGAGCGTGCCGCCAAGGCCGGCAACGACACCCTGATGGTCACGGTGGACACCGCCGTCGCCGGCGCCAGGCTGCGCGACGTGCGGAACGGCATGACGATCCCCCCGGCGCTGACGGTCAAGACCGTGCTGGACGCCTCGTACCGGCCGGCGTGGTGGTTCAACTTCCTCACCCACGAGCCGCTGACGTTCGCGTCGCTTTCCCGCTACACCGGCACCGTCGCGGACCTGATCAACTCGATGTTCGACCCCACCCTCACGTTCGATGACCTCGACTGGCTGCGCGAAACGTGGAAGGGCAAGCTCGTGGTCAAGGGCATCCAGACCGTCGAGGACGCCCGCCGGGTGGTGGACCACGGTGCCGACGGCGTCGTGCTGTCCAACCACGGCGGCCGCCAGCTGGACCGGGCACCGATCCCGTTCCACCTGCTCCCGGACGTCTCTGCGGCGCTCAAGGCGGACAACTCCGACGCGGCCGTCATCCTGGACACCGGCATCATGAGCGGCGCGGACATCATCGCCGCCCTGGCCCTGGGCGCCGACTTCACGCTGATCGGCCGCGCCTACCTCTACGGGCTGATGGCCGGCGGACGGGCCGGCGTGGACCGGGCCATCGAGATCCTGGAAAAGGACATGCTCCGCACCATGGCCCTGCTGGGCGTCAGCCGGATCTCGGAGCTGACCCCGGACCACGTGCGGATCCTCAAGAAGTAGCTCCCAGTTCCGCGAGTTGGCAGTTCGCGGCAATGTCCGTCGAAAACATTGCCGCGAAGTGCGAACTCGGCGCCAGCGGGGCGGGAAAACAGGACGGGCAGGGCTACTTCTTGCGGCCGAACTTCGGCAGGTTGGCCAGGAGATCGGCCGCCTTCGTGGCGGCCCGGCCGACGGTACGGCCGATCTGCTGCGGCATCTTGTCCTCCCCCGCCGTGCCGACCGGGAGGACGACGGCGGGACTCAGCGGGGCCCCGGCGGCGCGTCCTGCGAGCGCCGCGGCAGGCTGTGGGGCCTGCGCGGGCGCGGAGGTGGCGGCCGCGGCCAGGGTGTCCGGGACGGTCTGGAGCTGGTGGTCAGGCATCCGCACCGGGGACAGTTCCGGTACCGGTGCCGGTGCGGCAGCGCCGACGTCGAACGTCTCCAGCCAGCTGGCGATCCCGGCCAGGGGCTTGGGATTGAGCGTGTAGTAGCGCTTCTGGCCCTGGGCACGCATGCTCACCAGGTCCGCTTCGCGGAGCACCTTAAGATGCTTGGAAATGGTGGGCTGGCTGGCCTCGAGCTCCTGGACCAGCTCCCCCACCGCCTTGTCCCCCCTGCGGAGGGATACCAGAATGTCACGCCGGGTTGCCTCAGCAATGACGGCAAATACGTCGTCTGTCACCATGCCCTCCACACTAGCGACATATACGCCGGATGGCATCCACCAATTGGGCCCCCTGTTCGTACTCGCCGGGCATTGCCCCGCACCGGGGGCGGTGCTAGAACGGACACACCGCCTCCCCGGCAGGTGAGGCCGCAGCCCACCGACCCAGAGGAGTGGACGACCATGGGGGACTTCTTCCGGAAACAGCTGTTCAACATCATCGCTGCCGTCTTCCTGGCTTTGTTCGTGATCGTCTGGGGCAACGTCCTGATCCAGGTCTGGGTGTTTGTCCCGGAGGTACCGGGCACCCCGCCCCAGCTGAACGGCGCCGTCGTCTGCGCCGCCGGGGCACTGTCCACCTCGCTGAGTTCACTGACTGCCTCGGCCCTCGGTTTCACCATCGCCGAGGTGCGCCGGGAGGAGCAAAGCGGGGATGCCCCAGGCAAGGCCCAGGCCGGTGTCTTCGATGCGGGCGGAATCAGCACCAAGCTGTCCGGCCGGGTCATCACGGCGTTGATGGTGTACCTCGCGATCGGGCTGCTGGTGCTCGGGGTATGGCTGGTGAAGGGCACCGCCTCTTCCGATCTGATCGGGGCGTTCTCGCTCTCGCTGCTGGGCTGGATCATCGGCGCAGCCGGGGTGGTGTTCCAGACCGAGAAGCCCAGCCCCCAGCCGTCCGCGGGTTAGAAGCAGCCGGCTAGTCGAACCAGGGATCCAGCCCGTACAGCGGGAAGACTTCCTTGCGGGTGGCCATCACGGTCCGGTCCACTTCGTCGTTCGGATCGAAGCCGACTTCCCAGGAACGCCACCAGAGATCGACGTCGTCGCCCATCATTTCCGGTGCGGCCACCCCGTATTTGGACCCGTATTTGTCCTTCACGTAGCTGCGCCAGTCCTCCGGCACGGGCGTGCGCAGCGGGACGGGCCGCCCGGCCGCGATGGCGATGAGGTGGCTCCACGACCTTGGCACCACGGTAACGACGTCGTAGCCCCCGCCGCCGGTGGAGATCCAGCGGTTGTCGCAGTAGCGGGCCGCGAGGTTGCCAATGGCGGTGGCGGCCTCGCGCTGGGCGTCGACGCTGATGTTGAGGTGCGTGAGCGGATCCAGCCGGTGCGAGTCGCAGCCGTGCTGGCTCACGATGACTTCGGGCTCGAAGGCTCCCACGAGCTGCGGCACGACGGCGTGGAAGGCCCTGAGCCAGCCTCCGTCCCCGGTCCCGGCCGGCAGGGCCACGTTCACGGCGCTGCCCTGCGCATTGGGCCCGCCGATCTCGTTGGCGTACCCCGTGCCGGGGAACAAGGTCAGCCCCGTCTCGTGCAGGGAAATCGTCAGCACCCGCGGATCGTCCCAGAAGATGCTCTGGGTTCCGTCGCCGTGATGGGCGTCGATGTCGATGTACGCCACTCGCTGCAGACCGCCGTCGAGCAGACGTTGGACGGCGAGGGCCGCGTCGTTGTAAATGCAGAAACCGCTGGCGCGTTCGCGGGCCGCATGGTGCATGCCCCCGCCGAAGTTCACCGCCCGGACGGCACTGCCGTCCAGGATGGCGGCGGCGGCCAGGAGGGAGCCGCCGGCCAGCCGGGCGCTGGCCTCGTGCATGCCGGCGAACGCCGGGTCGTCTTCGGTGCCGAGCCCGCGGTCCAGGTCCGGGGACCCGGGATCGGCGCTTACCCGCCGCACGGCGGCGACGAAGTCCGGGCTGTGGACCGTGCACAGCTCCGCGTCACTGGCGACGTCCGGAGCCGAGACCGTGACGTGGTCCAGGTCCAGCAGGCCGAGGCTTCCGGCCAGCCTGGCGGTGAGTTCCATCCGTTCCGGGGCCATCGGGTGGCCGTGGCCAAAGTTGTAGGCGGTCATGGCAGGGTCCCACACCACCGTCGTCGGCAGTGCGGCCTGTGCGAGCCCCGGCAGGTATGTCATCAATCACAGGCTACCGGAGCGTGGGAGCCCGCTCCCCAGTCATTGCGCGGGGTTTAGTGGTTTACTACTGAGGGAAACAGTTTCTAGCAAGGAAATGTCACACATGACGCAGAGCCAGTCGAGGTCCAAGAGCCCGGCCAACTGGCACCCCGGCCTTCCGGAGCGGGAAGGCCTGTGGATCTTCACACGCCTTCGCGACTTCATCGACAACATCGCCAACACCTCTCCCGCCCGGCTTGCACTGTCCGCGTTCGGCATGGTGATCCTGGTGTTCACCTTCTTGTTGTCCCTGCCGGTGTCCTCCGCCACGGGTGAATTCACGCCGCTGCACCAGGCCCTTTTCACGTCGGTGTCGGCTGTTTGTGTCACAGGCCTGACTGTGGTGTCCACGGCGGTGCACTGGTCCTTCTTCGGCCAGCTGGTGATCCTCGTCGGCATCTTCGTGGGCGGCCTGGGTACCCTGACGCTGGCCTCGCTGCTGGCCCTCATGGTGAGCAAGAAGCTGGGTGTCCGCGGCAAGCTGATCGCCCAGGAGGCCATGAACGCCGGCCGCCTCGGCGAGGTGGGCACCCTGCTGCGGATCGTCATCGTGACGTCCGTGGTCATCGAGGCCGCGCTGGCGGTGGTGCTGATCCCGCGGTTCCTGATGCTGGGCGAAAGCTTCGGCCAGTCGGTCTGGCACGGTGTGTTCTATTCGATTTCCGCGTTCAACAACGCCGGCTTCACGCCCCACTCGGACGGCATCGTCCCGTACGAGACCGATCTGTGGATCCTCGTCCCGCTGATGCTGGGCGTCTTCCTCGGCAGCCTGGGGTTCCCTGTGGTGATGGTGCTGCAGCAGAACGGCTTGAACTGGAAGAAGTGGAACCTGCACACCAAGCTGACCATCCAGGTCTCGCTGATCCTGCTCGTCGGCGGGACCGTGCTGTGGGGGCTGATGGAATGGAACAACCTGCGGACCATCGGCGATATGACTGTGGCAGACAAGGTCACCCATTCACTTTTCGCGTCCGTGATGACCCGCTCCGGCGGCTTCAACCTGGTGGACCAGAACCACATGGAATCCACCACGATGCTCCTGTCGGATGCGTTGATGTTCGCCGGCGGCGGTTCGGCGTCGACGGCGGGCGGCATCAAGGTGACCACCATCGCGGTGATGTTCCTGGCGATCGCGGCCGAGGCCCGCGGCGATTCCGATGTGAAGGTCTACGGCCGCACCATCCCGGAAGGCACCATGCGGGTGGCCATCTCGGTCATCGTCGCCGGCGCCACCCTCGTCGCAGTGTCGGCCATGCTGCTGCTCCACATCAGCGGCGCGGCCCTGGACCGGGTGCTGTTTGAAACGATTTCCGCCTTCGCCACGGTGGGCCTCAGCACGAACCTCAGTGCCGAGCTGCCGCCGTCGGGCGTTTACGTCCTTACCGCCCTGATGTTCGCCGGGCGCGTCGGCACCGTCACCCTCGCCGCCGCCCTGGCCCTGCGCCAGCGCAGCCAGCTGTACCACTACCCGGAAGAGAGACCCATCATTGGCTAGTTCCTCAGGCGCCGTCAACCGCCCCGCCCACAACGCCCCCGTGCTGGTGATCGGGCTCGGCCGCTTCGGCGCATCCACGGCTGAACAGCTCGTCAAGCAGGGCCGCGAGGTGCTGGCCATCGAACGCGACCGGAGCCTGGTCCAGAAGTGGTCCAGCGTCCTGACCCACGTGGTCGAGGCCGACGCCACCAACATCGATGCCCTCCGCCAGCTCGGCGCCCAGGAGTTCAGCTCCGCCGTCGTCGGCGTGGGCACGTCGATCGAGTCCTCGGTGCTGATCACCGTGAACCTCGTGGACCTCGGCATCGAGCACCTCTGGGTCAAGGCGATCACGCCCTCGCACGGCAAGATCCTGACCCGGATCGGCGCCAACCACGTGATCTACCCGGAGGCCGACGCCGGCGTCCGCGCCGCGCACCTGGTGTCCGGCCGCATGCTGGACTTCATCGAGTTCGACGACGACTTCGCGATCGTGAAGATGTATCCGCCGCGTGAAACCGTCGGCTTCACCCTGGACGAGTCCAAGGTCCGGTCCAAGTACGGCGTCACGATCGTGGGCGTGAAGTCCCCGGGCGAGGACTTCACCTACGCGCGGCCGGAGACGAAGGTGTCCTCACGGGACATGCTCATCGTTTCCGGGCACGTGGACCTGCTGGAGCGGTTCGCCGCCCGTCCGTAGCGGTGTGGCGCCCCGGGCTGCTCGTCTCCACGGGGGAAGCGGTGACGTCCGGGAGCTACCGCACTATCAGCGGTCCGCGGTCTTCGCAGCCTTGGCAGCGGCCTT
>Ga0213837_1001882_pt1 | contig 10191 bp, 7 predicted proteins | sample SWPATP12_FD_160572 | JGI IMG/M metagenome (GOLD analysis project Ga0213837, IMG submission 160572) | Coastal seawater microbial communities from Marineland, Florida, United States - SWPA TP1 #2 | ecosystem: Environmental > Aquatic > Marine > Coastal | place: USA: Florida | collected 2016-08-06
AAGAACGTCGAGCCGATGATCGAGATCGCGCCGAGCACGAGCGCGGTGGCGAGGAACGGCACCTTCCGGCCGGGCAGGGCGTTGATGACCGATGTGACCATGCCGTAGACGACCATCGTGTTCGTCGCCATCACCGAGAGGAAGATCGCCACCGCGAACAGCACGCCGAAGGCGTCGATGATCGTGACGGGGTCGAACGCGACGACCTCGCCGCCGCTGAGCGCGACGTAGCCGATGGCCGTCGCGCCGAGCGCCATCGAGACGATGGTCGAGAGCGTGTAGCCGATGCCCGAGCCGATGACACCCGCTCGGGTCGTCCGCGCGAAGCGGTTGAAGTCGGCCGAGAGCACGGTCCACGAGATGGCGGTCGCGAGCACGACGTCGAAGACCAGCCCCGGCGTGTAGAACGCCTCCGGGTTGCCGGGGATCGCGGCGAAGTCGGCGGGCGCGAAGGTCGTGAACGACGCGATGAACACGTACGCGGCGATCGCGAGGATGACCGCGGCGAACCACGGCTCGACGCGGGCGACGCCCGCGTGGCCGAAGATCGCGAGCACGACGACGATCGTCTGGCACAGCACCGCGAAGATCACCGGGTTCGAGAAGCCCGTGATCGAAGCGACGATGAAGTCGAGCGAGATACCGGCGAGCATCGCCTGCACCCAGCTCCAGCCCATCAGGATGATCACGTTCGCGGCGAGCGGCAGCAGGCTGCCGCGGGTGCCGAACGGGCCGCGCGTGAGCGCCATGGTCGGCAGGCCGGTGCGGGTGCCGATCGCGCCGATGAGCACGAGCACCGCAGCGCCGACGACCGTGCCGCCGACGATGAGCCCGAGCACGAGGCCGTAGGGCACGTCGGGCACGAAGAGCGTGCCGGTCAGCAGCGTCGTGACGACGAGGTTCGCGGCGAGCCAGATCATGAGCATCCGGCCGGACGAGTAGGTGCCGCGCACGGGGCCCGCGTCGTCGGAGCTCGCCTCCAGTCGGCGTTCGAGGCGTGAGTAGAGCGACATGGGACTCCTTCGGCGGATGTCGTCAGGTGCGCGGTGCGCGCGGGTCGTGCAGGGTCAGGCGGGGGTGGACTCGGTGAGCGGCGAGAGGTGCTCGTGCACGGCGACCAGGCGGTCGCCGTCGAGCGCGAAGACGATCGACTCGCGCTCGCGGTAGGCGGAGGGCCCGTCGGGGGTATCCACCGCGGTGTCGACCGTGTGCGTGAACACGGCGCCGCCGGGCCAGACCTGCACGAGGCGGTCGGTCGACGCGCAGGAGGCGACGCGCCAGCCGCTGTCGACCCATCCGCCCCACAGCCGCTCGTACGCGGCGCGGTCGTCGAGCCGGGCGGGCTCGGTATGGAAGATGAACGTCGCATCCGGCGAGAAGCCCGCGAAGTAGCGCTCGCCGTCGGTCGCCGCGAAGGCGTCGATGATGGCGTCGGCCGCGGCCTCGACCGCTGCTCGGTCGGGCGTGCGCACGCCGTGCTCCTCGGTCGTCATGCTCGTGGCTCCCTCGGCGCCATCGCGCTCAGCAGCTCGTAGACGACGTGGCTCGCGGCGATCGCCGTGAGCTGCGCGTGGTCGTACGCGGGGGCGACCTCGACGACGTCGGCGCCGACGATCCGGAGGTCGGAGAGGGCGCGCAGGATGCGCAGCAGCTCGCGGCTCGTCAGCCCGCCCGCCTCGGGCGTGCCGGTGCCGGGGGCGTGCGCGGGGTCGAGCACGTCGATGTCGATCGAGACGTAGAGCGGTGCGGTGCCGACGCGCGCGCGGATGCGGTCGATGGCCGTGGCCACGCCGTGCTCCTCGACGAACTCGCTCGTGACGACCGCGAAGCCGAGCCGCTCGTCGTCCTCGAGGTCGCCCTTGTCGTAGAGGGGGCCGCGGGTTCCGACGTGCATGCTCGCGGTGAGGTCGATGAGGCCCTCCTCCGACGCGCGTCGGAACGGCGTGCCGTGCGTGATGGGTGCGCCGAAGTAGGTGTCCCAGGTGTCGAGGTGCGCGTCGAAGTGGAGCACCGCGACCGGGCCGTGCTCGGCGTGCACCGCGCGCAGCAGCGGCAGCGCGATCGTGTGGTCGCCGCCGATGACGACGAGGCGGTCGGCGCTCTGCCGCAGCTCGAGCGCGCCGGCCTCGATCTCGGCGACCGCGGCCGTGAGGTCGAACGGGTTGGCGACGAGGTCGCCGGCGTCGGCGACCTGCTGGGAGGCGAACGGGAAGACGTCCTGGGCGGGGTTGTAGGGCCGCAGCAGGCGCGACGCCTCGCGCACGTGCGCCGGGCCGAAGCGGGCGCCCGGGCGGTAGCTCACGCCGCTGTCGAACGGCACGCCGGCGATCGCGATGTCGGCGCGGCCGACCTCGTCGAGCCTCGGCAGTCGGGCGAACGTGGCGATGCCCGCGAAGCGCGGGACGACGCTCGCGTCGACCGGCCCGCGCGGCGCCGGGTGGCTCTCGACGACCGCGTCGGCTGCTGCGGGATCCTGCTCCTGCGGGAGTTGCATATTTGACAACCTTCGATACTCTGGACGCAACGATTGCCCACAAGGTACGCCTCGCGCACGGACGCGTCAAGCGGGCCCGCGCGACCAGGAGCATCCATGCGCTCGATCCACCCCGCCGCCGACGAGTGCGCGACCCCGATCGGGGCGAAGCTGCGCGCGGCGCGCACCGCGCAGGGCATGTCGCTCAGCCAGGTCGCGACGACGACGGGCCTCTCGAAGGGGTTCCTCAGCCGGGTCGAGCGCGACGAGACGTCGCCGAGCGTCGCGACGCTCGTGCAGCTGTGCCAGGTGCTCTCGCTCCCCGTCGGCGCGCTGTTCGCCGAGCCGGAGGTGCAGCTCGTCACCTGGGAGGAGGCGCCGCCGATCAACCTGGGCGGCTTCGGCGCCGACGAGCGGATGCTGTCGCCGCGAGGGCAGGAGCGCGTGCAGCTGCTGCGCTCCGAGCTCGAGCCCGACGCGCACGGCGGCAGCGACCTCTACACGATCAACTGCGACGTCGAGGTGCTGCACGTCGTGAGCGGCTCCGTCTCGGTGCGCTTCGCCGACCGCACGGTGACCGTCGACGCCGGCGCGGCGCTGACTCTGCCTGGTCGCGAGCCGCACACCTGGCGGGTGGAGGGCGGCGAGCCCGCCGTCGTGCTCTGGACGATCGTGCCGGCGCCCTGGAGCGGCTCGGCCTGAGCCGCGGCGGACGCGACCGGATCAGGCGGTGCGCGCCGCCAGCTGGCGCACGAGCCGCTCGACCGAGTGGCCGGGGCTGCGCTCCGCACCCTTCACCGCCGCATCCGCGGTCGCGATCGCCTCGATCGCATCGCACAGCGACGCATCCGTGAACGACCGCAGGTCGCGGCGGGCGTTGCCGACCTGCCAGTCCTGCATGCCGAGCTGGCGCGCGGCCTGCGAGTCGGAGCCGCCCGCACCAGAGACCTTCGCGAGCTGGCGGTAGCGCATCGCGAACGCCGCGACGATCGGCACGGGGTCTGCGCCGGTCGCGATGGCCTGCCGCAGGGTGACGAGCGCGCGGGCGACATCGCCCGCGACGACGGCGTCGACGACCGCGAACGCCGTCGTCTCGACGCGCCCCGCGTAGTAGGTGCGCACGACCTGCTCGGTGACCTCGCCCTCGGTGTCGAGCGCCACCTGGCGGATCGCGTTCGCGAGCTCGGCGACGTCGGAGGCGAAGGCGTCGACGAGCGCGGCGATCGCGCCGGGCGTCGCCTCGCGCTCGAGCAGGCGCAGCTCGGTGCGCGCGAAGGGCACCATGTCGCCGCGCTTGAGCGGCTGGCAGACGACCTCGATCGCGCCGGGCGTCTGCCGGATGGCGTCGAGCATCTTCTTGCCGCGCACCGTCGAGCCGTCGTGCCGGATGACGAGGGTCGTGCCGTCGACGGGCTGCGCGAGGTAGCGGAGCACGTCGGCGATGAACGCATCCGTCGCCTTGACGCCGTTGGCGACCCGCACGAGCCGCGGCTCGTCGAAGAGCGAGGGGCTCGCGATGAGCTCGAGCGCGCCGTCGCTGTACTGGCCGGCGTCGACGTCGTGGACCTCGAGCTCGGGATCCTCGAGCAGGAGCAGCGCGCGGAGCCGCTGCAGCGCGCGGTCGGCGAGGAACGACTCCTTGCCGAAGACCAGCACGACGGGTGCGGGCGACACCTGCTCCCAGCTGATCTTGGGGATGCTCGCGGCCATGCGATCAGCCTACGGCGGGCCGCCGACGCGCTCGGACCACACGCGGATGCCGTCGTCGTCGACCGCGAGCGCGATCGTGCCGAGGTCGTCGGTGCGGAGCGGCGCTCCCCCGGCCTCGCGCACGAGCTGCAGCGCCCCATCCGTCGGATGCCCGAAGTCGTTCGGTCCCACGCCGATGAGCCCGATCGCCGCGCTGAGCCGGCGGAAGAGCGCCGGCAGCTGATCGGCCGAGCCGTGATGCGGGACCACGATCACCGATGCCGGGCCCGGCACGCCCGCGCGGAGCAGGCGGGACTGCGCGTCGGCGCTGAGGTCGCCGAGCACGACGAGCTCGAGCGCGCCGGGCGCGCTTGCCGTGCCATCCGCGCCGGCTGCACCAGCCGCATCGGGCAGGTCGATCGCGACCGCGATGCTCGCATCGTTGCCCGGCTCGTCGTCGCCCGTCGGCCACAGCGCGTCGACGCGCAGCTCGCCGAGCGTCCACGCGTCGCCGCGGCGCGCCTCCTGCGCCATCGCACCGCCAGCGACGAGCTCCGCGACGAGCGGCGCGGCGCGCTCGTCGACCGGCCCGTGCACGAGCGTGCCGATGCGCCCGGCGAGCGCCGGCGCTCCGCCCGCGTGATCGACGTCGAAGTGCGTCAGCACGAGCAGGTCGACGCGAGCGACCCCGAGCATCCGCAGGCACCGGTCGATCGGCTCCGCCTCGCGTCCCGCGTCGACCAGCACGGTGGCGCCGGCGTGCCGGACGACCGTCGCGCTCCCCTGCCCCACGTCGCACTGCGTGATCGTCCAGTCGGCGAGCGACCCGAGCCGCACGGCGGGCCACGCCGCCACGCCCGCCGCGACGAGACCGATGACCGAGGCGACTGCCACGCCCCGCACGAGGTGCCGACGCGCATGGCCGAGCACGACCGCGGCGAGCATGACGGATGCGGCGACGACGCCCCAGGGCGCGGCGGGCCACGCGGTCTGTGCGGCCGGCAGCTGCTGCGCGAGCATCGCGACCTGCGCGATCCACCCGGCCGGCAGCCACGCGACCCACGCGAGCGCCGCCGCGACGCCGGTCGCGAATGGTGCCGTCACGCACGCCGCCAGCCCGAGCACCGTGGCGAGCGGCGCGGCAGGGCCCGCGAGCAGGTTGGCGAGCACCGCGACCAGGCTGACGCGCGCGTCGAGCGCGACGAGCACCGGTAGGCACCAGAGCTGCGCGGCTGCCGGCACGGCGATGAGCGCGGCCACCGGCATCGGCAGCACGCGCGCGAGGACGACGGCGATGGGGCGCGCGTGCACGATCAGGCCGCACGTCGCGAGCACCGAGAGCGCGAAGCCGGCGCTCGTCGCGAGGTGGGGCTGGGCGGCGAGCGCGAGCAGCACGGCGAGGGCGAGCAGCGCGAGCGCACCGGCGCGGCGACCGGTGATGAGGCCGATCAGGGCGATGCCGGCCATCGTGCCGGCGCGCACGACGGAGGGCTCCGGCGTGACGAGCAGCACGAATCCGGCCAGTGCGCCCGCGGCGACCGCCACGCGCACGCCCCGCCGGGCACCGAGCGCCCCAGCGGCGTGGAAGGCGGCGCCGACGACGATGACGCAGTTCGCCCCGGAGACGGCGGTGAGGTGGCTGAGCCCGGCACCGAGCATCGCGGCCTCGAGCGCCGGCCCGATGCGCCGCTCATCTCCGATCGCGAGCCCCGGCAGGAGCTGGCCGCCCGCGCCGGGCAGCTGCGCCGACGCGGCCAGCAGCCCGTCGCGGAGCGGACTCGCCCATGCCGCCCACGCCGCGGGCTCCGCGACCTCGAGCCGATTGCAGGCGAGCAGCCAGCGCGATCCATCGAGCCACGCGTCGCACGCGCCGACGGCGGTCGCGCCGATCGCGAGCGGGGCTTCCGCGCGCAGCAGCAGCGCGCTCGGCGCGATGGATGCCGCGGCCCCGCCGTCGCAGCCGGTCACGAGCACCTCGGCCGGCGTCGATGCGCCGAGCACCAGCAGCGACATGGTGTCGCACCCGTCGAGCGGCACCGCGGTCGTCGAGGCGGCGCCGGTGAGCAGCGGCACCGCGAGGCCGGCGCCGACTGCGAGCGTGCGCAGCCCGTCCGCGACGCGGTCGTGCTCACCGGATGCGCCGCGTGCGGCGAGCAGGCAGGCGCCCGCCGCGACGGCGCTGCCGACAGCGGCAGGACCGAGCATCGCCGCGTGCGGGCTGAGCGCGGCGAGCACCGCCCACGCGAGGGCGACCGGCAGGGCGAGGCGGAGGTCGCGCATCAGCGTGTGCTCACGATCGGTGGACGCTCACGATCGGTGGACGCTCACGATCGGTGGGTGCGCATGATCGGCGGGTGCGCACGCTCACAGCGTCACGAGCGGGGTCAGCGCCGCGAGCAGCGCGGGGCCGATGCCCGGCACGTCGTCGAGCTGCGCGACGTCGGTGAAGGGGCCCTGCTGGTCGCGGTGGGCGATGATGGCGAGCGCGAGCGTGGGGCCGACGCGCGGCAGCGTCTCGAGCGCGGCCTGATCGGCTCGGTTGAGCGACACGAGCGCGCCCTCTTCCGGCGACGCTGCGGCCGCCTCCGCCTGCTCGCCCTCGGTCGGCACGAGCAGCTGCTCGCCGTCGACCACCGGCCGCGCGAGGTTCAGCGCGCCGGGCGCGGCTTCTGCGCTCGTCCCGCCGGCGCGGGCGATGGCATCGAGCACGCGCGAGCCGGCCGGCAGCCGGTAGACGCCCGGATGCGCGACCGCGCCCTGCACGTCGACGACCACCTCCGCCGCCGCGTCCGTCGAGGCAGTCGCGACCGGCGTGGCGGCGACGACCGCGGGCTGCGCGTCAGCGACCATCCGCTGCACGACGCCGCCCGCCACGGCGCCGAGCACGAGCACGACCGCGGCACCCGCGCCGAGGCGCCAGCGCGCGTCCGCACCGCGCTCGCCCTCACCGGCCATCCCGGCACGGTAGGACCGGCGGGGCCGCCTGCGAGCGCGCCGCGGTCAACCCTGTGGATGCAGGGCTGAGGTCGCGCGCGGTGCGCCGGTGGAGGCAGCCCGGGCGGGAACGCTCGATCGGGCTGAGCCGTGCTCCGACCCCGATGGGGTGCTGGCGACGGGCTCAGCCCGATCGAGCGCGCGGTGGTCTCGACTCGCTCGGCTTCGCCGTGCGTCGCGACCAGCAGGGAGAGCGCTACCCGACGACGAAGTTCACGAGCCGCGGGGCCCGAACGATCGCCTGCCGCACGGTCGCGTCACCGATCGAGCGCGCGACGCCGGGCAGCTCGCGCGCGAGCCGCTCGAGCTCGTCGCCGGCGACGTCAGCCGCCACCTCGATGCGGTCGCGCACCTTGCCGTTGACCTGCACCACCGCGGTGACCGTCTGCTCGACGAGCAGCGAGCGGTCGGCCTTCCGCCAGCCGGCGTTCGCGATCGACGGCTCGAAGCCCAGGTTCGCCCACATCTCCTCGGCCGTGTACGGCGCGAAGAGCGAGAGCCCGAGCGCGATCGTCTCGACCGCTTCTCGCACTGCGGGGTCGGCGGCACCGGCACCGGTGTCGACCGTCTTCCGCGCGGCGTTCGTCAGCTCCATGAGACGAGCGACGACCACGTTGAACTTCAGCGCCTCGATGAGCCCAGGGGCATCCGCGAGGAACCGGTGCGTCTCGCGGCGCAGCGTGCGGTCGCCGGGCTTCGGGTCGGTGCCCGGCTTCGCGAGCGACTCCTTCGAGAGCCGCCACGCGCGCGCCAGGAACTTCTGCGCACCGGTCGGGCTGACGTCCTTCCAGTCGATGTCGTCCTCGGGCGGGCCGGCGAAGCTCATCGCGAGGCGCACGGCGTCGACGCCGTACTGCTCGAGCTCCTCCGAGAGCGTGACGAGGTTGCCCTTCGACTTCGACATCTTCGCGCCGTCGAGGATGACCATGCCCTGGTTGAGCAGCGACTCGAAGGGCTCCGTGAACGGCACGTGGCCGAGGTCGAAGAGCACCTTCGTGATGAAGCGCGCGTAGAGCAGGTGCAGGATCGCGTGCTCGACGCCGCCGACGTAGCGGTCGACGGGCGCCCAGCGCTCGACCTGCGCGCGGTCGAACGGCTGCGTGTCGTCGTTCGGGCTCAGGAAGCGCAGGTAGTACCAGGACGAGTCGACGAACGTGTCCATGGTGTCGGCGTCCCGGCGCGCTGGGGTGCCGTCGATCGGCGACGGCACGTTGACCCAGTCCTCGGCGGCGCCGAGCGGGCTCGTGCCCTTCGGCGTCAGGTCGAGGCCGGCGGTGTCGGGCAGCGTGACGGGCAGCTGCTCGAGCGGCACCGGCACCTCCTGGCCGTCGGCGGTGTGGATGATCGGGATGGGCGTGCCCCAGTAGCGCTGCCGGCTCACGAGCCAGTCGCGCAGGCGGAACGACTTCGCGGCGCGGCCGACGCCCTTCGCCTCGAGCATCTGCACCATGCGGCCGATCGCGTGCTGCTTCGACATGCCGTCGAGGTCACCCGAGTTCACCATCCGGCCGTCGCCGGTGAGCGCCTCGCCGGTCGCCTTCGGGTCGAGCGGCTCGAAGCCCTCGGGCTCGATCGCGTTGCCCTCGTCGTCGATCGGGATCATCGGCATGACACCCGTGACCGCCGCGTTCGTGTCGACGACCACCTTGACCGGCAGGTCGAAGGCGCGGGCGAAGTCGAGGTCGCGCTGGTCGTGCGCGGGCACGGCCATGACCGCGCCGTGGCCGTAGTCGGCCAGCACGTAGTCGGCCGCCCAGATCGGCAGGCGCTCCCCCGTCAGCGGGTGGATCGCGAAGCGGCCCAGATCGACGCCCGTCTTCGTGCGCTCCGCGTTCTGGCGGTCGATCTCGGTCATGCGACCGACGTCCTCCAGGTACGCCTGGAACCGCATCCGCACCTCCGGCGAGGCACCCGAGGCGAGCTCGGCGGCCAGGTCGGAGTCGGGCGCGACGACCATGAAGGTCGCGCCGTAGAGGGTGTCGGGGCGCGTCGTGAAGACCGGCACGCGGCTGTGGTGACCCTCGATCTCGAACTCGACCTCAGCGCCGACGGAGCGGCCGATCCAGTTGCGCTGCATGCGCAGCACCTTGTCGGGCCAGCGGCCCTCGAGCTGGTTGAGGTCGTCGAGCAGGCGGTCGGCGTAGTCGGTGATCTTGAAGTACCACTGCGTGAGCTTCTTCTTCACCACGGGCGTGCCGCAGCGCTCGCACGCGCCGGCGACGACCTGCTCGTTCGCGAGCACCGTCTGGTCCTTCGGGCACCAGTTGACGTTCGACGGCTTCCGGTAGGCGAGGCCCGCCTTGTAGAGCTCGAGGAACAGCCACTGGTTCCACTTGTAGTACGCCGGGTCGGACGTGTGCAGGATGCGGTCCCAGTCGAACGCGGTCGCGTACTGGCGCATCGAGCGCTTGTGCTGCTCGATGTTGTCGGCCGTCCACGCCTTCGGGTCGATCCCGCGCTGGATCGCCGCGTTCTCGGCGGGCAGCCCGAAGGAGTCCCAGCCGATCGGGTGCAGCACGTTGAAGCCCTGCTGGCGCCAGTAGCGCGCGAGCACATCGCCGTACGCGTACGACTCCGCGTGCCCCATGTGGAGGTCGCCCGAGGGGTACGGGAACATGTCGAGCACGTACTTGCGCGGCCGTGCGTCGGTCTCGTCGTCGGTCGCGAAGGGGCGGATGCGGTCCCACACCGGCAGCCAGCGCTGCTGGATGCGGGCGAAGTCGTAGGTCTCGTCGGTCACAGATGCTCCTGGGTGTCGTCGGCCGGAGGCGGCACGACGGCTTCCCAGTCTACGGCGAGCCAGGCAGAGCCCCGCATGGCATGATCGAGACCGTTCCCGCGGCCGCCACGGCCGCCGGGGTGGCGGAAGGGAGTCGTCGGTGCCGGAGTTCGAGAACCCGCCAGCGACGGTCGACGTGCCCGCCTCGCGCGTGACGCGCATCGTCGCGATCGACGCGCCTCGCAGCGCCGTCTGGCGCTGCCTCACGGAGCCCGACCTGCTCGCGCGCTGGCTCGGCGACATCGCCGCGTTCCCG
>Ga0213837_1001883_pt1 | contig 10188 bp, 8 predicted proteins | sample SWPATP12_FD_160572 | JGI IMG/M metagenome (GOLD analysis project Ga0213837, IMG submission 160572) | Coastal seawater microbial communities from Marineland, Florida, United States - SWPA TP1 #2 | ecosystem: Environmental > Aquatic > Marine > Coastal | place: USA: Florida | collected 2016-08-06
CGGGAACGCCCTGGGCCGGGAGGCCCGCGAACTCGCCGCAGCCAACTCGCCGATGGCCCAGGAACTGCTGAACGCCGCGCACGGCCACTCCGACCGGATTACGGGCGTGATCGTCACCGAACTTGCCAAGGCCGGGGACCCCACGGCGCGTGAACTGCTCGAAGATGTGGGGGAATGGCTCGGCCTGGGGCTGGCGAACCTGGCCGCGGCCCTGGACCCGGGCACCTTCGTCATTGGCGGCGGGCTCTGCGACGCCGGCGACCTGCTGGTGGAGCCGGCGCGGAAGGCTTTTGCCCGGAACCTGACCGGCCGCGGTTTCCGCCCGGCGGCCTCGATTGAACTCGCGGCTCTAGGCCCCAATGCCGGGTTGATCGGCGCGGCCGACCTCTCCCGGGTCAGCAGCCGCATGCGAAGTTAGCCGTCCCTGGGCTGAAACACTTGCCGCCTGACCAGCATCCGGCTAGACGCGGGCCCCGTCGTCGTTCTCGTCCTTCTCCTGCGGCAGCTTCATGATCAGGAACACCACCGAGGCCGCGAAGGCGACCACCATGCCGACGACCGCCAGCAGCGGTGCGCTCCGCCAGAACATCGCGGACAGCAGCAGTCCGATCGGCCCGCCGACGGCGCCCAGCCACGCGAGCGTGGTCAGCGGGTCGGACCCGGCCAGGCTCGGCGGCCCTTCGGGCACGAACGCCCCGTCATCCTCGTCCGGCTCGTAGTCCCGCGGGCCGCCGGGAGTGGCGCTGTGACCGGCACCGTCAAACCGGTCCGGAGCAGCCGGCCGGCCGCCAACCGGGGGCTCGACGGGCGCCGGTGCCGCAAGGCCCAGCGGGTCGAAGTCCCGGAAAGCGCGCGTGGCCGGGCGTCCGTCCTCGACGCTGCCGGCAGGACCGGAGTCGGTGCCCTCCAGCCGGGCAACCAGATCCAGCCAGACGGCGTCGTCCTCGTTGGCGCTGGAGTCCGGGGAATCTGGGTCCGGCGAACCGGGGTCGGATCTAGTCATCTGCCGTTTCTTTCTGGCTGGCGCCGGCGGCGCCCGGGGTGGGACCTTCCACGACTGAGCGGATAAATTCGGCGGTGCCGCGGAAGATCCGGGGTGCGTCGTTGTCCATGGTAGCCACGTGGTAGCTGTTCTCAAGCCGGATGACCTCCAGCGGGGCGTTGGTCAGTCCGCGGCGCAGGGCGGCCAGGCTGGCGTCGGAAACGACGTGGTCCACGCTGGACCGGTAGACCCGGACCGGGGCAGTGATCCGGGGCAGCAGCCGCACGGTGTCCTTGAACATCTTGTTCAGCTCGTGGGCAGCAGCGACCGGCGTCCTCGGGTAGGCGCCTTCGTCCACGCCTGCCTTGAGGATGTCGTTGGCGATTGCCGGGGTGCTCTTCAGCACGTACTTCAGGATTCCGGCCAGGGGCGCGCGAGGATCGTCGATCACCAGGCCCGGGTTCACCAGCACAGCCCCGGCCACTGGACGGGTGGCCGCGAGCCGCAGCGCCAGGGCGCCGCCCATCGAGAGCCCGGCCACCACGACGTGGTCGCACTCGGCGGCCAGCTCCAAGTAGGCGGCGTCGAGTCCCGCATGCCAGTCCTGCCAGCGTGTCCGCGCCAGTTCCTGCCAGCTCGTCCCGTGCCCGGGCAGCAACGGCATCCGGACCGCGTAGCCGGCCCCAGCCAGGGACTCGGCCCACGCCCGGACCCCGTGCGGGCTGCCGGTAAAACCATGGGAGACCACGACGCCGGTCCGGGGACCGGTTCCGGTGAAGGGGCTGCTGAACGGCGAGTGGTCGGGGGCTGTGCTCATGGATGCTCCGTGTTTCATGTTCATGGCTGCTGGCCCGCAGGGATTGTGGGCTGGGCCGCGTGCTCCCGGAAGAAGCGGGCGGACTGCGAAAAGATTAAGGGAGCGTCGACGTCGAGCGTGGCAACGTGGCCGCTGTCCGGCAGCGGCACCACCGAGAGCTCCCGCGATTCAAGGCGCCGGCGGAGCAGTTCCAGCGAGCTCGGCGGCACCACCGCGTCGGTGTCGGACTTGAACACCAGCGTCGGCACCTCGACGGCGGGCAGTTCGCGCAAGGTGGCGGCGAAGAGCTTGCGCAGCTGGTGGACGGCCTCGAGCGGGGTCAGCGAGTAGTCGCCGTCCTGGGTTGCTGCCGCCGTAGACTCCGTCTCCTGGAGCGGGACGGTGGTGCGCTGCAGGTACTTGAGCACCCCGACGTACCGTACCCGGCGGTCGTAGAAGCTGAGCCCGGGGTTGACGACCGCGACCCCTGCCACGCGGTGGCGCGCCGCGGTGCGCAGGGCGATGGTCCCGCCCATGGACAGGCCCGCCACGAAGCACGAGCGGGTGCCGGCGGCCAGTTCCAGGTAAGCGGCCTCGAAGGCGCCGTACCAGTCCTGCCAGCCGTGCCGGGCGAGGTCCCGCCAGTCGGTGCCGTGGCCGGGCAGCAACGGGACGGAGACGGCAAAACCTAGGGAGGCCAGGTGCTCGGCCCATGGGAGCACGCTGAGCGGACTTCCGGTGAAGCCGTGGCAGATGGCGACGCCGGTGTCCGCATTGGCGCCGTGGCCAGGGTAGCGAAAAGCGGCAGGCGCCACTGGAGTGCTGCTTTCGCTCATGAGCCCATCGTGTCACTGTTCCCGACAAAACTCACTAGAGTAGGGTGTCACTGAAGTCCTGCCGGGCCCGAGGAAGGGCCCGCCAGACGCCTGCCGGAGAGGTACACCACGTGTTTTATTGGTTCATGAAGACCTTCGTCCTTGGGCCGGTCCTGAAGACGCTCTTCCGGCCGTGGGTCAAGGGCCTGGACAACGTTCCGGCCGAGGGCGCCGCGATCCTGGCTTCCAACCACCTCTCGTTTTCCGATTCCATCTTCATGCCGCTGATGGTGCCCCGGCCCGTGGTGTTCCTGGCGAAATCCGAGTACTTCACCGGCAAGGGAATCAAGGGCAAACTCACTGCCGCGTTCTTCCGCCTGACCAACCAGTTGCCGATGGACCGGTCCGGGGGAGCGGCGTCGGCACGCTCGCTGGACGCCGGCATGGACGTGCTGAAGAACGGGTCGCTCCTGGGCATCTACCCCGAGGGCACCAGGAGCCCGGACGCCCGCCTCTACCGCGGCAAGGTTGGTGTCGCCCGGCTCGCCCTGCAGGCCCGGGTCCCGGTGATCCCGGTGGCGATGATCGGCACGGACAAGGTCCAGCCCATCGGCAAGCGGATGCCCAACATCCGGCGGATCGGGATGATCTTTGGCGAGCCGCTGGACTTCAGCCGCTACTACGGCATGGAAGACGACCGCCTGATCCAGCGCTCCGTGACGGACGAAATCATGTACGAACTGATGCGGCTCTCCGGCCAGGAGTACGTCGACGAGTACGCCGCCGTCGTCAAATTGCGGCTCGCCGGGAAAGCCACCGAGGCGCCGGAGACCGGCGCCGGCCAGGAACCGGAGACTCCCGGAACTGTGTGACGCGGCGCCGGCAGTCAATGACGCCGGGCGCCGCCGTTCAACCCTGAGGCAACTATCCTTAGAGGGTGACTGAGCTATCTGCGCCTTCGACGTCCCTGAACACCTCCACGCCCGCCGGTTCTGCCCTGACGGGCTCCGACCTGGCGAGCACGGCTTTCACCAGCACGGCCCAGAGCGGGGCCGCCAACTATCCGGGACTGGACCACTGGCGTGAGCTGCCGGCCTCGCAACAGCCCAGCTGGTCCGACCCGGCGGTCTTTGAGGCCTCGGTCAAGGAACTCTCGGTGCTGCCGCCGCTGGTCTTCGCCGGTGAGGTGGACATCCTGCGCGAGCGGCTGGCCGCTGCCGCGCAGGGCAAGGCGTTCCTGCTCCAGGGCGGGGACTGCGCCGAGACCTTCGAAGCCGCCACCGCGGACAAGATCAGTGCCCGGGTCAAGACGATCCTGCAGATGGCTGTCGTGCTCACCTACGGGGCGGCGATGCCCGTGATCAAGATGGGCCGGATGGCGGGCCAGTTCGCCAAGCCGCGTTCCTCCAACGACGAAACGCGCGACGGCGTCACCCTGCCGGCTTACCGCGGCGACATCGTCAACGGCTACGACTTCACGCCGGAGTCCCGGGCCCACGACGCCAGCCGGATGCTCAAGGCGTACCACACCTCGGCATCGACCCTGAACCTGATCAGGGCGTTCACGCAGGGCGGCTTCGCCGACCTGCGGCTGGTGCACCAGTGGAACAAGGGCTTCACCGAGAACCCTGCGCATGCGCGCTACGAATCCCTGGCCCGGGATATCGACCGGGCCATCAAGTTCATGTCCTCCTGCGGCGCGGACTTCGAGGCGCTTAAGCGCGTGGAGTTCTACGCCAGCCATGAGGCGCTGCTGCTGGACTACGAGCGTGCCCTGACCCGCATCGACTCGCGGACCGGCCTGCCCTACGACACCTCGGCGCACTTCCTGTGGATCGGGGAGCGCACCCGGGAACTGGATCACGCGCACGTTGATTTCCTCTCCCGCGTCCGCAACCCGATCGGTGTGAAGCTCGGCCCCTCGACCACCGGCGATGACGCGCTCCGCCTGATCGACAAGCTTGACCCGAACCGTGAACCGGGCAGGTTGACCTTCATCACCCGGATGGGCGCCGGCAACATCCGGGAGAAATTGCCTCCCATTGTCGAGCGCGTGACCGCCTCCGGCGCACAGGTCCTCTGGGTCACCGACCCGATGCACGGCAACACGGTGACCTCACCCAACGGCTACAAGACCCGCAACTTCGACGACGTCATCGATGAGGTGCGCGGCTTCTTCGAGGTGCACCACGGCCTCGGCACCGTGCCCGGAGGCCTGCACGTGGAAATGACCGGCGACGACGTGGCCGAGTGCCTAGGCGGCGCCGACCCGATCGACCAGGACGCATTCCTGGACCGCTATGAGTCGGTCTGCGATCCGCGGCTGAACCACATGCAGTCCCTGGAGATGGCGTTCCTGGTGGCGGGATCCCTCGCCAAACGCTAGGCCACTCCCGACGGGCGTCGGGCACAGCAAACACCTCCGCCCCGGCTGATCCCAGCCGGGGCGGAGCTTTGTCGTGGAGCGGGTACCGCTGGGGCGCCAGCCGGGTGGCTAGACGACCTTGAGGGTGACCACGGACCCTTCGGGCGCCTCGGTGTCCTTCGGGTCCTGTTCGCGGACGGTGCCGAAGAAGCCACCGAAGATATTCTCGATCCGGACTTCGAAGCCGAGCGCCTCGAGCTGCCGCCGGGCGTCGCTGACCTGCTTGCCGATGAAGCTGGGAACCTCCACCAGTTTCGGGCCCTTGGAAACCGTCAGCGTGACCGTGCCGCCGCGGGTGAGGTTCCCGGTCGCGGGGTCCTGGCCGACAACCGAGCCCTTGGGGACGTTCCGGTCGAAGACGGGCTCCGGGGCGACGACGGCCTTGAGCCCGGCGGCCTCCACGGCGGCGACGGCCGCCCCCTGCTCCTTGCCCCGCACATCGGGTACCGGGAGGGGCCGCGGGCCCTTGGAGACCGTCAGGGCGACCGGCGTCCCGTGTTTGGCGGGAGTGCCCTTGGCGGGCTTCTGGGCCAGCACGGTACCCGCCTTGGCGTCCTCGTTGTAGCTCTCGGTGACGGGGCCCAGCGCCATGCCGGCGCCGTTGAGCGCATTCTTCGCCGCGTCGAGCGATTTGCCCGTCAGCTGGGGCAGGGGAAAGAGCTGCGGGCCCTTCGACACGGCCAGGGAGACCGACTCGAATTTGCGGACCACCTGGCCGGCCTGCGGTTCCGAACCCACCACGAGGCCCGGGGAAACGTTGTCGTCAAAGACATCCCGGGTGGTCGATTCGAAACCGGCGGCGCGGAGCAACTGCTGCGCCTCGGCCACGGTCTTGTTGGCTAGCTGGGGGATGGTCCCGGGGGAACCCGGGCCCATGCCGAAGAACCAGCCGGCGCCGGCGGCGAGCACGGCGACCAGCACCAGCACCAGGATCCAGGCCAGGCCCCGGCGCCTGGGGTTGCCGGCACGCAGGCTCCGGCTGGGCGTCGCTGCCGCGCGCTGCCGGGCCCTCTCCTCGTCGCGGTCCTGCTTGCGTTGTGCCCGCTTGCTCGCGGGTTCCAGCCGGGCCTCGGCTCCGTCGTCTCCGGGATAGCCGCCGAAGTCGTGTTCCTCGGGAGCTGCGAGCGGCCCGTAGGCGCCCGGCCGGGGCTTTCCGGCGAGGACGGTGGTCGGGTTGCTGCCACGGCTGATGACTTCCGTTGGCTGCTGGATGGCGCCGAGGAATTCCGTGTGCGCTTCCGCTGCCGCGGGGTGGGGTTCCGTCGCGTGAAGCCCGGCGCCGGCTGCCGCCGCGCCTGGGACGGCCGCCGGGCGGGCAGCCGGGGGCCGCAGGTCCAGCTCGGCATCGCTGAGGTTGGTCCGGATGTGTCGAAGTTCGAAGAGCAGGGCGTTGCCGTCGACGGGGCGCTTGTCGGGGTCGTTGGCGGTGCACCATTGCACCAGCTCGTCGAGTTCTTCGGCCAGGCCCGGGACCAGCGCTGATGGCGGCCCGACGGTGGAGTTCACGTGCTGGTAGGCGACCTGGATCGGTACCTCGCCGTCGAACGGCTGCCTGCCGGTGATCATCTCGTAGAGCATGATTCCCAGCGAGTAGATGTCGCTGCGGGCGTCCGCCTGCCGGCCCAGTACAAGTTCGGGCGAGAGGTAGGCGACAGTTCCGATCAGGGCGCCGGTGCTGGTGGTCGTCGTGACGGCCCGGGCCAGGCCGAAGTCGCCGATCTTGATCCTGCCGTCGTCGGCGATGAGCACGTTCTCGGGCTTGACGTCGCGGTGGATGAGGCCGGCCGCGTGGGCGGCGCCGAGGCCTTCCACGACCGGATCGATCAGCGCCAGCGCAAGCCTCGGCGTGAGGGCTCCCTTTTCCTTGAGCACGTCCCTCAGCGTGTGGCCCTTGATGTACTCCATCACCAGGTAGGCCAGCGGACCGTCGTCGCCCTGGTCCAGGACTCCGACCACGTGCGGGTGGGAGAGCCGGGCTGCGGCCTTGGCTTCGCGGCCCAGCCGGTCCAGGAATTGCGGGTCCCCGGCCATGTGCGGATGGAGGACCTTAAGCGCCACATCCCGCTCAAGGCGACGGTCGGTGGCGAGGTACACGGTGGACATCCCGCCCCGGGCCAGCTTGGATCGAATCAGGTACCGGTTGTCCACCAGGGTCCCGACGAGAGCGTCCGATGTGTATTCCTGCACCCTTAGATCCTAAGCTCTGCACGGAAACGGGTCCGGATTGACATGCAACCCGGACCCGTATCGTTACGCGACGGAGGTCTCAGTCTCCGTGCGATGCTGGCGGTATTAGCTGAAGGTCTTCCGCAGCGCCTTGATCGACGCAACGTAGGCCTTCGTATCTTCGTACATGCCCTTCGTGCTCACCGAATACTGGCCCTGGTAGTAGCCGGCGATGGCGTAGTCCAGGTTCTTGCTGGTGGCGACCAGCTGGCGAATGATGGCGATGCCGGCCGTGGCATTGTCGTACGGATCCAGCAGGTTCAGTTTGCGGCCCACGAGCTCCGAAGCCCAGCCTCCCGAGGACGGGATGACCTGCATGGTGCCGATCGCGTTCGCGGGGGACACCGAGCGGTGGTTGAAGCCGGACTCCTGGTACGCGAAGGCCATGGCCAGCGATGGCGACACACCCATCCGGCGTGCGGTGTCTGCCACGATCTGCTTCATCTGTTCACGGGTGGGAACAGGTGAGGCGTTCAGCAGCGCCTTGTTCTGGTTGGCGGAGCTGACGACGGCTTTCGGGTAGCTGAAACCCAGGAAGGTGCTGGGCACCAGCGGGGCCACCGGGGCGGCCGGCTGGCTTGAGGCCGGCTTGATGGTGCCGGTGCCGGCACCGGGGATAGCGAGCTTGTGGCCGGGGTAGATGACACTGCTCATGGTCAGCCGGTTGGCGGACAGGATGGCAGAGAGCTTCACTCCGTGCCGGGCAGCAATGCCGGAGAGCGTATCTCCCGACTTGATCGTGTAGGACCCGGAGCGAACGGGGGCCGGGGCAGCTTTCGGAGCCGCGGGCCGGGCCGGCGCCGGCTTGGGGGCGGCGGCACGCGAAGGAGCCGATGCTTTCGCGGTGGCGCCGATGTTGATCCGTTGGCCCGGGTAGATCACGGAGCGCATGCTGAGCCCGTTCCGGCTGAACAGATCCGAGAGCTTGACTCCGTGCCGGGCAGCAATCCCGCTCAGGGTGTCGCCGGACTTGACCGTGTAGACGCTGCCGCCGGCACGCGCCGGAGCAGCCTTCGCCGTAGCTGCCTTGGCGGGGGCTGCCTTCGCCGGGGCTGCCTTGGCGGCCACTGCAGCCGAACCGTTGAGCTTGATCTTCTGGCCGGGGTAGATCACCGAGTTGGCCCGCAGCTTGTTCAGGCTAAGGACAGACTGGGTGCTCAGGCCGTGCCGGTGGGCGATCGCGCTGATGGTGTCGCCGCGGACAATCGTGTACAGCGCCGGCGCCGCAACCTTGGCCGGTTGGAAGGCAGCCGGAACGGTGGCCGGAACCGAAGCTGCCGGGATCACTGCCGAGGGCAGTGCCGCGGCGGCCTGGCCCTGGGCCTTCATCGCCGCTGCGAGTGTCGCCGGGATCGCCCGGGGCCGGCTTTCGGCGGCGGCGGGCTGCGCGATCGCCAAGGAGGAAAGCACGACGGCGGGGAGCGCCGCCGTCGTCGCCGCAATCAGCGGGAGACCGGGCCTCGGGTTGGGCTTTGGCGAACGTGACGTCGTCATGGGGAAAGATCCTCTTCTCAGCGGCGAACCCTGCAGCACACACAGTGTTACTGGTGTTACCAGTGTGACTAAAGATACTGCAGTTACAAATGTGATCTAAGCGAATCTCTCACGAATTGCGAATTAGCACAAGAACTGTTTGATATTCCGGAGCCCGGGTATCGGGTGTGTCGGCGCCGGAGCCTCGGGACAGCGCGCCGCGGCGGCCTTCCTACCGGCGTTTATTTCGGCGCCCCCTTATATACGCCGCGTTAAGCAGCGGCATCATTCGGTCGTGGCTGACTAGGCGCATTCCGCTCCGGCATGGCAATCTTGATCCGTGAGTACTGTAGAAAGCCTTGTAGGCGAATGGCTGCCCCTGCCCGACGTAGCCCAGCTGCTGAACGTTTCCATTACAAAGGTGCACGCACTGCTGGACGAGCGCGCCCTCGCGGCCGTGCGGATCGGCGATAGGCGGATCCGCTCCGTGCCCGCGGCGTTCATCCAGGACGGCCACGCTGTGGAGAGCCTCAAGGGCACCATCGTCGTGCTCGCCGACGCCGGCTACTCCGACGAAGAACTCATCACCTGGCTGTTCACCCCGGACGAGTCCCTGCGCGGCCGTCCGATCGACGCCCTCCGCGAAGGGCGCAAGACCGAAATTCGCCGCCGGGCGCAGACCATGGCCTGGTAATACGGCGGTCTGGCAAGACCCCGGCAGACGGAGAAGGCCGTGCACAGTGGGTAACGCTGTGCGCGGCCTTTCTCGTACCTGTTTCTTGTTCCGGCGGGCCCAGTACCCCTAGGCGGTGCGGCTGACGGCGGCTTCGGCCAGTTTCCGAAGGGCCGTCTTGGGCAGATCCTCCAGCGGCAGCAGGTCCAGGGCGTCGAAGGCGGCCCTGCCGAACTCCTCGATCAGCACCTCCGTGGCCTGCAGCGCCCCGCAGTCGACAATAATGCGGCGGATCTCCTCGACATCGCCGCTGGTGAGGTCAGGGCTGCCCAGCTTCGCGTCGATGAAGCGCGATTCGTCCGGTGCGGCCTGGTCAAGGGCGAAGGCCACCAGCACCGTGCGCTTGCCCTCGCGCAAATCATCGCCGGCGGGCTTTCCGGTGGTGACCGGATCGCCAAAGACGCCCAGGACGTCGTCGCGGAGCTGGAACGCCTCGCCGAGGGGGAGTGCGAACGCGGAGTAGCCGCGCAGCAGCTCGTCGGAGGCGCCGGCCAAGGCCCCGCCCAGCGCGAGGGGGTGCTCGGTGGAGTACTTGGCCGACTTGAAGCGGATGATGGACTGGGCGCGGCTGACGGCGCCGGCCCGGTCACGGTGCGGTCCCGCCACTTCTTCCAGGATGTCCAGGTACTGGCCGGCCATGACCTCGGCGCGCATCAGGTTGAAGATGAGCCGGGCCTGGCTGCCGGAGGCGGCCCGGTCCCCGATTTCGGTGAACGATTCCTCGCTGAAAGACAGGCA
>Ga0213837_1001884_pt1 | contig 10184 bp, 9 predicted proteins | sample SWPATP12_FD_160572 | JGI IMG/M metagenome (GOLD analysis project Ga0213837, IMG submission 160572) | Coastal seawater microbial communities from Marineland, Florida, United States - SWPA TP1 #2 | ecosystem: Environmental > Aquatic > Marine > Coastal | place: USA: Florida | collected 2016-08-06
CGACCCGATGGACAAGGCGTTCAAAGCGGTGGGCGCAAACTACCTCGGTGATACCGGGCACCTGCACGCCGACTGGGAACTGGTGAGGGAGTATCCGCTCTCCGAAAGCCTGCTGGCCCTCTCTCACGTCTGGCGCGCGCCCGATGGGAGCAGCTACACCGTGGCGGCCAAGGGCGCCCCGGAAGCGATAGCCGGGCTGTGCCGCCTGAACCCGGCCCAGCGGGCAGCCCTGACCGCGGACGTCGAAGCGGCCACCGCCGGCGGGCAACGGGTCCTTGCCGTGGCGCGCGCCGAGGTCGACCGGGCGGGGAGCCTGCCGGAATTCCAGCGCGATTTCGACTTCGAGTACCTCGGCCTGGTGGGCCTGCACGACCCGCTGCGACCCGGCGCGGCCGACGCCGTCGCGGCCTGCGCGCGGGCGGGGGTCCGAACCGTGATGATCACGGGCGACTACCCCGGAACGGCTTTGTCGATCGCCCGCGAAATCGGACTGGACCACGGCGCCGGCGTCATCACCGGCCCCGAGCTCGAGGCCATGACCGACGAGGAGCTGGCCCGGCGCATCCGAACCGTCAGCGTGTTTGCCCGGATGGTGCCCGAGCAGAAACTCCGGATCATCCGCGCGCTCAAGGTCAACGGCGAGGTGGTCGGCATGACCGGCGACGGCGTCAATGACGCCCCGGCCCTGCGCGCGGCGGACATCGGAATCGCGATGGGCGCCCGCGGCACCGACGTAGCCCGCGAATCCGCCGACCTGGTGATCACCGACGACGACTTCAGCTCCATCGCCGGCGGCATCCGCCAGGGCCGCGGGATCTTCGACAACCTGCGCAAAGCCCTGGCCTACACCATCGCCGTCCACGTCCCGATCGTCGGCATGTCCCTGCTGCCGGTTTTCGTCAGCGAGTGGCCGCTGGTGCTGCTGCCGGTCCAGATAGCGTTCCTGGAACTCATCATCGACCCGGCATGCTCGGTGGTCTTTGAAGCCGAGGAGGTGGACCCGGCGATCATGGACCAGCCACCGCGCAAGGCCGGCCAAGGCATCTTCGGCCGCCGCGTCCTGGTCATCGCCGCCTGCCAGGGGCTCTCCGTGCTCGCGGCCGTCGTCGGCGTCTACCTCTGGAGCATCGGCAGCGGAAAGGCGGACGACGTCGTCCGTTCGCTGTCCTTCGCCACGCTGGTCATTGGCAACCTGTCGCTGATCCTGGTGAACCGGTCCTGGCGGCTGCCGGTCTGGCAAACCTTCCGGGAGCGCCGCAACCGGACCCTGAAGTGGGTGGTCGGCGGCGCGGCCCTGGTCCTGCTGGCCCTGCTGAGCGTGCCGGGCCTGCGCGGCGCGTTCAACCTGGGGCCGCTGGCGCCGGGGGACTGGCTGCTGGCGCTCGTGGCGGGGGCAGCCGGCGTGGCCTGGTTCGAAATCTACAAGACCGTCCGCCGGCCCTGATCCTGGCGGGCGTCCTTTCACTGGGCAGCGCCCCGGGGTAGCTTGTCCTCATGGCGCGGGAAGAAACCACGGTCTCCGTTGAGGGACCCGACGGCAGCAGGGAAGTCAGGATCTCCAGCCCCAGCAGGCTGCTGTGGCCCCAGGCAGGCCTGAGCAAGCTGGACCTGGCGCACTACATGATCGCCGTCGGGGACGCCTTCCTGGCCGCCAACGGCGGACGCCCCATCACGCTGCAGCGGTTCTCCGGCGACGTCGACGGCGAGCAGTTCTTCTCGAAGAACCCGCCCAAGGGTGCCCCGGCCTATGTCCGCGCCGTGGACGTGGCCTATCCGAGCGGCCGGTCACACCCCCAAATGGTGATCGACGAGGTGGCCGCGGCCGTCTGGGCGGTGCAGATGAACACGGTGGTCTTCCACCCCTGGGCCTCCAGGACTGCCAACCCGGACAACCCGGACCAGCTGCGGATCGACCTCGATCCGCAGCCGGGCACCAGCTTCCGGGATGCCGTGCCCGCCGCCAAGGAGCTCCGCAAGGTCCTGGCCGAAGTGGGGCTGACCGCCTTCATCAAGACCTCCGGCAACCGCGGCCTCCACCTCTTCGCGCCGATCGAACCCGCGCATGAGTTCCTCGAGGTGCGGCACGCGGTCATCGCCGCCGCGCGGGAACTTGAGCGACGGATGCCGGAGCAGGTCACCACCGCGTGGTGGAAGGAGGAGCGCGGGGCCCGGGTGTTCATCGACTTCAACCAGGCCAACCGTGACCGCACCATGGCCGGGGCCTACAGCCCGCGCGCCCTGCCCGCCGCCACCGTGTCCTGCCCGCTGGAATGGGAGGAACTGGACGGCGCGGATCCGGGGGACTTCACCGTCGCCACCGTTCCCGGCCGGCTCAAGGCCACCGGGGATCCCTGGGCGGCCATGCATTCGCGCCCCGGCACCATCGAGGCCCTCCTGGGGTGGTGGGAACGGGACCTGGCCGCGGGCCTCGGCGAGCTGCCCTTCCCGCCGGACTTCCCGAAGATGCCCGGCGAACCGCCGCGGGTCCAGCCGAGCAGGGCCCGGAGCAAGGACTAGCGCGGGCCGTTTAGTTCTGGACCGCGCCGGAGGCCGGGCAACACCGGGAGCTCAGTGAAGGAAAGTGGGCGCCGCTCCCGCCGCGGCCCGTTCCAGACGGTGCCGCCGTTCCAGCGCGGCGGCGTCGCGGCCAAACGAAAAGAGCAGGAGCGCAAGGGCTGCGAGGAGCGCCGTCGTGCCCGCCTCGGACGGGACGCCCGGCGGCAGGGCCACGAGCAGGGCCAAAGGCTGCAGCGCGCCGACGGCCTTGCGTACGGGCGAGGCGGGAAGGGCCTTCCTCAGGGCCGGGCGGAGCCTGCCCGCGCCGGCGAACGCGTAGAACATCAGCCCGATCAGCAGGACCCAAGGCCCGGTGCCCGCTGCGGCCGCGCAGGAGAGCACCAGGGTCAGCGCCGCATCGGTCTCGGTGTCCAGCCGCGCTCCCGCTGCGGAGGCGGTGCCGGTGCGCCTCGCCACCGGACCGTCGACGGCGTCAAGCGCGAAGGCGGCGGCACCCAGGACGACGAGGAGCACGCCGGCCGGTTGCCGGGCAAGGACGCCCGCGGCTGTGAGCCCAGCGCAACATGCCACCAGCAGGGCGCGGACCAGGGTGACGCGGTCGGCCGGCGTGTAGATGCGGGGCTCCCGCAACAGGAGGGAGCCGGCGGTGCGGGCCAGGACTGCGGCGCCGGCCGTCACGGCCAGCAATCCTGACCCGGCGTCGGGGGCGCAAAGCGACGCCAGCCAGCTGCCCGCCATCAGGTAGGCCGCTGCCGCGGCCGCCACGTCGGCCGTCGCACGGCGGGGGTAACTGTCAGACATGCTCACCTCGCCCCCATGTTAACCGCACTGTGCTCCGGAGGGCCGGGCGGCGGGCCGCCCGGCCCTCCGGCGGCCGCTGCCGGTTCCACGCCAGGCCGGTGCCGGCGGGCTCACTTGACCGTCAGGGTTCCGTGCATGCCGGGGTGGAAGGTGCAGTGATAGGCGTAGGTTCCCGGCTGTGCCGGCGCGGTGAAGGTGGCGGTCCCGCCGCCGCCCTTGACGTCGACGTCGAACGCGGAGCCGTCGTCGGCGGTCACGGTGTGCTCGGCGCTATCCATGTTCGTCACAGTGACCTGCGCCCCGGCGGCGACCACCAGGGGCGTTCCGTAGCCAAAGTCGCGCACGGTAATCGACGCCGTCGAACCCGATGCCGGGCCGGACGCCGTCGAAGTGCCTGGCGACGCGGAGGTTCCGGAGCCCATCGGCATGCTCGCCGTCGCGGAGGCGCTCGCCGGAGCCGTGGTTGCCGCCGGAGCCGTGGTTGCCGCCGGTGCCGGGGCCTGCCCGCCCGGCGCGCATCCTGCGGCACCCAGCAGGACCGCTGCCAGCAGCAGCGTGACGCGTGCATTCCCGGTGTTCATGGCGCACCCCTCCTGAAGCTTGAGGCAACGGTGAAAGGAAAGCTTCCTGACTCAATTCTGCTCCCGTTCCGGGCACATGGCGCCGGGGCGGCACCCGGCTATTTTGCCCGGGCCCGGCGCGGGCGGAAGGACTACAGGCCCGGTCGGTGACACTGCACGACGGACGAGGGTGCGGCTGCACGGCTACTCGACGGAGCCCTGCTTCCGTCCGCCAGCTACTCGGCCAGGACGCCGGCTACCCGGAATTCCTCGGGGAAGCGTACTCGGTAGCCGGGGGCCCCGTACCCGACTTTGTTCCTCCCGTAAATCGGGTAGTTTCCATCGCTTGTTGTTCCCGGAGCCGCCGTGTCACGGTGGCTCCGGTAAGAGGCATGTCCTTGATCATCGTGACTGGCGTCGGGGCCTGGGGGATCGGAGAACACTGTGCATAACTTGCCGGCGGCTGCGCCGTCCATATCTGTTCGACTCTTTGGTTCACTGGAAATCCGCCGCGGGGGTGTGGCGCTCACGGCCGCGGATCTGGGTGGGTGCAAGCCTCGGCACATTCTGGAAATCCTCCTGCTCAACCTCGGCACGCCGGTCTCCAAGACCCGGCTGATCGAAATGCTCTGGGGGCCGGATGCCAGCGACGGAGCCGTGGCCACGCTGGAGAGCTATGTCAGCGGCATCCGCCGGGCAATTCAGCCGGGACACACCAAGACAGGACCGCTCCGGACCGCCAACAGCGGGTACGTGCTGGACCCCGCCCTCGTGGACCTGGACCTCTCGCGCTTCCGCGGCCTGGTGCGCGCCGCCGACCTCGCCGCCCCGGCCAAGGCCTACGTGTTCCTGTCCGAGGCCCTTGAGCTCGCCGCCGAGCCTCTCCTCGGCTTCGAACTCGACGCCGAGTGGGCGGAAGAGGCCCGCACCCGCCACGCCGCCGAACGCGTCGCGGCCATGATCTCCGCCGCCGAGGCGGCCACGTTCCTGGGGCGGCACGACGAAGGGATCCGCTGGGCGCAGTCGGCCATCCGGCTCGAGCCGCTCAATGAACGGGCCTGGACCGGACTGGTGACGGCGTATGAACTTGCCGGCCTGCCGGTGCAGGGCCTCTCCGCGTATGACCGTTGCCGGCGCCTCTTCAGCCGCGACCTGGCCTGTGCGCCCGGGCCGGCCCTTCAGGCGGCGCACCTCAGGCTGCTGCGGCGGCGCGCAGACGCGGATTCCGGGTTCTCCGAAGTTCTGGCGGCCCTCCTGTTGCTCTGGGACAGGCTGCACGGGTCCGGCCCGCAAAGTCCGGCGGTCGATGACCGGCTCGGGGAGAACGCCGGAAAGATCCTGGATTCCTTCCTTCAATCGGTCCGGGCCACTGCCTGACCGATCACGCCGGCCGCACCGTCAGCCCCTAGGCGGCCTTGACCACGGGGAGTTCGTCCCAGTGGGTCGTGTAGCGCGGGGACAGCATGTCGCGTTTCATCGTCCAGTCGGGGCCGCCGCGGATCCCGCCGTGCCCCAGGCCGATAGAACCCCTGCCGTATCTGCGGCTGACCTCCTCCAGCAACGGCCCGATGCCGCGTTCCTCGTGCGGGTTCTCGAAGACGGCCAGCGGGGCCTGGTTGGCTGTCGGGCGCAGGTCGGTGACCATGATGCCGGCCCGCGCATACTTGACGCCGTCGACGATCCGTGGGAGCAGCGCGTAGGCCGCCCTGGCCAGCAGCACCGGATCCGCGGTCGGCATCGGGATCGGCACGCACACCGACGGGTGCGAGCTGTCCCGGGGGTTGAAGTAGGACGTCGCCGCGAAGGCCGTCAAGACTTTCGCCTGCAGTCCGTGCCGCGCGAGCCTGGCACTTGCCTGCTGGGCGTAGACGCCGAGAACCTGGCGCATTCCGGCGGCGGAGCTGATCGGGGTGGCGAAGGAGCGGCTGAAGATCAACTGGTCGCGGCCGATGCGCTCCTCCTCAAGCGGGATGCAGGGCGTGCCCCGCAGTTCCAGGACGGTGCGCATCAGCACCACGGAGAAGCGGTCCCTGATCACGACCGGGTCCGCCCGGGCGAGATCAAGCACGGTATGGATTCCCAGCCCGTTCAGCCGTTTGGTCAGGCGCGTCGAGACGCCCCAGAGCTCGATGACGGACAGGCCGGCCATGAGCTGCTCCTGCCGGTCGGCGGGAACGGAATCCCAGTGGCAGACGCCGTCGAACGCGGGGTTGTGTTTGGCCCACTTGTTGGCCAGTTTCGCCAGCGTCTTGGTGGCGGCGATGCCGACGCAGACCGGAACGCCGACATTCCGGCGGACCGCAGCCTTCATGGCGTGCCCTTGCCGCAGCAGCTCTTCCGGGCTTCCGCGCACCCCCAGGAAGGCTTCGTCAATGCTGTAGACCTCCAGCCAGGCCGAGTACCGGCCCAGGAGTTCCATCACCCGGGCGCTGATGTCCCCGTAGAGCTCGTAGTTGCTGGACTTGGCCACGAGCCCCCACTCCCTGGCCCGCGGGGCGATTTTGAACCACGGCTCGCCGAGCGGGATGCCGAGGGCCTTCGCCTCGGGCGAGCGGGTCACGGCGCAGCCGTCGTTGTTGGACAGGACCACCACGGGCCGGCCCTCCAATGAGGGATCAAACGCGCGTTCGGCGCTGGCGTAGAAGCAGTTCACATCCACGAGGGCAATACTGGCGCCCGGCAGGATCTCAGGCACGACGCTCAGCCGCGACGCTTAGACATGGTGCAGGCACCGGGTGGCGACGCCCCAGATGACGAGGTCGGCGAGGGCGGGCACCCGGATGTCCGGGTAGCGCGGATTGTCCGCCTGGAGGATCACCCCGGAGGCCGTGACGCGCAGGCGCTTGATGGTGAGCTCGCCGTCGAGGACGGCGACGACGACGGACCCGTCGCGGGGCTCCAGCGCCCGGTTGACGATAAGCTCGTCGCCGTCGCTGATGCCGGCACCCTCCATGGAGTTCCCCGATACCCTGACGACGTAGGTGCTGGTGATGTCTTTGATCAGGTGCTCGTTGAGGTCGATCCGCCCGTCAAAGTAGTCCTGGGCTGGCGAGGGATAGCCTGCGGCCACCGGCACCGGCGAAATCAGCACCGAGAGGAGGGAAGTGCCCGCATCTATCACGCGGGGCCCGATAACTACGCCCACAACACACCTTTTTTCGAATATATGTTCGAATCTGAGTCTACCGCGCGGGGCCGACATTTGACCCCGACGGAGGAACATTCCCTCGGTTCGGAAGCTGCCCCGGGGGTCCTGGCGCCCCGCTAGGCCGCCGCCACTGCGGCCGAAACCGCGGCACGGTGTGGTTGAATCGGAACCAATCGCCCGACCGAAGGGCGCTCTCTGCACACTTGGTCTTGGGGGAACGTGACAATGAAAACCACCAACTACGACGAATTTGCCAAGAGCTACTCGGCCGAGAACGAGGCCAGCCTCCTCAACGCCTTTTACGAACGGCCGGCGATGATCGCGCTCGCCGGCGACGTGGCGGGTCGCCGAATCCTCGACGCCGGGTGCGGCTCCGGGCCGTTGTCCGCGGCGCTGGGCGCAGGAGGCGCCGTCATGACCGGCTTCGATTCCAGTCCCGCGATGCTTGAATTGGCGCGACGGCGGCTGGGACCGGCTGCCGACCTGCACCTGGCCGACCTTGGCAAACCGCTGCCTTTTGCCGATAGCTCCTTCGACGACGTCGTCGCGTCCCTGGTCCTGCATTATCTGGAGGACTGGTCGGCACCACTTGCCGAGCTGCGCCGGGTGTTGAAACCGGGCGGCCGCCTGATCCTCTCGGTCAACCACCCGACGGTCAGCTTGCTCAACTACCCAACCGAGGACTACTTCGCTATCCGGCAGTACTCGGAGGATTACGAGTTCGACGGCGAGCCGGCGGTCCTGACCTTCTGGCACCGGCCGCTTCACGCCATGATGAACGCCTTCACGGCCGCGGGATACCGCATAGTGACGGTGAGCGAGCCAGCACCATCTCCGGAAACGCCGCCTGAACTCCTGCCGCCTCGCATCCTGAACGGTGAGAGGACAGCGTTCCTGTCCTTCATCTTCTTCGTCCTCGAAGCGGGCTGAGGGGGGCCCATCCGGACGGCGCTGAGGGATCAGGCCGCCTCGTAAGGGGTCTGGTAGAGGGTGATGCCCCACTCCTGGTTGTGAAGCACCAGGCCACCTTCCCGGCGCGCAAACTCAAGCGGGGCCTGAAGATGGCTCTTCATCCGGGCCTGCTCCTCGTTCCACGGGAAGTTGCACGTGGCCACAAAGCTATCCAGAGTGCCCGGCACAGGCGTGATCGTTTCGCCGTCAATGTCGACGCCGACGGCGTACGAGGCGCAACGGATCCGCACTGTCATCAACGTACGGCCCCCCACGTTGCCGAAGCGCACGGCGTAGTCGCCCGAACTCAAGCCCGGCCCAGGGGGCACAGCGGCCGGCACCATCGAACCGGACGTGAAGTACTGGCACTCCAACGTTCCCCCGGCTGCCGGCGGCTTGGTGGCTGGTTGCGCGCCGGCGGGTGCGCCCGCCGGCGACTCCGGCGGGGGAACAGAGCCGCAGCCCGCTGCTATGACGGCGACGAGGCACGCGAGAGACAGCAGTGTCGGCGTCGTGCGTTTTCGAAAAAGTGCGGTTCCCCCGGGCGCAGCCATGATCCGAACAATAGGGGGCGGAGGGTGCGGCGGCAAGTACCCGCCCCGCCACGCCGTCGGGTCTACTCGAACCGGGAAGGATCTCCCATGCCGTGGCGCGTTACCTCGGCAACGCCGCTGGAGAAGTCGATGACCGTCGTCGGCTCCGCCCCGCAGTCGCCGGAGTCGACGACGGCATCCACCACATGGTCCAGCCGCTCCTTGATTTCCCACCCCTGGGTCAGCGGCTCTTCCTCGTTGGGGAGCAGCAGGGTGCTCGAGAGCAGCGGCTCGCCGAGCTCGGCGAGCAGGGCCTGGACCACCTTGTTATCCGGGATGCGCACGCCGACCGTTTTCTTCTTCGGGTGCAGCAGCCGCTTCGGCACCTCCTTGGTGGCGGGCAGGATGAAGGTGTAGCTGCCCGGCGTGACCGCTTTGATGCTGCGGAACACGTCGTTGTCGATCTGGACGAACTGGCCGAGCTGGGCGAAGTCCTTGCAGACCAGCGTGAAGTGGTGCTTGTCGTCCAGGTGCCGGATCGCGCGGATCCGGTCCAGCGCCTCCCGGTTGCCCAACTGTGCGCCCAGGGCGTAGCAGGAGTCGGTGGGGTAGGCGATCAGGCCGCCGGACTTCACCATCTCCACCACCTGCGTGATGGAGCGCGGCTGCGGGTTGTCGGGGTGCACATCGAAATATCTCGCCATGGCACGAGCTTACGCCCGGCGCAGGCCAGCGGGGCGCGTGCACGCCTGGCCCGGCGCCAGGCGCGGGGGACAACCGTGGTGCAACTGGCAGCTCCGTAGCCGCATCAGAGCTGGGAATGCTGCTCCCGGCCCTGCTCGTCGTGGTGGATCCGGTCGTCCAGTTGCCGCAAGGGCTCGCCGCTGCCGCTCCACTGCTTGGCGATGAATTCCGCGGCGATGGACACCGCCGTCTCCTCAGGCGTCCGCGCGCCAAGATCCAGGCCCACCGGGCTGTGCAGCCGGGCCAACTCGGCGCCGCCCAGGCCCGCCTCACGCAGCCTCCGGAGCCGGTCCTCATGGGTACGCCTCGACCCCATCGCCCCGACGAAGGCCACCGGACGCCCGCTCAGGGCCACCTCCAGCAACGGAATGTCGAACTTCGGGTCATGCGTCAGGACGCAGATGACAGTCCGTTCATCCACCAGCCCCTGCTCCTGCTGCCGGGACAGGTAGCGGTGCGGCCACTCGTTGACCACCTCTGCGGCCTCGGGAAACCTGGCCGGCGTGGCGAAGACGGCTCGGGCGTCGCAGACCGTCACCCGGTAGCCCAGGAAGGTCCCGAGCCGGGCGAGTGCCGAGGCGAAGTCGATGGCCCCGAAGACGAGCATCCGTGGCGGCGGGGCGTAGCTGGTGAAGAAGATCCGCATCCCGCTGTCCAGCCGCTCGCCGTCCGGACCGTAGCTCAGGATGCCCGTCCGGCCCGCGGCCAGGTACCCCTGGCAGTCGTCCCCGACGGCGAGGTTGGCGCGGTCGGAGCCCAGGTCGCCCTCGAAGCCGTCCGGCCGCACCACCAGGTGCCGGCCCAGCCAGGCGCTGTCCGGGTGCTCGATCACGGTGGCAACCCCCACCCGCCTTTCGTCCGCGATGTCCTGCCGGACGCCGTCGAGCTCCGCAAAACGCTGCGCCGAGACCGGCTCCACGAAGATGTTGA
>Ga0213837_1001886_pt1 | contig 10174 bp, 8 predicted proteins | sample SWPATP12_FD_160572 | JGI IMG/M metagenome (GOLD analysis project Ga0213837, IMG submission 160572) | Coastal seawater microbial communities from Marineland, Florida, United States - SWPA TP1 #2 | ecosystem: Environmental > Aquatic > Marine > Coastal | place: USA: Florida | collected 2016-08-06
CGGGCCACCTTGCCGCCCAGGGCGTTGGCCATGGCCTGGAAGCCGTAGCAGATGCCGAACACCGGGATCCCGGCCTCGAAGAGGTCGGCGCCCACGCTCGGGGCACCTTCCGCATAGACGCTCGCGGGACCGCCGGAGAGAATGATGGCTGCCGGATTCTTGGCCAGGAGCTGCTCGGTGCTGTAGGTATGCGGAACGACTTCCGAATACACATTGGCTTCCCGGACGCGGCGGGCAATCAGCTGCGCGTACTGGGCACCGTAGTCAACAACCAGGACAGGCCTTTGGGACGTCTGGGATGCAGTGGGAGTGGTCACCGTACTAGCCTACTTTGCACCGCCGGTCCCCCGCACATTGAGAAGCCCCTGGTAAGCGAACTCACAGCCCGCCGCGCCCCGCCCGGGAACGCGGTCCCGGGCCCCGGGCCTCCGGCTCAGTAACGCTGCGGAGCCTGCGGGTTGGCGGCCAGTTCAGCTTCCACCTCGGCGTGGAACTTCTTCTCCACGAAGAAGGACAGGAACGGCACGACGCCGCCCAGGGCAAGGACGATGAGCTTGGCAAAAGGCCAGCGCATCAGCGACCAGAGCCGGAAGTTGGACATCAGGTAGACGACGTACATCCAGCCGTGCACGATCAGCACCGTAACGGAGAGGTTCACTCCCCCGATCACTCCCGGCGGCTCGGCGTCCGCGAACCCGAAGCCGAACGGCTGGCCGGTGACGGCGTTGGTGCCGCCCGCGAAAAGGTACTGGCCGAAGACGTAACGGGCAATCAGCTCCGCGCAGAGCAGGAGCAGCATGGAGCCGGTCAGGTAGGCGAGGACCTTGTAGAACTTCAGTGCGGAGCGGATCTGCGCCTCGGTGCCGCCGAAGCGGCGCTTCTTGCCTTTGGCGCTTCCCGTTCCGTTGGACTGCTGCGGCTGGATGGCCGGCTGGGGCTCGATCATGATTGCACTCTCGGATTGGTTGGGTCGGTTGCGGAGGAAACGTCGGGGGATTCTGTGTCATGGGAGACGCCCTCGGCGGCCAGCCTGGCGGCTGCTTCGTCCTGGGCGTCCTCGAGTCCGCGGCGGTAGTCGTCCTTGACCAGCCGCCACCAAATGAAGAGGGCGAAACCGGCGAATACCACCCACTCAGCCGCGTAGAAGAGGTTGAGCCAGTTCACGGTCTGCGCTGGGGGCTGCGGGCCGATGTTAAGCGGTTTGACGGCGCCGCCTGCGGCCACGTCGTCGCCTCCGGAGCGCTCGGCGCTGGCGGCCACAAATCCGGGATAGCTGCTCACGTCCCAGAGGTTGATCAGTTCCGCGACGGAGACGGCGCTGGCACGGCCGGCACCGGCGTCGGTGTTGGGCAGCGGCGCTTCGGAGGGGATCAGCCGGCCGGTAAGTTCGATAGTGCCCGACGGCGGCGCGGCGGCGTCCGCGGGATCGGCGACCCAGCCGCGGGCCACCGGAATCCAGGTCTGCGGGGAGGCTCCGGCGCCGGTCAGGACGGGAGCGCCCTGCACCGCGAAAGCGGAGACGATCCAAAACCCCTTGGCGCCGTCGTGAATCCGGCCGGGCACCAGGACCTGCTTCCGCGGGTCGTAGCTGCCGGTGGCGGTCACGACCTGGTCGGCCACCGAGCCCGGGAAGTACTGACCGGGCTTCAGGACGGCGGTCAGCGGACGGACGTCCTCGGTGCCGGTGGAGACCGGCGCCTCGGACCTTGTGGAGCGGCCGAACTGCCACTGGCTCAACAGCACAAAGACCCCGGAAATCACGAGCGCCAGCACGAGGCCTGCGATCCAACGGGGTTTGAGGGCGGTTTTCAGCACCCCTTAACCGTACTTCGTCCGCGTGTAGAACAACGAAACGCGTGCAGCCCGACAGAAGCGGGGCAGGGCCTGCCCCCTAGAGCGGGGCAGCAGGGTCCCTACGTGGCGACGGAGTCGACATGAAAGGGCCTGCCCCAATCTCTAGTGGTCGAAGAACACCAGGGACGAATTGATCAGTTCTGAGATCACCTCGGGGTCGTAGGCCCGGCGGAGCGACTCCCTGAACGATTCCTTGGACAGCGAGCGCGCCAGGGTGGCCAGCACTTCGAGGTGGTCCGAGAAGGAACTTGCCGGCGTTGCGATCAGCAGCACAACGGTGGCGGGGCCGTCGGCCGCACCGAAGTCCAGCGCCTTGCCGTACTTGGTGATGCCGACTGCGATCGAGGTGCGGGCAACATACTCGCTGCGGGCGTGCGGAAGGCCGACGCCGCCCGGAAGCCCTGTGGCCAGCTGGTGCTCACGCGCGTTGACGTGGCCCAGGAACCCGTCCAGATCGGAGATCCGACCGGCGTCGTACATCCGCTGCGCGAGCTGGGCGGCGGCGTCGAACTTGTCCTTCGCGTCCAGCTCCAGGATCACCATCTGCGGCGTGGTGAGGTCGGCATCGTACCGGTCCAGTGTTTCCGCCAAGAGGTGTCCCTTCGAAGTGGCGTCGGTGCACGCCGACTGGTGGCGCGCCGTGAGGCGTCTCCGGTCAGCGCAGCGGGACGATGTCCTCGACGCCCATTCGCGCGGCGTCGGCGGATTCGTCGTCCGGCTGCTCCTGGCTCAACCGTTCCGCGTCGACCCGTGCCAGGTAGTGCTTGATCTCGCTCTCGCGCTGCGCATCGCTCCAGCCGAGAACTTCACCGATCAGTTTAGCGACTACCGGCGCGGCGGACACACCGCGGTCCCACGCCTCGATCGAAATCCTGGTCCGGCGCGTCAGAACGTCCTGGACGTGGCGGGCGCCCTCGTACTTGGCGGCGTAGACGGCCTCGGCCGCCAGGTAGTCGTCGGCTCCGGGCAGCGGCTCTGCCAGTTCGGGGTTCTCGCCGATCAGCGCCAGCACCTCCGGCGCCATGGAGCCGTAGCGGTTGAGCAGGTGTTCGATCCGCGCGACGTGGACGCCGGTCTCCTCCGCCATCCGGTTCCGCTTGTTCCAGGCTGCCTTGAAGCCACTCGCCCCGAGCAGCGGGATGGATTCGGTGCACGACGGCGGGACGCGTTCATCCATGCTGCGGGTCGCCTCGTCCACGGCGTCCTTGGCCATGACCCGGTAGGTGGTCCACTTGCCGCCGGCCACGACGACGAGGCCCGGCACCGGGTGGGCCACGACGTGTTCGCGGGAGAGCTTGGCCGTCGAGTCGTTCTCGCCGGCGAGCAGCGGGCGCAGTCCCGCGTAGACGCCTTCGACGTCCTCGCGGGTCAGCGGCCGTTTCAGGACCTTGTTGACGTGCTCGAGGATGTAGTCGATGTCCTTGCTGGACGCCGCCGGGTGGGCCTTGTCCAGGTGCCAGTCGGTATCGGTGGTGCCGATGATCCAGTGCCGGCCCCAGGGGATGACGAAGAGCACGGATTTCTCGGTCCGCAGGATCAGGCCCACCGTGGACTGGAAACGGTCCCGCGGCACCACCAGGTGGATTCCCTTGGAGGCCCGCACCTTGAGCTGGCCGCGGTCGGTGACCATGGCCTGCGTTTCATCCGTCCACACGCCGGTGGCGTTGATGACCTGCTTGGCCCGGATGTTGAAACTGGAGCCGTCCTCGTGGTTGACGACCTTGGCGCCGACCACCCGTTCGCCCTCGCGCAGGAAGTCCACCACGGCCATCTGGTTCACCGCATGCGCGCCGTAGTAGGCGGCGGTGCGCACCAGGTTCGCGACGTACTTCGCGTCGTCGACCTGGCCGTCGTAGTAGCGGATGGACCCGACGAAGGCGTCGTCCTTGAGGCTCGGGGCCGCCCGCAGGGTGCCGCGCCGGCTCAGGTGCTTGTGGAACGGGACGCCGCGGCTGTGGCCGCCGGTGATGGACATGGCGTCGTAGAGAATGATGCCCGAGCCGACGTAGGGCCGTTCCACGAAGCGCTTAGTGAGCGGGTAGAGGAACGGGACCGGCCGGGCAAGGTGGGGGGCCAGGACCGAGAGGATCAGGCCGCGCTCATGCAGGGCCTCCTTGACCAGCGCGAAGTCCAGCATCTCCAGGTAGCGCAGGCCGCCGTGGATCAGTTTGGAGGACCGCGACGAGGTGCCCGCCGCCCAGTCGTTGGCCTCGACGATGCCGACGCTGAGGCCGCGGGTCACGGCGTCCAGGGCCGCGCCGGCGCCGACAATGCCGCCGCCCACGATCAGGATGTCGAGTTCCTTGCCGGGCTCGGTGCTGGCTCGGAGCACCGCGAGGGACGCTTCGCGTTCCGCGGGCCCGAGCGCGCCGCCGGCCAAGGGAGCACCACCGGGAAAACTGTTCATCTCACGCCTCCATCCGGATCAAACCTCGTAGTGCACCACACTACTTCCAAGTTCTCCGGATGGGCAGGGCCTTGGCCCCGCCGGCGCAGGGCTCAGTTTCCGGCGTAAGGCGAGACGACGACGTCGACGCGCTGGAATTCCTTCAGGTCCGAGTAGCCGGTGGTCGCCATCGAGCGGCGCAGCGCGCCGATCAGGTTCGAGGTGCCGTTGGTGTGGTGGCCCGGGCCGAACAGGACCTCTTCGAGGGGTCCGACGGTGCCGACATTGACCCGGTCACCACGGGGCAGTTCGAGGTGGTGGGCTTCCTGGCCCCAGTGCCAGCCCTTGCCGGGGGCTTCTTCGGCGCGGGCCAGGGCACTGCCGAGCATGACGGCGTCGGCGCCCATGGCGATGGCCTTGACGATGTCGCCCGAGGTGCCCATGCCGCCGTCGGCGATCACGTGCACGTAGCGGCCGCCGGATTCGTCCATGTAGTCCCGGCGGGCGGCCGCGACGTCGGAGATGGCGGAAGCCATCGGCGAGTGGATGCCCAGGGCGCGGCGCGTGGTGGTGGTTGCTCCCCCGCCGAATCCGACCAGGACGCCGGCGGCGCCGGTGCGCATAAGGTGCAGGGCAGGGGTGTAGCCGGCGGCCCCGCCGACAATGACCGGGACGTCCAGTTCGTAGATGAACTGCTTGAGGTTCAGCGGTTCGTGGTCCTTGGAGACGTGCTCGGCTGAGACGGTCGTCCCGCGGATCACGAAGATGTCCACTCCGGCGGCCAGCACGGTCTTGTAGTGTTCCTGGGTGCGCTGCGGCGTCAGGGAACCGGCCACGGTCACGCCGGCGGCGCGGATTTCGGCCAGCCGCGAGGTGATCAGCTCGGGCTGGATCGGCGCCTGGTAGAGCTCCTGCATCCGGCGGGTGACGGCCGGGCTGTTGGTCTCATTCTCGAGGGCGGCAATCTGGTCCAGGACCGGCTGCGGATCCTCGTAACGGGTCCAGAGGCCTTCCAGGTCCAGGACGCCGAGACCTCCGAGGCGGCCGAGGGCGATGACGGTATCCGGGGACATCGCGGAATCCATCGGCGCAGCAATGACAGGCATGTCGAACTTGTAGGCATCGATCTGCCAGGAGACGGAGACGTCCTTGGGATCACGCGTCCGTCGGTTGGGGACGATCGCAATGTCGTCCAGGGAGTAGGCACGACGCCCACGCTTGCCACGGCCAATCTCAATCTCGTAAGTCACGTCCCCACTTTACTTGACCGCGCCGGGGACCGGCATCGGGCGCACCTGACGGGCCCGCGTGCCGGGCCGCCCGGGTCCGTCCCGGGCCGCCCGGTGCCACATGGCAGTAAGCGGGAGCCGCGCAACTCGCCGCCAATTAATCGATAGCTCACACTGACTTGACACATTTTGTCAATAGTTTACAAATCGTGAAAATCCCTTTACGTTTACTCTCGGCCGGCCGGGGATCTCCCCCGGCCCCCTCCACACACCCAGTTCCGGGCATTCCGCAATGCCCGGTTGAAGAAAGCAGAACCCATGGGAAGTGCATCACTCAGGACCTCCCGCGTCCTGGCCCTCTCGCTGGCCGCCGTCGTGGGCACCATGACGCTCGCCGCCACCCCGCTGCTCGCAGCCCCCGGCACGGGCCCGGTCGCCGCCGAAAACATCCCGGCGCCGGACGTGAACGCCGGGGAGGCGTACACGCAGTTCATCGTCAGCTTCAAAAAGACCCCGGGCAACGCGACCCCCGACGGCCGCGCGAACGCCTGGGGGAAGGCCGCCAAGCAGCAAGGGGTGAGCGTGCGGGAGCTTCGAGCCCTCGCCACCGGCGCAACCCTGATCGCTTCCGACAAGGCTTTGTCCGACCAGGCAGCCAAGGACTTCATGGACGGGATCGTCGCGTCCGGTGCCGTCAACGCGGTCGAACCCGACGCCCGCATGACGGCCGTGCTGACACCGAACGACACCCGCTACGGCGAACAGTGGGACTTCACCGGCGCCAACGGCATGCGGATCCCGGGAGCCTGGGACGTGTCCACCGGATCAGGGTCCACGGTCGCCGTGATCGACACCGGCATCACCGCCCACCCGGACCTGGACGCCAACGTGCTGCCCGGCTATGACTTCGTCTCCGATGCCACGGCGGCCCGCGACGGCAACGGCCGCGACTCCAACGCCCAGGACCAGGGTGACTGGTACGCCGCCGGCGAATGCGGCCAGACCACGGCCGGGAACTCCTCCTGGCACGGCACCCACGTCTCCGGCACCATCGCCGCGGTGACGGGCAACGCCACCGGTGTGGCCGGCGTCGCGCCCAACGCCAAGGTCCTGCCGGTCCGGGTCCTGGCCAAATGCGGCGGCTCCCTTTCCGACATCGCCGACGCCATCATCTGGGCCTCCGGCGGCACCGTCTCCGGGATCCCCGCCAACGCCAACCCGGCCAAAGTCATCAACATGAGCCTGGGCGGCTCCGGCGCCTGCGGCACCACCTACCAGGCCGCGATCGACTCCGCCGTCTCCCGCGGCACCACCGTGGTGGTGGCTGCCGGCAACAGCAACCAGGACGCCTCCGGCTTCCGTCCGGCCAACTGCAATTCGGTGGTTACGGTCGCCGCCAGCAACCCCAGCGGCTCCCTCTCGTACTACTCCAACTACGGCGCCACCGTTGACCTCACCGCCCCGGGCGGCGACACCAGCGTCAGCGGCGGCGGCATCCTCTCCACGCTCAACACCGGAACCACGACGCCGGCAGCGGCCGGCTACGCCTACTACCAGGGCACCTCGATGGCGACCCCGCACGTGGCAGGACTCGTCGCCCTGATGAAGTCCAAGTCACCGTCACTCACGCCGGCCCAGGTGGAGTCCACACTCCGGCAGGGCACCCGGGCCATGCCCGGCGGCTGCACCAAGGGCTGCGGCGCGGGCCTCTCCGACGCCACCGCCACGATGGGCCTGCTCGGCGGAAGCACTCCGCCGCCGCCGTCGGGGAACCTGCTCCTGAACCCCGGCTTTGAAAGCGGCGCGGCGTCCTGGACCTCCAACCAGACGGACACCTTCGAAACCGGCACCGCTGCCCGCAGCGGCAGCGGCTTCGCGGGGCTGAACGGCTGGGGCAAGTCGACCTCGTACACTTTGGACCAGGCTGTCTCCATCCCGTCCTCGGTCACGGGCGCGTCCTTGTCCTTCTACCTCAAGACGCTCACGGACGAGACCACCACCAGCAGCGCGTACGACACCCTGAAGGTCCAGGCCGTCACCGGCGGCGTGACTACGACGCTGGCCACCTACTCCAACCTGAACAAGTCCACCGGGTACGTCCTGAAGACGCTGGACCTGGCTTCCTTCAAGGGCAAGACCGTCACCCTGCGTTTCCTTGGCGTGGAAGATTCCTCGCTGGCAACGTACTTCTACCTCGACGACACCTCGGTAACCACGTCCTAGTTCCCCAGCCATAAGGAATGGGCATGCCCTCCCCGCCCGGGAGGACATGCCCATTCTTCGTGCGGGGGCTCGCCCGCCTGAACCACCCGAGACCCTTTCCCTACACTGGGACCAGAGACCAGCACCCTGCCCCGAACAGAGACCTGTCGCCCGAAAGGCCGCCATGACCGCGCAAGACGACGCACCCCCAGCTCATCATCGAACCTGGGCCTGGTGCGGCATGAGGGATCACCGCGACTTCACCGTTGGCCAGCCGGTGCATTCCCTGGACTACTGGTCGTCACCGGATCTGTCCCGGATCAGCCCTCAGACTGCCCCTTCCCGCCTGCGGCAGTTGGCCGACGCGCAGGCGGCGTGGTCCGGCGCCTGGAGCAGCGCCATCGCCTCGGGTCCCGTCCTGCTGCTGGCCGGCTGCCTCATTTCGTTCCTGTCGGGGAACCCGGCCTGGGTCGCCGTCCTCGGGGCCGCGGGCGTCGCCTTGACCTTCCTCGGCCTGAGCGGTTGGAAAAGGGTCCGCGGCAGGCTGCCGGACACCAGGGCCGGTTTGATCACCCGCGGCCCCGGGTCGGCGCGCGGGGGCGTCGTCATGGTCGCCGTGCTGGCCCTCGTGACCGGGGCCATCCTGGCCGCTGCCTCACCGGGCATTGCCGCGCGGGGAGGTGCAACGCTGGCCTCCGTGGTTGGCGCCTACCTGCTCCTGGTGGCGCTCTTGGTCGCCTGCATTTTGGTTCCCGCCGTAGTCCTTGGCCGTGGCCGGGAATCCTTCCGGCGGAGGATCCGGACGGACGCACGCCTCCGCGCGGCGGTGGAGGCGGACCTGGCGAACTGGCAGGACCCCCACGGCACAGCAGGGTTCGGACCGCTCTAGCCACCCTGTCCGCCGGCCGCCTCCCGCGGGTTGGCTACAGTGGCTCCATGGCTGAGCACTGGATCTTCGACGGACACATAGCCGGGATCGGTGCCGCCTCCGGCTTGCGGGCCGTCGTCGGTATCTGGCAGGCCTCGCCCTTCGGCGCTTTCGCGGACGTCATGGTCCAGACGGACACCGGGCACCGCCTGCTCCTGGCACCCTCCGCCGAAGTGGGCAAGTTCGTCGCCGCCACGTACAGCTTCGATGAGGTACGGATCGTGGACGTGGCCGCCGGGCTCGATGGCCGCCGGCTGTCGGTCGCCGCCGGTCCGCTGAGCATCGAGGCAACCGTCGGCGCCAGGACGGTGGTGGGCCTCGGCCTCCGCACGGTCCCCCGCCGGCTGGCTGTCCACCCGGCCTGGCTGCGGACCATCAGTCCGCTGGCGGCCCTGCTCAGCCCGGGCGCCAAGACCCATGGCACCGCAGGGAACGGCCGGCAGGAGTCCTATGGCGTCACGGACCTTCACCGGATCACCGGCGCCCGGGTCAGTTGGGGCGGCTCAGACCAGGGTCCGCTGGTGCCGATCAGGCCGGCCGTGACGTTCGGTTTCAGCAGCGTCCCTGCCCGGCCGTCGCTGGCGACGGTCCGCACCACTATCGTTTCCGTGGACTGAGGCTCGAACCTGCCCGGGGCTGGGCCGGGCCTATCCCCGGCGGCGGGCTTAGACGCCCTCGGCGTCGTCCACGGCGAGCTGCGACTCGAACATCCGGAAGTAGCGGCCGCGCAGCGCCACCAGTTCCTTGTGCGTGCCCTGCTCGACGATCCGGCCGTCCTCGAGCATGTACACCACGTCGGCTTTTTCGATGGTGGCGAGCCGGTGGCTGATGGCGATGATGGTGCTGCTCCGGTCGGCGAAAAGCCGGGTGAAGATCCGATGCTCGGCCAGGGCGTCGATCGCCGACGTCGGCTCGTCCATTACCATGAAGGAGGCGTCCCGGTAGAAATTCCGGGCCATCGCCAGGCGCTGCCACTGGCCGCCGGAGAGGCCGCTGCCCTTCCGGCCACGCGGATCCTCCATCCAGTTGCTGACGTGGTTGTCCAGGCCGTTGGGCAGCTTGTTGATGAATTCGAGCGCCTCGGCATCGGCGGCGGCCCGGCGGATCCGGTCGTCGTCGCGCGGGGCGTCGACGTCGCCGAAGAAAATGTTTTCCGCCGCGGTGGCGAACTCGTATTTGAGGAACTCCTGGCTGAGCACCGCCAGGTGGCGGTGCCAAGACTTCACGTCGACGGCGGCGAGGTCCACGCCGTCGAGCAGCACCTGCCCCGAATCCGGACGGTAGAGCCCGGCGAGGATCCGGATCAGGGTGGATTTCCCGGCGCCGTTCTCGCCCACGATGGCGATGTGCTGGCCCTGGCGGATGGTCAGCGAGATGCCTTTGATGACTTCCAGCTCGCTGCCGGTGTAGGTGAAGCGGATGTCCCGCAGTTCCACGGTCCGGGGCGCCTGGAGCAGCGGCGGGGCGTGCTCGGAGTGCACGGGCAGCGCCATGAACAGCTCGTAGTCCTTGAGGTTCGCAAGGTCCTCGTCGATCGAGCTCAGCGAGGAGACGAGGTTGTTGGCGGTGGACAGG
>Ga0213837_1001889_pt1 | contig 10169 bp, 8 predicted proteins | sample SWPATP12_FD_160572 | JGI IMG/M metagenome (GOLD analysis project Ga0213837, IMG submission 160572) | Coastal seawater microbial communities from Marineland, Florida, United States - SWPA TP1 #2 | ecosystem: Environmental > Aquatic > Marine > Coastal | place: USA: Florida | collected 2016-08-06
CTGCTGAGAATCGTTGTGGTCTGATTCGGTGTGCTGAGACACGAAAAAACTCCTGGGTTGGTCGGGCATGGTCCGGCCCCATTGCGACTCCAGAGTACCCCGTATTTCCGCGCTTCTCAGGCTGGCGGTCCTCAGCGGAAAGTTTAGGGAACCCGTAACCGGCGCGTCCCTGCGGGGCCGCCCTCAGATAGTTCCCGGAAGCGATTCCGGGCCCTTGACCGGCCGCCCTCACGGTGTTCGAATGAAACCCAGGGCGGGCTCTCCTGGGCCCTTGCCGCCACCCCTGTCACACGGAGGTTGCCATGGACAACATCGGCTCAGGCCCAATCCAGCCGGCCAGGGATTCCCTCGAATCCGATCCCGCCTACGACTACGCCGAGGACGCCCCCGTGAGTGCCGCTGCGGAAACCGAGGAGGAAGAGCTGCTCGAAGAGGCCGATCGCCTCATTCCCTTGGACGAGGAGGACTTCCTGGGCGACGAAAAGCCGGTAGTGCCCCTGGAAGGCGAAGAATTCCTTGAGCCTAAGGAAAATGAGTGATTTTCCCGCCCGTTTTTTAGTTTTATGGAGTTCGACGGCGGCGCCTCCGGAAAGGGGAGCGCCGCCGTCGGGCGTTAATTTCCATACTTGGTGCGCCCGAAGCTTTTACCTGTTTTCTGCCGATTGCTTGCCCGGATATGACCGGCCCCGAAATACTGAGGCGTATTCCCAGCAATGCCTAGGGGGAGGGCCGTGGTCAGGGATCTCATATCGGGCCAACGAGGCCAGCTTGTCGCCGTCGGCGTATTCTCACTTCTGCTCGCGCTGACCGGGATCGGTGTGTCGGACATTGGCGGAGATGAGGCGGTCAGCTGGTGGTCCTCCCAGTTGTCCTGGCCGGATCTTGCCCGCCTGATGAGCCAGCAGGACATGAATTTCGCACCGTACTATGCCTTCCTACACGGGTGGACTGAGGTGTCCACCCAGCTGTGGTGGATGCGTTTGCCCTCCGCGGTGGGAGCCGCTGTGGCCGTCGTGGCCGTCACCGGTTTGACCCGGTACCTCTTCAACGCCGCGGCGGCCTGGCTGGCCGCGCTGCTCACAGTCCTCTCGCTGTCGTGGATTGCCTTCGCCCAAGAGGCCCGCCCGTATTCCTGGGCGGCGGCCATCGCCACGCTGGCCACCTGGGTGTTCGTCCTCCTCTGTGACCGCATCCGGGCCAGGCACGTGGTGCTTTATCTTCTGCTGATGTCCGTGTTGCCCCTGGCCCACCTGTTTGCCGTGATGGTAGGCGGAGTCCATTTCCTGTTCGCCGCGGCGCGCCGGAACCGCAGCATGGCGCTCCTGTCGCTCGCCGGCATGGTCCCTGGCGCGATCGTTGGGGTTCTGGTGTCGACGCAGGTGAAACAGGTGACCCAAGCGGTGCCGACGGCACTGGGAGCCGTGCGGGATCTGGCCGGGATGAGCAGCCCCACGTGGTACGTGCCGGTGGCTATTCTGGCGCTCGCGGGCTTGGTCCTTAGCCGCCGGGGCCTCGCCGGGGATCGCAACTGGACCGATGTGGTGCTGTTCGCCAGCTGGTGGATGTGCCCGCCGGTCCTCTTGTGGGTCCTGTCCGTTACCGTCACGCCTGTCTTTGCGGCGAGGTACTTCCTGTGGACCGTCCCGGCAATGATCATCCCGGCGGCGGCGCTCCTGGAGCGGATCTTCCGCGGCCTGCCAGCCAGGCACGGCGTCACGGTTGCGGCCCGGGCTGCCGTCATCATGGTCCTTGCCGGCCTCGTGGTGGCCATGGTTCCCAAACAGATTCAGGTCCGGAGCGCCTCCGGGCACTTCTGGCAGGCCGAACAAATGGCCGACACGATTCTCCGTTCCCGCGGACCCTCAGACGCCCTCGTCGCCCCCGAATACGGCGTGCGGCTTCCCGTCGAATACCACCTTCGGAGCGTGGACCTGCCTCAGCCGCTTGCCACGGTCGCGGCGACCGACGTTGGCCGCTATGACCCGCCGGCCGCGACTATCGCGGAAGAACCCGCCCGGCTGGCCAGCTACTCAAGGGTGTGGGTCCTCTCGACACCCGGGAAGCCCCACCGTATTCCGGATGGATTCTGTGAGCAGGAATCCTGGATGTCCAGGTTCCAGATAGCCCAGCTGACGCTGGCCGCGCGCTGCTGACGGCACTACTTTCTGCCAGGCAGGAGTCCAACAACAACGGCGGCGCCTCCCCAAGGGGAGGCGCCGCCGTTCATTGGTCAGCCGCCGGACTTCGATGATGCCCGCGCAAACCGGCTAGTGGGTCAAAACAGGAGCCTGTTCCTCCTCCGCGGCGCCGCCGGCAACCCGCCGGTGCCAGTTCTGCATGACCGCAGGATCCGTCGGCTTGGTCAGCAACGACACGGCGATGTAGACGACCGCCGAGGCCGCGAGGCCGTAGTAGATCGGCTCGTTGGCGTAGATGCCGTCCAGCGGAACCTCGGCATTGATTTCGAGGATGATCATGGTCCCGAGCGTGATAACCGAACCGACTGCCATGGAGGCCGCGGCGGCGACGCCGGTGCCGCGCTTCCACACCAGGCCGCCGAGGATGGCCACGAGCAGACCGCCCACCAGGATGTCGTAGGCAATGGTCAGGGCGGCGACGACGTCCTTGGTGATGATGGCGATCACGATTGCCACAATGCCGAGGCCCAGGACCCACATGCGGTTGGCCTTGACGTCGTGTTCCGGGTTGTCGGTGTCATCGGTGTTGACGGTCTTGCCGAACCAGCCTGCGACGAACGGCAGCACATCGGCGCGGGCCACGGTGGCGGCCGCGATCAGGGCGCCGGAGGCGGTGGACATCATGGCGGCCACGGCGGCGGCAAGCACGAGGCCGCCGATGCCGATGGGCAGCAGGTGGGTGGCGACCTCGGCGTAAACCACGTCCTTGCCGAGGGCCTTGACGTCGATCTGCGGCAGGGCGACGCGGGCGCCGAGGCCGATCAGGGCGCCGGCCGCACCGTAGAGGATGCAGTAGATGCCGGCCGTGGCGCCGCCCCAGCGGGCCACTTCAGGCGTCTTGGCGGTGAACACGCGCTGCCAGATGTCCTGGCCGATCAGCAGGCCGAGGGTATAGACCACGAAGTACGTGATGATGGTCTGGACGCCGATGCCATCGATCTGGAAGAAGCTGGCATCCACCCGGGCACGGATGCCGTCGAGGCCGCCGGCGGCGTTGAGCGTGAACGGCAGCATCAGCAGGAAGATGCCGACCGTCTTGATGACGAACTGGACCTGGTCGGCCAGCGTGATGGACCACATGCCGCCGATGGTCGAGTAGATCAGCACGATTGCCCCGCCGACGGCGATCGCGAGCGCGCGGTCCCAGCCGAAGAGCACCACGAAGATGGTGGCGTAGGCGCCGGTGGAGGTGGCGCAGAGCATGAGCGTGTAGGCCAGCATGACGATGCCGGAAGTCTGCGTGGCATTGCTGCCGTAGCGCAGGGTCAGCATCTGGGAGACGGTATAGATCTTCAGCTTCTGGATGGTGCTGGCGAAGAGCAGGCTCAGCAGCAGGACGCCGGAGCCGATTGCCACCACGAGCCACATGCCGGAGATGCCGAACTTGTAGCCCAGGCCCACACCGCCGACTGTTGAGGCGCCGCCCAGGACGACGGCGGCCATGGTGCCGGTGTAGAGGAACGGGCCGAGTCGGCGGCCGGCGACGAGGAAGTCGCTATTGTTTTTGGTGCGGGACTTGCCCCACCATCCGAATGCCAGCATGGCGAGCAGATACACCACCACAATGGCGATGTTGACGAAACTTGCGTCCATTAAAGGGCTCCTTGGAGCTGATTTGGCAGCGTGCGCGGGCATTGCCGGGCCTCAACGATGCGTTCGGCAAGACTGCTGCTGCGTGACGTGGTTGGAGGAGGGTGTCCGTCGGAACCTCCGGTATTGCCCAATAGGCAACACATGTTGCCAAAGAGTATGTTGTGATTCCGGTAACAGTCAAGGCGCAGTGCGCGTCGCCGCCGCATCCGCGTCACGAAGGCCTGCTCCCGCTAGGATTGCTCCAATGATGGGGCCAAGCGGCCGGCCGTGAAAGGTTCCTATATGAAGGCACTACCAGTTGAACCGAGCAATGTCCCCGTTGCCATCGGTTCGCGGATCCGCGCTGCCCGGCAATCCCAGCGGCTCACCATAGAGCAGGTCGCCGACGCCACCGGCCTCACCAAGGGCTTCCTCAGCCGGGTCGAGCGGGATCTCACCTCGCCCTCGGTCGCCTCCCTGGTCACCCTGTGCCAGGTCCTGTCGATCTCGATTGGCGACCTCTTCGCCGCCCCCGAAACCCACCTCACGAAACAGAACGAAGGCCCCCGGATCTCCCTCGGGGGCGAGGGGATCGTCGAACGCCTGCTGACCGCGCGCTCCGAGCGCCGGGTCCAGATCATCCAGGCGGTGATCGAGCCCCGCGGCCGTGGCGAGTCCGAACTCTATGCCGTGGACTGCGATGTCGACGTCCTGCATGTGGTCAAGGGGAGTATCCGGTTGATCCTCACCAACGAGGAATTCGAGCTCAACACCGGGGACACCGTGACGTTCCCGGGCCGGGAACCCCACACCTGGGTCAATCCCACGGACGACGCCGTCGAGGTGCTTTGGGTGCTCGTGCCGGCCGCCAGCAGGTAGGGCCGTAGCCACGGGCGTACCCAATCCGGAAATAACCAGTCCGGTAGTAACCAATCCGGCCAAGCCGGAAACATACAGGACGAGCGGAAGCCGCTCACGTCAGTTTCAACTGGGGGATTTCATGAACCGCAACACCGTCTTTCCGTCCCTGGCATTGGCCGCCGCGCTCGCCGCTGCCCTTGGCCTCAGCTCCTGCGCCGTGGCGGGCCAGAGTGCCGGCCAAAGTGCCGGCGAGACGGGTCCGGCCAGCGCCGCAGCGGCCGCCCCGACGCAGCAGGAATCGAGCCCGGCCGCATCGGCCGAGGCCGCCGGCACTGCCGCCGCGCCGGCACCCACCTCCACAGCCGCCGCCACTGCCGCGCCGACCGCCAGTGCGGTGGCCGGCGTGAAAACCTTCACCTTCCCGGACGGGCACCTGTCCTTTTCGTACCCGAGCAACTGGTCCATCCGGATGGTCGGATCGCCCGGGAACGCCGCCAAGCTGCGGGGCGTGCAGGCGGTCATCGCCGACCCCACGGGCAACGAGCTGGCTTCTGTCGTCAGCAGCACGAACGCCAGCAGCGCATCCGGCCCGGTGGCCCGCACCGTCCTGGACGCCGCCCCGGTGCCGGGGCTGAAGGATGTGGACGGCGAGCAGTTGGCCTTCGGGTTCGCCTTTGATTCCTTCGCGGACCAGTCGGACTTCCACATGGGTGTCCGCAAGGAACGCGACTTCGCGCCCGGAGTCACCGACGCCGGTTACTCCCACGTCCAGTTCCCCAACGGCGGCGCCGAAGCCAAGGTGCTCTTCGCCAGTCCCGCGTTCGCGTCTGTCGATGCCGCGAAGGCCTGGATGACGACGGAACAGTACAGCCAGCTCAAGCGCCTGCTGCTCAGCCTCAAGTACAGCTGACACTCACGGGCCTTGGTGAGATGTACGTCACATTCTGGCAATCTGCCGGAAACGGCAAATTCATGCCCGGGCCCGTCCCGTAACGTGCCTGCAAAAAGCGGAATGCCTTGCTGAAACACGCCGTGGGTAGCGTCATCTGCGGGGGGACGTCTACCAGTCCCAAGCACGTCACATGGTCTCGCCGAATCGGCGCCCTCGGAGCGCCGGCACTCGAGGAAGGCTCCCGCGATGAATTTGTCTGTTCTTTCAGTAGGAATGGATGTAGATCCCCAGGTTCTTGACCCTGGATCGACGGCGTGGATGCTCACTGCGTCCGCCCTCGTCCTCCTGATGACCCCAGGACTCGCGTTCTTCTACGGCGGGCTCGTCAGGATGAAATCCGTCCTCAACATCATGATGATGAGCTTCGGCGCCATGGGCGTGGTGGCCGTGGTCTGGGCCCTGTGGGGCTACGGCATGGCCTTCGGTCCGGATGCGCTGGGCGGCTTCGTCGGCGATCCCTTCACCAACTTCGGCCTCAGCGGGCTGACCACCAGCATCGGCACCAAGGCGCCGGGCCTTCCGGACATGGTGTTCATCGGCTTCCAGGCCACGTTCGCCATCATTACCGTCGCGCTGATCAGCGGGGCGGTCGCCGAGCGTGTCCGGTTTGGGCCCTGGCTCCTCTTTGCCGCGCTCTGGGTCACCCTCGTCTACGCTCCGATCGCGCACTGGGTCTGGGGCGGCGGCATCTTCGGGCCCACGGGCATCATCGGCAGCAAGATCTCGGCCCTCGATTTCGCCGGCGGCACGGTGGTCCATATGAACGCCGGCATTGCCGGGCTCATGCTCGCCGTCGTGTTGGGCAAGCGGCTCGGCTTCATGAAGGACCCCAATATCCGCCCGCACAACCTGCCGTTCGTCATGCTCGGCGCAGGACTCCTCTGGTTCGGCTGGTTCGGCTTCAACGCCGGCTCGGAACTCGCCGCCGACGCCACGGCCGCCCTGGCCTGGACCAATACGCTGCTCGCCACCAGCGCCGCCCTGCTGGGCTGGCTGTTCGTGGAGCGCCTGCGCGACGGGCATGCCACCTCGCTCGGCGCCGCCTCGGGAGCTGTCGCGGGACTCGTGGCCGTCACCCCGGCCTGCGGGTTCGTGGACCCCATCGGGGCCATCCTGATCGGCACCGTCGCGGGAGTCGTGTGCGCGCTCGCCGTCGGACTGAAGTTCAAGATCGGACTCGATGACTCCCTGGACGTCGTGGCCGTGCACTTCGTCGGCGGCTTGTGGGGGACCCTGTCCCTCGGGTTCTTCGCACTTCCGTCCGCCAAAACCGGCGGTGGACTGTTCTACGGCGGCGGACTGGCGCAGTTCTGGCCGCAGATTCTCACCGCGCTGATTGTGACGGCGTGGAGCGCCGGCATGACCACGCTGATTGGCTTCGCCATCCATAAGACCATCGGCATGCGAGTCTCCGAGGCCGACGAACTCTCCGGCATTGACGTGACCGAACATGCCGAGACGGCTTACGAACTCCTCATGGTCGGCGGCAGCTTCCACCCCGGTGACCCGCACGCCAAGGCCGATGCCGCGGGCCAGGTGCAGGCTCCAGTCCAGGCCGAAAGTGAGGCCGTCCGCGGCAAGGTGTCGAGATGAAGCTCGTTACGGCCATCGTGCGGCCGGACAGGGTCGACGCCGTCAGTGCGGCGCTGGAGCGGTTTGGAGTCAACGGCCTGACCGTCAGCCAGGCCAGCGGCTACGGCCGGCAGCGCGGCCACACCGAGGTCTACCGGGGCGCCGAATACAACTCCGACCTGCTGCCCAAAATGCGGCTGGAAGTGCTCGTCAACGAGGACGCCCTGGGTGGCGTCATGGCTGCCATCGAAGAAGGCGGGCGCACGGGCCACTTCGGCGACGGCAAGATCTGGATCATTGACGTGTGTGACGCCGTCCGCGTCCGGACGGGGGAGCGGGGCGCCTCGGCCATCGCCTGAGGCGCCCGTCCGCCGGGGGCGCGGTGTGCGAGCGTGCGCCCGCCCCGGCCGCGCCCGCCCGCTTGAGAACGCCCCGGAGCGGCGGGTGCCGGTCGCCGTCTTGGTAAACAAATGATGCGCAATGAGAAACTTCGAGTGTATGATGGTTGTCACAACCGTCGGTCAATCCTCGAAGGAGAGGCTTCTTTTGGAAGAGCTGCGCATCGAGGCCAATGGCAACCTTGGCCCCATCGATTCATCCCGCATCCCGCGCTATGCCGGGGCTGCCACCTATGCCCGCCTGCCGCGGCTGGACCAGGTGGCCAAGGCAGACGTCACGGTGGTCGGCGTGCCCTTCGACTCCGGTGTCTCCTACCGCCCGGGCGCCCGCTTCGGGGCCAACCACGTCCGTGAAGCGAGCCGGCTGCTGCGGCCCTACAACCCCGCCTGGGACGTCAGCCCCTTCGAGACCATCCAGGTCGCCGACGCCGGCGACATGGCCGTCAACCCGTTCAATATCAACGAGGCCATCGAAACCATCCAGCAGAACGCCCTGGACCTAACGGCGTCCGGCAGCAAGCTGGTGACCCTCGGCGGCGACCACACCATCGCCTTGCCCCTGCTGCGCGCCGCCGCCGAGCGCGCCGGTGAGCCCATAGCCATGCTGCACTTCGACGCGCACCTGGACACCTGGGACACCTACTTCGGCGCCGAGTACACGCACGGCACCCCCTTCCGCCGCGCCGTCGAGGAAGGCATCCTGGACACCGAGGCCATCAGCCACATCGGCACCCGCGGCCCGCTCTACGGCAAGAAGGACCTCGACGACGACCACCGCTTCGGCTTCGGCATCGTCACCTCCGCCGACGTCTACTACCAGGGCGTCCTGGAAACGGTGGCCAAGGTCCGGGACCGGATCGGCAACCGCCCGCTCTACATTTCGGTGGACATCGACGTCCTTGACCCCGCGCACGCCCCGGGCACCGGCACACCGGAAGCCGGCGGCATCACGAGCCGCGAACTGCTGGAAATCATCCGCGGCTTCCGCGGCATGAATCTGGTGGGGGCCGACGTCGTCGAGGTCGCCCCGGCGTACGACCACGCCGAGATCACCGGTGTAGCGGCCAGCCACGTCGCCTACGAGCTCGTGACCCTGATGGCGGACCGCGCCGTCGAAGGCGACCGTTTCGGTGCCCCGAACGGCTACGCCGCCCAGGCCCTCGGCCAGGAATCCCGCCGCCCGGCCGGATTCGGCTCCCCTGTGGCTTCGCCGGTGGCATCACGGTGACCGGCGTGCGCAACGGCGGGGACCTCGTCGTCGAAACCCTCGAGGCGCTCGGCGCCAAAACGGTCTTCGGGATCCCGGGCCAGCATGCCCTGGGCCTGTTCGACGCGATGGGGCGCGGTAACCTGCACTTTGTCTCCTCCCGGGTGGAAAACAACTCCGCGTTCGCGGCCGACGGGTATTCCCGCGCCACGGGCGAGGTCGGTGTCCTGTTCCTCTCCACCGGTCCGGGGGCGCTGACGTCGCTGGCCGGTCTGCAGGAGGCTTATGCCACCGGCGTTCCCATGGTGGTCGTGGCGAGCCAGATCCCGCTTGAGGGCCTGGGCGCCCGGCGCAAGGGCATGCTGCACCAGCTCGATGACCAGAAGGCCTCGGCCGCGAACGTCACGAAGTCCCAGCGGCTGATCCAGCATGCCTCCGGCATTCCTTCGGCCATCCAGGATGCCTGGACCGAGGCGATTTCCTCGCCGCAGGGCCCGGTGTGGCTGGAAATCCCGCAGAACGTCCTGCTGGATCCGATCATGGTGCCCCCGGTGGAGGATGCGCTGGCCGAGGCCGCGGACAACCCGCCCCGGGTGGAGCTGGTCCGGGAGGCCGTGAAGTGGCTCTCGACGGCGGAGCGTCCCGCGATCATCGCCGGCGGCGGCACCCGCCGCGGCCGGGCCGAGAAGTCACTGCTCTCGATCGCGGAGAAGCTCCGGGCCCCGGTGATCTGCACGCCCGGCGGCAACGGCGCGTTCCCGTGGAACCACGAGCTCTCGCTCCAGGCATGGATCGAGGACCGGTACATGACCGAGCTGCTCGAGGACGCCGACGTCCTGATCGTGATCGGCTCCTCGCTCGGCGAGGTGACGTCGAACTACTTCACCTTCGAACCGCGCGGCCGGATCATCCAGATCGACGCCGAACCCCGCGTCCTGGAATCCAACCGGCCCGGCCTGGGCATCCGCGCCGACGCCGGCCAGGCCCTCGCCGCCCTCGACGAGGCCCTGGTGGTCGGCGAATCCCGCCCCGACTGGCACGGCACTTCCCCGGAGGCGCTCGTCAAGGACACCCTGGCCAAGGTCAAGTCCCGGCTGGAGTCCCAGGATCTGGGCAAGGAACTGGCGTTCATGGCCGACATCCGCGAGGCCGTGCCCTCGGACATGCAGACGTTCTGGGACATGACGATCTCGGCCTACTGGGGCTGGAGCTGCTGGGACGCCCGCGAGGGCCAGTTCCACTCCGCGCAGGGCGCCGGCGGGCTGGGCTTCGGCTTCCCCGCCGCGATCGGCGGCGCCGTCGGCCTCGAAACCACCGGCAAGACCGGCGGTTCGGCGAGGGTGCTGGCCGTCTCCGGTGACGGCTCAGCCATGTACTCCATCTCCGAGCTAGCCACCGCCAAGCAGCAC
>Ga0213837_1001892_pt1 | contig 10159 bp, 7 predicted proteins | sample SWPATP12_FD_160572 | JGI IMG/M metagenome (GOLD analysis project Ga0213837, IMG submission 160572) | Coastal seawater microbial communities from Marineland, Florida, United States - SWPA TP1 #2 | ecosystem: Environmental > Aquatic > Marine > Coastal | place: USA: Florida | collected 2016-08-06
ACAAAGAGTTCCACACCCTCCGCATTGAGGAGCGTGCCGTTTTCCCGAAACGCGGCGACCTCTGCGGTGAGCTTTTGTCCCCTGTCGAGGAGCGATAGACTCATCCGCTTTCTTGCTTCTCCGACTGCAGTCAGGCTCGCTATCCATTCGCCAGGCACTTTTTTGCTCGGCTCGAGAATGGCGAAAAAAAGATTTTCTCCGGGGCTCACCGCATCTGAAGCGCAAGAGATCCGGTTAAGCGACATCTCTCCGAGGGGTAGAAACGCGATGAAGCCATCGTCGCTTAGGATCTTTGCAAAAGCCGTACCCACATAGGAAACGGTGCCAGAGTAGACATTGCCTGGTTCCACAGGCGCACAAACCGGTTCCTCCTCTTGCATTGGACGAGCAGAAGAGGGCGCGTCTTCCAGCAGTATCCGTTTTAGCCAGTCGAACATTTCGTCAGCGCGGAACTGCCGATACGTGGAAGTAGACGCGTAGTGTTGTAAGGACTTCCATGTTAGTTTAAGCGTGTCTAGTCTGCAATAAATTTGTGGATTTTTGGCAACTAAGGTTTGAGCTAATTGATAGCCATGGCGGTCTGGGACATTCGCGGCCATTACAATGATTATGGACAATTGAAAACCTATATGCCTCACTTAGCGCCCAAATCGATATGCTGAATCCAAACGACCTGACAAAGTTCCTATGCGACCCTCATTTGGTTGACCTGATTGAAAGGGTAAAAATTTCTGATGACGTTCTTGATGTAGTCAGCCTCACCGAAACGCAGCACTCAAGCATGCTCGCGTGGTGCCTGAACCCAAACGAAGGGCACGGCCAAGGCGACTCCGTCCTGAAGGACTTTCTGATCGCCGCCTACGCAGCGGGCGCAGAAACAAATCGCTTCGCCAATAGAGAGTTCTTCAAAAAATGGACACCGGGGCAGATCCGGACTGCCAGCTTCGGTTCAGCCTTCATTGCCTGCGAGTTCAGCCTGCAGACTGATGAGGCTAACAAGCGCAAGCGCCTGGACCTGTTCATCATTGATCCCAGCAATAAGCTCGTCATAACGATCGAGAACAAATACGGCGCTGAGCTATCGGATGAGCAGCTGAGTACTTACTACGAACGCGTCAGCGAACAGATCGCACGCCGGCCGCTATTCCGCGAGGATAAGTACGCATTTCTATACGTAGTCGTTGACCGCGATCTTGACTGCTACAGCGAGGAATATCTGAAAGGGCTGGGCAACAAGTGGGCACTGCTTGATTACACGTGGCTCGAAGCTGCGGCCAAGCGGGCGCGTTTGCATGTCGAGCGCAACAACCAGGCAGCGCAGCTGCTAATGGCTTACTGCCAGCACCAGACGGGATGGCAAAGCCCGAATGACCGGCACATCTCCGAATTGGCTGCGGAACTCGCGACGCAGCACGAAGCCGTTGTCGATCAGATACGGGAGTCATGGCATATCAAGCCAACCGACTGGACTCCTACGAGCTTTAGAGGTCCCGAAGGGGAGCTGCTGATTTTCATCCAGCAGCAGCGCCAGCTGTGCGATTACCTTGTGCAGGCCCGCGGCATTGGCGCAGTGCGTGTCGGCCTCCGCAAAGCCCTGGCCGAAGCCGATAATGCCCATGTCGAATTCGGCCGTACTTGGCTCTGCTTCGCGACGAGCAGCATGGTTTCGCTCATCCAGAGCGCGGATGCCCGATGGCCGCTCTACCTCAACATCTACCGCGACAAGTCTGCCAGTGACGACGGCTCGAAATTCACCTTCCGGCTAATTTGGGCACCAGAATTTTTCGATGATCCAAGCTGGAACAGCGACGACTTGCGGGCAGTTTTTGCTGACCGTTTCCCCGGCCTGAAGCAGTTCGCCGGCCGGTCGATCCGGCGCTTGACGCTTGGCGAGAAACTTGGCGCCAGAGCGGTGGTTAAGCTCGCCAGCGAGACAGCAGCCGAAGTCGACCGCCTGATTGAAGGTGCCCGGCGCTCTGGCATTATTCAGTAGGACTGCATGCATGCACACGGCGCCGCTTTCTGCAGGCTTGGGCGCAGCTCCTACATGTGGCGCCGGATTAGCTGTGCAAGGCTGCGGACGGAGTCGTCTTTTGCCAGCCACACGTTGCCGAAACCTTGGCGCTCTACCGGAAAATGGACGATCTCGAAGGGCGGCGTTGCGTCGGCAAAGAAGCTTTCAGCCGGCGGCTTCCTGCCGGCGTCTTTGCCGGAGCGGTAATTCGGGTTGGGGAAATACAGGCACACTATTAGCCCGTTTAGCCAGAGGTCAGCACGGAAAAGAACGTCGGCGAGCAAATGATAGCGAACGGGGATGCCCGCATTTCTCAGTCTGAGGAGGAGGTCCACCTCGCGCATTGCAGACAGATAGAATTTCCCCAGCCGCCACTTTGCTGCTCTCGACCATCGCACGCTTTGCTCCCGGTCTTTGGGTTCTCCGAGAAATTCTTTGAGAACGCCGTACCAGAGCGGAGCAGCTGGGCCGCATACCATCCAGTCACGGAATTCGGACCAGACCGGCAAGGACTTGTTTTCTTCTACATACCAGTGAAACAGGTGCTGTAAAGCGAACGGCGCAGAAAAATTTTCAATGATGGGCAACTGCTCAGCGGTCTGTACGTCTCCTAGCGCATGGGTAGAATGGCTGATTACATCCCTTACGGCATCTGCACCGAGACTGAATAGGTGCTCATGCGCGAACTCCCGGACAAAAGGCACGACCTGTGCGAAGCGCGTGTCCTGGGTCCACCGGTCCAGGGCATGCCGGCCGCCCTTAGCGCCGCGGCCCAGCAATTCCCTGCAGCAGTCGTCAAACGTGATGCGTGTCTGTTCGTTCATAGTCTCGAGTCTGGCGGGCTGAGTTGGCTGCTCCCCTGTGTGCATTCGTCCATTAAACGCACACCATCCGGGCCGCAAGAGGACGGACTCGCTGCCGGCTTTGCGGGATCTTCCGCCGGAATGCTGCCGCAGCTCTTCAGCATCGCGCGCAGCAGCTCAGCCCCCGCGTCTATCCGGTCTTCGGTATCGTAGACTAGGCCGCCGACTGTCTTCTGTTTGATCTGCCGCTGCAGGCCAGCGCCAGCACCGCAGTCCTGAACTGCAGGCCAGGATGCTGAAAGCTGGGGCTGGTCAGTTGGCGCATGTAGCTGATATCCGTCATCCCGGCAACTAATTGCCTTCTCGCCGCTGCGTACGAGCTCGATCCAGCGCCCATCCTGGCGATAGCCATCCCAGCCGTAGTGTTTGAGCTTCGCCACATCCACGCCTTCCTTCGCCGCGCTCTCGCGGATAACTGCGAGCAGGTAGGGATCGCGGTAATAGCTGTTCAGCTGCCACTTCTCCATCATGCAGAGGTCGAAGCCCATTGCTCCGCTCGCGGAAACGTACAAGCCGCTGCTCCCCGAGCGCATGGCTGGGTATTTGACGAGGTAGTAGCGCCAGTCGAAAAGCCCGCTTGCCTCCTGTTCCTTAAGATACGCATCCGAGGCCGACTGCAGGCGTTCCGCGATGGTAGCGCTCGGACTGTCCGCAAGCTTGTCGAGTAGACGGAGCAGCACGGCGCTCGTTTTTTTAAACCCTGCCCGCGCAGGGCTGGTCAGCAGCTCCCGCCACACCGACAGGTGGGAGGTGTCCGTACTGCCGAACTGGAAGCGGCCAGGCAGAACTTCCTGGGAATAGTCGCCGCAGGCAAGCAGTGCCGCCCCAATCATGCGTAGCGGCGGAACCGGGTCTTGTGAAAACACTTCCAGGAAAACCGCGGCGCGGCGCACGAAAACCGCTGGGTCTCCGCCGAGCTCGAACGCCGCAAGGCAGCCGCGCAGCAAGTCGTGGTCTTCGAGCGCATGAAGCGTTTCCCGCAAGCCGCGAAAGTCAGGGTGCTGCGCCAGGAACGCCTCCTTCCGGATTTCTTCCTCGATCTGGCGCTTGTTGTAGGCTCGGACCTCGTCTACGACTCCACCGCGAGCGAGATCTGCGGTTTCATCCAGCAGGGCGGGAAAGTTTTCGGTACGGATTTCGTCCCCTGACGCGAACACGAGGTTTCGGATGGTCCTGGTGCGCGCCGCGAAGTCTTCAGGCTGCGCATGCTTCAAGATAAGCTCGAGAACGGCGAACAGCAGCAGTGTCCGCGGGAGGCTGAACAGACGGTTCTTGCCCGATACGTGGCCGTATTTCTCGCAGCACGCTGCGAAGAGGTCAAGCTGGCTATCGAAGATGGCAACCGCGCCGGGGCGGTAACCCTGTTTCGTAAATCGGCTGCCAAACCATGAAGTGATGTCCTTTGCACTTTTCAGCGGTCCAAAGACCGCATGCAGGCTGTCCAGGGCATCGAACAGATCGCGCTGCGCGGCCATCGGGCCACTCTTGTTTTCAGTGCCGTAAACCTGCCTGGCCCAGCTGTCGATATCGGTGCTGAACAGGCCGGGCGGGAGAGGGAGGCGCTGCCGGTAGATGATGGTATCGGTCAAGAAGCGGAACAGGCGAAGGAATTCGTCGTCGATGATATCGTCCGTCCCGCGCAGAGGCCATAGCAGATCGGACCATTGCTGGTCGACCTTGCGGATAAACTCATCATACGGCGTTTCGCGGCCGCCGAAGTGTGCGCGGTGGACTTCGGAAACCTCCCGCAGCGTCTGCTCGAAGCCTGCCTTGAAATGCTCAAACGCAGTCAGCGGCTTTCCGCGCGAATTCATCTTGATGTAGAGCTCGTCGGTAAGGCCCATCTCCTCCAGCGATAGGCTCTCGAAGGTGATTGCTGGCGCGTCCTGCGCAGTTAGCGCGTCCCACGCCGCCCGGCATTCCCGTTCGCTGCTGTCAGCAAATAGTCCGTGGATATCGCCAAGAACCACCAGCATCGACTGGATCGTCGGATCGTGTTTCCATGAGCTGGCGAATCCATGCTGGTCGCACAGCCATGCTGGCAAGGATCCAGGAAGCGGGTAGGGCGGGCGCTGCGCGGCAAGGTACGCGCAGAAGTCGCGCGCACTGTAGCGGGTCTTGTAAGCGAACCTGGTGAGAAATGCGCTCTCGTCCGCCTCTGCGCGTGTGCGCGATGCCAAGTACCAGTGCAAGAGAAAGAGCGTGGTTAAACGCTGCTGTCCGTCAAGAGGAATCAGGCAGCCATCCTTGACCTCGCCGTAAATGAAATCAAGCCCTGCTGCAGGGCCGCCGGTGAGGGCGCCATGAAGTACCTTGAGGAATTCTCTCCTGATACGCGGCACATCGCCCGTCTGGCGGCCCTGCGCGTAGTCGCGCTGGATCATTGGGATCTCGATGCGTTCGAGGCTCCCGTCCCTAAGCATGTTTCTGAATGATGTAGCCATTAATCCGCCTCTGTGGCTGTCTGGAGATAGCGGCCGACGCCCGTTTCGGCGGACAGCATGCTGTCCACGTACACCCGCTGGTCCTCTCGGTCCCAGAGATGCATCTGCTGGCTGCCAGCCTCCGTGTAGTACTTGAAGAAAACCCGCCGCGTGCAGATGGGAATGAACATTCCAGCGCGGTCGAGTTCAATCAGCCGGAGCCGCTTGCTCTGGAATGCCGCGTTATTCAAGGCGCTATTGGCCCGCCCAGATAGCAGCGCCAGATTAGCGATCGAGTGCGTTGTGTCGTCCATGCCACCGGGGTGCAGGAAGCCGAGCATAATGCGGCTGGCAAGCTGCTGGAATTTCTTACGGTCGATTTTGCCTTTCAGTGCGAGCGCTATATCGCCCAGCAGCACTTGTTTGTCCGCTTCCTTTTCGAGTAGGGGAAGGCGTACTGCGGCCAGCGCGCTGCAGCTGTCGAGCAGCCAGACGCGCCACTGTTCTTCGGTCGCGAGCTGCTCCGAATGCTGGGCATGTATGTGCTCGAGCGACCAGCGTTCCGACTTGTGCGAATGGAAGGGGTAGCGCTCGGATGAGTGGTCCAGGCGGCGCACGGATTCCACGTTGAACAGCAGGAGCAGCCGTTCGCATTTATAGCCGCCAGTGTCGTACGAGAGCTCCCTTGCCTGGGACTCTGTCAGCCCCAGCTCCGTCCGGATGCGCTGGTCCAGGAATGCCTTGAATGCGGTCTTGGTGACTTCCTGTTTCGACGCCCTGAGCAGTTCTGCAAGGCCGGCGCCGGCAGCAACAAGATAGCCTATCTTGTGATACAGGTCGCGGTCTTCGAACCATTCGCGCAGCAGGAAGAACTGTTCGAGCACGCGGGCCCATAGCTGCTTCGGGCTGCTGCCTTCCTGTTCATCAAGCAGCCGCTTGAAATGCAGGAAGGTAAAGAAACGCTCCTTTTCGCCTTCCGGCTTGTTCGCAATCAGGTCGAAGAGGAACTCGATACGGGTGGGATAAGCCGCTGCCGGTTTATTGGTCAGAAAAGACCAGAACTCGTTCTTTTGCAGCTCACGCTCGATCATATCCCACTGCGTGGCAATCTCGACTTGGAGGTGCTCGCTGGGCAGTGCGCCGCGGCCGTGCTGTGCCAGCATCAGTGCCTTCACGAGCTCGGCGTTGGTCAGTGCGATCCGTCCGACATTCAGCCGCGTGAACAGCGTGGTCGCGTCGGCCTCGCCTGCGTCGTACCAGATGACCTGGATCTGATCGCTCAGGTAGCTGAAAATTTGATAGCCCAGGAACTGCGGCGGACGCGCGGCGTGTTTGGCTGCATTGTCGAACCAGCTGCTGATGCACTGGTAGGCAGCATGTATATGGAAAAAATCGATGTTGTCATCCGCCTCGGAAGGATCGAGGCGGAGCAGGTAGTCCGTACTGCGCGGACGGGTCTGGTAGAACAGCGTGAAGTGCAGCGGGATGTCGAGGCCAGCCTTGGTCTGGAGGTAGTGGTAGAGCAGGTACAGAGTCGTCAGCCGCTGCTGGCCGTCGATTAGTTCGAACTGCTCTGCCCCGACGTCCATCCAGAGCGGGGGCATGGCCTCGGCGGTTTCGCCCCCCGCTGTTTCCGGAATAGTCTTCACCCGTCTTTTTACGACGACGGGCTGCAGGCAATATTTGTCATCCTTGCCACGCTGCCCGTTGAGGTAGATATCGTCAAGCAGCGCCTTGACCTCATCCTTGCCCCAGCGGTAGCCCCGCTGGTACGCGGGCACGAAAAAATGGCCCTGCAAGTCTCCAACTTTTCTCAAGCACGGGTTACCGGTTGCAGGGAGCATTGCCATCAGTTCGCTTTCTCATGATTGCAGCCGTTCAATAAATTCTGCCAGGCTGTACGACAAAGAATAGTGCATCCACCAGAGACCACATGTCAAAATCTATTTCCGATTCGCACTATAATTGTTGTGTTCCTGCCTGTAGCGGCCAAGAATTAAGACGAACGTTTCCAGCGGTCTAGAACCGAGCGAAGGAGAATGCGAATGCCAGCCGAACTGTCCCATCTGCAGAGCCGTGCGGCGGTCCAGGCGGCATTGGACGAATTCGTTTGGCGCGGCCGAACGGCTTTTTTGGAACACTATGGTTTCGGCAAATCGCGCGACTTTCTTGTCCGCGACCCGCGCTCAGGCGAACTGTGCGATTCCAAAGCTATCGCTGGCGCCGCGTATGGACACCAGTTTCCTGAGAAAGGAGCACTTCGCCCGGCAGACTTCTCCGGGGGAGAAGCGACCGTGGTTTCGAAATTGCGGAGCCTAGGGTTCGAAGTCGTCCGCATTGGAGAAGACTGGTCGGCCGAGGAAGTGGCCGCTACGATAGCGTCATATTTCGAGATGCTGCGCCTTGACGCCCGGGGAGAGCGGTACAGGAAGTCGGACTTCAACGCTTCGCTGCGCCAGCAGCTGCGGGGGCGGAGCAAAGCGTCCGTCGAGCTTAAGTTCCAAAACGTTAGTGCCGTGCTTCATGGGATGGACTTGCCCTTCATTCCAGGCTACAAGCCACGCGGTAACGCACAACTGCTTCTTCGGAAAGCTGTGCACAAGTTTGTGCTAAATCATTCCGGCTTGATCGGACAGGTGATTGACGCGCTGGAAGAGACTGCCACACCTGCAGAGAAAATGTTCAGGGCGGTGGTCGTTGCCCCGCCTGCAATTGAAACTGTGGCCCGGCTCGGACCTGCCCTGCCTCGTATGCGCCTACCCAGGCACATCGATTTCGCTGCGAGGGATGAGGTTAACCGCAAGCTGGGCCGCGCTGGAGAGCAGTGGGCGATCAGCTTCGAGCAGCAGCGGCTGGCTGATGCAGGGCTACCCGAACTATTTCAGCGTCTTGAATGGGTGTCCGACCAGTTAGGCGACGGCGCGGGATACGACATTCTGTCGTACGATGCGGCCAGCCAGCCCCGCTATATCGAGGTCAAGACGACCAACGGAGCGCATGCAGCTCCTTTTATCATCAGCCGGAACGAGCTCGAGTTCTCGCAGGAAGCTGCTGGGGCATTCTTTTTGTACCGGGTGTTCGAATTCCGGCAGAAGCCAGCGCTGTATATGCTTCAGGGAGATGTGTCCCAACAGCTTCACCTGGAGCCGATCGACTATCGGGCGTCGTTCCGGCGAGTTCTGTCCTGAATCATACAGTCCAGGCCTGTTCCGTCCGCCGCTGGAAGGGTATCGGGAGACGCAGTAAGATGGGCTGTACAACCCGGCTAGGAACTGGCATCTTTGCCATGGCATCAATTCCCGGCCACGGTCTCTGCGGCGGGGCTTGCTTCAGATAGCCTGTTCTGCCCGAGTAGCGCCTTTAGCAGCATGAACGCAGCGCGGTTCTTGGCAGCGCGCTTGTTATTGTTCCTAGCCCGGACCGCGACCCCGCCCCGCGAAGCACTGACCTCGAACAAACTGCTAGGGAGCCGCTGACGGCTCCCATCCACTGATTCTACCTGGTACAAGTGCACGGTCTTCGCGTGCGCCTGAGTCGCTGTTTGCAGGATGTTTGTATCCACCTGTGTGCTGTCGAATACGTCCGTGACCGCCTTGAGCTGGCCTATAGCGCCGACCTCCACGGTCTGGGCGCTTGGCGCGGTTTCGACCTGCGTAACGAATGGCAATAGCCAGTCGCGGCATTTTTGGTACCGGTTCGAGAATATACGGCGCAGGCGATTGCCTGGACTGTCAGCGTCCATTGTCCCTGCCGACCGCCCGGGCCTGAAGTTATTTCCAAGCAGGTTCGGACCTCCTGAATGCCGAGCAGTTTGCCAAGCTCTACCCAGAAGCGGTTTGTCCTAATCACAGCCTCATCCCGCCGCGATTCTCGCCGCACAACCTCAAGCAGAGAACTGGCGTACTAAGCCATCGTGTCGTTGCAGTAATCCAGCCTCAAGGCTTTTTTGGTTTCCTGGTCCACGCAGGCGGCAAAGCCGAGCGGCCGTAAGATGTCGGCGCCATGCCGGTTTCGATACACGATACGCACGCGCGCACTGTTTTTAGGAGTGAGCCGAGCGTCCGGGCAAAGAGGGTAGTGGCGCTTGCGCGCGTCCTGCAAAATCTGCTGGCGCCGCTTATCGAGTACGCGCGACTAGTCTGGCTGGCGCGCCGCTTAGCCGAGCGCAGCTACGGCGGCCCATGAGATTTCTATTTTCACAATTTGGTGATGTTTTTCTGAGTCAACAAAGGTAGAATTGCTGCTCTGTCTGTTCCCGCGCGAGCGCATTTCCCTTGAAAGCATCTGTTGAGCGAAAGTTTGCACACTGAGCCGGCGCAATCAATTTTTGCGGCAGCAAGAAAAACATTTCACACCTTGCTGATGGAGTTTGCACTCGGCGTAAATCACGCGGGAGTAGCTAGCAATGCCGACGGCAACAGTGCGTCCAGCGTAGCTATTGCGGCAGCAATAGCTACGACGTTGGAGACGGAAACCGGAAAAGAACGCTTGCCAGGGCAAATATCGGGACGGCACTTCGAGAGGATTTGCGCCCAGTTCGTACGGGAGACTTTTCTCAGGCTAAAGCTTCTGCGGCCCGGCGACTGGGAAGTTCATCATGTGGGAAATGGGAACTGCCGCGAAATCGCAAAGTACCAGCAGTATTCGCATCTGCGGGAGCTAGACTTGGCAGCGCGAGGAAACCCGGTGCTGGCAGCTGCGCTAGGGAACGACTACACGATTACTCCAGATATTATTGTGTCCCGCCGGCCTGTCCTCGACTCGTATATTAATGGGGACACTGGACAGGTCCCTCTGATCGACCCGACGGTCGCGCAACTCGCTTACCTGCGAAAAGAGATAAATGTGCTTCCTATCTT
>Ga0213837_1001896_pt1 | contig 10142 bp, 5 predicted proteins | sample SWPATP12_FD_160572 | JGI IMG/M metagenome (GOLD analysis project Ga0213837, IMG submission 160572) | Coastal seawater microbial communities from Marineland, Florida, United States - SWPA TP1 #2 | ecosystem: Environmental > Aquatic > Marine > Coastal | place: USA: Florida | collected 2016-08-06
TGAAAGAGCAAGTGCCAAGTTTGAGTATGCTGATAAGCTATCGACCGAATACAACATCCAGCACAAACTTAATTACTACTATTATGTTGGGCTTATAGAGGAACAAAAAGGAAACGCTATCGCTCAAGCTTCAGCTTTACTATATGCCTTTGAGCTTGACGATAATACATCCGAAGAAGATGTTTGGCGTATTTGGTCCTTATTAAACTCACTACCTAAATGGCAAATAGAACAACTTAAGTCAGTAAACCCACCCAATTACGAAGGCTGGATGAAACTGATTAGTTACAGTAATAAATATGGTGTAACTCATGTGGAATTTGTCAAAAGACTAAACAATTGGCAGAGCTTTTATCCAAACCATCCTGCTCAATCGATTATTCCTCTAATCATCGAAGAAAATAATGTTACGACACCAGTGATTGAAAATGTTGTGGTTTTATTACCTCTTTCAGGCAAACAAAAGCGAGCAGGAGAAGTTACTCAACAAGGAATTCTATCTGCATACAATAATTCTCCAGAGAAAAAATTACATTTCTTTGACTCAGCAACACTAGATTATTCAACTTTAACCGCAAAATTGAGTGTCTTACAAGCGGACTATGTTATAGGTCCGTTACTAAAACAGAACGTTGATAAGTTTTTATCAACTCCAGATATAGTGACTCCGACTTTATTGCTCAATTTGCCAAGCACCTCAATAAATGATGCGAATATCACTGCATTTTCTATGCGACCAGAAGACGAAGCAATTCAAGCGGCAACTACGCTCAGCGCTAAAAACTATAAATATCCAATTGTATTGAGCCATAAAGACCCTGTGAGCCAACGAATATCCAATATGTTTACACGTCAATGGGAAGGGCTAACAGGCATAACGCCAAAGACCATCCACTTTCAACGTGGAGACAAAATGCAAAACGAGATTAAAACAAGCCTTGAAGTGAATTTAAGTCAGGATCGTATTAATTCGTTGAATCGTAGAATCAAAGAAACCATTAAAACCGAAACACGTAACAGACGTGACATTGATATGATTTACATAGTTGGTTCTCCAATAGAATCCCAGTTAATCAAACCATATATCGATGTGAATACGAGTCCATTTGCTGAGATTATTCCTGTATTTGCGAGTTCTCGAAGTAACAAAGGCACTAACAATGCCGGCGATAGCAGAGATTTAAATGGGTTGATATTTAGTGATATTCCTTGGTTATTACCAACTGAGCAACAAAACAAACCATTGAGCGTTCAAGCTCAGAAGTTATGGCCAGCTAGAAGCGTAGGCTTAGAGCGAATCTTTGCAATGGGCTACGACAGCTATGAATTAATCGAAAAAATACCGAGCATGGAAAAGCTCCCCTATATTCGTCATTACGGACAAACAGGCGTATTACAGCGTAACAATAACGGTGTAATTTCACGAAGTTTGCAATGGGGTAAATACACTAGGGATAAGGTGACAGCGTTTGATATGGACTAAATCTAAAAACACAAATAATTTAAGAGAAGTTGGCTCTAACGCAGAGTCATTAGTCGTTTCTCATTTACAAAAATTCGGTTTAACACTTGTGCAATTGAACTTTCAATTTAAACAAGGTGAAATTGATATAATAATGAAAGATAAGAACACTTGGGTTTTTATCGAAGTTAAATATAGAAAAACTGAGGGGTTTGGCGGACCGCTGTCTGCTATTTCTAAAAGTAAACAGCAAAAAATTAGACGTTGTGCCTCTTTTTTTCTGCAAAATAACGGGCTGAATGAATATAATGCCGCCTGCAGATTTGACGCAGTTGCACTCGTTGGTGACTTGCAATCACCCCAAATTACATGGCTTAAAAATGCCTTTTGAAGGAATTTAGAATAAATATGTTAGACCGGATTAAAGAAAACTTTACCGAAAGCATACAAACAAAAATTGCTGCCAGTGAATTACTTGCGGGAGCTATTGAGCAAGCTGGGTTAAGTATTGTGCAAGCTTTATTGTCAGGCAACAAAGTACTTTGTTGTGGTAATGGCAACTCTGCAGGCGATGCTCAAAGGTTTGCAGCAGGCCTTATCAATAAATATGAAACTGAACGTCCAAGCCTACCAGCAATCGCTCTAGGCTCTGAAAATTTCTCTGTTACCGCGATTGCAAGCAGCTCAGGCTATGAAGAAGTTTTTTCTAAACAAATAAGAGCGTTTGGTAACAACGGCGATATTTTACTGGCAATTTCTCCGGATGGCAGCTGCAAAAATGTAATTAAAGCAATAGAGTCAGCCGTTTCCCGAGATATGCCGATTATTGCATTAACAGGTCACGATGGAGGCGATATATCTGGGTTGTTAGGTGACGCCGATGTTGAGATTAGAGTCCCTTCGGCAAGAGACTCACGAATAAATGAAGTACATACCCTTATCATTAATTGTTTATGCGACCTAGTCGACACAACCATTTTTCCTCAAGCGGAGTCCTAAATGAATCGAGCAAAATTAGCATTTTCTTTAGCAATAATAGCTATTCTACAAGGTTGTGTTGCAGCCGCAGGCGTCGTTGTAGTCGGCAGTGCTAGCGTTATTACTGACAATCGTAGTTTTGGCAAACAAATTGACGACCAAACTATCAAATTTAACGCGCAATCAGCTTTATCTAGTGATGACGCCATTTCAAAACAAACAAACCTTGCAGTTTCCAGCATTAACGGTAGTTTGTTGGTAGTAGGACAATCACCTACACCACATTTAAGAGATCGTGCTATAAAATTACTAAGTGATATAGAAGGTGTTGTACAAATTCACAATCAAATTCGAATAGGCAATGTCACTTCTATTACTACACAAACCAATGACGCTTGGTTAACTACGAAAGTTAAAACAAAACTGTTTGGTAGTGACAATCTTGACGCAACCAACATTAAAGTTATTACTGAAAATGGTGAAGTTTTTTTAATGGGCTTAGTTGAAAAGAAAGATGCAGATGAAGCAGTTGAAATTACTCGTCACATTGGTGGTGTAAACAAAGTTTACAAAATGTTTGAATATCAATAAAAAGACTGTATTAATCCACAAAAAGCACTTTATACAATATGCAAAGTGCTTTTTTATTTTCCTCTACACTTTTCGAAAATATTCGTTATAAATTATTTTGATACAATTAAAATACCTTAAGTAATCTGCTTATACTTTTCTTCTTATAAAGTATATTCTCCTTTAGAACCAACGTCATTAAACAAACCTTTAAACTTTAGTCGTACGATATGGCCTTTTAAGCCACTATTTTCCGCGAGTTTTTGAAATTTTCTTCTCTTGTAAAGTAAATTGAGCTGTTCTATAACTAAGTAACTGAGTTGTAAAAAATGCAATTAATAGCATTTAACTCCGTTAAAACAATAAAAAAATTTACAAGTCTAGGAAGGAAATAATATGTCTCATAAATTCCGTGCTGGTACGTTAGCCATAGCCGTTGGTTTAGCGTTAGGTACAGCTCCCTCATATGCTGCTGAAGAAGCAGCGGTAGAAGAAAAAGACGTTGAACGCATTGCGGTAGTTGGTTCTCGCTCTGCACCTCGCTCTGTTGCTGATTCACCTGTACCAGTAGATATTGTTGGTGCTGATGAGCTTGGCAAAAATGCATCGACCGACATGCTTGATATGTTACAAGCTGCGGTACCTTCATTTAACGTACGTCAACAACCTATCTCTGACGCCGCGTCGTTTATTCGTCCTGTAAACTTACGTGGATTGTCATCTGACAGTACTTTGATCCTACTAAACGGCAAACGTCGTCATAGAGCATCAGTTATCGCCTTCCAAGGTGGTGGTGTAAACGATGGTGCACAAGGTCCTGATATTTCAGTAATCCCAAGCTCGGCATTGAAGCAAGTCGAAGTCCTACGTGATGGTGCTGCTGCACAATACGGTTCTGATGCTATTGCGGGTGTAATGAACTTTGTATTGAAAGATGATGCGGATGGCGGTTCTATTTCAGCACGCTACGGTGAATACTATGAAGGTGACGGCACACAAGTAGTTGTAGACGGTAATATTGGCTTACCATTTACTGACGATGGTTTTGCTAACCTTTCATTCCAATATAAGAATGCCGATGCTACGAGTCGTTCAGTTCAACGTCCTGATGCACAAGCACTTATCGATGCTGGTAATACCCACGTAGCAGATCCTGCGATGATATGGGGTAACCCTGAAATTGAAGATGATATTACTGTATTTGGTAATGTCGGCTTAGATTTAGGCAATGACAAAGAGTTTTACATGTTTGGTAACTACTCTGATCGTACAGCTACAGGCGGCTACTACTTCCGTAACCCTCAAAACCGTAGTGGTGTTTTTACCGATCCTAAAACGGGCTACTTGTTAGTAGGTGCAATGGACGGTAACGCTGATGCATGTCCAAATATCGAAATTACTGCCGGAGACGTACGCACTCAGCAAGATTACATTGATGGAGTTGCCAACAATGATAATTGTTGGGCGTTTAACGAGTTATTCCCTGGTGGATATACACCACAATTTACGGGTGAGATTAACGACGTTTCTTTAACTATGGGTACTCGTGGTGAAATCAAAAGTGGTTTCTTAAAGGATTTCTACTTCGACCTTAGTGGTTCAGTAGGTCGTAACAAATCTACTTATACCTTAGTTGACACAGTTAACCCTTCAATGGGCGCACTTAATGCAGATCAACCAAATAACGCTTTTGAAACAGGTTCTTATATCCAGTTAGAAAAAGCGTTCAATGCGGATCTAACCAAAGGTTATGATATAGGTTTAGATGAGGATCTAAACTTTGCAACTGGTTTTGAATGGCGTCAAGAGAGCTTTGAAATCATCTCTGGTGAACAAGCTTCATGGCAAATGGGTCCTCTAGCAGATCAAGGCTTTAGTGTAGGTTCACATGGTTTTGCTGGTTTTTCACCTGAATCTCAAGGTATAAATAGCCGTCAAAGTATTGCGGCCTATGTAGACGTTGAAGCTTATGTGACTGAAGACTTGTTATTAGGCGGTGCTTTACGTTACGAAGACTTCTCTTCTTTCGGTAATACCACCAATTATAAATTAACGGCACAATGGGCAGTGACAGATTCACTATCTTTACGTGCATCTCACAGTACTGGTTTTAGAGCACCAACAGTTGGCCAAGCGAATGTAGTAAATACACAAACTTCTTTAGTTGAAGGTGAACTTATTCAATCGGCTACTTACCCTCCAACGCACCCTGTTTCAGCAGAGTTAGGCGGTGTTGAGTTAGATCCAGAAGAGTCAGTAAGTTATGCCGCTGGTTTGGTATTCCAGTCGGGTGACTTCTTCATGACTGTCGATGCTTACAATATCGAAGTAACAGATCGTGTTGCACAAACGGATAAGATTTTTGTTACTCAAGAAAACGTAGACAACCTTCAAGGTAAATATCCTAACCCTGAATTGCTACTCGGTGGTTCTGTAACTTTCTTTGCAAATGATTTTGATACCACGACTCAAGGTTTAGATGTAGTAATGAACTACAACATGGACTTGTTGGGTGGCGATACCAAGTTTAGTTTAGCTTATAACTACAACTCAACTTCAGTAGATGACCCAGGTGAATTTACATCAGCATTTAAAATCCGTCGTTTAGAAGAAGGGATTCCAGAGCATCGCGGCACACTTACATGGGCTCAAAACTGGGAAAGTGTAAGTATGTTTGTTCGTGGTAACTACTTTGGCGAATGGTTCGCTACTCACGCTGATGAGCCAGATGTAGATAGTTCATATGGTTGGTCTGAAACTGCTGGTTCTTCGTTTACTGTTGATGCTGAAGTGAGTTACTTCTTAAATGACAGTTGGACACTTTCAGCAGGTGCAAACAACATCTTTGATACTGAAGCACAAAAACTTCAGAAAGATGGCGCTTACTCGATTGTAAGTGGTGTTTACTACGAGAGTGGTCCATTTGATTACAACGGTGGTTTCTACTACGTAAAAGCACAATATAACTTCTAAACCGAGTTATGTTTAGCTAATTTCAATTGGCTTAATAAGACGCCTGATATTTTTATCAGGCGTTTTTATTTGTAACTATTCTAAATTGAATTATCGCCAACAAAAAAAGGAGCTCGAAAGCTCCTTTTATACATTATTTATTGAACTAGAATCTAAACTCTGCTTCAACAAATAACTCTCTACCTACAGCGTTATATAAACTACGTGAGTAGTGAGGCCAGCTAGTATTAGTTGGATCAAAGTTTGGACCTTGGTCAAACATATTTACGACACCGGCTTGAACTTTAATATCTTCCGTAATGTCATAGCTTCCTGTTAAGTTCCAAGTAATATGACTCGCTACTTCAAGCTCAGACTCACTTGTTTCATCATCTTTAAACGCTCTATAGCTGGTACCGTGATGACGGCCAATATAACGTGTGTATAAGTTCACGATTAGTGCTTCATACTGCCAATTAACAGAACCGTTCATACGAAGTTGCACAACATTAGTGTCTTCTAAGTCATCATCGATCACAGCAGTTGGATCAACCTGTCCTTCCGAATCAAGTAAATATGTACCGTTTAACGTAAAGTTTAATACACCGTAGTCACCCATTTCTAGATTGTATCCACCGGTAAAATCGATACCCGAAACTTCTTGATACGATAAATTTTGAGCTACTGTATCAATCGTATCAATAAAGCCATTAGTATCACGAGTGATTAGGTGCTCGTATAAGTCATAGCGCTCAGCCACAGTATCAGCATCGATATCATTTACCATGTCATCAAGACGCCATTTCCAGATATCCATCGAAGCGTTGAATGAGTCATCACTGTATACAAAACCTAAGTTAGCTGTGTAACCCGTTTCTGCTTTCAAATCTGCATTTGGACCAGTATTTTGACTAATATGAAGTTCGTTACATGGATCTACTTCTCGGTCAATACCATCGCCCGGCGTACCACCAATTAATTCACAACCGTAAAAGTCGATTACAGTATTGCTTCCGGCTGTTGGATCACCATATACACGGTGCATATCTGGAGCTCGGAATACGCTACCTACAACACCACGCACAAGTAATTCCTCAAAAGGACGATACTCAGCACTGATCTGTGGCGTTACTTCGCTACCAAAATCACTATAATCATCGTAACGAACTGCAAGGTTAAGGTTTAACTCATCCATTACAGGTACTACAAATTCAGAGTAAACCGCCCACATATCACGTGCACCCTTACCTGATGAGCCACCAGTCGTTAAAATTGCACCTTTCTTACTTTCGGCATCTGAGTCACTGCTAAAGTCTTGTTTACTCCACTCGATACCTGCCGCGAATGAAACTGCACCTGAAGACATCTCAAATGCTTCACCTGTTACGTTAAACTGATAGTTAATACGTGAAGATTTGGCTAGTTCAAAAGGTTCATAAGCTACAGCTTCAACTGTTTCATCAGAGAAGCCATCCAGCATCGAAACGCCGTGCTCACCTGCAACTAAATAATCCATCATGCCATCACTAGTTGCATAACCACTATCAAATACTTCTACTTGAGTGCGCCCGTAGTTCATGTTTGCATCCCAATCGATTGTATCTGAGAAGCTACCCTCTAGACCCATTGATGCAAAGAAGTTTCTATTTTCTGTAGTTGAGGCACGAGGACCAAATTCCCAACCACGACGTACATAATAGTAATCACCATCTGGTGCATCAGCAAAATCGCCACCAAAACCTAAAGACTTCGTTTTAGTCTCAATACGACCTGGTGATTGATCGGAAGTCATGGTCAATACATCGCCATCAACATTCACATTAAATGCATCGATACCCATTGGTTCAATATCACGCTGTGAACTCGACTCTGAGGCATCAACACGACCTACTAATTTTATATCATCAGTTAATTCATAATTGTACGTCGTAATGATACTAACACGCTTTGTTTCAGGAGCTAGATCTCGCCATTTAGAACGGTCAAAACCACAAACCCCATTTGGTCTGTAGAAGAAACCACCTGCTGTACACTCTTCTTCGTTTAACCCACCTAATCCAGCAATACGAGCACCGTAAGAACTATATGAAGAGAATTCACTATGCTCTACTTTATCGGTATGTAAGCCAAAATTCTCTCTATCAGTCGCTTCTAAAACTTCAGAATCCTCATACTCAATAAATGTTGATAAGTTACCTCTGTCGTTACTCACACCCATTGAAAATGCTATTTTCGATTTTTGACCGCCACCTTCAGTTGTATCACTATAGCGTGCCGTTAACCCGACACCTTCATAGTCACGTTTAAGGATAATGTTTACTACACCACCAACAGCGTCCGCACCATAAATTGCGCCACCACCAGAGTTTAGCACTTCGATTCGCTCGATTGCTTCCATAGGTAAGTTCGCAGTATCAACAAAGTTATCCGTTCCGCCTAATGGCTTAGGATATTGATTCAAGCGTTTACCATTAATTAGTGTCAACGTTCTGTTTGCACCGGCATTTCGTAAACTGATCGAAGATGCAGCTGGCGTAAAACCGTGAACTGATTGTGTTGTGTTAGTACCGGTAACTGAAGATAAACTTGCTAATGCGTCTTGAACATTATTGAAACCTTGCATCAACATGTCTTCAGATGTAAGTACTGTTACTGGCACAGCATCTTCCATATCTGTGCGCTTGATTCTAGAGCCTGTAACTTCGATGCGCTCTACTTCTTCTGCATTTTCTGCTGCATGTGCAGGCATTGCAACCAATACTGCCGAACTTGCACCAAACATGGTTGCAAGACTAACAGCTTGCGTTAATTTCTTTTTAAGAAACATATTAACTCCCTTCACTTTCGTGATCTTTTATTTCATGTGGACTGAATAAATAGGTATTTAATTTTTATAAATTTATACAGGCGTCCTATTTGCGCCTTGTCATCGAAATTAAGAGCGAAGTGTTAATAAATCAATATCCATACATCTGGTTAACAGTGTGTTGACAAATAGTTACATATTTAGATCTATAGACATAATTTCACAGGTTCAGAAACATAAAGTGCATTTACAAAACTAATTGTTCTAATTAGAAATATTTAGACACACAAAGAAATTGTATGAAACATACTAAAATAATTAGTAAAAAATATTTTCGGCTTAATCGTAATTTTTGAAACAACATTCTAATAAGTGAAAAAAACAACCAACCTTAAAAAATAAAATTTCACAATAAGCTATGAAAAGACAACTATTTTGCTTATTTATGTCTTTTAATAGATTTTAAACATCACCAAACACTAATTTGCTAGTATATAAAGAAGGATAAATTAAGAGGCTAGACAAATGTCCACAGAAAGTTATTTTTTACCTTTTCGAAAGCAAGTGATAGGTCAAAATTTAGAACATAAAATTAACGGCAAAAAACAAAAAATTGTTTACGCCGATTGGACCGCAAGTGGACGTCTATATCAGCCAATTGAAGACTACATTACTAACCATCTTGGTCCTTATGTTGCCAATACACATACAGAAACAAATTTAACTGGATGTGCAATGACACATGCCTACCACGACGCACAACAAATCATCAAAAAACATGTGAATGCATGTGAAAATGATATTTTGATCACTTCAGGTGCTGGAATGACGGCTGTTGTAAATAAATTTCAACGTATTTTAGGGTTAAGAATTCCAGAAAGAATGCAAGACCAAGTTTCTTTTTCTGAAAATGAGAAGCCTGTAGTATTTATTACTCATATGGAGCACCATTCAAATCAAACGTCCTGGTATGAATGCGATGTGACACTAGAAATCGTCGATCCAGATGAACAAGGATTACCCTCTTTATCTCATTTACAAACATTGCTTGAAAAATATAAAGACCGTCCAATCAAAATTGGATCTTTTTCCGCCTGCTCAAACGTTACTGGAATTAAGACACCTTATTATGAATTAGCGGAGATCATGCACCAGCACGATGGTTTATGTTTTGTAGATTTTGCAGCATCTGCACCTTATGTCGATATCGATATGCATCCAGCAAACCCTAAACAAAGTTTAGATGCAATATTCTTCTCACCGCACAAATTTTTAGGTGGTCCTGGCAGTTCTGGCGTGCTTATTTTCAATAAAGCACTCTACAAAAATAAAGTACCTGATCATCCTGGTGGAGGAACGGTTACTTGGACAAAC